>JGI24158J21664_10001901_pt1 | contig 24452 bp, 19 predicted proteins | sample Ectturendosymbi3_FD_21664 | JGI IMG/M metagenome (IMG submission 21664) | reverse complement strand
GTAAAACACAAACACCAGCTGCCCCGAGCGGTCGTGGCAGCAATCAACGTTACGCGATAAAGACATGAAAGCGGCGAGGCAGCAACACACGAATCTCCACAATGGTGACCTTCCAAAGCAGTGGTTTTCAACCGGGGGTCGGGACCTCCAAAGGGGTCGTGAACTATTTTAGGAGGGGTTGCGAGTAGATATTTTATGTACACAGCTGATTCGATGTGCATTGCTGTATTACACTTGTGTTATTTGAGTTTTAGATGGGAATCGTTGGGTTGTAGCGGTTTGCTATAATGGCTCGCGGTGCATAAAAGGTTGAAAACCACTGTCTAAATTTCGTTATTCGTAGGCAGGCTGGAATTGGTCTGCTGCGACTGTCTCCGTTATATGAAGTGCTGTGAGCCCTGCGATGCTTGCGCACAGTGAATGTTGCAATGGTGGCGACTCACCGGCGACACCATGTGTAGGGTTTGACCTTTGCGCCATCTACTATTCAACGTGTGGTTGGAAAAGTCGCTTGCGCCTTCGGTTCGAACCAGCTGGACAACGAAACAGAGAGTTATGCTTCTTCCCTCTCCCTTAGCTGTGGAGAGGTGGTCGTTTTGCATTAAAAGTTGGGGATTTTTGTGATTTTGGCAAGTTGCAAAATCTTAGAGAGAAAAGTTGTCTGGTTTTGGGCTTTCCTAGAGTAAGAATTGTTTTGAAAAAATCAATTGTTGTAAACAATTTCTTGATTAGGTTTGATTTCAATCCGTTTTCTTTTATTGTTTGTTCTGTGGCTGTTGAAAAAGTTGTTTCATTGAAAAAGTTGGTTCTTGACCAACTGTGACTGATGTTTGCAGTGTTGTTACGAGAGTGAGCGGTGCAGACGAACCAATCACCGACTGCGTCAAGTCTCACGTGACCGGTGCCGAGTTCCAGCGATCGGTAGGGTTCGAGTTGGATTACACGCTCCCGTTGGCCGAAATACAAAAGTTCGCAGGTTTGTGCCGCTGAAAGCCTCGATCTCAAGGTTTACCTGAATTTCTCCGTTTAAGCGTACTGAATTTTTTCGCATGCTTTGGCCAAGTTGCTTGCTCTGCGATGTTCTGTGATATTCTGGAGCTTCGAAGACCACGTAGGTTACGTTTGTTCTGCTTTATCTCGTTGGGAGAGTTTCTGTTCTGAGATCGTCTGAGTTTGTTCAAAGGTTGTTTTTTTTTGCCCAGATCTATTCCTGCAGCTCGAGCGGCGGAAAGCCGAGCTGAGCATCCAAAGCTTCGGAGTTTCCATGACAACACTTGAGGAGGTTTTCTTGGCCATCGGTGAGGAAGACGAAGCAGGCGTCGGCAGCAAGGAGGAAGGCGGTGCGGGCGTACGCAATGGGAAAAATCCTATTATTATCTAAAATTTGCTAACATTTATGCAATAGCAAAAAGGTTGATCTTCCAAATTGCCATCAGCATTCACCACATTTGGAACAGAAAGCTTTATACGCGCAGACAGCATGGCTTTGTTGTTTTCATTGTTGTGTTTAGGACCGTTTGTGTCATTTTTAGGTGCTCCCGCGAAGTTTCAGCATTGTGGATGGATTAGTTTGCTTTTTTTTGCCTATACAGCACTTTTTTCTTTTACTGGAAGTTTTTTTAAACCTGTGTTGCGTTTTTAAGGTTCTTAACTATTTCTTGGCTTTTTTCGCCGGATTATTGTTGCGTCAAATTTCTGGCAATGATTTTTAGACTTGACGGCGAAGAACAGCCAGATTCGCGACCGGCTGCTTTCCAAGACATCGTCCATGTTCTTCGGAGGAACGTACTCGCAGTTGTTCAGGCTTTCGTCACTGGGAGGCACTGCTTCGACAACTTCTGCGTTTTCACCATCCCTCAGCGAGGTGTGATGTGCTTGTCAGTAGCCCCAAGTTACGAAGCACGCCCCAACGTGACTTACTGCGGGTCTTTTGGGGAATTCTTTATAGCTTTGCGTCTGGTTGTGTGAGAGCGCTGCAAGTGAATTGTGTGTTTGCGCGTTTGTGGGAATTATTACTGTACATGCAATTGCAAGCGACCATTTCACCGTACGGGGTTTCTAGAGGAGCCACTAACAGCTCAAAGCTCAGCGTTTTTAAAAGCGATTGCACTTGTTTAAGATGCAAATGATGAGATCACATACGTTAACAATACAACGGTATAGAGGGTAGTTTGAGTTTGTGTTCCGAGCCGCAGATGCTTACACCGCATGAACGCTTTTGTTTTGTCCGAAAGCAGATCTTAATAACAAGCATGTGATGTTAAGTTTTTGGTGGGAGTTTCATCTCATTTTCCGTAAGTTTTTTAAGGCTTTGAATATTTTATATGAATTGAAAAATATGCTGGACTAGGTGAAAAATCCTTATGCGCTTTGGTTCCGTGCGATTTGCTGTTTTTGACGTAATTTACTCCGCGAAAAGACAGCAGATAAAGAACAATTATTGTCATTGGCCCGGCCTGCTTCATCCGGTTATGCAGTTGCTAGTTGCTATCCACGTCAGGTTACATTTGTCACGGCCAGGGTCACTTTATTTCCACTGATCCCCTTTCTTATTTTTGTATGTGTTTTAACAGGTTGGGAAGAGATCGAGGTCGGCTTACTACAAGGCTTTAGTGAAAAGGCTTGTTCTGCTTTACTACCGCAACCCTGGCAGCTGGGTGTTTGGACTTCTCCTCCCCATTGCACTGACGAGTATGCTTTCGTAATTTCAACGCTGTATGAGTTGCTGCTTTCTTTTCTTTCTGTCGTCACTGACACCAGAGAACATTGAGTTCCATTGCAATTTTTGCTTGCAAAGTAACGCACACCGCAATTGGCTCGTGAGCGCTAACATTTATTTTTACGTTGTAATTCCACGTGTCGCTCACTGCCGGAATGGCCGCGAGTCGTCGATCTGGAAGTCGAGTCGGAGTCATGACACCGTCGAGTTCGGGTTCTTTCCGAGTAATTCGCATTTAACTTCAGTTCGAGACGTCGGCGATGTCGAGTTCAAGTCTTGACCCGACTCGCTGTCGAGTCTTTGATTTTGGTGTCAAGTCTTTTCAAACTATTAAATTCTTGGCAGGGGAGACAAATGTGAAGGTTACAAGCTAAAACTTCAGAAATGTAGCAGTTTTCGCAAAACTTTAGCTGAAAAGATGAAGTTTTACTAAAAAATTGGTGAAGTGGGCCACCTTCGTAGAAAAAGGTATAGAGCAAAAAACTGAGCTTTCCACTTCAAAACTGGTTCGTCGAATTTCTTTCCAGTCAGTTGTTCCTTAAAAAGTGGCTCGACGAGTAATTTTCGTTCATTGTTTTACAGACTAGAGTCACTGTGTGCAAAAAGAATAACTCGATTCGAGTAATCTAAAATATAATCGAGTCGCCACATCTTTGTTCATTGCCATCGCGAAATTAGTAAAAAAGTTGCTTGCTGCTTCGCATTTATGTATAATTTCGATCAGTTCGAGAAGCTGCGCTGACCGTAATAATCCGGGAACGCAAAGTTTTCCACAATTTCTGCCAAATTACCGCGCAACTTCCCACCACTGTGGTGCTAAACACAGTTCGAAAACACTTCGTTTTGGTATTTTCGGCTAACACTTTTTGTCGAAGTTGGTGAGCAACCGCGAAGACAAAGCAAACATGCTGTTTCGAATTGCACGTGCCGTTGGTGCAGAGCTTTCCTCGCCAACACCTGGCGCTATGTTTTGTGTTGTAGTTTCTAGTGCCGCGCTGCTCTCCTTGGCAAACGAAGAACATAATGATACTGACCCGCCGGCCGTCGTCATCAGTCCGGCTCTGTACGATAACAAGCTGCTCGTCAAGAACTCAACCGGTAAAGTGAAAACCGCTGGTTCTGTAAGTTCTGGTTAACGACTGACACGCATGCGCAAACGTAAATGCCGGTTTGAAATACCTTGTTATTTTTCTGTTATTTTTCATTTGGAAAACGCTTGATTTCTGGAAAGCAAACTTGTACTGAACTTTTGAAACAAGACGCATCACAAGTTTGTGAAAAGTGAAGCACTTGCTTCTGGTGTCGCTTTGCGGTGGAAGTGGTTTCATGCAAAGCGAGCAAGTTGTTGAGAGCATTTCGTGACTCTCACGGAGTATTTGGCGGTTTATTCCACAGACACGGTTGAAGCGACAACATCAACGTTGTGGTCATAATAAATGCTTTTTTTACACAAGTTTGTCAATAATGTTGAGAAGCCCTTTTCTGCAATCGAAGTTCGGACTCAGTTGGACAGGGTTTCTCAACCTTGGGGCCCACGGAGCGGTTGTCCGGGGGCCACGAGCAGAAGCCTTTTCTAAATAGCTCTGCCGTGATATTGCAAACCGAGCAGGGGGGCACAAGGGTTGAGAGTCTTTAGAAGGGGGCCACAAACCATGAAAGGTTGAGGGCCACTGTCCTAAGGTCATGGAGGAGCCACGGACCTTGTTTCAAGAGGTTCTGATTTGCGCAGAAAACGTTTCCCAAAGATGACGATATTCGCTATCATCCCTTCACACTTGCTTTAAATCAGTTGGCCAAAGCTTCATTTATGACCTTTACCGAAACCGATTTAAAAAAAAAATACAGGTTCCTAGTAAGGCAGTGCTTAGAAAATCAACGTCTTGATGACTTTAATAAACTGCGTTAAGTATTTGTGCTTGTCCATACAGATGTGCGGAAGAGTAGACGGCCTCCAATAGCGGTGTGAAAAATATCAAGTCAGGCAAATCAAGGCAGCCTCGGTTGACTGCCTGGGCAAAAGAAAAACAAATCCACGAGTAGAACAAGGACTAGAACAAACTCAATTGTTGCAAAAAAAGTATTGAGGTTGAAAAGAAAGTGAAACCGTGACGTTACTTTGCTCTTCTTCTATTGAAAGGAAAATTTGCCCACGTTTCGGCAAATAACAGACGATGAATGGTGTGCACGTTTCAAAATTTTCCAGCGGTTGGCGTAAAAAAGCAGAGCAGTGTTTTTTACTCGGGGGAAACACTTTACCTTCCGATTTAAAGTGTTTCCTCTTTCTCCCATGCTCTGACAAAGGCTCGGCTTAAGCTATCAGTTCAGNTGGATTTCCTATAAAGAGATTATAAAAGTTCTACCNGCAGGTGTGAGATCCCACCTAAAGATCGTTGAAAAGTGTCTCAAAGTTGTTTAGACAGCATAGAGTGGTGACTGGCCAGGATTTGCATGAAACGCGTCAAAGTTGTAAGCAGCTCAAGCTGTTTCTTAAGCTTAATTAAATCCTAATGGCATGAAGTATTTTTGAACCTGCTTCAGGGGTAGTTTTTGCTCGGCTGTCACTTAATCCACTCAGTGTTAAACAAAAAGAGCAAGAATCTGTGATTGGACATAAGGTGGTGGTAGTTACACATTCTCTACAGTTGTCACTCCCCAACTTTCATCGACTTAATCCCAACCTTGACATTTCAATCAAGAGTGTATGTGGTAGACTGGTCTGCTGGTATTTTGTTACGTCACAAAGTATCGATTTAATCGCAGGTTCGTCACTCACCACGTTGCTGGGCAACACGAAGGCGGAGGTGAAAATCAACGATCTGAGCAATTTGTCAAATCAGACCGACACCTACTACATGGCCAGCGATGTGTTGCGCTACGATGACCAACAGGTGAGAACCGTCGCCTACCCGGGTACTCTTTCATTAGAGAGCTTGTGTTGGTTGCACTACTGTCATGTGCCCGAGCGTTAAGTGGTTTTAAACACCTTACCGGAAATACTTCTACAAATCTTTGGCATTGATGTTGCGATGAAGCGCTTATGGACGTGATACAGAGTGTGGTTCCTCCCAAGGTTGCGGAGTCGGAGGTAAAATATCCGACTCCCGACTCCGACTTTCCAAAATTTCCGACTCCCCACTCCGACTTCCCAAAATTTCCGACTCCCGACTTTCCAATATTTCCGACTCCGCGGTTAAAATCAATGGAAATCGTGGTACACAGCAAGAAATCTCTGTTTCAACAAAAGTTTCAAAATAAATTCTACCACTTCAACAGGAATTCCTAATTTCGGAGTGTGATGTAAGAAACGATCCAATCAGACATCCGAGGTTGGACAAAAAATCCGACTCCGACCGCCAGTGTTGTTAGGAATCCGACTTCGACTCTCCCGAAAACCTCCAACCACGGCTCCGACTGCGCAACCCTGCCTCTTATCAAACATTCCATGCCATCACATGCCTGAGGAGTCAACTTCTCACTGCCGATGCTCGAAGGATGAAAAGGCTCAGCTTTGTTCCATTGTCAGGTCGGATGAGAGCAGACTCTTGCTTCAAGTAATTTGGTGCAATAGTCTTGACAGCCGTCACTTACCCAGCATTGATTGGCACAGTTAGCTCCAAATGCCCGGGCAGTGTTGAAACTAACCAACTACTAGCATCTTGCTTTTCCAAGCTTTTTTGCTAACCAAAGCTTGTGTTTTATTTCATTCATTTTAGTTCTGCATTTTCTTGCTTTCTCTGCTCTTGCTTTGGTCCTTTAAATATTGCAGCCACAAGCATTGCTTGCAGCATTCAGGACTGAGGATGTGTGGGTAGTGCTACGTGAAATCGACCCCATACTTTCATCCCCGACATCGGCTCCCACCCTCCTGGAATGATTTTGGAGGGTGGGTCCGGCTTAACAGTCNCNGCACTGGCGTCGGACGTTTCCACTCCTGCTTGTACAAATGAGGTATGGCCTCCCCTGCGGCCTGTGAGTGTGGCGCAGAAGAACAAACCGTCGGCCATGTTGTCCTACAATGTCCAACCCATGGACCTCTCTGTGGACCGCACGGTCTGACGGACAACCGAATGGCTGCTCAACGCCTGACCCGAGATCTAGTGCGGCCAAGCAGTGGATTACAACTGGCTGAAACGACGAAGAAGATATCTTATTAAAGAAAACTTGCTGATAGACTGCGGCACCCTCGTGGAGACTAATCATTTGATATGTTCTAGTAATCTGAATCATCGCAAAGTGATGTATGCAGAACCAAGTTGATTGATTCTTCGTCAGCTTGATGTAAACCTTGGAGCTTTTAATTGCCGATTTTTCAAAAGCTGCTACGTTGATCCCAGGTTTCTTACAAAGCGCTGTACAACACAAAGGCACTCCACGCTTTGCCAAGCATCGTCAACTTCTTCAGTTCGTCGGTTTTGTCGCGAATTAACGGGAACGTTACCGAAATTGTTACTCAACAGAAGAAATGGCCGCAGACTGGTAAGCTTGTTTTCGTCTAACGTTTGGTAAATTAGTGGTCATGTCACATCAATGTGTTTCTGTCGCATTATGAAAGACTTACGCACTTACGAAGCAGTGCATTGCACACTTACGCAGTTATAGGGACCATGTAGGATGTAGTGGCTGGAGATACAGATAAGTATGCCTAAAAATACTAAAGATTCGTACATGCAACCACAGCCTTTGCCATTTACAAAACTTTACAAATGCATAACTATTAGAATTTCACAGCAGTTTCGAACAGTTGAAAAGCAGGAACTACTGTTTGTAAAGATCAAGCAAAATCAACCAGGTAAATATAACATCCAGTTAGATACTACACGGACAGATCGCCCATCAGTTGTTCACTACCTGCCATTGTGTGCATATCTGAGGTGAACAGTTGATTCATCGACCCAGAGATAACAGAAAATACCTGAGTGTCATTGACATCAAATTAAGCTGGAAAACTTGTACCAGTACGATAAAGACTTAACCTGCAAAGGCCCATCTGCACTGTGGACGAGCCAGGAGTTGCCGGGCGTAATAATTTACTTGTTTTGTTTCGTCCAGGAATTGCTTGGGAGCCCAACTAAAAACCGCATTTCCGCTGATTGAAGTGCACGATACTGTTGCGATCGGAAAGCCCGAGCGGCAAGTGCCGCAAAGCTTCACACTGTGGCAGCAAGCAAGCAACAATAGAGATCACCCGACGAGATCACTCACGTGGTCACCATTAGCAAGTACTATCAACTGTTCACTAGCTTCACAAGCATTGTTAGAGGTCACTCACCAAAATCGGTCCATCGGGATCACTCTATTATTGCTTGTTCGCGCCACATGGGTGTTAGTTTTCGCTCACATCCGGTTCGTGGTGACTCGCACATTCAACGCTACGCCAACCGAGAGGTTGCAACAGTACCAGTGACTTGATGTACACAGCAATAGATGAGTCCTGCGGTAATGTATTAGTGAATTTTTACACAACCAAACCTAAATATCTTAAAATTCGCCAATTTTTTGTCCAAATATATTTAAAAAAGAGCGAAAAAACCGCCATTAGCCAAACAGTGCAGTCGGCAACACTGACAGGGAGACAGAGCGAACAGCTGTTTTTTGTAAACCTTTCATTTTGAAAGTTTATTCGAAAGGATCCCTCGCAATTACAGTTCCATTAATCCTTTTCGTGAAAATTACCCTCTGGCAAAGTAGCGTTGTTCAGTATTTTGTGTCTGGACAGTGGCAAACTCATTAAATCGGTTGTTACGAGTTATCTCTTCGGTTGTCTCAACTCATCTAGCTTGCGCTCCCCAGGTTTGATGCGAATCAATTTTTTCGCATGTTTTGTTCAGTGAAAACAGTCTGCAATAAAGCAAAGAGCGCGCAGCTCTATCATGAACTCTGACCACTCGTAGCATTGCAAGCGGGAGTGCGAAGCAGGTTTAAGGAACCTGGACTTGTACAAAAAAATGTATGACTGTGTTTGGTCAAACCTAAATAGTCTTCTTGTCCAATGAACCTCTCAGAAATTTAAACTTGTTTTATTTCAAGCAGGTCGCAAAATTTTCTGTCAGAGCGCAGAGACTTTTTTACCCCCCCCCTCCTGCCCGAACCAGCACAGAATTTGAAAAAAGGCGAATCGCAGTGTCTAGTGACTGATGAGAAAGAAATTTGACAAGGGCGCCAAACACTATTTCAGTCACTACCTTCCGATACTAACGTATTGAAACTTTGCTTGTCATTTCAGCTTCGGCAATCGGTTTCGACGGCGGCCTTTTCGGCGGAACCATCATGGCCGGCGTCGCGATGGTCCTCGTCACGTCAATCGGGGCCCTCATGCCGGTGTGGGAAAGGGAGGTGAGATGCTACTCAGCTTCTTCGTTGCTTCCGGTTTGAATTGATCGCACTTGTGATGACTTACAAGTGAACTTATTCAAGACGTCTTGAGCTTACAACGTGTGTACGTACAGATATATTTTGTTTCCGTGGCCATGTCAAGAACCACTTTTGCTTGTTCTCGATTAGAATTCCAACTCGCGTTCTACCTACACGTTTGCCAGCGAGTTAATATCCAACTGGCGTCGGTAGGAATATTTGACAACCATTGGCTAGAGACGGAGCTGCAATGTCGGTTACCTTTTAGAACGCTCATAGGATTTTGAAGTAAGAAGTTTTTCGACAAAATGCGCACCATTGTCGTGCACCTTTGAAATCATTGTTTGGCCAGTACAAACGACTGCGAACAAAATCGTGATAAAATCAGTTCTGTCGTCGCATTTCACGTGTTTTTTTTAAACTTAGTCGGATAGTGGCTATGGCAATAATTGAGAGCCTTGTGATGTTGCACACTTTTTGAAATTGTGTCCAAACCAGCAAAGCGAGTCGGATGCCTTTCACAAAATTACCATCCATTCGAACCCGACTTTTTTTCCGTAGACAGTGACGGGCTTGCGTGACTCTAAAAAAGCTTGAGTGGTTCTGGAAATCAGCACGTGCTTTGCAGCTGAGGATATCTGCCCTGATGCGAGTTTCCGGGGTGAGGTTTGGCGTTTACTGGACTTCGTCGTTCACAGTCGACTATGCCTGGTATTCGACCGTGGCCCTCACGTTGGTCGTCTCCTTGAAAGCGTTTGGCGTCGATGCCGTGGCCAACACCGGAGCCACAATAGCTTTGGTGAGTCGACGATACCTGCCTGAGCACAGTAATTATACAGTTTCGATTGTTGCTTTGGTCTCATGTCCGAAAGTGTCCGGAAACTTCCGAAAGTATCCGGAAACTTGTTGGCTGTTTGTTTGCTTTTCATTTTTGTTTTTTGGACTTTGGCGATGTGCGAGCAGTTTTTTTGGCTTTTGGACGAAGCCAATCTAACATTTAAAATATGGTACCCCTGACAATGAATAAAGGGGTAAATTTCTCAGAGAATCAAACAGTCTTGACGAGCGATGCCGCCATTGCGTCAGGCTCGAATTTGAAAGTGAATTTCATGCGCATTTATTCTTCAATTGCGTTTCTTTGCACTTTTTTTTCTGATTTTCCATCTTGCTAACCGTTAACGTATTTCGCATGCTAGTCATTAGAGCGGCGCGTGCGAGTTGCACAAGTTTCGAGATCTATTGCTCACAGAAGTCCACGCGACGTTGTAGAGGCGCTTGGCGAAGTTAAAGCTTGTTCTGCGACATAGTTAAGTGGTTGAAGTTCAGAATTTCCAGGTAGTTGCGGTTCACGCTTCTGCTTGAAAGTATTTTGTCACCATAGAAATTGTGCCGAAAAAAAACACTGCACCTCACTGAGCCAAGTTTTCTGTTCAGATCAAGAGCTGGACGATCAGCGATGAAAGGATTGGTTGCAATATAAATGAGAATAGAAGTGTTGTAATTACTGCTTTAAGCGATGAAAAACACTGTGATCTGGCCTAGTTTTGAAGTTTTTTTATTGCTTTGTGTGTTTTTTATTCTATGTCGGGTGCTTTACAAGAAATGGTTCTGCAATCAGGCCTGTGGAACCGCAACTCAAATTTCAGGCTCCGACTCCTGCTTCAGGCATCTACAAGTTTTTGGCGCCGGTTCCACAGCCCTGCCGGCAACACTGACGTACAGAATAAACAAATGTGATTGTAGGTATTTTTCGCTGCAGAGACTTAACGCGTGAAAAGCAACCGCAAGGGGTTAAGGTGTTTCCTGATGGTTGAAAAGTTTTTCAAAATTTTGTGAAAAACATAATTTTTCAGCGAATCGACTCACGGTAGAATATGCTGAGGCTGGTGGAAGCGTGTATTTCCAACTTGTCACGCGGATCCACCTAATTTATCGATTTTATTTTGCGTCTTACGTCGGTCTTTTTCATGATCATTTTTGAGAAGCCCAAATTTTCTTGTTAAAAAATTGAAGATCAGAAAAAAGCGACTTTACAATAGAACCGTGTGATTTATTTGATAGAAATGCTGAGTCTTTTGACAATACTATGTTGTGTGTTTTGAAAGATCAAAATAAGTGAAATTTTGATCAAGTTCAATCATTAAAAAATCTTATCCATTTGGTTACCTTAATCTGCAGACAGAATCACCTGTTTTTGTGCATTTACCTGAAACAGAAGCAGTTAGCGACGCAAACACGTTTTTTCACGCTTTCAGATCCTGCTGCTGATTGGTTGGGGCGCGTCTTCCATCCTCACCTCGTACTGTGCAAGTTTCATGTTCAAGAGGCACGAGGTGGCGCAAGCAGTCATGCCCAACCTGGTCCAGTGGGTGAGGAAATGCTTGTACCGTTGTAAGGAAAAAGTCGCCACTTTATTTGGACGTTCACTGAATTTCTCTAATCGTTCTTGTTATTGTTTGCCTGCGCGAACCTGAAAACAAGTAACAGCGCACAGCTGCTGTTCGTGTGATTTTTCAGATCGCCGTTTTGCCATTCGTGCCCGTGTCGCTGCTGGATCAGCTGGGCTTCACCCGCACAGCCATGGCGATCAACATTCTCTCGCTGATCGTCATCCCTTACTACGCCGGATTCAGTGGCTTCTACTACCTCGTGAAGGTGCGTGGGGCTGTTGGGGGGGGGGTGCTTTGATATCGACAGACCGCGCTGGCGAACTTCGTTTGAACCGCTGACTGATTTTTGCTATTGATTGGTGAAAAGCATTCAATGATACGAGCAACTCTGAATGCCGCCCGAGTCAAAAGCGCATTACTTCCGAGTAGAGTTTTAAGTGGAACCGCATCAGATCCGAGTGAAAATCTGACGCCACTGATTAGTTTCACAATTCGCAAAGACGTGAAAGGTACTTTGCACTGATGTTTCAAAAACCGTAAAACTGACCTCTGTTTTTGAGGGTTCTGACTCATGCTTGCCCCCAGTCGGTAATGCCAAAGAAAGATGAAAACGGACTTTGCGCTTGGAACAGATTAAATAGAGCGTGACGATTGCAGATAACAACGCTGCGTGGAGGCCACGCCGTAACAATGTCACGTGACCGTGAAATCATCTCTCGTTCGTTGAACTGTCGCAGTACCAGTCTCCACAAATGTGAAGAAACGTAATGGTTCAGCAAAATTTCTAAATAGGAAATCGATTTCACGTATCGCTAGTCCTGGAAATCTGCAAGCAATGCTTACGGGTGAAAAACTTCATAGATAGGTGGTTTCTTTAAGATATCATGGAACAATGAATAGTGCCGCTATAAAGCCATTTGGTCGCTGTCCTCCCTGAGATCTGGTTTGTTCCGATTACTTTGGTGCGAACTTTCCAGCTGAAGGGGAAGTTTTATGTTTTGTTCATTGTCTGTGAAACATGCCTTTTCATGGATTTTTTGTGTTTGCCATGGCAACCACAAAGTGCACAGTGCTTGCAAAGCCAGGCGAACCTTCGGTTTTTTTTTTTTTTCACTTTACGTAAAGTAAGTTTTTGTCCAGTTGTGGTAGGTCTTTTTTAGGTAACAGTTTTTTAGTATTTAAGCTTTTTCTGTGTATGATCGAGTTAGCAGATGGGGGAAATGATGTAGCCCAAACCTGCGGGTCATCTTTCTTGTCACATTTTGTGGAGTGCTGTGTTTTTTCCAAATTTGATTACATTGTTGCCATGACAAACACCAAAGGCATCAGTAGGGAAAGTAGAAATTGCAGGATAGCTCAGACTCAGCAATCAGTCCAGCCCCGCACATCAAAGAAGTTCCTGTGCGTGAAAGCTTGCCGCAACTCGAATATTCTCTTCATACAACAACAGATGTATGAGTTTTCTCATATATTGCAGTGGTTTTTTTGTTGCTTCAGTAAGCCTGGCTGTTTTAGTAAACAGATTTTCTTACTATGGCGGTTGCAGAGCAGGAGAAAAAAGGTGAATTGAATCTGATCGCCAAAATGGAAGCGTTTTTGAAATCAACAACCCACAATCAGTTAAAATCCACCAAAAATCTTTGCCAGCGAAAAACAATGCCTTTGTTAATGTCAGCGATGCTCAGGCAACAATCTCGCAGGTCTACTCGGAACAGAAGGTGTTGCTGGGCAACAGCAATGTCCCGTTGAGCGTCTACTTCGACTGGTCCGAACCAATCATCCCGTCGAGCATCCTGATCACGTATGTCCATTTTATCCTGTTCCTGATATTGCTACGGATCATATCGATCAAGCATGATGGTGGAAGTCTCCAGGACTTCTGGAAAATAAAGTAAGGCCGACGGTTTCGGGCGTTTCTCTTAATCACTGCCGTGTTGTCGACCTTTACGTTGTTTCGCGCAGCGACCAAGAGCAGGTAACTACGTTTTCAGAAGGTTTCTTGCTGAACCGTTAGGACAAGTTTGGTTTGAATCTAACGCTCTGGTGAAGCGCCACCAGTCGTCGCGTATATTCCTCTCGTTATGACTCTTGCGTATGCGCATCGGAAAGATTTTGCAATTTGACACTTTCCTTTTTTATTTTTTAACCAAAAAATGTTTTAAGGCTCAGATGAACTCAGACCTGCACATTCGTTTTCAAGTATGACCTCACGCGTTCAGTTATGCTGAAATTTTTTGGGGGCTAGTCGAGTTTTACTTCGCTCAATTTCAAAAAAAGGGCCAATCATGTTTACTTATGCTGCGTTATCTTTGCATTAGGTCAGTTGTCTTCAGATATGTTCACCTCAAGGAATTCTCTGTACTACTGTATAGAGTCTTGACTTAGTAAATGTTATCACCAGATTTAAATAATGCTATTGCCTATTTGAAGAGCCAGGCCACGTTCGGTCAGAGACGTCTCGGCCAATCAAGAAGCGCCGGCCACTGACGCCCTGGCCGCTGAAGACGATGACGTTGTTGCTGAGAAAGAGAAAGTTTTCAGCATTGTCAATCACCAAGCCATACCCCAAGTGCGTGACATTTTTCTCTTTCTCTTCCTTTAGGAACTTTGCTTACACTGGCGATGCTTGCAGTTGATCGGCGAAGCGTTTGGTTTGTGACTTTCACTGTGAATTGAAAACTGGCGCAGTGTGTTGAGGGCGCCCCGGCAAGCAGTGGTTGGTGGGTGCAAGAGGGAAGTTCACCCATGCTGCTGCCACTGACTTGACACTAATGCAGCAAACGCATCGAAAGTAGCGACGTGGTCCCCGGTATGCTAGAGGCTAACAGACTGCAAGAAAATGTAACCATTTTCTGCCAGACTGTACCCATTCACCGTCTCAATCAGTCATCCGCAGTCATAGGCGCAGCACAAGTCAACCACCTGTAGCTGAAGACAGCTTATCAAGAATTTGAACGCATTCTGGCGAAACTGCACCTGTTTGAATCTCTGAACAGATTTGGTTTAAAGTTAAATAAGAATACTGAAAGTTTTACCGAATGTGCAGACCTCGCTAGTTATGGAACTGTTGGGACATCGCCATAATATGTCTTCCATTCCAGGAGCAGCCTGTTGTTCTGCTGCACGATTTGCGGAAAGAATTTTTGAACGACAAGGAGAACGATTATTGCAAAGGTTCAAAGAAAGACAAAGCAAAGGTACCTTCACAGTTTGCTGGCAGATCTTATATTTTCACTGATGCGCAGACAGCCGTCAGAGTTGTGTGTGCGCGTTTTTTGGTTCTTCGTAAAGCGAGCAAATGAATTTTTTTTTTCTACAAACCATCGATGATTTACAGAACATGCGTGTATCTTGACTCCACCAATTGGTTTGTCAGTCTCAGGTTGTGCACCACATCTTTTGATGACGTCTATATATTCAGTGTTTTCTGTTTTTTATCTGACTCGGTCATTGCTTTTGAGAATAACACTGGACGTATCAAATGCTCGACGAGAAGGAAAGTTTAGTCACTCTGGTTGCAAGGGTGTGTCTGTGCCTGGAATGCATGGTTAGTGTGTTCACGAAGAGTGGATCGGGGACATTTTTCAGCCACACCGCCTGGTTTTCTTTGTCGTCTTTTAGAAGCTTGTAGACACTTTCTGTGCCCCTTGAAGGTCACCAACCGTTGATTTTATTATTATTATTATCTGAGTATATTTGTTTGGCGATCGTAAACTGCGGAAACACCACAACGCCTTTGTCCATTAAAACACCAGTTGCGAGTCGATTTTCGAGCACATCACCTGGAAGGGCGAAGGCTTAAATTGAGCTGTGGTAAAGTTGACCTTGTACAGTTGTTGTCAAAAGCTGTCCATCTTCAACCAGTTGTAATTTTGCACAGGCAATGCAGCCTGTTAGACTGCTGTTTTTGTTGGTGGCGGTCTGTGCTGCAAACGCCCGAACAACGCATTAAATCGCAAGTTGCGCTGAACCAGCAGCTGCATAAGGCCCGTAGCCTCGGGGGGTGGGGGACATTCGGGGGCAGTGCTTGCAAATTTTTTGTGTCTCCCAAATTTTGTTGCGTACAGAGAAATTACTATTAAAACATTTAACAAAAACAAAAATATTGCACCCTTGAAAATGTATTTTCCCCCAAACCTCAAAACCCGCTTACGGGCTTGAGCTGCATGTTGTTGATCAAGGATTCGTGGCAAGCATCATTCGGGACAATTTGTTTTCAAAATCGGTCACTTCATTGCATTCGTTGTTGCAAACGCTGAACTCAGGATTACACATTGATTCGCAGGTCGCAGTGGACCAGCTGTCACTGACAGTGAACCGAGGCCAAGTGCTTGGCCTGCTGGGGCCGAATGGCGCCGGAAAAACAACCGCCATGAACCTCATCACCGCCGATTTCGCACCTACCAGCGGAAGGGTGAGAGACCTGCGCGTATTTTCCAAAAAATCATATATAGTAGATTTTAAGATTTTTAAGATCTAGTACATTTTAAGATCAACCGGTGTTTGTGTTTATTGCTGCGAAAATTTGCTTTGGCAGCTAAGTATTTTAGCGCAAATTTATCAAGGTAGCAACTTTTGTTGTTTCAATCGGAAATTACAAATCGATTCTGATCCTGATTTTTCCCAAAATCTCTGAATTTTTATCAATTATTTTGGAGTGTTTCAGGATCTTTGAAAGTAATGCTCAAAAGTTTGACACTCAGGATGTGAACCACTAATAGATGGAAAATGTGCTAAAAACATTGTCTTTTTATTTTTGCTTGTCACCATCATTTTTTTAATTGCCTGATTAGTTCATGTAAAATTGCTCTCCTACCATAATAAATTATCTTCTTCTGATTTATTTTAAACATTATGTACAGCAAGAAAATCAACGTTATTACTTTGAAGTATTTTCGTAAATTAACAAACCTAAAATCTAATCAAAAGATCCTTGAAGCAGCAACAGAAAATGTTGACGCTGATGTCACTTTTCTAATTGTAATATTTTGTTGTGACTTTTGTAACATTGTAATAATTTTATCCAATAGAAAATAATTAATTTGATGTGATTACATATTTCTAAACAATGTCATGTAACATGTAGCTGCTCAGAACCCTTTGCCTGTCGCCTAGATTGATCATTGAAAACTACTTTGCAAATATTATGTTTGTTGCCACGTGTTCTGACTGGTGAAAACAAACTCTTCAGGAACTTGTAAAAATGTATATGGAAAATTGAAATTGATTGGTGTTTGATCATCATGTCACGTCAAAAAAATTTTTGCTCTATCATTGCGAGCCATACTCCGTAATCCGTTAATTTTTGTATCTGATGCACAATTTTCAGATGAGCGCTGGTTTTTAATACGCATTTGATTTGATGCAAAAACCTCATGTTTCGTTGAATACGCCTATGTTAATGTGTGGTACCAGTTTGCACTGATATATGCCCATTTGTTAATTTGTAACCCGCAAGTTACTACTGCCGGTTCTGGCTAAACATACAGGGTGTCCCAGAAGTCACGCCACATGCAGATTTTTATGAAAATACATATAAATAACAGTTTAATTGATCACTATCATAACAGATGCTCAAATTGTTCACCTTCTGCATTGACACATGAAACATAAAAAAACAAATTATTAGATGGTGCGCAACTTCTTGGACACCCTGTAGAAACTCCCATTCCGGTGCATCCCCAGCACACGCACAGTAGGAGGCGAACACAGTTCAGACCGCTTCTTGCTATATATTTCACAGCTTTTAGGTGCAATATCTTTGACATTTTGCCTCACCGTCGCAACAAGGATTAATTTTGCTGGCACATTTCATCTTGGTTACTAGTCGTTTTTATAGATTTCCGCACACAGCTTGATTCCCGCCGCAGCATCCAGTTGCTGTTGCGGGGATTTTTTACCTGAAAATACCTATCGCATCAGCTACAGCCAGCTGCGCTCGTTTGGTTTTTGCATTTACCTGCAAGAAAAGCAAAGTTGAAACGAGCGTCTCGAGTCGTTTGTGATGTAATAATAAGCTTTTATTAGGTTCATGTTGCGAACATTGCTTATTTCTTATTCTACGCGATCACTCTGGTCACTGGACAGACCAAAGGCGGAGAGCTCGTTTGACGCCCAAGTTGACTTTTCTCAGNTTTTCGTTTCTGGCCAAGAAGTGCTTTCAAACATGTCCGAAGCTTTCATGGACATGGGATACTGTCCNCAGGTGCNTCAATCTTGACACGGTTCGTTGNGCTTCGATAGCCGTGACGTGTAACACCTGATCGTGTCGTCTTGCAGATCAATCCGCTCTGGGACGACTTGACCCTCGCCGAGCATTTGGAAATTTACGCCGCCACTCAGGGCATCAAGAAAAGGAAAGTCAAGAGAACCATCGACAGGTGAAAACCTGTTGTCGCTGTGGTTTTGCTACGATTGCAGCCAGCAGCAGTTGAGATGATAAAAACATTCAACGATTGTTGAAGTAAAATAATCTAAAGCAGTGGTTCCTAACCTTTTTTCTACCACGCCTCTCTCAGGTAATTGTCCTTTGTTTCAGGCCCCCTGATTTTGAATAAGCTGTAAAAGTAAACGTATTTATTGGTAAATTTAATGATCAAACTTTCCATGTTGTAAGACGCGTGGGGTCTCCCCCCCGGTTAAGAACCACTGATCTAAAGCGTGGTGTTGACGACAAACGCACGCACGTTTTTGCAGCAACATACTTAACATTTAAAACGATGTGGACGTGCTCAATCTATACAAGCTTCAGAAACTCACACGTTACACAGTAACTGCCGGGTCGTAAAACGTTTTTTTTTTTCTGCAAAAATTACTTTGGCGAAAAGAGTCTTCGGGTAAAACAACTTCCTGAAGTGAAGTGGTTACTGCGGATCACGTGGGTTAGTGAAAATATAAACCAGGGGGTTCTCAAACGTTTTCCCGTTAACTACCCCCGAGTCATAAAACAATCAACCCGAACCCCCAGGTTAGTTGGCTAAGCCGTGGGTTTCACATTGTTGGATCACAACAACGCAAGATCAGGCAAAATCTACAAGGCGTTTTCAATTAGCACGCATTTTCCTCTAGAATAGGATATTAAAAAATTGCAATACATGGAAACTTCACTGTCATGCAAGTACCCCTGGAAGTCTTCCCGTGAACTCCTGGGGGTTTGCTAACTCCAGGTTGAGAACCACTGATATAAACAATACTAGCGCGGGCGATTGTATCATTTATTGAAGAAGACTGACTTTTGTGTCGATGTTCATTCACAACGGGAATGGAATTAAGTTTCCCAAGTTTTCGTCGCTCTTCTGTTTTGAACGTCTGTTTGCTCATTGCTCTACTCAGTCTACTGGCAGGTGATACACTTTCGATTGCCTGCGCGTGTAAGAGCTTAGATTCTACAATTAATTCAATGAGTGACTGGCACTTTTCAAAAGAAGAAGTGTGTTGCTTGGCGGTTCAATGTTTATTTCTCTCAGATTTGTCGATGAACTCGGTATCAGAGAACACGTCAACAAAAAAGCAAAGTCATTATCCGGAGGCACCAAACGTAAACTGTGCTTTGCGATCGCTATGCTGGGGAATCCCCAGGTGGTTTTGTTGGACGAACCGTCGACTGGAATGGATCCGAAGACCAAGCGATTCATGTGGTGGGTGTGATTGTGTTGAAGCGACTGCGACATTTAAGTGATTGTCAGAAATAACTGGTTCAAGTGACAGCTTTTGTGTCTTTCTTGCTTTGTGCGCAGGGACACCATCAGTCGAGCATTCCAAGGTACGAATCGCGGAGCCATTCTCACTACACATTACATGGAAGAAGCTGACGCTCTGTGCTCGAGGGTAGCGATAATGGTGCTGGGCAAACTGAGGTGAGAGAACTTTTTCGTGATTCAAAACTATGTGCAGAACAAGTGCATGATGCAGGAAAACACTGAACCTGGCAGCAAAGGTAGTTACTTCGTGACAGCTTGGATGGTTGCTGGGGTGATGCAATTGCCAGCATTTTATGGAACGAAAAATCCAAGCCAAATTGTTTGTGTCGGTACCTGGCACTGTGTGTCTGTAAGCCACTAAAAGCTCATGCAACGTGTTTCATCGCTGGTGGCAATTTATTCACTGGTTCGTTCCAAAACCAACGAATACTCTGAAAAAATTCTGCCAAATAAAATTGTGAAACCATTTGGGCGACCTTAAGCGCCTCGTTCTTAGCTTCAGAAGCACTGTGGAAAAAAAGTATGTCGTTCACTGATAAGCGCTTTGCATTGCTTTTCTGCTGTTGACGACATGTCCAGCCATACAAAATACTTGTTCACTAGCAGCGCTGGAGTTGCCACCACGCAGACTGTGCTTCGTGCAAGATTGAGAGCCAAAAATTTCAATCTGTGGTCTCTCCACCACGAAAGAATGTTGTTAAACACTTGTACGGGTTAAGAAATTTGTACCCGCCCCGCACGCATTGCTCTGCGGGTTCCCGCCCCCCAAATGCGCATACCCGCAACCAGCGCAGGACTCCATGTGTATGTGCTATTGATAGGACAAAGGCAGCGTTCCTTACAAATGTAAGCTTGGCGGTGTGGTGCGTCGGTAGACGTGTTGGTGTATGGTGCGTATTGGTGTGCTAAGTGTGTTTGTTGTTTCTATTAGATTTGGGTGACAGCAACTGATGATAGGCCGAAGCCTCAAAACCAAGGAGCGCTACGGCGATTTACTCGGTCGCTGTATATCGACCATCCAACCTTCTAATTGACCTGAACATTCTATCACTGACCTGTCACCGTGTGCATAGCTGCTTTAAGGTTTAACGTTTTTAACTCCAAGGCTAATAAACTCTAACTATGCGGCAACTCGATTAAACATCGTGCGCAGAAGTTGCCTAAGCCACGTTTTGTAATAGAAAAGCAATTATTCTTTTTTTCATCGAAATAACATTTCAACTAACGCCATCTGCGCAAGCGCATGCCTTCCGGTGATACGATGAAAACAATCACAAATACTTTTGAAAATAAAAACTTAGCGGTTGCGTGTAATATTTGCGAAAGATGCCTCGGATCGACCCAGCATTTGAAGAGCAAGTTTGGCCAAGGTTACAATTTGGAAATTAAGTTGAAACAGAGGAAGGAACTTGATGATGAACCCCTTCGTCAGTTTGTTTGCAAGGTCAGTTTTTGTCAAAGCTGCATATTTTTACTTCATTTTTTTAAAATTCTTTCCCGATCTCTGTCAACAACGCATCTTATAGTATTTTGACGACTTGGACTGCAAAAGGCATTGAAGATTTTTTACTTGTTTTTTTTGCCAAGTTTGGTGAAAATTAGCAAAAAATTCCACAGCGGAATCTACGGAAAACTCTCGCACGTGCTGATTTTGCGTGGCAGCTTTTTCTAGTGTAGTCACGTTCCTTAACTGATCAAAAGATCTAACTTAGGGTACTGGTAAGACCTAAGCTTGAAGATTTCGTAGTGAAAAACTAAGAGCTTCGAGTAAGACTGCACAGCTGACGTTAAAATGCCACACATTAAGCATTTCTATCTCGCCTCAGTGTGTGAAGATTCAGTGCCAAACACAGTAAAATCGTTTTTCCTTTCTGAAGTTATTTCCCGGAGTCGGTGAACCCGAACAATCCGGCAACAGATACGTTTATAAGATCTCGCAATCTTCTGTCGTTTCCCTCTCGTCTGTGTTTCGTGAGATGGAAGAAGCCAAGCAAGAGCTCGGCATCGAAGAATACAGTTTCAGTCAGTCCACGTTGGAACAGGTTGGTGAATATGGAGCGAAGATGGGCAATTTCTGTCCCGTTGTTGTATGCTGTTTCTTCATAGTTTTACGAGGACATTCACATCGTCCTTTCAAGTACTAAGGTCCCGTTCCTGGTCTCGAGTTGAAGAAAATCTGGTCTGTGCAAGCGTTTACTTTAAGTCAGTGGCGTGTTTGGCATAAAAGTTAATTGTGTAGTGTTGGCGATAAGGAGGTCGATGTGCATGCTCTTTGTCCATGTTTAGATGCATATGCATCCAGTTGCCCACATCTGCTTTTTGCTGTTTGAGCGATGGACTGCAGCTTGACAACTGCCAATCCTTTAGTTGTTAAATTGCCCGGCAGACAAGGCTCATAAAATTTCGGCGTTGCAACGCTTCGCGTTAGGGCATTTTCGTCGTTTGTCTCCTGTTCAGTTCAATATTATGGGTTTCATTCAATAAAATGGATTTCGCTGGGGCCTAGAGCTGTAACTGATGAAAGTAAGGTGCATCTTCCAAATTTAGGATTCGGTTATTCTCATACAAAAGCGTCATCAGGAGAGGAACGAGGAGCGCGAAAATGTTCTCTCTTTTAACAGTTGGTGTGCTGTTGCTTCTTTTTGGGATCATTTCACAAAAACTAGCTTGTCGCATTGGTTCTTGGAAGGCGAACGCCATTTTGTGCACCGAAGCACGATAGAATAAAGTTTGGCAATGTGCGCGTTGACATACAAACTGCAGGGTTGGCGTTCAAGGTACAGGAAGGTGAAAATAATGGGGTCGTAGCAATCAATACAGTTTCAAAGAATGGGAATACGGTCAGAAGTGCCTACGACAGCGCACCTGAAATGGAGCAAATGGCAAGCCAAATAATTTGCATGATACTCAATAAATTCATCAGTGTGCTTTGTGCTAGCTCATGCGTTTCTCACTGTTTTTCAATCATCCATCCCGTTGTCTTATCGTTCCTAGTGCTACTCGAGAAAAATACCCCCCAGAAGTAGTGTCACTCGACCGGTGAACTGACTGCAAGCAACAGTTGGCAGACAAGGTCCGAAACAACAACTTTACTGTAGACGTACAGCAGTGGTTTTCGAACTTCGTCCCCATCACCACCTTGTCACTCTCGACATACTGTTATCCCGACCTTTTCCATACAGCCTCGTGCTCGGCTTTAATGGGAATACATTAATCGCAATACCGTCGATGACTTGTCGCCCCCGCGACATTGTTACGACAGTGTTCGCAAGAGCAATGACCCAGAGAGTGATATAATAAAAATGGACGCCGGAGACAGTCGTGGCTCTGCGATTTGGTTGCAAAGCAAGTCTGATGGAACTTCATATTCCAGGTTTAGGGCTGATTGGATCGCAACTGTTTGTGGTCCAGGGTGAATCACCTACAGGCCAGCGAGCCGCAGATTGAAAACAGTGTTGTTTGGTTAACCGTATCGTTTTTTTGTCCCCGGCACTTATTACCGCTCCACACTTGGGTTTGGCCATCGAATAAGAACGAAAGCGCCATGAACCGTGACACAGATATTAAGTTTTCATGTTCATTGCAGTCGAGCGTCCCTGCTCGATGATGTGGACAGCTGTCAGCACACCGAAACAACACAAAACCTCCGATGGTATTTGTTTGTTTCCTTCTAGGTCTTCTTGCAATTCGCGCGTGAACAAGAGATGACGGCCGAAGCAGACGAAGTGAAAATTTAAACCTCACAACGAGTATTTTTTATATATGATTTCTTATTGCACTATGCAAGTTTAACGCATACCTTATCTCTTCTTTTTGTTCTGCCGCTTTGGACCTCAGCACTAGACTATCATACAGCGATCCGCATTTCTTGCCAAAGCTGTATTCATTACGTTTACCTGTTCCTTCTAGAAATATTTTGTTTTCAGTTTTGCTTCTACAAGTGCTAGGCCCATACGAACGCAAGAATCGTTTACGTTTCGATTACTGCCGTGTTTCAAGTCTGCAAATAAACGACTGGCTATTGAATGTGATGCACTGTTTGGTGGACTTCATAGTTGGGTGGGGATTTTGTAACTTCAACTGGTTGTTCGTTCGCGCCAATTGTCGCCGCAGGTTTTTGAAGAGAGCTTCTGAGAAAATCAGTCGATCGTATGCGTAACTGGAAAGTTTTAAAAAGCGCTTTCTCTTCCTGAGACCTCTCAATTAGAGGTGGAAGTGCGATAAATCTTGGTTTTTGGCGGAGTCCGCGCAAACGAAAGTAGGTTGTGTCAAGTCTTTCGCAGTCAAATGTGCACGTTAATGCAACTTACTGCGCATAAATGCAACTTTCGTTGAAAATAAATGCAACTTTCTCACTTTTTTACTGCAGCAAAAACTTGCCCTGATTATAAGATAAAAACACTCTGTAATCAGTGAAATATCTCAATGAATACTACAATAATCCTGTGTGTCTAGTATGAATCGGGAAAATTTTGTGCATTTAAAGCAGTGGTTCTCAAACTTGCATGGCCCACCGCCCATAGATCGTCTCTAAAAAAGTCCGACGGACGACTTTGCTATGCTGACACCTCATGAACAACTAGTCGAAACTGTATTGCGCATAGGTCAGTGAACTTCAGGGCATTTTCAATCCTAGGATTTAAACCGTTCGTTAGCTCAGTTTTGCGCAAATTTCCTATATGGAGCTCACGTCTGTGCCCAGTGGCGTAACTAGGGGGGGGCAAGGGGGGACATCTGCTCCCGGGCGCAGCGTTTAGGGAGTGCCAAATTGAGGTCGGAATGTTACGAAATTTTTTCGTAATGGCAAATGTGAGCGGATGCTATCCAGTTGCGAAACCTTATCAAAAATCACCAAGGTTTGCAAAGGTAGCAGTTACGAACCTTGACTTACCGCGGAGCTTCTTTCTGCACTAATCAGGGCCCGCATGTATTTTGTTTCAACGCTGCATCACAAGGCTTGCAGATAGCCAGGGTTGCGAACTTTCGACTTCGTTCTCATTCGATGGTTGCGTCCACAGGCGTACGGAAAGGCATTTTACTGGGGGGGAGCGGAAAAAATTTGCCCTGAAAATAACAATTTGCCCTAAAAATAAACAAATTGCTCTGAAACTAACTTTTTAGTTTAATCCGAATGAGGCCTGAAACCTTGCGTACAGTAAATCTGTTCTATACAGTTGAATTCGTTTATAACAGCCTCCTCTGTAACGTCAATTCGCCCATAACGTTACATTTTGTTTGGTCTCGATGGCATCTTTTATATGCATTTCAATTCGCTTATAATGTCAATTCGGC
>JGI24158J21664_10001900_pt1 | contig 24454 bp, 15 predicted proteins | sample Ectturendosymbi3_FD_21664 | JGI IMG/M metagenome (IMG submission 21664) | reverse complement strand
ACTGCGGGAAAGACGCGGAAGGGTGGACAGAAGCAGGGGAAGAAGCCGAAGGGCGAAAGTCGAAAGAAATAATGCCTAGATCCGCACGGACTAGGAAAGCGCTTCTTTAGTCCAGTCGGTAAGGCGTTGGCAATTTGGCTAAAGATTAGTTCTCTCCCTGGAAATCATGATAGTTCGATTCCCGGCTTGAATTGGAACAGGCGGGCAAAAGTTCCTTCAGGTTCCACAATCTCAAGGGTGAGCAAGAAACACATTTCGACTTCTATTGCACATTTTTTAATAACTATGATATGTCAAATAAGGTGAACTCAATTTGCCGAAAAACAGTTGACATAAAGAACAGAAAACAACATATTTCAATGTGTCAACTAATTTGCCAAAAAACAATTCCTTATAACCTGTTCAGCTGCTATGACGAGTAGGAAAACTTTGCTGTAAAAAAATAAAGATCGAGAGTGAAGTTGCCGACCAAACTAAAATGAGTTAGCAGAGTTCGCAAAAATCGGCGGAAAAGTGCAAAATATTTCGAATTTGTCAAATAATCGAAAACCACTATTGCTTTTAGAGTTTTTGTAAATATTCACATTTTTCAGTACCGATTTGCAGCCAGAACCGTCGCCAGAAAGTTTTCAATAGGGGGGCTTTGCGTTTGTGCGGAGGGGCTTGACGTTCTAAAAATTGACCAAAACTCCACTGACGTATTGTGTTTCACGTTTCAATTTGGGGGGCTTGGAGCTTTGCTTGGGGGGGCTAAGGCCACCAAAGTCCCCCCGTGGCGACGAGACTGTTTGCAGCAAAACATTTGAATCAAAGTGAACAATTCAATAAACACTTTGTATTGGCTTATTTGGTGATGAATAGAACATAATGGAAATATCTTCATTTGTAACAATTATGCATCCTAGGGCTGCGGTAGACAGCCTTGTGGTAGCCTTGTTATTTTGACAAACGTAGAAGGGAAGTTGAAACATCAAAATTATTGTTTTGGCCTGTGTTGGCCCACGCAATACTTGAGGCAGCAGTTGGAAGAGAACCACATCCCAAAGGTTCTACTTTGCCATTAAACAGATTCATATTTTCTCCTACTTTCAGCATTCAAAATGTTTCTAAACACTAACAACGTTGTTTATGACAGTTGTTTTCTTAGAGAAACCACTATGGCTTTGCTTTTATGCAACACACGCTATAGATAGACTACAACAAGCCACCTGATGCATTCAGACTTTATGCCAAAATATCTGCCTACCACCCATCACCTTTTACTCTCTGATTCTATGAAACGTTATTATATTAAGTTTGCTTGCAGAAAGCTTATCCAAAGCTTGGATCAGAAGATGCTAACAGAGTAAAACCACGCATTGACGCCTTTGTGTGAAGGTTTGCTCATGAAATCTTTACTTCACCTGAGAGAAGTTGTTGCATAGAAATCGCTAGAAAATATATGAATAGAAGCATAGAAGCACGGAAATCTCTGATACTGGTTCAGGTTGATATTGATAAAAATGCTGTCGGTAATCCATTAGAAAAACAATTTGATACACGACGGAACAAACACTGCTCAAGATGTCGGGTTTAAACAAATAACTCGGCGTTCTTGCCAGGATTGAATGACGAGTTTAATTAACTTGTACAGCTCTTGCTGCTTGCCAGCAGTTACGACTTGGGACTTGCGTTGGTTTAAGCCCATTAGTAGGCCGTTGGTGTTTTCAGAAGGAACTATTATTAGCTTGCACGTTTCAGCCAGTTTAAGCGCTGTAATTGTTTTTTTCAAGCACCAAACTTCCAGAACTGGTAAGTTTGTTCCATTCAAAGAACATGAAACGCCGGCGGCTCGAATTCGGTGTTAAAAAGTGGCGTGTAAACGTACCTTTACCAGGCAGATGGCTGGCAGGAGGGATTTGCGCGCTGCCGTCTTTTTTACAAAGTTTTTGATCTGCAGTACCGCTTGGCGTGCTCGAATGAGACCAGCTGGACAAATTAAAACTGTTCCGGTTTTAAAGTTGTTCACTTTCACTTACCAACCCTATCACCGACTGCAATACAAAAATCCAGGTTCTGTCCCAAGTCTGCATTTCATAAGTATGTTATGAGTTCAAAACAACGAGTTATCTGACTTTTATGTGTTCAACGCAACGATGCAGAACGTCTGGTCAGCAGCGCTGTTTACTTTATTACGCGTACGAAGGCTTGCCTCTTCCTGTCAACGTGAGCAATTCATCAGACACTGCCCGGTGCACAATACCAGCGCCTGCGAGGCCGTGTTGCTTGAACCAAACAGCGTTGTTGCGGATGCCTGCTCGTGTTGGTTGTGTTAACGAGCCATTGCCCGACGAAGAACTTTCAACTGCCTTTGTACAGCAGCACAGTGTGAAGAGCATCTTTTGTGTCAAATCTACGTGATTTGGAATTTTGAAGACATTCGCGTAAAATTAGACTTGTGCAAGAAGCAGAGTGAATGTTGCAAGCCTTGCAAAGCCGTGTTTAAAATACTGTAAGAACATAAAAACAACGTTATGAAATCATGCTGGAAGGTTGTAGAGCTACTGTATTATGGCGGACAAATGCCTGCAGCGTTTGCGGCTAAATGTTCATTTTCCGCTGCGTCTGTTCCTGACGATGAAAACAGTTGTGCTACGAAACGCTCAGCATGGTTTCACTGAAATCACTGGTTTTGTCATTTTTCTTGTGCAAGGCACATCACACAGATAAAAACAAGAGATTTTTTACAGTATTTCAAGCACTTTGAAAACTTAGCTGACAAGCATCAAACGAGCGTCCAAATCTAATATCGTGACTGCACCAGTTTTTAAGTACTGAAGCCAAAGACAAGGTGGTTCTCTTTTAGTCCTTTACAGTCAAATTTTGCTTTGTGGTGTGCATTTTTCTCAATGCATTTACAAAACCTCTGGTATAGTTGCAGCAAACGACAGACCGGCAATGCCGATAAGTTCACACTTATAAAAATCTCCTCAACACAGAAATATTTTTACCCTCAACTTTTTCTTGAAACGCCCTATACTAAATGGTCACGTGGCAGATCCTGTTTTTGACAATGCAAACCGACCGACAAGTTGTTATCTTTTGGAGCATTTCATCCATGCTTCCACACACATCAGGTTACAGAAACAACAGAAGTTGTTGACCATTCCCAACCGAAGCAACATGGCGGCCGTACCAGCTGGCCTTCGGGCTAACGCGATGTACTGTTCTTCGTAAATCTACTGAGTTGCCAACCCTTTTTCGCACTTCTCCGCTAAAGCATCCTTCGGAATAACCCATATTCCCCGCTAAAATATTTTCCCCAATGTATTTTGACTTGAAATTTTCCGCCACATTTCGCCGCTGTCGTAAATTTGAATTTAAGATCTTGTTTTTACGAATTTAAGATTTTGTTTTTACGAATTTAAGATTTTGTTTTCATTTTGTTTACCTTTTTTTATTTAAGATTTTGTTTTCATAAAGTAAAATGAGCTGTCAATATGCTGGGCGCTGTACGTAAAGACCTCACTGAATTGTGTGCCTGTGGCGTCATAAATATTGCCAATGGTGTTTCTTACGCATCATTCAGTTCTGGCATTCACAAATGAATTTTATGTACGTGAAAAAGCAGAAAGAGTGAAATCAAACTAGTAGCGAAGATGAAACAGTGCATTGTCCGCGGCGGACGGCATGCCATAATCCCGCTAGATACCCCGCAATTTGGCGAGTTTTTCCGCTAAATTCTTTTTGCCGCTGCAAAACTTTTTCGTCGCTGCCGCTTACGATCCGCCGCCAGATTTAGCGGCGAATCCGCTAAATTGGCAACACTAGATTTCATCTAAGTACGATAATACACCGAGAGGCAGTGATCACAATTGGTTCGACAAATGCGTCACAGTTGTTTGACGCAAAAATAAAAAAACAAAGCGTCATTGTGACGTAATTGACAGTATTGATGTGCGTTGCACGAAGTTCTCGCTGTCTGGAAAAGCAGTCAGCCTGCCTACTTTCAGTGCCTACAAAATGGCTCCGTGTGCGAGAGAGACTCATCAGCAAGACCTTACGTTACCCGCGAGGGTTCGCTAGCAGTCACATCGCGTTAACTGGTGCTGCGAAAACAGTAAGCTCAATACGGGAAGCTAGAAAACAGAAAGCACAATCACTCTTGTCGCGAATAACGGTGTTTCTCATGTTACTCCAAGATTGAAATCACGGTAGTGCGTACTGCTGCTTATCTAACCCGCTCGAAATGCGTGCTTTGAAATGTTAAAATTTTCAATAAAATCAGAACAGCTTTTTTTCGCGCTGACGATTGTAAGTGGCTTGTTTTACTCTGCGCAAAAATCGCCTCCGACGTTCTTCGGAAGAAATCACAAACTACACTTTTTGGTTTCGCGTTTCTGGTCAATGAAAGCTTTGACAATGGAAGAAAGACGGCAGTGTTCCAAGTCGATGAGGCAAGCATGGATAGGGAATTTCTACTTTTCATGGTTCCTATCGCACACTGGTTAAGTCGAATGGAGAGTCTGGTTGTAAAAATAGGTTGCCTTTTTGCTCAGGGTACGGCCCCGCAAAAGTGAAATTTTGCAAAAATTAAAAAACAGGTCAGGTTGAACATTTGCAGCAACCTATGAGGCAGCTGCGACAAGAAGATCACAATCTCAGAGAAAACAGTGAGGCATCTAGTAAGAACATATGGGTGCGGAAATGAAGAACATCAATAAGTAGGAATTAGATTGCTGCACTTCCTATAAAACCGGCATAAAGCGGGTATAACACCAGTTTTATCGGGCAACGAGTGGAATACGTGTTTAATAATGGAAAAGTTAGGAACTAGATATGTGCAGGGATGTAGTGGGGCCGGAACGCGTGGGAACGGCGTTCCCACAATTTTTCAAATTGTGCTTTAAAATGAATTTGAAGCTGTTTTAAAAAGGGTAGTTTTATGGGTGCGTTCCTACACCTTTTTTGTCAGCACTCCATCTCTGGATATGTGTCACAGCACAGCGTGTTTTTTCCATTATTATTTCCATATAGTTGCTTTCATTTTTGTTTTTTTTCACTACTATTTCAATAATAATGGAAAAATTGAGAAAGGCATGTGTCGTATAGCACAGGATGGAATGCACTTAGATGTAGTATGATGAAAATCATGCCGCTTCCCCCAAGCCTCAGTAAATTTGCGAAAGAAGACAGGGAGGATGTAGTCGAGATAGTGACTTCTGAGACTGAAACTTGGTTAAAATAGCTAGACCGAGACTTGGAAATTTGTCAGCTTCGCCAAAATATTTTGCGATTCTTAAAAAAGCTGGTAAAAACACTTTTGATCCGAAAGTGTTGAGATTTGTCGCATTTTCTATTTTTTCCTTTCGTGCAGATAATGACAACGAACAGATTAATTTTGTTCAAACTTTATCAAGAGATATCGAAATAGCATTAATAGCATTGAAACACTCGACACTCACAAATACGGGTCTGGAGGCCATAGATGTAGCCAGGGGGCCACGCCGCCAAAATTTCTGGCATACCTTGTCATTTTGTGCTTTTGAGAGGCAGCATCCCAAGCAAAACAATGTTGCTCGCTTAAAGTCAAAATATTACACCCCCACAGTTTTGGGCTGGCTACGCCACTGCTCGCGTTCCCATCACTGACAGAACTAATGGGTGAGGTTCCAATTTATGATACACAAATCAAAGTTACCGTTGTAATACGTTCTGTTTTGTTTGTTTATCAACCTGCGTTGTGCAGACAGAACCATCGCTAGAAAGTCGTGAATAGGGGGGTTTTAGCTTTGTGCGGGGGAGCTTTACATTTTTTCAGGGGGTCTTGACATTTCAAATTTGACAAAAGTTCCACTGATTTGTAGTGTTTTATATTTCAATTAGGGGAGACTTGGAGCTTTCTTTGGGTGGACTAAGCCCATCAAAGTTCCCATGTGGTGACGAAACTGTGTGCAGACAGGTGTGTTTATGCTATGGACTTCGTGTCTGCTGGCAAAATAAATTCATTCATTCAGAGTAGCTCCTGCGCTTCAGGAATGCATAGCTAATGAAACAGTGGGTTATAACCAGGCTAACCAAAAGTCAACAAAGTCAAAAATTTTATTCCTTTTCTAAGGTTTATGAAACGCCCACAAACCACATTTCACGCTCATACCATGAGGGAATCCAAAATTATTAGGTCAAAAAAGTCAAAATTTATCGTTGTGTCAACTTCTCTTGCAGCACATTTTTTTCTCTGTCAATATTTTATTGAAACTACAACAACAGATATTGATGTTTTTGCCAGTTTAGTTGCAATTAGTGTTTCCAATCCGGATTTTCCCAAACCCGAAACCCGTTTTTTTGGCTATTTTCTCCTACCCGAAACCTGTTTTCTTTTCAACCACCAAACCCGGATATTAAAAAAAACTAGATTTGCGGTTGCATTCAAATACTAGTAATTCTGATAACACTGAAGTCACAGATTGGCGCGTGTAACGGCCAAATTAACACGTTTGAACTTTCAACTATTATTATCATGGTGCACGAGGTGTGCGTTTTGCTTGGTGACCACCGTATGTTCGTTGTTGGTCCGTCTGTAACTTCGTTCAATTGACCTATTTAGACGGTTAGTGACGTCAGTTTGCACATAATTGGCCGAGGTGTCGACGCGAACTTTAGTCTTTTCGGTAACCTAATTAAATAACTACCACGTGAGGTTGTTCTTCAAAGGTATGCTGTAGTGTCGTAGTTACTATGGTTAATTCAATTATAAGCTATTATGTGTTAGTTCATATACAAGCTGTGGTTCTTTGCAAAATCGATTCGTTCCTTTTCAGTTTGCAATAACTTTCTACAAAATATTTGGCTTTCCTTTAGAAGCGACTTTAGGTAAATTTTTACTCATGCACGTTCAGTTTCAGACATTCGTAATCAAAAAAAACTCAGACGTTTAGGGCCATTTCTTATAGAACATGGCTCAACCAACATCAAAATGCAATTTGTGCACCGTTCTACAAAAAGAGACTGTGGTTCAAGCACCGAAAGTATAATATGATCAACCGTTTGAAATCAAAGCACAGAATCTATATAATCTATGAGAATGAATACCACAAAACTATCCTGGCACAGTAAGAGATCCAATCTTAAATTGTGAAAAAGGAAATGAGTCTTTTTGAGGCTACAAAGAAGAGGTCAAATTTCCTTCAAAAACTGTTCTAAGCCTTAATTACATTCAAGCTCAAATCAGTGGAACCAGAGAGGTCTTTTTCAGACACAGGGCTATTTGTCACAAAACTCAGAAACAGACTGAATGATGAAAGTGTGCTTTGATTGTCATGCGTCAGTATCAGTAGCGTAGCCAGCCTAAAAATTTGGGGGGACCAACATGCTTGATTTTAAGCGAGTAACACTATTTTGTTTGGGATACCGCCTCTCAAAGCACAAAGTTACTTTAATTTCTAAAAATTTTGGGGGGTCATGGCCCCTTAGGCTCCCCTGGCTACCTCTATGGTCAGTATTATAAACATCATTGAAAAACTGTGCTTAATTTAATTAATAATGCGCTAATAAATTGAGCAGGGACTAACAATAGTAATTTCGCAACGATATTGAGTTTTCATCGCTCAAAATTGCATTCATTTCAAATCCCGAAAAAAACGTGTTTTTTCAGCTATCCGGAAGCCGGGTTTTAAAATTTCGCGCCGAATTGGAAACACTAGTTGCAATTCTGTAATAATAATGGGATTGTTGCGATTTCTGACGTAACTATGCTGTTTTGCCCACTACTGGACGATTGAATATTGTGTATAGGATAGGCGCAGTGTTGCCACCTCGCATATTTTTATGTCAAATTTTTGAAATTTGGCATTTTTTGGAGGTGGTTGGCATAAATATTTTCGGTTTGGCATATTTGTCAAATTTGGCATATTTTTCAACAACCGGTTCTTTGACCAATGCAAAATGTTGAACCTTACTAAAAATGGCCATTTTGATCATTTTTGTTAAGGTTTTGGCCGTAAGCTTTGGAAAAAATCTGGCAACCCTACCTCTGTTAGTTGTTTTTACAAGAACTCTTGTTTCAGATGATGTTTAATCACGTTGCATGTGTCAACGCAAAACTTAGAATCAAGTAAAAACTTTCTGTATGTTAAATGTCATTTTCGAGTAAGGCAAAACTTAGCTCGTTACCTCACCATGCAGTGCCATTATTACACACCTCAAGTTCAAAACAATACAAGGTTGAAGTTGAAGTACCATCAGTATGAATTTATTTAGGAACAACCACAAACAAACATCAAGTCATGCAACAGAAAACAAACCACATTAGAACAACGTTTAGTTTGTTCCCTGGACACCTGAAATAACCGTACGGTTTTCTAGTCAGATGCCCTGATGAATAAGGGAGAAAAAAATAGAGAAAAAGAAACAAGTCCTGACTAAATAGCACATTTTAGTAATGACGATCCAGGCTAGGAAGTGTAGCATGTCATGTATTGCCAGAGCATATCTGGAAAACAACATCTGCCCTTTCATAATACAAAATTACTTATTTGTAGCGTTTTGGAAGTAATCATTGTTTGTTTTGCTGATTTCAGTGTTGATACCATTGCTCTTCTTGAAGTTTATGTTTTAAATTAGTGACAAATAGATGATAATTTGGCATTGAACGTATTGTTGGATCTATGGAAGACCATATTCCTATTCCTGTATATGTAAAAGACTTTTGAGCTATTTTTAATCTAATCCGAGGAATGGCATATTCAATACTTGATCGTTGTCTTGTATGTTAAGAATGAATTTTTGTTAAGAATGAATTTTTGTGAAAAGGTCTATAATTTGTTTGGGAAGTAATCTAAAATTAATTTTATACATTAAATTACGGATTTATAGTTTAAAGATTCTTTTTATATTTAGTATTTCGGTATCTTTGTACAATTTACATACGGTAGTGTTGAATTTGCTAAATGACAATATTCTTAATAATTTATTGTGAATAATATTCAAGGTGTTGAGTGTAGAAAAATATGATGATCCCCAGCTGGTGGCATATAAAAATGATGGCATCATGGCATTACAGGGGACCCACGTCAGCTATGTTTTGCCCCCTTGGTTCAAACCTCTAATTACGCCATTGCTCGGATGCACTTGTGCTCAGTGCCCACCTAGTCTACAGTAGAAAACATTCTATTCTGTGCCTATTGCCAATGTATGCTTGAAAGTGCCTGTCTTGTTAGCGTCTGCTGAATTTGAGCTTGTATGTATACCAGTAGGCCTACTACCGTATAACGGTATATTTGAATACAGTGAAACCCCGCTTTTTCAAAGGTAATACATGTAAAGGCCACCACTCACCAGTCAGTACGGTACTTGGTGACATGAACATTATAGTACCAGTCAATTAGTAAAGACATGACAATAACACCACCTAGCTTTAAAATTGCTTAGTTGTTCCTATTGTGTCCTTTTCCTTCCTTTTGTAAAGTGGGCAGCTGGGTTTACCATTTTTCACTTAGATTATCTTATTTGGTATTTTTACTCTGTGGGTTTTATTTAATTATATTTTATACTTCATGCACTCAATTCACAAAGCTGATGATGCCGTATAGTAGGCGAAATGTATACTCTGTAACATTCTAGTGTCTGATTTTTGCTGGGAAACGATTCTTTTTATATAGTCAGCCTTAAAATGTGTTTATATGAATTGTCGATTGTCCAGTAAACTTTACAATAAGGTGAAAAAACTTTACTGAATATTTTCCAGGTGTTTTTTGTTACGAAAAAAAATTTGGCACATTTTTGTCCTGTTTGGTATATTCTTAAACACAATATGGCATATTTTGTCTTTGTGGACTTGGCAACACTGGATAGGCGTGGTGAGGTAAGAAACGTGGTCTTGCAGTGTTTGGTAAATGCTCAATCCATTATGCATATAGTGCTTCAACTTTATGATGCTCTCAGGTCTGATTCTACTGTAATGTATTTATCAACATACCATCGCCAAAGATAAACAACCATTTTTTTAATTATGAAGCTTAGAGTGCATGGACATGCGTCTGGGTTAACCTCAACACTTAAGGCTGAACTATTTCGCAGTTGCAAACGTAGAAAATTGCTAGGTCAAAATAAAGTAAAAATTTTTAAATTATAAAGTCAAGATTTTAAGTTTTTAGGTCAAAAACGGGATGCCATAGTTATAACTGTTAATATCATCTCAAATAGGCAGAGGCCCACTTTACTGGCTTTCATAGTGAATGCCATTTCGAGGCACTTTTGTAAGAGATTTAAAGAAATTCAAGAACACCTGAGCATTTATATACGTCCTCGAAACTTACAAATGGAGACCTGGTATTATGAGGATTGCTTTAAAATGTATAGGTTTCCCAACTCAGAGAAGGACATAATTTCAGATCGGTAATAAACACAAGAGAGGAAAACGTAACCTCCGTAATTATCGCCAGTCATATTATACTTCATTAAACTAAATCTCGCTTCGATAGCCGATAAAGAAATGTCGTCTACGGCTGGTATTTCGCATTTGATTGTTTCATGATCATCTTCGCTTAGATTTTGGTACGCAGTGCCGNGTGCAATGAAAAACAATTGACGTATTACGCCAGTCGACAATCAAACTACACGTTTCCACTTTCTTTCTGCGGCTGCTCGAAAANAAAGCTATTATAAATTTTCAGTACTTTTACAAACTAATTTTTCCTCACCACAACCACTTCCAAGTGTTTGGTGGGAGAAGTATCGGCCTATATGCAGAGGGTAGACGAGCTTATGCGTTGAAATTTACTACTACACCATACAGATGGATGGTTAAGCAACCGTAAACAGCTTCACGGGTCGATAACAATGTTGTTATAAGCTGTATGATCAGAACGTGCGTCATCTTCGGTGCTTGCTCACTGACTCCTTGCAATATCACGCGCCACTGCTCCAAGAAAGTAAACACAGTTAAACCCTCGTATCCTGATGACCGAGCCGAGGCATGCCTGTTAAGTGCAACATTAAATCTTTCCTCCCCTTCGATACCAGACATGATTTGAATTTCGTGCAGGGTTCCACAACGAACATTTTAAAACTTTTCATCGCATTTTCAGCCGCGAGATGAAGACCGACTGTCTTCTCGCCCTCTTAGTATTCTTTAAATTTGGGATGAATAATAAGCTTACACCCAGCAGCGCATCCAAGAATTTGTTCGGGAAGGGCCAGTCGATGACGTGATCAGTCACTGACGGGGATTTGGGGTTAACCCCCCCCCTTGAGCTTGATATTTTACAAAAACTTTATTACCTGCGCATCGGGCATTGTTTTCCCACACTTTTTGCTTGTTAATTTGTCGACTTGATACAATACCATGGAACAAATTTGCATGCGCATTTCAAGGAACATTGCAAATGAGCCAAAAATAAATAATCAGGTTTTTGTGGGAATCTGGGTTATCGACCGCGTCCAGAAACCATCTCACCACTTTTTGCAGACCTTTCGCCCACTACGCACGTTTTAAGATTGTGTTCCGCGATAGTTCACTTTATCCAAAACAACTGTCTTTATTTTGTCTGCTGTGGCTGACCAGCGTAAACTTCGCCAAAACGTTGGTTTGGAAAACATGAATATGACGTCACAAACCAAATACAAAGGACACCATACGCCACTAAATGAACCCTCCCATGAAAATTTTCTGCGTACGCCACTGCACTGACGGTTTCTTGAGTCCGACTGTTCCTTGCGTTTATTTCCTAACATGCACTTGAAAATTGATATGAAGCACCAGTAAAATTCTACGCAAGTTTGTGTCGGGGGGGCATGGCCTCTTAAGCCTCGTTCTGGCTGCGCCACTGCTTACACCATCTTCCAAACATCAGGATTGTAAAATATCTTAGGTCTGTATGATACGAGGGATTTTATAATTTGCTGCTGACCTCCACAGGACCAGACCTCCCAGTCTAACAAATTGAATCTGAACTGGGATAGCGAGGACTTAAAAATCAGCACCTTTTCTATCCACGTGCTCAGCATGAATGAATGGGGAAAGATTCAGACAAGGTGTTGACAATGAGCCACAGCTGTTGCAGAATTCTCCAAGATAGCAGCTGCGTGACACAGTGACAGCGGAAACGGGCGACTGCACACCACCCGTGACACTTTGGCTCTTGTGTAAGGCGAGGATGATGAAACATTTTTTCTTGGCTCTGAAGTCGACAGTCCTTTTTCTATAGAGTTTGTAGTGTAGACAGTGGTGTCTCATCGCGGATATGCGAACCACAAAGTTCCAACAAATAGGGACGTTGACCAGTGACAAAAACTTAAGGCAAGGTTTTATTTAAGAAAAGCTATGCCCTGCCGGTCCAGGATGGCTGAAAATTTCATATAAAATGATGAAGGAGTTTTGATTTTGTTGCCACACCAAACAAGCAACGGAACGTTGTTCATTCTTAAAACGAAGTGAGGTCTCTGAGTCAACACTCCTCTCGATTCACCACTGGTAACCAATATTTAAATAAAGCACACCAGTCACTGCCAGTGTTCCCTCTAAGAAAATTTGAATGAGAAAATATTCGTTTTAGGAGCACGAATATTTTAAGGCCGAGCAGAGTTCTTAATGAATTACAAACTTCGTAAATCATTACAGTAAGTATAAAATCATAACAAAATACACATTTTAATTCAAATCAGTAGCTTCTAAAAGGGCTATGCGATACGCTTCTACACAAAAATGTTACTGATTTTTTACTTTTAAATTTGAAATGTTGCAAGTGCACGAGAATGAGATTTTACTGCGCAAATGGCCTCTGGTGGTAGGCTACAGCGTATTCGCGCACCGATTGCTCGACCAAGAGTTTAAATTTTTTTCGACCTATCTTCCTTCAGCAAAGCATTCAAACACACATGCTTATCCGCTGCGGTAATGACTGGTTGTTTGAAAACACAAAAAAATGTTTACGGTGTTTGCGCATCGAAAGCAACATTACTATATTGCTGTACGTGAAAACGATTTAGAACTGAAAAGAGTACGTCTTCTTCAATGGTGTTTAACCTGACGCGTTACATGAGCTATTTTGAAATCGTGTTGCTGGTGATAGGACCTGCGAGACTGTATGCGGGTTTTTCCGTTTAGTCTGAAACAGAACGACGTTCAAATTACTGCTCCAGGGCAAAAAATACATCAGACACTGTTAATTTTGTACAAATAGCAACATGCAACGCCTGAATCTACTTTCTTTATTCTTTCAACCATTTCTTCTCAAAATCAGGTTTGGAGGAAGAAATGGCGTTTATCATATCACGGATTTGACAAAGCTACCTTCGCAGAAGCTTGTGTGAACTGCACTTTCAACGATCGGCCACCGCAAGTACACCAGGACTGGAACTGTGCAACACAGAAGCTGAATACGCGAAATCTTGTATTTTCGGACTTAACTCCTCAAGAAACAAACGTTGGTGAGTAATCTTAAAACAGTTGTTTCAGACTCTGACCGTATCGGTTAATTTTGCCGATGGCAATACTACCTCGATCTAAATTGCTGACACCGACCACATAAGCACAATATCAGTTGGCTGTTGCAAGTATTTGGTAAAAAGAGTCTGTTGTTGAGTTCCAGGAGATCTTCTGTCGCGCATGGACATGGAGTTTATTCAGAACGGAACAAAAGCAAAACGAAAAAAACAGGTTCGGCAGATCCATAGATCACCTTCCACCGCTGGCGACTTCATTTTCCTTGTTAGGTTGTTGAATCTGTAGAAAAGAAGAATACATGGCAAAGTGTGAGACAGTGGTCCTTAACCTGGGGTAAATTTACCCCTGGGGGTAATTTTCATGTTCCAATGGGGTAAATTTACTGAACCACAAATTGCAGCAAATATAAATTTTTATAAATCATTCTCAACTGTAAGAGTTTGTTAATTTCGTATTTTCAATAAATGAGCACCATTGAGTGTATTGGGGGTAAATCTGGTAATCCTGTTTAATAAAAGGATAAGATATGTAAAAAAGGTTAAGAACCACTTGCATAAGACAACACGCAGACTCTACTGGACGGAGGTTGCAAATAAGATTGACGTTTATTTAAGTTCCTACTACTCGTCGCTACCACGTCGTCAGGTGAATGATCGCTGGTAAGGAGGGAAACAGCTAAAAACTTTAGCTGCATATGTTTAAACGAAAGAACTAAGTCGTTATGTGTTTGCTGTTTTGAAGATTTCATTATACGAGGCAGTGGCAATGGCATTCGAACTTTTGCTCGGGCCTGGATTTCCCGTCCACTCGCAAAGAAAACGCACACGCGCTGTTCGCAAATGCGACAACTTCCCGACCACCACGAACACAGGAAAGACTTCAACGCAGTTCTGACTCAACCACTGCATTGCCAGCAACACAAGGCATATGACCCAACCATAACCAACTGCATTTTCACACGTTGCTGTTTACTGCCATGTTTGGGCACAGCAGCAAAGAAAGCTGCCGAAGATCAATTCGAGCAGAACGCAATTTCAATCATAAATATACCGCAAGTAAAAACGATGTGAACAATAAGTTTTTACAGCTCACTAGTTAAACAAGGAGAACCTGAATAACTTGCCCACGTGGTTGCTGATCAAACATGTAATTACAAGAAAAAGCAGGAGATGATTCACAGGATAAGGCTGCAATTTGCGAATAATAAGTTCTCGCAAACCACAAACAACGGGCGTAGACAAAGTTGTGATCGACTGAAAAGAAGAAGCCATCATTGAATCATGCAGCGCGAAGCTCATTGTGACGTAGGTTTTAGCTTGATTGTCCATTATCAGCATCATAATGACAGGACATCGNCAAAGTTGCGATCGATAGAAAACAAGCGCTCAGTGAATAACGCGAGGCTTATATTGTGACGTTGGCTGCATGCATTGTTCGTTATCAGCAGCAACGCAGTGACAGCACTTCTGTGTTAGCAACAACAAATATTGTTGCAAGGTGAAACAAAACTTTTTAATTTCGAACTTGTCTATCGAAAAGAACCCTTCCACAGCAATCAATCAGACGCAATGTTTCTCGAGCATATATTCGCCTACAAGCATCATGTGCTCTGCGATGTGCATGAAGTATAAGATTACAAAGCCCACACAGCAAATCTAACCAGCTGAGAAAGACTATGTCAAAGTGAGAAATTTGCAACACCAGCTGCCCACTGTACACAGGAAAGGAAAAGGTCACAGCAGGACCAACTAAACAAAACAAACTACGAAGTGTACAGTGACGTGACAAACAAAAATCACAGTACAGTAGGTTACTGGATTTGAATTATACGTGCTTGCAAGAATGCATTGGCATAGACATGCGGTGGGTCTACGGATGCTCGCGACTGGTCAGTGGTCACGAGCTGTAAAGACGCGGAAGTAAAACCATCCCGAAACCTTCCGTTGCATAGCAAGACTGCGTTAAAACCATACAAAACTCGACAACATTGAGCGGAATCAGCAGGTGGCTACGACATGAAGCAAGCAAAGAGCATGTTCAGGAGAGCAAAGCGCAGATGGAATCATGAAGCTTTTTAAGCCAGAGCACTTAAAGTAGTTCTGGTTCAGACGTCGATGAAGTTGGAATACTGGGCCACTTTTCTCTACAGTCCATAAAACAGCTGTGACAGTGTGCAATCGTAAGGTGGTGATCTTAGTTAAGTTAAACTCCATTTAAGCTGATGCGGTGTGCTGCTGTTCTGATTACATCAGTGATGACGTCGTGTATCGCTTGAAGAATGGCCGTGTCGAAGCTCATTGAGAAACAATTATTGGAGATTCGATTACGGTAAGTGCGCATTGTTGGCATCGGCGTAGCCAGGGAGCCATGCCTCCCAAATTTTTAGCAAATCTAGTCATTTTGTGCTTTGAGAGGCAGTGTCCCAAACAAAATACTGCTGCTAGCCTAAAATCGAAAATTTGGGGTTGGCTACGGCACTTATTGTTGGTCACGTTTTGCAGGAACATCCCGCATGGTGCTGTGGTGCACCATGGCAGTTCAGTTTATACGAAGCAACACAGGAGAACAAGCAGCGGCAACACGACAAAATTGCAACCACCAAAAATTTGTTTTGAAACGGCCGAACACTGGATAACAGCGAATTTCCGCAAAACTAATATATATATCGAGAACCCACAACAGGGCAGCGACAACTTAGATTTGTTTGCTTTGAAGTTATGATGGGGGAGGTAACCGTCCGTTGACACCAAAGTACAACAGCGAACGACTGCGACATGAGGTACCTTTGCGCATCCTAGAACGCCGTGCTGATGCATCCGTTCCCGTGTGTTGTCGGAGGCAAAAGTGTGAAGAAAAATTTATAAATCCTTTTTCGACAATCGTTAGGCTTTCTCACACGCACCTTGGCAACCGTTTAAAAGATGCAAATGTCAAAAGCTTCGCTGACTACTCATTCGAAAGTTTTTCGAGCAGGCAAGGTGATCCGTAAAACTACATACAATGTAACGCTACACGCGGTAGCCAGTCACGAGGGACTCGCATCTTTCAACCTACCGCAGGCTCGCACTCACCTGCACCGAGAGATTGTTACGGATGACTGCGTTCCGCAAGATGGTCGCCTTTGTGCGGTGCAAATATTCTTTTCCAACTTGCAAGGTTCGCACGAAAGTCAAGCGTCGGTGGTCTGTTTCTCTGGCGAGTAAGATCTGTGTGCACGCAAACCCAGGACAGTGAGAGGGGAGATGAGCAAACAACACAACACGGAGAAAAGCACATAACACACCAGAGATGATAAAAGCACATAACACGCCAGTAAGAAAAGCACACAACACACAATGAAGAAAAGCGTGTAACACACCAGGGAAAAAGCACACAACACACCAGGGAAAAAGCACGCAACACACCAGGGGAAAACCACACAATACACAATGGAGAAAAGAACATAACGCCACGTATCTACCACAGTTGAATCAATTACAAATTGCAAGTGAGCTGACTGTAAAGAATTACACGTTTTCATACAGCTGTGATTTGCGGGATTTTTTAAAACCTAATGAATAGGGCAAACAAAAGTCAATAAAGTCAAAATTTTTCTGCCATTTCGAAAGTTGATGAAACGCCCACAAATCAAATTTCACGCTTACACCACGAGGGATCCCAAGTTATTATGTCAAAAAAAGTCAAAATTTTATCATTAAGTCAAAATTTATCGTTGTGTCAATTTTTCTTGCAGCACAGTTTTTTTCTCTTTGTCGATATTTTGTTGAAACTACAACAACAGCTATTGATATGCTTGTGCAAGTTTAGTTACGATTCTGTAATACCAATGGGTTTGTTACGATTTCTGACGTATCAATGTTGTTTTGCCCCCCATTACTGGACGATTGAATATTATGTAGGATAGGCGAGGTAAGGCAAGAAATGTGGCTTTACAGTACTTGGTTTGGGGTAAATGCTCAATCCATTATGCACATAGTGTTTCAACTTTATGATGTTCTCAGGTTTGACTCTACTGTAGTTATTAATGTATTTACCAACATAACATCGCCAAAGTCAAACAACCAATTTTTTTTTAAATTATGAAGCTTGGAGTACATGAATATGTTTCTGGGTTAACCTCAACACCTAAGGTTGAATTATTTTGCAGTTGCAAACGCAGAAAATTTATAGGTGAAAATAAAGTCAAAATTAGTAAATTATAAANGCAAATTTTTAAGTTTTTGCGTCAAAAATTTTGTTACCCTACCAATAAACAACAATTCCTGCTTTCAACAAATAACAGAGCTCGGGCAAAAGCAAAACCAGTAAAACATTAGCCATGTGACCTGTTGTAGCTTTGTCGAGCCAACCGCGAAATATCCCCGATGTGCCGTGCGTGTGATTCGAATCCTGTGGAAATCTCAAGATAACTTTGAAGAAGTGTTTATTTTTTTGAGGGAGTGCCAAGGTTTGAGCAACAGTGTCACCTCTATGGATTATCCGCACACGGAAATTGTATCTTGAAATGCAACTGACTTATCATTCAGTGGCTACAAAAATTTTGTAACAGTACTGAAGTTCCTATCTTTCCAAAAAGTCATGCTTTGATGCGCTAACTATTGCATTATTCTGAAAATGATTTGTCTTCAACTCTTGGTCTTGCCCAAGAAATTCAAAATATATTACAATATTATTTTGTGATTTATAATTGCGATATATCAATTACATGTTTAAGAGTAATTGTAATTTGATGTAGTCGGCAAAGAACATTGTACTGTAATCGAAAAATTTGAAGGAGTGTTGGTGGCCGTAACTAAATCGAAGTGATATGTTTAATCCAACCACGGCAACCACCACAGTTGGATTAAACACGTGACTTCACTTCAGTCACCTTCATCATTTTTCTTTAATCTGGGCCGATTGTGTCGATGCAATGCATCGTGACGTGCAAACGACCAAGCAACGCTGATACAGTGCGTCATCGCTGACCACGTCATAGTGACGATCGAAACGAACACGAGGTCTGATAACATTTCTTAGATCAATTGAACCTCAACCTGCTGCGATGTCACTTCGGATCGTTACAACTTCACCGAATTTCTTGAGATATTTCCAGGACTGTGGAGTCGGAGCCCAGGTAATTTTTGGATGGCTGGAACAGGAGCCAAAAACTTTTAGATGGTAGAGCCGGAGCCTAACATTTGGGTTCCGGTTCCACAGCCCTAGTTTTTGGGGAAAGCGAGTTGTACAAATAATGCCATGGTTTTCAGTTGTGAATTGACCAAATCATTTGGAGCCGGGGCCAAAAACTTCAGATGTCTGAAGCTGGAGCCGGAGCCTAACATTTTAGTTCCGGCTCCACAGCCCTGGATATCTCCACTGAGCCCATGCAGTCATGCGTGAAACCGACCAGATTGTGTAAGCTACTCAACCATGACTTCGATATGCACGAGGCAAGATTCAACATGACCTCTGCTGAAAATGGTTTTACCAAAAATAGTTCAACCTGTCGCGCCAGCAAAGTGCGGGCAAATTAAAAATAAAACTGGAAGTTGATTCTGAGAAAACGTTCATGCGAAATTTCTCCGCNAGGCGCAATGTCACGGGAGTTTGCTTCAAAAACGGAGGGTGGCATGCAAGNTGCACCCCTAAAGCTTCGCGTAAGCAACATGTCGGTTTTGTGAGCAACATCAGTTACAACAGAAAACCAAGAATGCAGTGCTTCTATCCCAGGGGTTCCCAACCTAAGGTGCATGTACCCCCCTAGGGGTACCTTTGCCTATTTGAAGGGGTACATTTTTTGTACAGTCGCAACAAATTAACTTCGAGATATAAGAACGGAGTCTACCTTTATAGTTCAAAAAATCTTGAAGTTCTATTAATTCGACGGACTTTTGCGATTTTCCTCAGCGCTTCTGTCGTAAGGAATTTCAGAGGTACATGCTTATCTGTCAACTGCTGAAGGTGGTACATGGTGAGAGAAAGGTTGGGAACCACTGTTCCATCCCTTGACGATCAACAATCGAAGCGAATACAAAATGGCGTTTCTAGCCCTCCCACTCAAGTACAAGTTCAACGCTCCATTACGGCCTGTCTACGTGGCCAGGAAAAACAACAAGAACGCCCCGGGGCCGTACTTTGTATCAAGAGCGACTTGCAACGACAGAGTAGCGCTTTGCGCCATTTGATAGCAATCTGCGAACCTCGGCTCAGCTTAAAACTCTTATCTCGGCATTACGGTCAGTGATCTGCGATAGGACGCGCTTGCGGCGTACCTTGTTTTGCGAGTCGATCCTCGCTTGTATTTGACCATCCAATATAAGCGGCATCAATTCATCTTCCAGTTCATTTACTGAGCTGTTGAAGGCGCTCGCCATCCTCCTCATATCGGCCAGTTTATAAGGAGTAAAATACTGAAAATGATAATTAAAGTATCGCGATTGGTCTCCAACTCTTCGTTTTGCTCACGAAAAACCTCAAACCAAGTTTAATTGGATTACGAAGCGCATTAATCAATCTGTTGAAAGCAGGAGGGAATTAACGGTGAAACAAGTGTTAAGAAAGCAGTTTACAACCTGCATGACGTCATTTTTCGCCTAAACGCTCAGAATAGAAAATAAATCTTTGTAGAACGCAACATTAACTGTAAGTCGTAGGTCGCCTTATTAATTTTTGCAAAGTACTTCTGCTGGAAGACATCACAGATGAAGAAAAAGTCCACATTCAGTTTAGAGCGCAAGAATTTTTAAGTGTCCATCGAATCATACACTACACGCGAACAAAGAACTTGCTATATACTGCCAAAATGCAAAAGGCACGAATGACAGAACTTCGCCCAAAACTAAGATTAGCATTTTTTTGCTTACAATTCTTACCAAACTATTTCCAAATGTCTTGCAGGCGATAAAGTACAAAATCGCTCAATGACAAGGAGGTAATGCCAATGAAATTACTTTAAATCGTTGATCGTAGTTACAATATCAGTTTTTCCGATTCCGACAAGAAATCACTTTGCGCGACTTATAAAGTTTAGTTGTAAGTCTCGGCTTATGTTTTTTTTCATCATTTCGTGCGGCTTACAATCAAGGGCGGATTATATTTTTTATTTCTTTACTTTATCGTAAGGTATAGATGACGCACAGTCTTTTCCTTGGCCAAGTTTTTTGGACCAAACTCTCATTTCACATTTGATTATCTTCAGCATCACGTGCGCATCCGTCACAGGAGGGATAATGATGAACAGAAGACAGTTGTTGTGGTTTAAACACCATTACCAGGGTTGCCAATATACGAAATGTGCTACTTTAGTGTGCGAAAGTATCTCTTAGGTAAGCTATATTCAAGGGCGGCTAACAATCGAATAAATAGAGTATTTAGTGACGACGCGGCGCATTATGCATCATATTCCTGTCGCTTCCAGCGTAAATCAGACGCACATACATTTTGCAATCAGAATGAACCGCAACAAAGCAACGCGGCACCCGTGCAAAAAAACAAGTTCCTTCTGTAAGAGAAACAAACAACTGAGACACGTTGGGACTGCCATACCTGTACAAGCGCACGACAACGTATTTGTGCGTAGATTTTATCCACATGAGCTGAAATGTAGAAGTCAAGCAGGAGGTTGTCCCTGCACTCTTCGAGCAGAGCGAGGCAGCGTCCATACTGGGACTTGTAGAAAGCTGTCACGACCTCGCGAATCGTTGGCTCAAGCTCCAGTAGCAGCTTAAACGAACTGCGAGATGTAAGAACGTGCGGTCAGCAGCAGAGTAAACAAGCATTCGTTTCATCGCCAGGTTTCAAGAAAAATCCGATTTTGTCGGGTGTTTCTTTGGAATCCATCGTAACGTCAACTGTTCACGGACAATCGGACTTAAGTTTCATTCGACTGTTGGCAATTTCGCAGACCGCCATTTAGGTGCAAATGGCAGAAGCGCGGTCCGTTTGAATCACGCGGAGAAACTTGTTCAAATTCTGCTCATAGCACTTGTACAAAAAACGATCCGGCACCAGCCAGTTACAAAAGCTTTAATGCTTAATTCATGCACGTTCGTTGTTGCCTTTGACGTCAGTGGCTAAGTACTGCGCAGTGGGCTGATAAAACACCATGTTTCCGCTTGTTCCGGTTGATAGGACACGACAAAAAATGTGTCACCCCGAAGTGTTCATTTATCAAGATAAACACATGCGCGTAGAACGTGAAGGAAGCAAATTAGAGAGAACCTTTTAGCACGAGCTGAGCGAGAAGGTTAACCTAGGTCTGGTCAAACACCAAAGTTTTCTCGCGCAACCTACGTCATAAACACGAACAAAGCAAAGTTACCGACAGACAACATACGACTGCGACGTCACTCGCACGCATGTGTTTACACCAGGGAAAACAAACACTGGAAAAGCACAAGTGTTGCACTCGAAGCTGGAACGCGCCCAGTGCAACAACACATCTTTCCGACAGGAACGCCAGACACAAGTTAGTGCCTGGTAAAGGACGCTCACCCGCTCGATATTACTTGGCTCTGCAGCTCGTGTCTGTTGAAAGTTGCCAGGACGCACAAACTCCCGTAAACAGCAACGTTGTTCGGCGACACAAGCTGCAAAAACACAAACAGCTTCAATAGGTCGACGTGATTTTTAAGTGCAACTGATGCAAGGCACGAGACACTTCAGCAAAAACCAATTAGCAGAAAGAAACGCCCATCACATTTGCATACTAACACGTAGCGCATTCGATACATGCTGCGCAACGACTGTTGGCGAGATACCACAGGAAACCAAAATCATACGCAATGCAAGGATACTGTCAACGCTCAGCTTAAGTCCAGAAGTAAATTTACAGTCTAACTACGCCGCGCCGGTTTTAATCGCTCGGGAATTGTTACGAAACAAGTTGCTCACCTCAGGAAAATCACAATGGTCGACTGATGCTTGCAAGAAGTTCTTAGCAGCAAGTTTGTACTTTCCCATTGCCAAGTAAGCGATTCCGGCGGCACATCTAAAAATGTTAGAACAATTCAACGGTCTTTGCTCGCATCGGAAAATGAAAATCAGTCCATCAAGAATAATCACGAGGAAAAGGTTATTCACGAAAACTTTTGCAACTGCACTGTGTTCCTTTTGAATGTAAATCTTAAGTTTGTAGTTTTTAGCTTTACTACATCTTTAGTCTTTTCATAGAACGTTGAGGTTGGGATCCTTAACATCGTTTCAGTTTTGCTTTATAATGGATTGAGCACAATTCGAAAGCTTTGTTTGCGTTGACTAAGTTGGAACATCACACGAAATTGCAAAAAATCTCGCCAAGCTCACTGTTTGTCTGATGCCCACACAAGTTTGTATACACACGCCAAAAAATAAACTCTCTCCAAGTACCACCCAGCTCAGGTAACTGTCGAAAACTTTGGAACTTACTATGGAAATATTAAGTTTGGAACGTATTATGGAAAATACGAAGAGCTTGGCAAGAACGCCTCTCACACACAAGAAAAAGACAAACGGGTAACCTCTTTTGAAAGGGAATAAAACGGTGAAACGACGAGTCTTCAGTAGAAACCAGCAGAGGTTTCACACCGACATATTTTTCAAAATAATTGCGAGTTTATTCAGGCAGAGTGTACGAAGAACAGGTGACGGTGTAAATGTTCAATGCGCCAGCACTGATGTTACCAGCTTGTTGAAGGGCTATTCGATGTCGATCATCCATTCAAGCGCAGGATTCAAGACTGCGACGCTTTTTTGAAACTCGGTTTGCTCAACCATCTTAGCACTTTCCTTCAGGGAAGTACTGAGTTGGTGGGTGGTTACGATGGGGCTAAATCTGCCTCGTTGCGTAAAATTACACAAAATAATACTGGGTGTATTTTTTTGCACGTTTTGTTATCAATACAATCGTGATTTTCAAAACCCTTAATCAGAAGCATTGCTTCACAACTTTTTAGCAAAGAAATATCACCAAAAAATCTTTCACCGCAAAGACTCAAGACAATGTTGCTATTTCCCACTGCATGCGTTTCGACTACCACTGTAAGCCGTCACGCCAGCTCTAAAAGCACAAATTTTGTTGTATCTGTAGAGGAAAATTTTACTCAAATAAAATTTTTATCACATTTATAGCATTTTTGAGAAAGACGTAAGCTTTCAAAAACAAGTAACCTTATTATATCAAAAGTAGTTGCGAATGAAAGCAGAGCGGTATCTGGCAAAGTCTTCCCGCCAATCATAGCGGTAATTAAGCGTACTCGCTTCGTAACGATATTGAAGGCGTATCAGTTCTCCAGCGCCAAAATGGCCGCAGTTCGGTGATGCAATGGGCCCGCGCGATTACCTCTAAACAGTGCAGGAGAGAAGAAACACAGCATAGGTAAAATCCAACGAGCCCATTAACTCCAGAGCAGTGACCTTTCTCATTTGCCACCAACGCATTGACAAGGCGCCCTTCATGTTGCCGCCAAGAACAATCACACTTGTGAGCGATGTGGCCGTTCGTGAAACAGCGAGGAATGTTTATCGTCAGTTCTTGATCAGGTAAGATTACTGTCCAGTAAACTTCAACTTGTGTATTAGCTTTTGCTTGTGAGCAGTCGCTCCGCGACAGTCAACAGAAACCCAAAACTCTGCAAGCCGTATTACGAACTTTGACAGAAGATTAACTCTCTGTTGAAACAAATCGACCGTGCAACCTTTCATAGTGACGCCCTCTACATAAACGCCGCAATCATGGTTAAAATTTAACTTTCCGTTCATCCGAGCAGGTCCCAATGCATCACAGGAAAACAAACAACCGGCAATTAAAGGCTCTATCACACATCCTGGTTCCAACTCCCACGCCGCCAATCACAGCGTTTACTTCCCAACACGATACCCGAATGCATATATACTGTAGGATATGAAAGATTTAACCTAGGAATGCTAAGTAACAGGTAACCCTTATTTTCTTCAAGTGCATAGTTGGGCACATCAGAGAGAGAGAGAGTTTATTGGCGCAAACATTAAACAATTTCATACAAATTAAAGCTAAGGCGCTGGGACACCGAAAAAAACCTGTTAAACAGGTTG
>JGI24158J21664_10001899_pt1 | contig 24454 bp, 13 predicted proteins | sample Ectturendosymbi3_FD_21664 | JGI IMG/M metagenome (IMG submission 21664) | reverse complement strand
GCAGGTGTGACCCGCAGTGGTCGCCGCATTCACCGGACTTGAACCCCCCAGATTTTTATATGTGGGGATACCTTAAGGACAGGGTGTATGGCAACAACCCCTAGACTATCCCTGACCTGAAAGCAGCAATCACAGCAGCAATAAGAGCGATCCCAAGGGGGGAATGCGGGAGGGTCATCGAGAACTTTGCCCGCCAGATCCAAATGTGTCTGCAGCGCCGGGGAGCTCATTTGGAGTACATTTTTGAGCGCCAGTGAAACAATGAATTTTTGTAGTACAGACTTGAAACTTTGGAGATGTCTGTTACACAGGCTTGGCCTAATGTAACTGAAGTTTCGTGTCAATCTAAATAAAATTTTGGAAGTTATTCGATTTTTGGTGATGACCGTTTTTTTTGTGTCACCCTGTATACAAAATCCGTTTATGAAATAAATTTTGCAATTCTGTCCAAACTTTCGATTCGGAATAGGAGGTCAACAATGTTTGTGATTTATAATAATCGAAGTTTTGTACAGCGTATTTCTCAAGTCAGCTAGGTTTGTGAATGACGAACACTTCTTGGAGGCGTCGACCTATGTCTGATATATTGGAGCACTTGTCAATGTTGAAGTTTTTCGCTAAACAGTTGGTTGACCAGCCTATCTTATTTCATACTCTCCGCTACGCGCAATTCTTGCTGAAAATTTGAAGATGCTTCTGTAGGCAACAGTACCTAATGCAGCAGTCGTGCTTTCCATTTTCAAGCATACTTTTGCACAGGTCGCAATCTCGATGATTGCCTTTAAGAAATGTAACACAACAACGGTGCATTAACAGTGTGGTTACTTCATGGTAGGCACTGTTTCTTTTGTACAACAACTTATCTGCTGATCGAAAGCTGAACCGCAATCAAATATCACAATTGCGCCGAATCACGCCAGCTCAGGTTTCTTGCGCTCACCCCGTCGAGAACTTGCAAAAACTAAATTGCTGTGAAGAATTGAAAGTTCCTCCAATGGAGGTAGCCTGTACTGTCGAGATTATTAAGATACGTAATTTGTAGTTATTGGGTTTCAAGTAAATTATTTACTCACTTACTTTGTAATTGCTGTAGTTAAAAATATTTTTATTTTTCTAATGTCTGTAAAGCAGTTGGCTGGGCATGTTAAGTTGATCGTGATAAAAGATAACTTTCAATGGTTTTGGTTGTTCATTTCCTCAAAACTTTCTGCTTCACTTAAGAAATGTGATACTTAAGTTTCATTCTACTATGGCACATTTGTCACACTGGTGGCCCGCCCGCGAAGATTAAATTTTAAGCCTCAGCTTACTTAGTTTTTTTGGAGCAGTAGTGGTTTATACCTGTTTACAAAGCGAACGATGGTCTTTGCCAAGTTATAACGTTGCTATTTTAGTTATCTTTCCAGGCCCGTAGCCAGCTGGGAATACCAGAAGGGGGCGAAGAATTTTCTGAGTGAAGCCCAAATTTAAAAAACTATGTCCAATAGTTTTAAACTATGTCCAACACATTTTTCCAGAGGGGCGAAAAACCTTTCTGGGGGGCGGGCTTGCATCTTGATGACCTAACGTTTCTCTTTCTTTATAAAAGTTATTCAGTTTTCAGGCTCCTTTCACTGCATCATAACCATTATTACGTCACATAGATACTGGTTAAGCGTACAGCAGTGCTTTTCAACCTTTAGAAAGACGGTCCGCACTCTTTTGTTCAACGAAAATTCCATTCGCACAACCAACACTAGCAGTGGCACACGCTTAAAATTTTCATTGGAGGAGGGGTTCATTCAGTGGCATATTGTGGTCAACTCTATTTTTGTCCGCTGTTTGTGACGTCACAATTGGACGTCATAATCATGTTTCCAAACCAACGTTTTGGCGAAGCTTCTACACGCACTCTCCTCATTCCATGTGTCATTGCACTGAAACTACCAGCGCTCCCAGTTAGGATATTGGAAGAAAATACACTCAACGCTACGACACAGCAGTTCATAACTGCAGAAATATCAGGCTGTATGTCAGAACGGGGGAGTAAAACACACTCATCACCACGTCAGCAATTTACAACGGCAAAATCAGGCTGCGCTAATGTCTCGTCCAATACGAACATGTGTCCGGCTGGCTCGGCTTGCACACACTCTGGTTCGCAAGATCGAATCTTGCTAAACTACACAAGAAATGAGAATGCGCATAAAGTACGCAAGAAAACTTTCGTTTTTTTGCTATATATAGAAGTCCAGCAAACTTTTACAGTAATTTTCCTTTTTCCCTGTTGAGACATTATCAAATACCTGAATGGTTCTATGTTAATAACTGCTGTTTTTGAGCTCGTGCAACAGTTCTGTCATGCTACAGAAATTGCTATTGTAGCCAATGCGCTCAGCGCATGCGCTTATCAGCAACAGCCGACAAAATAAAGACAATTGTTTTGGCTGAAGTGACCTATCGCGGAACACAATTTTAAACATGCGTAGTGGACGAAAGGTCTGCAAAAAGTGGTGAGATGGTTCCTGAATGCAGATGATAACCCAGATTCCCACCAAAACCTAATTATTTACTTTTTTTAACTTTTTGGCCGATATACAGTGTTCTTTGAAATTTGAATGCAAATTCATTCCGTGGTATTTACATTAAGTCGACAAATTAACACGTAAACGTTTACCAAAACTATTAATCTTCTTTTCGCAGGTAATAAAATTTTTGTAACTTATCAAAGTAAAGGGGGTTGGGGTTAACCCCACCCCCTTGCGTACGCCCTTGAACACTAGGGTTGCTGAAGAATAGCTGCAAAGTCGCATTAAACTCTAAAAAAACGATGCAGAAATTTTGCTTAAATATCCAAAATAACGAATATCTACTGCAAAATAGTAAGCACAAAAATGTGCAAAGAATATCATCGTCATATGTTTATTCAAAGTGTGCAATTATATTAATGACTTGGTGTCCCTGATTACTTCTTTCAATTTTAAACCAGTTTGGTGCAACATCTTTCCTCAACGCTCCTCAAATTAGGTCATCGAGTGTCCCACTCAGAAGACAAGTCTACTTTCCTGTCTTGATATCAATCAACTACCAGAGCACTAAATTCTTTTTCGGCCAAGGAGATGGTTTGATTTTGTACAAGAACTTCGAGCGCTCGGATTTCGAGGTCCTTGCGAAGGCCATCGAGGGCACTTACCTAGAATTCAGCGTGTTTTATACGGCTAGTAGAAGCTTGATGGCATAGGTCGTCTTTTCGATCTGTGCCCAAATGCTCCGGTGGATGCCGTTCGCCGAAAACATTCAAAATCCATAGCTTTGATTGTAATTCTGTAGCCTGCTGACTAGGGAAGTAAGTTTCAAAATTACCAATCAGACTGTGTATGTGGGAGCTGGCTGATTCGGTGATACTCTATCCAGATTCTGTTTCTTCCCGCTTACATGTGGACATGATCGAACGTCTGTAGACTGTAGGGTCTTCAAACTTATCAGGTTGTTACTGTAGATTTCTTCTTCGAAATTTTGAATTACATGTTTGAGCAATGTGATTTTGGAGGTTGCTTCGAATATGTCAATTCCACAACTTTAAAGAGTGAGTTTCAGCTGCTTAAATATATCACCAGAATGATTGGTCCAGCGGGCCAAAACAAATAGCGAAAGAAAAGAGCTTTGTGATCTTCTCGTCGATCAAATCACACAAGAAACTCCTATCGCAAATTCCACGCTCTCTCCATTACTCTTTCACAAGAGATCCACCACACTTCAGAATGATAAAGATACCCATCGCTTCCCGTTTCTATGACAAGTTCATCAAACTCACGACTTTTGGGACTGTTCAGTATTGCATTCACAGTTTTGATGATATCAGAAATGACATCAGCTAGTAGATAACTTTCTTCTTCAGTGCCTAGCTTCTTGTCCTCCAATGCTTCACTGTTTATGACACATTGGATACTCACAACCAGGGTCGGCCTTTAGCCAATTGCCTCCAATCGGACCCCGTGCCAAAAGGGGCCCCGCGCTACGCCCCCCACTAGCCTACGCAAACTTACACTTTCTATTGAAGCTGTTTGTGTAGTGACGGCGTGGGGCCCACAGTTTTTTTGAGTGTGGGGGCCTGTTGCCAATGCAAATCATAGTGAAATGTGCGATTTTTAACGCCCTTAATCATGATAATCCGTTCTTTAATCTTAACAATGATCTCTGTTTTTCGGTAAGGTATAGCCTAGTTTTTTCAATAGCAGCTAATTAAGGCAGAGAGGGCTTACCTTTTGAAGCTGGAAGTTGTTTTCTGTTGCGGTTATACAGATTGACGTCTTAGTTTCTGAGATTAGTCAACAAAGTTACAAAAAGTCTGAAAAGGTGCAAAGTTGAGATTAATATCCTGGAAGTTTTTGAGGCTACTAAAGTACTTGCTTGTTTTAAAGAAATTTCTAGGAAGCTTATACTTCTTGGGAAATCTGAAATTCCTTTACATTTTTTCCTTTGTATTACAAGCGAAAATAGTTTTTTAACTTTTCCAATATATTGAACACTTGTTTTAATAAGTGGTTTGTGCTTTTCGGTGCTCTAGTAAGCTGGTTTCACTGTAACCATTATTTAGCTGTTTTTGGTTTGAACAGTCGAACTTCGGCTTATTATTTGAGAATACGTTGTTTCTGTAACTAAGCTAAATACCATGAGTCAAAGACCAAGAGATATTAACCAAAAATATTTAATTGGCAGTCGAAGATGGCTAAAGCAAAAAAGGCGGAAGCAGAAAAAGGGAAAGGTGGTTGGACAAGTATTTAACAGAACTACTTCACAAAACAGAAAAAGCTCCAGAAGAGCCATGCCACAGTGAACATGGCGACAATATAGGAAGATGGCGACACAGCCGGATGATATGCCAGATAATCAAAGTGGAACTTTATGCACGGAAAGTGAGATAAGTCATTTCGAAAATGTTGTCTGACAAAGAAGGAATAAATAAATCGACCAGCCTGGTCGGCTGGCGCATCTGGAGATGTTTTCGAGCACGAAATTTCAAAATTTTCGAAAATATTGGATTAACAAACGATCCTGATTCATGGCCAGTTTTAATGAGTCGGAAAGTACAGTATTTAGCCCAATGAAGACCATACACCTACAATCACAGCAGAGGTTTTACCCGAAACGAGAGTGGGCACGTAAACTGGGGGGCACACCCCCAGACCTCCTCGGCATTGTGTCGCCCTTTCGGCTCTCGGTCTTTCACATCAATGATTTCAAACATCACGATTTGAAGTCCGGCTCAAAAATTTCTGCGTACTCCACTGAGTGGGACCCCGCAAAAGTGCTTCCAACCGGGCCCCGCACTTGCTAAGGCCGGCCCTGCTCACAATCTCCGGTGCGACTTGCTTTATGAGCGCAAAAACGCCATTTCGAATGCCGACCATCACCTTTACACCGTCTGTGGACACAGTTTTGCATCTCAAACACGTCACACCGTGTTCTGAAAAGTTATCGGCCAATTTTGCAAAGATACTGGCTGCAGTGGTGTCTATGCCGGTAGGAAGATAAAACAGATAGTTCCTGGCTCAGCACACAGACTGAATAGCTACGCTGGTCTTGTGCAACTGGAGGAGTAACAAAAAAACTGTTATCAGCTCAGCTTTGCCTTGAAGCTGCACATCTTTTGTTTCCATGCTGACGTAACAATGGAACAAGCAGATAAAAAGTTTCGTAGTAGCTGCCGGTAACTTCTAATACATTTCTCTGCTGAAATGTTCAAACTATCAAAATATGAGCGCAACGTCTGCCAGCTTTTCGTTGTGCGAGGTACCAAGTTTTACAAAAAAATCAAAACAATAAGGTGATTAAATAGAGGATTTCAAAAAACACGTTCACAACAACATAACCGGGTTTTCTCATCCGCACTCGTCCGCACCGTGTTTGTCATCCGCACTAGTGCGTACCGTCGCACAGGTTGAAAAGCACTAGCATACAGGATGGTTGATCGTTGTTAATTCTCTTTCACGGACACTTTTTGGGTCCCTTTTACACGTGGCATTAGGCCCGTAATTAGCGTGGGACACTAGGGGCGGTGAGGAGTTTAGGAGCTTTTTGATAGGGGCCGAGATTTTTTAAACTGTGTCCAAAAGTTTTAAACTATGTCCAATACATTTTTCCAGGGGGGAGAAAAATTTGCTTTCCCTGCGCCCTCTCTAGTTACGGGCCTACGTGAAATACCGCCTTAGCAGAAAATTTAAGCAGGCCTGGCCTTTGAGAGATCTTTGCTTTTGATCCCAAACGGTCCAGGAAAATAAAAGTTGGTGCAGATGGAAGTTTCAAGAAAGTTGGGAAAACAAATAAATGTTTGTGCTACAAGTAGAAAAAACGGTATGTCTTTTGTGTCATGAGGCTGTGTCAGTGGTTAAAGAGTACAATCTCCGTCGGCATTTGACACCAAACACGAAGCTAAATATGCCAAGTTTAGCCTCCAAGAAGAACAGCAGATTGTCCAAGCATTAAAAAGCGGACTGCACTCGCAGCAGAAGATGTTCACAAAAGCTATAGCTAAAAACGAGCCAGCAGTGACAGCTAAACTGAATCGTGACTGAAGGAATTGCCCAAGCTTCAAAGTCGTTTTAAGAGGGTGCATTTATGCAGTGCGTGCTGAAGGTGCGATCAAGTGTACCTCGGCCAGATAAAGTTTTAAACAAGGACGTTATAGCTGGGGCGTTGTTACAGTGTTTTGCTCCTCTCAGTGTTGATTGTGTGTCAACACATAGTTTGTAATGTGCTATTTGCTATGGCTAACCATTTTTGTACTCTTGTATTATTCGATTGTGCTTGTGATATGGACCACGAGACTGCGATAAAATAAGATAAACATTTTTCAGTTAAATACACACACTAGTTTTAATGTGCAGCAATGTAGGCTATTCACTATGTAGGTTTTTGCGGTCATGCAGAAAAAAATCACATTTACACTGTCTTGGCAGTTACAACTGGCCCTTTGAAGGCAACCATAGTACTGAATATGGCCCTCAACGAAAATGCATTTGATACCCCTGTAATACGGTTTTGACGGAATATCTTTCGTGGGCCAGCTGCCGACAGATGCACAGATATGTTTGAGAATGTGCCGTAACCACCAATAACTTGAGAGAGCAATACACTCTGCAACCAGCACAAGCACAACTTGAGGGAACTAACAAAAAATGTTCTTCTAGAGGCGTTTCTTAGATAAGAAAGTCTAGAGATGTTTTTTAGATTAGAACGAAAGTCCTGGGTCGTCCAAGGACCAGGTGGATACATCTCCGACCTTGCTTGGTCCCGTCTTGATGTGGAGCCAGCAGAACTATCTGTGATTGCTGTTGACCGTGAGGTATTTCGATTCCTGCTGGGGCTGCTGTCTCCGCGACCCTCCCCATAGGAAAAGCGCGTACGAAAATGAATGAATGAAAATCTAGGCTTTTTGCAATTTGCGCTTGTTTACGTTTCTACTATTTTTAATGGTGAAAAAATGTGGATTACACCTTTAAAATTCCATGGTTTCTGCACCATTTCACAATGCGTTGTGAGCGACACCGATATAATTGTTTGTAATTCTGCACAGCTTTCAGATCTAGAATAAATTTAGTCGACAAAAGTTGGCATAAAATTCAGTGAAAACCAGAATGTCGTCATGCAGACTGAACGAAGATGAACGAGGAAGGGCTACAAAGTGCGTATAAGTTTGCAATGCTACATATCACCACCACTTCCTACAAAAGTTCAGTGGTGACTTTAACTTCACGGGAACAAGGTTTTCTTTCAGAATGGTTACAAATCGTACCAGAATCAAATTTTTGCAAACGCTCTTAAACGGTCCAACTTTTATGATGACTTTCCCTTCCATATAGCATCTCACGAAATGTTCTTTGGGGAATGAATAGTTATGATGGAACAAGTGTGGTAAATGTACGGTAGCTGGGAATTTCCCTTGAATTGCATTTTGAAATTTTCTAAAAACTCTTTTTAGGATTGAGGTTGTGTTCCATTGGAGAGCCATTTAACACGGCTTTTGTGCATGCCAGCGTTTCTTACACAGTTGTAGGTCACGGACCCCTTGTACATCCTAATAAAGTTACAAACCCTTTACGAAGAAACGTTGCAAAAAATAGTGGAAATTAAGTTCTAATTATCGTAGTAGTAATCGAAACGTTTGCAAAGACTATTAACCCTTTCCAAATGTCAGAAGAAAGCCTATTAACTCTTTAACTCACATTCACGGACCCCAGGTTAAAGAACCCTGGTATATGCAATAATCAAAACTTAAGTACTGCTGAAAATTAATGAGCGAAGGAGTTGAACAAAATTATCATATGTTCGGCAACAAAAACGAAAAATTGAAAATTGTTCTGCCTGTCCAAACGTCGATATAGAGATACCATTGCTATGACATTACATAAGTATAGAATCTTTTCCTGATTTTATCTACACGAGCTCTCAGTGGATTACGCCTGCCAACCTAAAAGTGATCTCAACCGGATGCTTTTTATTCACGGTTGACTTCATGAGCGATCTGTTTGAATGCCAATGAGCTTCAACTCACAATGTCGCGTTGCTTTCCTTGGCGGATGTGGCAAATACCACAGTTTTGATTTCGCATGATGCTGATGATGTTAACAACATCTGGGTAGCTGAGCACAGCCTGAGCTACGCTATTCAACGTAACCTTTCATGCATGAATGCATACATGCGTGGGACGGCTTCAGAGCGTGTAGCAACAAAAATCACGCATATGAAATGGACTCTTTTTATACCTAATTACCAGTAAGAGATATCATGCCGCGACAGTTCACAAATCTGATTCTTTGGTTAAGTTTATGTGGTATAAAAGATTTTAGGAGTTATATTGACGAATAAGTAATGTCTGAGTTAATCACAGGTATTTTTAAACGTAACGTTTCTCACATCACATCCTGTTCGACATGAAAAGATCTTCTTGTCTATTTTGTGTTTACGAGTTTGAGCAGATTGGCACACTTCGAATAAGTGGTGACGCTCATCCGCAATATGAAACAAAAAACTTGCATTTTTGTCGTGGGAAGCACTGCCTCCCATATTAAGTTTACTCACCTTTTTGAGCTTAAATGCACTTTAAATTGTCTGGTTTAAACATATGTGGAGAAAGCAACTAAATGTCTCTGTCAGAAAGGTAGGCATCCCAGGCGCGATGATCTTCTCACGCAGGTAGGCCTCAAACGCGTTGAGGAAAACCTTACGTTGAAGAAAGGAGAAAAGCCCATTCGTCGCTCGCTCTTCTATTTGTTTTCCGCTACGTCACCTTTTAACCCCGAAGAAATGCAGCTTCCAACGACCTGGGGTCTTGAATCACCGGCGTGAGGGGTGCCGCCATGCGCAGGGAAGCGAAACCTGACCCAACCCGCGTGTGGGCGGCTGTTCAGCTTAATCACTTACCCCACTGCTGATACAACGACACGCACAATCAGCAGCATGTTTGTTAAACGCGCTTTATCAGGAAACATATTAGCTGATGCGTTGTTAGCAACCGCATTTCTGGCCTTTGATAACTTTGTGAACCAATTTTGACTCGAGGAATGACAGTGTGTGATTCACGGAGCTGTGCGCCGAAGCTGGGCCTTCAGACCCGCGGCGTCTCGCCCCGTTCCGGATATTGTTTCCATTTCTTGCGTTTTTCGCCACTACGTGTTTTATCCATTTTTGTCGATGACACCTCTCAGCGGCTCGCATGACCCCGGTCACAGATTTTGAAGTGCCTTGTAAGTTGGTATGTTTTCGCGCAAATGCTTGCTTTTCTGTTGTGAAATGACACACAGCCGGCTTCAGAAGAGGGACGGTATCATTTATGTTTCGGAACAAAGTGTGTCTCACACAATTTTCGAGCATGCTGAGTCTTACTGACTCACATGTTTTCGTTCATCATTGCAGCCGCTCTTCTAAAGAAGCCGAGTCTGTAGCATCGACGGTCAAGCAACTGCAAAGAAAGCCAAAGTCGCCGCGAGTCATACTAAAAGAGTCAGAGATAGCAAGCTCTTTGATGGCTAAATTTTTCCTCTTATATTTGTTAGTTTGAATGAGCTGTGCTTTAGAGTTTTTCGGTAAGAAATCATGTGCACATTTTATTTTTGAAAAGTAGAGAGCTATCTTTTTTAAAGTCATGGAGTTTGACTGAACAAAGAATGTTGTCCGTTCGACTCGAGCGCTCGAGAAGTTTTAAAAAATGCAATAGGTGGATTTTGCTGCTTGCTTGTTTTCTTCCCACAGGCCACAAGCCTTTGATTAAAGATCTGCCTGAATTATTACGTAACAAACTACTGGTGGACCTTGGCGCCACACAGGTCGATAGCGGCGTTAATCGGTAAGCCGAATGCTTGGTCACAAGTTAACGCCCAAGTGCTTCCCAATTGCCCGTGCTACTGGTTCAACCAAAGTACACAATCTCAAATATATTCGCTGTTGGTGGCTCGACACATGTTCAGTGATGTTTGGTTTTCGATCAGCGATCGGAAACCGTTTGTACGAATAATAGCTCGTAGAGAAAGTTATTGGCAACAAATGTAGTTCGTGTTTCTATTTTCACCACCACAAACCATAAGTAGCCATCGGCTCCCTGAATAGCAAACAGACCATGATATCACCGGTTATAGTTTTGAAGCCACTGACCAGAATGTGTGATTTTGCGGTACTTTCCACCACGTCATCAGGTGGTTTCAAGGTTTTTGGAAGCAATGTTTATGTTGTGATTGTTGACCGAATGCGACGAGACAAGACGATTTGCTGGTGAACAAAACAAATTGTTGGCCAATTTGTGGGTGGCCGAACAACAAATCAGCCAAGCGTGAGCTCGCAATCATCTCGGCTTTGCGTCGAGTGCTTCCAATAATTAACAATCTCCCCATGTAACAAGAGGGGCAAACGCTTTTTGCTTATATGAAATAGGTTATGAGCAGTAACTTTTCAACAAAAGATTGATATGTTGTTTACGTCAGAGGTCATCTACAGGCGACGTCGATTTCACTTACAAGTTATGTGACGCCATTTTGTTTTTCTGGAGAATGTGTTAAATTTGTTCCAAAATATGAAAAGGTGAAAACGCATTAAATACATACCTTTCAAGTATTTTCGTCACACATCGTGAGTTCAGTAAATGCCAACAAAGAGCAAACCAACAGTTTATGAAAAAAGTGTAGTTACATATTACCGTGCGCAATATATAAACTTTCAAACTTTACCACTCATGAAAGACGTCGGTCCTTCATTTGCAATTATGAGTAAATCTTTGACACTTCAAGGCAAAATCTAAATTAAAACAAACAGCGAGTTCTTTACCTCTTGAAACTGTTTCTGACTTCCACTTTTTAACCTTACTAATAGTCTACTCATGACTGTGGGTCTGCTTCACAAGTTGTAGGGCGCTCACAGACAACAATGGTTGGCAATGCCAATACTTGTTTATCAACATTCAGTCTATGCGCCAAATTACAAGGTAGGTAGTGAAAGCAAGACGAAAAAAAGTATTTTGATATAGACTGCAGCAGAGTTGTAAGTCTGGCCGGGCTTTTGGGTCGGGTTCGGGCTCAAGTTTGTCAAAATATATCAGGCCGATTTCGGGCCTGCATGCAAATTTTTTTGCAACGATGGACACTTTTGTCGCCAGTTACTGTTGAAGCATCGAGTTGATTAAATCTTCAGTAAAAAATGATTAATTCTGAAATATTTAGTCACGTTTACTTCGCTACACCAACAAAACTCCGGAGTTGCGCATATCTTGATTCACTCGGTAAATTTGACTTTCGATCCAAAATGGGCTTCAAAATCATATGTCGGGCTCGGGCCAGGTTGGGTCTTGTTATTTCAGGCTGGATTCGGGCTTCAAAATGAGGCCCGTTTACAACTCTGGATGCAGCAAAGTTGTAACAAGAAACAGCTTTCATACATGTGAAATCGCAGTGTTTGCCATGGTACGTTCTGTTACTGCTTTAGCGCACATAAACTGAGTACTACTACACTTTTGACACCTCGTGTCCAACAGTTTCAACGCCTTGTTTGCAGTGGTGTAGTTCCATGAAAAGAAATGGGATAGTGGGAGAACTCTCCACCAAAGTAAATTGACTGGCTACAGTCAACCTAGAGGATGCTTATGTCAAGAATGTTATAAAAGAAACAGCAAAAGCGCTGAGAGCTTAGAGCCAACCGCAAAATCAAGCTCCAAGTTCCCATCGCAAAATAGAAGAGGAACGCTGCTCCTCTGAAAAATAGTGCGTGATGACGTTTCCTGCACTCCCCACTGCACCACAACTTATCTATGCCGATAAAGTTTGCAGAAGTGGGGAAAGTTGTCACATGACTCGGTTTCTGTTTTTCCGACGAAATTCCGGTGACGTTCGCGGTGAACTGCGCTATTAAGCCCACAGTGAAACGATTACCGTCAATTTAGTCTGGCCCACTGCAAACAGCCTCCTGCGTCAATCACGCCAGCGTCTAAGTGCTCGGGACAAACTGCACGCGTGTCAGGTTTTTGTTTAAAGGCGTGATTCTTTTGTAAACATTAATCGACATTGGTCAAATCCAGACAGTGTTTGTTTCTTTTAATTGTCTTTTTCAATGGTCAGCAGTCAGCCATTTGCGCATTAACTGCCTTTGATCAGGGCAGAAACTCAAAAGGTGTGTTCTCACGCGTGTGCTGCTTACAGGCTTCGTTTTGTAAACAAGCGAATGCCCTCGAGTTAAATCGGCCAGTAAAAGCAGGAATGTCGAAATGAATATCGGTGTGTATGCCCAGGTTTAGCATTGTTTCTTTTTTTGTCGTGCAAGAAGATCTGCCATGTCAAAAAAGTAAAACCAAGCAAGGTTCTTGCGGTATAGGCATTTATGTTGGAAAGGTCACAACAAAGTTTATAACAAAAAGCTTACAACGTACTGGACGTTGATGAACAAACTAATGGCAATCCCTGTTTTCAAGGTACAGCAAAAAGCGAGCTGCCTCAACGTATAGCATGACTACTGGTTTGTTTCACTGCACTCTGAATGTTTATCAGTCATTTGGTGCTTTTATACACTATACACTTGATGCCATTACTCAGCAGCCGACGCAAAGTTTTTAAAATTTTCCAACAGACTCTCGTAAAGCCACAAGGCGTTAGTGCAAAGACGTACGATGCAAATCCTATATCCACACCACTGCTAACACTCACTTCCGTACGGTGACATTCGGGCTTTTGTTATTTGGGGGAGCAGTCGAATAAAGGCGCCACCGAAATAATTTGGTCAAGTTTCAACCTTTTTTTAACACTTCTGTGATTGTACAACTCCATCTCTAAACGAAATTATGTGGCAACGTGAATAACTGGCTAGTGGAGCGGACAATTGTCGTAAGTTCTCAGCACAAAGGAAAATAAAGAGCAAAAAATGCTCATCCGTTTTCAGATTAAAAACGTCAGTGCTACCACCCTTGGTTTTACAATTTAACAAAAACAGCCCTTATTTGCATGTGATATCCTGTTGAATGCCAAGAGACTGGTAGCAATTACTCAAGGCAGGGCCAGTTTAAAGGTAACCGTGGTCGTAGGGGCAATTCTACCGAATTCCTCCCACTGAACCGCCAATGCTTCTGTGCAAACTTTTTTGCTCAGGATGAACCGTTTATTATGACTCATGCAGCTAAAAACTCTAAACGTTCATATTCCGATGTCAAATACTGATAGCACAAGTGTAGGAGCAGGCAAATTTTTAGGGGTTCGAAAGATAGTTTGCCCGAATTTCCCAAAATATGGTCGAAAAAACTTTTGCGGCAAACTTCCCTCTACAAATTTTTGTAGGAGTTTGTTACTCATTATCAACTCTCACGAACTCTAAAACATGAAGACTTTCTTCTTTTTTGGAGGTAAAAAAAGTTTAAGTCAGATTTTTTTTCTGCAACGCTCAATAGGACACAAACGTGTCAAAAATTTTTTGCCCGAATTTTTAGGAATTTTGCCCTAATTTTCGACAAATCAAAACTTTTCGGGCTGTCCTTGCACCCCTTTAACACACATCAACACCGCTGACTAGTTGGCTCAGCACATGCTCTTGCGCAAGTAGGCACGGGAATTAAAAAGTGTTGTTGGATACTGGAAAAATTTAATCACAAATACTGATTGCCAAAAACTTATCTTCTGAACCAATTGCTTTTTCTCATAATAACAAATCGAAAAACTAACGACCACAGAAAGTTTGCACGAGAACATGTTTGTGATTAAAATGTGAATGAAAAATAATTGAAGTTGTCATTTCAAATAATCAAGGCTTCTACGCATAAAGACAACGGTAGCGGAGCAGACGCTACTGCAAAGTAAGACCTGAAGTGCCAGCTGGATGCTCTGTCGTCGTTGCGTGGAAGTTATCGCTTGCAGAGCGTAATAGGATACCCGAAAGCGAAAAGCAAATACGAAAAGCGGTATGTTCCGACGCAGCTGCGCAAATTCTCTTTCGCTTGCGCCATGCACGTACGCAGCGAAACGGAACTTCCGTTAAAAATGCTTTGATGCCGCTAAATGAAACACTGTCGTGCTAACCTCGCTCTGCGGGTTGCTTTAATTGAACAGGAACTGAAAAACTTCGACAAGCACTGTATTAAAAAGCGATTCGTATAAAAAAGGGTACCGATAGCGTCAGTGATGAGTTTTATTTCGTGGTTTTAAGCTTGTTTTGTAGAGATTCACGCGAAAACATAACATCGATATTACTTTGAAACACAGCAGCAAGAATACGCACGTGTATAAGGGGGTGATGTGTTCTGTTTATTTTTCCCTTTACGTTCTTCGGAAATGCCAGGACTTCATCACGTTCAAGTATCGTCTCCATGTAAAGCACTTTGTTTCAAATGGACGTTGCCGGTTACGCGAAGTCTCCATTTGCTCGTTACTTCAAAGATTTCCAATGAAAACAAAGTCGCGTAAGCCACATGTGTTTCGCCCTTCAGTGCTCAATCAGGAATTACGCTGTACACAGAGTTAAACGTTAAATTTCCCACCAATATACCCACAGGGTGTTCTTCGAACACTGACCTCCAATTAAGGTTTACGTTCAAAAAATAAACGTTTGCTTTCTGTCACGTTTTCCCAATCTCTGTTGAGTGATAGTTGCATGAGTATGCAACTATCAACCTCATACTACGTTAAAACTTGTGGGCGTGGTACTCATGCCAAGAGGTAACTTGAACATTTTTTGACACAGATTATTGATTAATTTGAATTTCCAATTGCAAAATCCACTGCTTAACATTTTTGTGCTTTACTTAGGCTACTTTTAAATACAGGGTTTTTCTGAACTATAATTGTCAAGTTGGCGTTTGCTTCACTGCATCTGAGTTTTGGCTGGCAATGTTTCTGTATTTTACTGTAAATATAAACTGATTAACACTGAAGTTGTGATGGAAAGTATTTGGATTGAGTTTCAGAAAAAAAAACGTTTTTAGTGATGAAATCAAACCTGTGACCAAGGAAAGCGTTTGCATTACCCTAACATTGTTAATTTTACCGTTTTTTCAGCCAGGTAATATATCTTTTATAAAAAGGTTATGGTTGCAACAGAGCAAAGTTTCTCCTCAATCACCGATTTAAAAGAAGTGTGTTCGCACAGAAACAAATAAACTTGACTTTTTTGGTAAGCCTCCGCAGCGAAGACAAACGGGCAGACGCCACATGTTACATGAAATTACTATGTTACGAAGAACTTACACTTTATTTGCGATTTCTTGTCACGGAGTCAGCCGTAAATTGTCACAAAACCTGACATACAAACAAATTACAGTAAATTGCAGTTAAACATCGCTCATCAAGCAATTCATTCAAGTGAACGCTCTTGTTAGAAAAAGTGGAGCTTATGCGAAGGTCATATTACGTCAAGTTTTTGACTCGACTTTACCTACAATTGCACTCCATCCTCTTATTTCGCGAAACATATCTGGCGCCGTGTAGAAGCGCGTTGTGGTTTAGGAATAAGGGTATTTCCCAGACAGCAAGCAATTCGGGCTTGCCCAGATTTGCTAGTTATTTTCTACCTTGTTTTCACCGGCTGTTACATTGTAATTGCGCAATGCGCAGTGTTCACGCGCTGCCTCATTGCATGTCAGTGGAAAGATTACATGGCGGCAGACGCAGCAGCTTAACGCCCTTCTTAGCGCCGTGCATCTCTTGTGCAGCAGTGACAGAAACATTGACAGGAGCAATTTTGCGGTAACTTGAGCAAAAAAATTGCTAGCTACATTTTCGACAATGTTGTTAGCGCCCTAGAATGGCAACAACAAAGACTAAGCCGACAAACGAACGCCAGAACGTGTGGTAACTCTATCAAAATAAGTGATGTAATAATTGAGGAAACGCTTGTCGCCTTCTCGAATGACCACTAGGCGCGATTCGATGACGCTGGCCAGAGTTTCTAAATTCGCCCCAGCAGATCAACCGTGAAAGATCAAAGGACGCTTAGTAAGCCTTTCGATGAGGTATGGCTTTGTGTCGATTCGGTTCATACCCACTGATGACGGGTGCTGTTTCCCCGGAAGCACATGTTCAGAATTCATCGAATGGTTTACTGTGACAGTTAAGTGGGAATCGCTCCCGAAAAAGTTATTACTCAGCCACCGATTCCTCCCAAACGAAATCTACCAGAAGGAAAACGGCACGCATTCAAACGCTTGGATTTTAAATACTGTTTGAAAGAATCTAACCCGGTGAGGTAAAACAGCATTATAGATACAATATCCTGCGCTGCTAAGCCGTTGCCCTTCAGAAAGCTTATACGGCCACGAGAAGACAAGAAGTTTCGAGTGAGGAAAAAATTGGCAATGCAAGCTCTCATAGGCGTAGCCAGGAGGGGCCAAGGGGGCATTTTTCCTCCAGATTTCTAGCATACCTTGTTATTTTGTGCTTTGAGACGTGGTGTTCCAAACAAAAACGTGTTGCTTGCTTAAAGTTAAAAGGTTTGCATCCCAAAATTTTGGCTTGGCTACGGCACTGCACGTTCTGCGTTCAACCAGACTAAAACACTGTGCGGAGTTGCATCAACTGCTGCACAAAACTGCCTGCTTAGTCACAACCTGCTTAAACCATACGAAAGTCCTGAAAATCTAAACTGATGCAGTGATGAATGCTCAAAGATGAGCTTCCAGAAATGATGTCTTGTATTGATGTAGCGGTTAGCAAATACCGGGTCTTGACACGACATCGGTCCAAAAGAACCATTTGCTCCGAGACTATCGAGGAGGAAAATCAGCAATTTGTTGGTAATTTTTAAGAAAGACAGACACTTAAACTTGTTCACGTTGCCAATCTAACCACTCCGCCTCTATGCTGCTATGATCGGTCCATAATCAATACACGCTTTATATGAAACCATTCTGAGATGCAAAAACGTTTTCGACACCTTTGGCAACGAAAAGGCCATTAAGTTATGCTTCAGAACCCAGTGCCTGATATTTTTCCAAGAGATCACTCTGGTAGACCTTCGCCTTTCAGAAATGTTTTCTCAGTTTTTCGGTTATTTTTTGATCGTTCGCGACAGGAAGTTACACAAGCGTGTGGTATGTGTTTCCTGCCTTTTATTTTTATATATCACTGCAGGGCCGGATCCAACCAGTAAGTTTCGGGGAGTCGATTCAGTAATATCTGTTAGTCAAGTCTCATTTACGGTTTCACTGCTGTAAGAGAGATGAAGTATACTTCACAATACTGCTATGACAAAACAATGGACGGCAAAGTGGCCTTATATCGCGAATGCTGTTTTCCAAACTGTACAAAATCATGCTGAAAAAAGTTACTCTCTTAGATTTTTGGTGGGGCAATCGCCCCCCCTCTGGATCCGCCCCTGTCTCACTGATGATGGCGATAGCTACAAAGAGTTTGTAATATGTGAAGTATGTCTTAAACACTATTGCTTTGACCATATTTTTAGTTTAAGACTGTTTAGCACTTTCTCTTTTTTGAGTGCGAAGGGATTCGTTCTCTGATAACATCGTATTCTGTGATGCGGTTATGCTCGTTAGTCTTTTTTAACCTGCGAAACGAAGAAAGTACTGCAAAATCTGTTGGTATTTATCGCGCACTAGTAGTGTCCACAGGAGTATCATTTTTTGATTATATCATTTATATTGCATCATTTCATGCTCAACAAAGCGCTTCCATCTTCAACTTGATTTTCACTATTATGAAGTATAAACAACTGTTTTCGATTCCAACTTCCTGCGTAAAGTCAACTGACCTGTATTCTGCGGTCGTTGTTTTTTCGATGATTTCTGTTTCATACTAAGTGATGCACTCGAACAATGTCCAAAGATACTGTTAGACTAGACCAGCTATGTCCAACCCAAATGGCTTACTGAGACAAAAATTATGTCACTATCTTAACCAGGGCCGCACATTGAATGACTTACGTTGATCACAGAAATTAACTTTAGCTAAATCTAATGTCCTGAAAGTGTTCCAATCCTGACTGCAATCGTACCAGACGCGAGAACGTGGCACTGAGGACAACCTGCATCAAAAATGCCAAATTCAACATTATCAAAATAAGGACAAATTGTCAGTACATAGGATACTTTACTACAGCAAAAACCTAAACTGGGCCGCACAAAACAATCGACTGGGTCGCGGGTTGGACATAGCTGGGCTAGACTAACAACACCGTTACGCAGGGATTTACAGTCCATCATTTGTTTTTCAAAGATGTCTATGAATTTGATCAATGTACAATTTGTAAATGTATAGTTGGACCCTGATGATATCTTGTCGCACAGTACAGACAAATAACAAATATGAGTTAACTATAGTTTTTCGGCTTCCGAGCGGGTATTTTTGTTGTCACACTTCCTCTGTTCGATTGTTTTTGTTCCCCATAAAGAATTTGCACATTCCATGACCACAGCGATTTTCGTACCGCTGAAGACATTAGAACTTTGACCTTCACAAGTTCATGGGTCAGAGTTCAATGCACTGTGTGCAAGTGCAACATGACCAAACCCCTTGCGTGCTGCTGCAGCGTTTAGACTGGTTTTGCTCAACACAAGTTAAAACAATTTCAATAATTAGTATTATCTGTTGTAGTTCGCGAAAGCGTCTGCATCTGCATTGAAAATACTACAGCAATTGGTTGCACAAGTAAATAGAGCTTCGGCTTTGCACAAACGAATATGTACAAGTTTCTCACAATATTCAAGCAAAGAAAAATCTGAAAGCATTCACAAACATTGAAAACAACCATTGTCTTGCAATGTGGAGGATATTTGGCTTAAGGAGTTCGTGTGAAATTTCCTTTGTAGTCACACCAATAATTGCAGATACTTTTTTATTGCAACAACGTGCTATGCTCACCTTGATTACTACATGGTTACTATATCCAATCCTTTAGAATAGGAAATTCATGAACATGTGGTAATGGTTTAGGATTATAAACAGCAATGTGCTGTTGCTTTTAACTCTCGTTCCTTGACAAGCGTCTAAATCAAATTTCAGATCTCCTTACAATTTTGCGACCTCCATTTGTAGTCACAGTGTGTAACACCCATCCGCAACACATTAGTTTTACTGTACTTCCACATTAAAATAGAGTTAAAAATAGTACCAAGTTAGAATGAATTTCTGTACAAAGAAAAGTTACGAGTGGTTACAGTTGAGAACAAAAATAGTTTTGTTCGCATTAACTGGAATTCTATAGTTATGAGTTGCGAAACATCAAATGAAACGGTTTCTGCAGACTTTTTAAAACTTAATGAGCACACCCATTGAACTGGAGGTGGAAAGTGTTGAATCAGTAACTTTTCTTTATTGAAGCTCTTACTTTATACTGATAGTTGATATAACTGGTTCCGGAACTTTCCACACTAGAGTCTGCGGCGAAAGTATAAAGCATGTGTTTATGCGAAGTACAGTAAAAACCCCGTTGGTTTGCATACCAGTTCTACATTTCTGCCTTTTGCCAGAAATTTGACATATCACCTTTTGAACTAAATATAGCAGTAAGTAGCACTTGTGTAACGGACAGTGTTTAACACAGTAATAAATTCAATTGTTTATGATTAGTGCAAACCGTTTTGTAATATGTGATACTTTCAAAGTTGCTAGTGTAACTTCTACAAGGCTTGTTTATGATTGCAGTCAGCAAGACTAAGCTTACATTTGTTTGGAAAAGCTAGTTACTTTTCAATTAAAGGATTGTCTAGTCAGATGATTGCTGTTTTTTGCAAACATATTCCTTTTTGATCAGATTCGCTACTTTTGAACACTGGCACTCTGTAAATGTAGGCGTTATGCGTAGTTTAAGCCTTAGGCTCTCGTCCAAGATAACATCCTTACACCTCCGGGTTATTTCTATTGCTGATTTTCTCGCGATAAAGAAATCATGTCGAGTTTGGGAAATATTTTAGAAAAAATTTCGCTCTGAACAAAAAAAGTAACTTCAAAAGTTTCTCTTTATGCGATCACACAAATATGGAAACAAGAAGACAAAGCAACAAGCAATTCAAATAACTTGAAACATTGCCATTTAAGTGATCACTAGGGCAACCAATTTTTTGACCTAACAACTTAAAGCTTTGACTTTGTAATTTACAAATTTTGACTTTATTTTGACCTACAAATTTCCTGCGTTTGCAACTGCAAAATAATTCAGCCTTAGGTGTTGTGGCATATTTATGCACTATAACTCGAAATGTAAAAAAACGGTTGTTTAACTGCAGTGACGATATATTGATAAGAACACTGATAACTACAGTAGAGTCAAACCTGAGAACATCATAAAGTTCAAACACTATATGCATAGTGGATTGAACATTTATCAAACCAAGTACGTGAGACCACGTTTCTTGCCTTACCATGCATAGCATATAACGTTCAATCGTCCAGTGGTGGGCAAAACAACATTATTATGTCAGACGTCACAAAAAACTCTTACTACAGAATTGTAAGTAAACTTACGAAAGCGTATCAATATCTGTTGTTGTAGTTTCAATAAAATATTGATGAAAGAATAAACTGTATTGCAAGATAAGTTTGACTTAACGATAAATTTTGACCTAATGATAAATTTTGACTCTCTTTTGACCTAATAACTTGGGAGTCGTTCATGGTATGAGCTTGAAATTTGTTTTTTGTACATTTCATCAACTTTAAAAAAGGCAGATACATTTTGACTTTATTGACTTTTGGTTGCCCCAGTGATCACATAACTGTAAAATGTGACAAACATTATTTTGTCATCTTTTTGTAAAGCCTTTACATCTCCACCTTTCACAATTTTTACTGGTTGAATGCGGGTTGATCAGGGTTAGACTTGCTCGGTTCTTCCACGCGTAAAATAGTTTTGTCATTTGCGGTTTTAACTGACCGTTGTTTTCAATCTTACTCTGCAGCGAGGCACGAACATAAGATCGTCAGGAAAACTTTGCTGACAGCAGAAAAACCTGTATCATAATTGTGAAATTAGAGCAGAGTATCCATATCACCGTCATTACAAACGTTGTTTCACGGAATACGACCTTGTTCATGATGACTGTTAGTCAGTCACAAAGAGAGTAAATTATCTGTGTAAACAATGGACTCAGACACTGCGTGTTTTGAATTTTGCTGCCACCAATCTTCTTATGACGGTGAGTCACTTTGTTTTTTGAAAGTGTAGCAATCGCTCAAGTTCCAAAAATCTCCCTAAGCGCCTTAAAGTTTTGTGAAAGCAGCTAGACCACTTGCCTGTGATCTGTAATAATATCCACAACAGCTTGTTGGTATAGCCAATCAGCGTGAAGTTTGAATTGGGTAGTGATGTATTGAAAATCCTGGTCATAGGGCAGGAAAGGCATTAAATGTGTTGACTGCAATGTGACACGCTACGCGGTGAACATTTTGGTGGTTTTACTTGCGGCATTTTGCAGACGTGTGTCGTGAGCGGACAGCCATGCTGACAACTCGTCTCATTGTATTTTCAACACCTGTAGTGCTGCCCAAATTTTAGCTCCAACAAAAGGATTTATGGGGCTGTTTCGGCATTCTAGCATGTGGTTAGTTACCATTTGGACGAGGTACGTGGGAGTGTTTGTCGGGCCTCGAGGCAGTAACACAGAAGACTAAATTTGCTTGCTATGTTCTTTTTATCGCCTCCAATTAGTTTTATGTTGCAGTTAAGGGCTACTCTGCGTCATCTGCTAAAAACCAACGTATTTCATCGTTGATGAAGAAACTCATCATCGCCCTTGTCATCGTCACCTAGAAATTTGCTTCTTCGCGGCGAAACACCTGCATCGAATGAACAAAGGCTCACCAACTGGAAACACAACCTACCCAGTTTGGCGTTACATTCGTCTCATGAGGAAGCATTGCAAAGGTCAGCGAGTCAACTGCGGCAGTGCTTTCATCACATGTGGTGTTAACAGGTGGCGGAACGTGGCAAAGCCCTGGCTTTCCCTTGCGTGGTTCTTGTTTTGTTTAAACCTAGATACAGTAACGCGCTCATGGCCAACTATTTGTAAACCGACATACCATGGCATGAAGAAGTCAAGTCTAGGGAAAGCGGAACCATTCGCAATCAATGACCTTACTGTGAACCCTCGAACAAACCTGGCTGTCAGGTTCTTCGCAGAGAAATACTTGATCAATTAGCTCCGGCAAAGCGCTCTGAGAAAGGACGAATTAAATTTTTTTGGTCTGCCGTTGCAGTCATTATTTCACTGACGCAGATCGAAAGAATATCAAGCAACAAAACAATCCTAAAGTTGCTTCTCTGTTATAACGTTTAGCTCGCCAAGATTACAGATGACGTTACAACGAGATTTTGCACGGCAATATATCAAGTTTCGCTGACACGCCTTCTTCGAAAATCGCGTGCTTTTTGAAGGTGCTCCCGAAAATAAACTCCTTAATGAAATGCCAAAACTATAATTGCTGCTTTCTGTCAAGTCAACGTCTGGGCGTAGCAGCGAGTGGTCAAATTCACATGGATGTAGTGGTCACTGCCACACAGGCGGTAAGAGTTTGCTTATTTGTTTCTTCATACTTTCCTCTTCATGCCTTGTTGGTGACCACACTGGCTGAGTATCAAGGCAATAGGAAAACCGCAAGCTGTTACTTAACCTTTCTTTGCGATCAAGGCCACGTCGGGAATTGCGGCACGTGAAGGATGATTTACTTGAAATCTCCTTGACTTTATAGTCCTGTAACTTGGCCTCAGTTTTTTACGAGAAATGATGAAGCTCACTCTCCTGAGAAAAAGATTGCGAAGATATTTTGTGTTCGCTTCTCGTGAGAAAAAGTAACGCTTTTCTAAATAACCTTAACAGTCAATTTCATAACTTCAATAAACTTTTCAATAACTTCTTTCGCAAAAGGTCCACGTAAAAATTATCACCAACAACGGTGAAAACTCTGAAGCTCTTTAGAGTCAAGAAATCAAATAACTCACTGTCTAAAATTTTAGGTGTTGCAAGGGTCTAAGCCAGGGTTTCTCAAACGGGGCCCTCGGCCCCCCTTGGGGGCCACGGAGCAGTTCTGTAGAGGCCACGAGCAGAGGTCTTCACTAGGTAGCTTTGCTGTGATACTGCACAACCCAAGTGTCACGATATATTAAGTATTCGCCAGCTAAACTAAGAAGGGGGCCACGGCTCATGAAAGTTTGAGAACCAGTGGTCTAAGCTAAGGCAGAGGTGGGCAAACTGCGGCTCGCGAGCCGCATACGGCTCGCCGGCATGTTTTGTGTGGCTCTTCCAGTTGAAGAGCAATATCTCTAATTGATAGAGAGTTATCGCCTCACATTTAATGTTTGTTTCACAAGTTCGTCAGGATAGTTGCCACGGAGTCTACACGAATTGATCACAAAGAATGAACCTAAACCTCAAGTTAGTTCGTAAAATCAAAACACCTGCAGCTGCAACCTTAGCAAATGAAAACCTGGAAGAATTTATTCGCACAGATCAACAATATATTCTCCAGATTTTCGAAAACTAGCAAATCAAACAAAAACTTGCTATACATTTGTTGTGTTTCAATTATTATACATAATTTTATGCAAAACTTGCATTATTTACCATGTCTGTATTGACACTACAAATTGATTTTGCGGCTGGCTGGTGTTTTTGGTTTTCTGCAAAATGACTCTCTTAGTGAATTAGTTTGCTCACCCCTGGTCTATGGCAAATCAATTTTTCATCCTACTTGCACTCAACCCCACTTCCAAACTGTTTAGACTAATGTACGGTTATCGTATGCAACTTTCAAGACTTGATAAAATAATCAACATATCCTTTTTGGCGAGTGTTGGCAGACCGTAGTCGTAGTGCAGGGTCTCAAACACGCAAGGGCGTACGCAAGGGGGTTTTTGGGGTTAAACCTCCCCTTGAGCTTGATATTTTACGAAAACTTGATTACCTGCGGAAAGGAGATTAACTGTTTTCGCATACTTTTTGCTTGTTAATTTGTCGACTTATTGCAAATACCATAGAATAAATTTGCATGCAAATTTCAAGGAACATTGT
>JGI24158J21664_10001898_pt1 | contig 24456 bp, 18 predicted proteins | sample Ectturendosymbi3_FD_21664 | JGI IMG/M metagenome (IMG submission 21664) | reverse complement strand
CGCAATCTCTGCATGCATGACTTCCTGAAATTGCACCATAATTGAGATGCATACATGGGCGTACAAAAGGAACGTATTGACCACCCAATTTCAAGACTGGAGTGGCTGTGCTTCTTGCACTTTTAGCCTTAAATGTCATACAAACACTTTTGTTGCAGTTGAAAATAATCCCATGCGATTCTGCATACGCCTGGCACACATCTAGTATTCTTTGCAATTAAAACACGCTCGCATGGCAAAGACTTGTCCATGTAGTTAGAGATCTATAAACGTTCACCTAATGAGAAAACACCGCAAATTTACAAAACATGTAAGCACTACTTACTAAATGAATGAGAGTTATTGTGCAAGCAGTAGTATTTAATTCAACCATGACCACAACAGCTAATGTGAGAAACTATTGGTGTGAGACGCGTGGAGATTATAAGTAACAGACAAATGACACAGGGGTTGATGGCAATATTTATACACCGACCGTTTACGTTTAGGGCAAATCAAGCGAAGTGATTCACTCAAATAAGCGAAAAATAACGTAAAATTATCCAAGTGATTTATCAAAGTATTGACAAAAACTCTCAGATTTCAAAAAATATGCTGTGATAACTTCTATTTAAAAAAAAAACATTTTCAAGAGCGAACGAGAACAACAGAACATTTAACTTGGTTACGAGTAGTTGCGAAAACTATAAATCTACTCAAAGTTAAGTAAATCTAAAGCAATTGACTGAAATAAGTATGTTGAAGGCAGTGGAATTTGATTTAACGAATCGCGTCAGCCTTCCATTTGTAAGTCGCATTGCCACCCGCGTTTGTTGTCAATGACATATTTCCGGAAAATAAACCACTTGTACCATAAATTCATTTGGCGAGTGTCTGATTTCTGAAGTCATTTTCAAGATTAACCATAAATTTTGAATGTAAAGAAACTTCACACAGAATGCATGTTTTGCACACACCACAGCAAACTAAGGTTTGGGGATGCATGCTTGGTACGTAAGAGCTATATGAATGAGTAAATAAGCAAAAGGCATGTCCTTTTCAGGTTGCTTTGTGTGAACTTGCTGACAAAATGTAAAAAATTTACGTTTAGGATAGGCTATTTGAAAACTTATATTAAGTTTGTTAACTACTGCATTTCCTGGAGTAAAATACTCGCCAAAGTTCATTTGGGTTTAACCTCATACTCCAAAAAGTAACCTCAAATATGTAAGCAAATGTAAACTTTCATCACATACGAGGTCATTGATGTCTGTAAATAAGTATAGCTTAGAACAAACAAATTTGCGGGTACGGAAGAAAATCTCAACTTCGTGTTAAGCAAAAAATGCCCTCAATTGCCTTCAAACAAAATTATAACTTAGGAAATGTCTTCAACAGTGACATGTACTGGACAAACTCTGGTCAGTTATAAAGCATGACTGAGCTGGTGCGCTTGCGAATTTTATTCTCCCTGTAAACGTCTGTTTTAAATCTTCTTTGCTGGTTTGAAAATTGGAATGTTTAGTTAGTTTGCAACTCCTAAATATAAAAATCAAAAAGGGTCTTTTCTTAATACTTTTCGTGCACCAATGTAATTGGAACTGATTTGAAATTAAGGCTGAGAGTTCTCGTTGATGACTGAACTATCTCAAATCCTAAAGTATGGAGCACAGAGATAGATAACAATCTTGAAACGTCGTGCCTTCAATATTTTAAATCATAATAAAAAAGATCACGCTGTAGACAACAACAGAGAGAACCCAATTTCAAAATGCAAATGTTGGTGCTCATCTTTTTCGTCTAAGCAGTGGGTTATTTCTTGATTTACGTTTGAATGTATGTTGTGCATTTGCATGCATACAATCTTTTGTTGACGCAATGAAGCAAAAAAGTTTTTTAGAGAATTTTTCAGAAAACTGATTGGTAAACAATTGGGAAATTTCACCAAACGACATTGCACACGTTCTTCTTCATGTAGCTTAAGCTTTTTATGTGTTACAAACTATGAATGTCTTTTCAGCTTATCCATTGAAAGCAACACAGGGAAGGGTGAACACAGTTTCAAAAATTTGCTTTAAAATTGAATTGAAGAGTTTTTCTGAAACATTCCTCAGTATGGAGTCAAATTACATTTGTGATGAAAACTGAAAGCATTTTAATTACATATTGAATATACAATAGTGTTCCATACAAACTCACTGCCACAAGACGTTTCACTTCCCATGAGCTGATAGAGGCGCACAGCAACGATTAACCGAGTTGACCTGTCATGACCAGTCACACGGCACTACAGCACACTGTGTTTGACATGGTCGCCAAATTAAAACATTTAATCCTTGCAGGGTCAAAAAGTTTTGCTATATTTGTTGCAGTCTTCAATCAAAACCTTCTTTGACAGTATTTGACACGTAGCGCCGCCTTTCCGGGTTCGTCCATTCGTTCCCCCTTGCGTCCATCATCACAGTTTGTGAAGGTGGTGATTCTCAAATTTGTTTCTCTGTTTCTCCTCCTCGTACAAAAGGCGTTGTAATTTTACCGCTGTTTCTATTTCTGTAACTTCATGAGTGTAACTTCTTCTATTTCAAGAAAATGTATACAACACTCACAAAAGTTCAAGATTTGAACCGAATTAGTCATTAGATTCTTGGTGGTGGATGTCAGAGAGATTGATGACCAATGTTGGTTTACCTGGCCCACAAGCTGGGGTTCAAAGGTTGGTGGAAAGATGTTGTTTTATTTGCTTTTCATCATTTGATCAATGAATTCTTTAACGAGGAATTTCAACTTTTCAACCAAAATTCCTTTAAATATAAAAGTGGCTAATGTTGCTGCCCCAGCCTTTGTTACGAGATGTAGAAAGCTACTGTAGCTGCACTCACAGAGTTTTTCAACGCGTATCTAAAAACTTTTTGCCCATTCCAACACCTGGCAATGCCCGGTATAGAGAGAACTAGAATCTCCACCGAAACGGCTTACGGAACAAAAGATGATCAACGCAATGCTTCTTGTCAAAATTTAAGCAGCAATCGTCAGGATGATCGATTATTCAATACGGTTTCTAACACACAACAGATACAAATTCTAACATTCCACTAGTGGAGCTAAAATTGAACAAACAGACTTTATTGGGATTATATTAGTTTCTGAATGTAATTTTTTCAGAAAGAAAATTTGTCTTATGTTGACCAGGTTTAAGCTACTTAAATTTGGGAAACGAGGCTATCAACGTCGAAGGTCTATTCAAGTCTTATCCGCAACAAAAGTCAATGTCCAACAGTGTGATTTTGCTGCTGATAACCTGTTCTGTTTGGTGGAAACATTATGTTCAATTATAGCGAGCTGTATTTCGTATCGTGCAAAGTTTTGTTGATGCATGTAACCTTTATGCTTCGAGATTTTTTCTTTTCACGCCCCTTTATTGACCCTCAGGGCTGTACGTGGCATTCGTTGTAGTGCGGTGTGTCTAACCACGTCAAGGAGTCTCAACCGGACTTCTACAGTCTATATACGGTTTTGAAAGAGGTGTAGTAATTGAAAGAAGTGATAGTATACGAGTACACAGAATCAGGAGGCAAAACCTTTTATGAATTTTGATTAGAATCCAATTTGGAATTTTGCATGGTCGTAGATGAAAGAATAACGCCACAACCAATCATTTAAATGTATTGTTATTGAATTTAGAGAGTTACATAACCGGGCAAAAATGTACAGTGTACCCTAAGTAAGTTGTCAACGTTGATGAATTCCAAATCTTTGTCTTCTCTGACAATTGCGGACGCAGACATATTCTCGCACTCATTACGCAATACCATGCCCCCACGCTAAATGCCAACACTGGCTGTACGTCGTTGTTCATTCTTAAGGTATGACTCATGCAGTGAAATGTTGTTACACGAAAAGCGGGAGTGCTAAATAGCCTTATAATGAAAATCACGGCCAATGAAAACGATACAAACGACATACTGCAAACGTTTCGATAACTCCTGTAATTAATTTTGGCAACTTTTTAGAAGATACACAATGCATCCTTGGGCAATAGTTTCCTTGCATCATTTTTTAGCAGTTCTGTTGGGAAAAGTTTGCGCGTTTGAGAAAAGTCAAAATTGAAAAATATCAGTTTGGCACAGGAGTTAATGTCAATTTTTGTTAATTTTCAATTGTTAATTTTCAATTTTGTTGTTAATTTTCTATTTTCAGCTTACAGAAACCATCGATAGTTATTTTTTCTGCTTTTCGTTGCTTAGACACGACTACGTACTTTGTAGTGCATATCATTCCCGTTTCTGTCGACCTTTGTTGAAAATCACAACAGTTGTCTTTCAAAACATGTTTTGTGCGTTCGTTTAAATTATTGGTTGATGCTTAATTCACCCTAATTTTTTTCACGGTGTTTAAAACAAGGCTCTGGGTTGAACTAGCACATTTGCAAGAAAGCATTGTTCCCCAAGTTGTGTAACCTGAACGCAATGTTGATTAATGCAGCAATGCCGAACACACATTGATATAAGATAAACGAAAGCCTATACACAAGAAAAAGGTGTTTAAGCTCATTGTTAATATGTTGGAAAACGTGGAGAAAAAAACATGGATTTGATTTTTTTCTGTAAATATGTGTAAAAAGATTTGCTCAACTATGAGGTGTTTTGAAATGATTTTTTTAACTTCGCTGGCAGATTTTATATTTGTCAGTTAAATAGAAGAAGGAGATGAATCATATGAGGTGAAACGTAGAACGATATGCAGCAAAAACATGAAATCACACGATTACTTCTTGTTAGAATACCTGTTTCCTGCTACAGCTGCCAGATTAGCCAATGAGCACACAGAAGACAATATCATGAAATACCCGATAACTTGGCAGAGAGTTTTTGGTTGGAAAATGAAAAACATGGCAATACTTGGAATGATACTTGGAAGGCAAGCACTGGTGACTTTTTTTCAAAAATTAATTTTGCCCATTAGCACTGAGCGTCTTTGCAAACAAAGGCGCGTATTCGCATTGTTGAAGCGTTGCAGAATATGATGAAAATTTCAGGAGGGGTATGTGCGAGGTTACTCTGCGCGAATAACAGAAAAAGTGCAAATCGGCTGGTTGGTCTCACAAGTGCTTATAAATTATTAAAGAGTGCATCCATGACAGCGCCAAGGATCTTCTCGACCTGCTGCGGAGTACTTCTGCTTATATGCAACGGTTAATGAATTAATTTTTTGTAGAGGCATAATACCTCGATATTTTCAGCGCGAATTCTAGTTCCAGTTTTATCGCACATAGGTGCAAATCAATCAAATCTGCTGTCCCGCCAAGTAGTTTCCGTCCGCATACTGCGCATACCCGAGCAGCAGATACAAAGAGAGCTGCGTTGAACAACCGCCTCTCACCTTCTCCCTGTGCTGTGCGTGTCATACGGTCTCAGAACATAGGATGAAGCGTTTCTTACATCTTTGTCCACCAAGGTTTATCACATTATTTAAAGAAACTCTTGGTCTTACAGAGTTTCGTGATCCCGACTGTTGTTTTCAGGCGCAATTTGAGGTCAACTAGTGATAAAAAATCGGTGGAAGGTTCTATTGACACGGTTATCCAATCCTGATTGGAACAAGTCAGCTGAAACAATGCAAAAATCAATGGCTGCACACTTCAATGAATGCATAGCTTACAGATTAACGGTTTTTTAACTCAACTGATTTTTGAAAACAATGTCTCTTTGAAGGAACGGTTCGCGAAAAGAATCTCCGGACCAGATGTACTTGTGCATATCTTTATGTTGGATCAAAGGTTCATGATGCACAGTGTGTTGTTACAGCACAGTTGCAGTAGGAATCTTCGGTTATCATATATATCAACATCACCACGTCGACGGATCACACTCCTCCACGTCACGGCATCGTTCCTAACATGTGCATTAAAAGTCTTCCAAAGCATCGTCGATTCGTTCACTTTACTCCGAACGAAATAGCCACAATTATCAAAAATATTATTTTATTCAAAGTTTCGGCTTACGTGTAAGCCATCATCAGGAAAAAATGAAAAACGATGATGGCTTACGCATAAGTCGAAACGTTGAACAAAATAATGGTTTCGATTGTGGCTATTTTGTTAACAATAAAAATCTGCAGTCACTCCGTGCATTGTTTACCAATATTCACTTCACTTTTTCAAAGCATCATTAATTTTCTCCAAAATTCCTTGCACTATGCATTTGCGTTTGTGACTGTATCCCCTTATCACATACAGGAGCAGTCTATCAACTCCAACATCAACCTGCACATCCTTTCTTTCGGTCTATTCATCGAAATAGTTTGCCAGCTGAGGGCTTTGTATTCTTCAAGCCATATTGAATAGACATTGTTGTCTCAACGTCGGAGTAAGTGGAAGAGATGTCAACGATGTCCATGTTGTCAATGCGTTTGCGCTCGTTCCATTTAAATCATTTGATGTTTCCAAGCACCAACTTATGAAACGGTTGTTCTTCACCAATTACTTTCGAGCGTCCCAGAGTGGAAGCATTCTGCACTGTTCATTTTCGCCTGCGCAGGAGCGCATCAGACTCAAAATGCAACACCTACTTGTAATGAAGGCAATTCGTTGTGGAGGATGACAGGTGCCATCAGGTGGCCCTCCTGTACGACATTCGCTACAAATGTCAACTAAACCTGTAAATACGAGAAAACCACTGCTACTCGCATTGGATGTGTTCGGCATGCTGTGGGTCATAAAACGCCCTTCTCAGGGCGCGGCAGCAGAAATGTTGCCGAAAACCCACAATTCAGCATACTCTAGCTGAACACCGAGGGCATACTGCAGACAAGATCTCTGTCATTGAGCAGCTAGTCTATAAGAACAAGGCTTTCATCATCGTCCTAGAGGAGACCCACTGCACAGTTGCAGACAAGCTAGTGATTCCTAACTTTTCACTAACTTGGTCAGTCCTGAGCAGGAACCCACGGTCTTGCCACGTTTGTTCATGAGCGGTTGGAATGGGCACTGGCCGATCAGTTCCCAGAACAATCAGAGTCTGAATGGTTGTGCGTAAACGTTACAGGATACAAGACCATTAACATCGACAAACCCCCACGCTCGCCATTCACACCAACGGCCATCCCGATGTTCCCACACCCCAGTCTGCATGTTGGTGACTTCAACTGCCAACATGTCAACTGCGGTTACAACAAAACATCTCCTGACGGTGAGAGCCTGGACTCCTGGGCAACATTCAACAACCTTGGACTGCTATATAACCCGAGGGAAACAGCCAGCTTTTTCTCTCACCGATGAAACGTTGGCACCAACCCTGGCCTCCGCGAGTTTCGGCCAGGACAGACCTTGCCTCCGCGAGTCTCGGCCAGGACAGCCGACTGCCGAACAGACGTATTCTTGGAAAGTTCCCGCGGTCACAGCATCGGCCTTTCTTTATAACACCACCGAAGCTCAAGGTTCCTGCCTACCAGTGACGTGTCCGAGTCATTTTTGTCGAGTCAGAGTGTAGTCAGAGTCACAAGCCCTTCGAGTCAGAGTCGATTCAAAGTCATCTAAAATTTTTTCGAGTCGAGTCAGAGTCAGAGCCACGACCTGGTCGAGTCGAGTCAGAGTCGAGTCACAAGAACTGTCGAGCCACTTCGAGTCAATGGTTTGCAAGCTCGAGTCAATGTCGAGTCACACGAAATTTCACGTTTTTTCTGCGACAATTTTTTCCTATGAAATGGCACCCAACATGCCATAAAATGTCGCCGATAAGTTAGAAAATTGTGCCCAACATGCTAAGAAATGGCGTCCGATAAGTTAGGAAATGTTGCCCAATGTTGTTTTAACAAGTTTCATTGCAGGTTATCTATATCTAAGTTTTCTCAGTTTGCATTTTACTTGTGTCATTCATTCTCAGTCATTTCAAAAAGTCTAGCCCTACCTTGCTGCAAGTGTTGCAGCCTCTCAGTTAGCGTTGGGGTGAATGTGCGATTCACCACGAAAGGGATGTGTGTGAAGAACAACACCCATGTGTCGCGAACAAGCAGAAATAAAATGAGCACGACGTGGGATCTTTATTGTTGCTTGCTGCCATAGTGTGAAGCTTTGCGCACTTGCTGCTCGGCCTTTCCAGTGGTGCTTTGACCAGGATATGAAGGTGGTGCCAGGTGCAGCCTTCACAAAAAGAACACGTAATGGGTGCGGTTCATTGCAAAAACGAGGGGATGTTGTTGCAACCTCTCGGTTGGCGTTGCATTGACAGTGTGATTTTCGTATGGATAATACATGAAAATTACTAGAGATGAACATGTAGGCTACTTGGATTTAAATCTTGCGACATTTCAACATATTGATGGATTTGGATGTTGTCATTTTTCCTTAAGCATATTTGGATTGGAATTGATTATATTCTTGTGAACTTCTTCGCAACTTTCGGTTCAAATTTGGGGCTGCAGATTACTGTAACTTTCGGTTCAGTTTTGGGACTGCAGGTTACTGTAGGACTGTAGGTTAACATTGGATTGCAGCCACCGACACGTTGGGAGCCATTTGTTGCAGGCACAATGCGGTGTCGTCCTGAGGCAACTGAAGAAATAGTCGAACCGACAATCCCCAGCATAATAGCAATTGAGATTACACATTTGACCAGGTTCACTCTTCTATTGTTGCCACGAATTCTACGTTATATGTGGCGTAATCACGTCGCCACATGGGGTTAGGCTAATAACAGTGGCAGGAATTTGGATTTAAACAAGATTCGGTTTTCGCATTTGCATTATATTTTGCAATACAGTTTTTGGTTTGGATTGGAATCTGAAAAACTTGAATCACTTCACTGGTATCTGGAGAAGACACAAAGTCACCGTATGAGGCCCACGGCCATGATCACGATATGCAAATACTACCTTAAACCACGACAAGGCGTCAATATATTGTGCCCTGCTGACCCCTCAGTGAAAGCAAAGTCTCAGGTCTCCCTCTATGCAAGTTGGGGACACTCGATCCTTGAAATGTAGCATAGCACGACTAAACAGGTCAAAACAGAAAATTTCCGCCAATCTTGATAATCACAGCAGCAAAAAATGCTCATTTCTTTGTGTGCAAGCGAACTGGGTTTGTCCATCAGGAACTCAGAGATTTTGTAAAAATGACTCTGACTCCAGTCTCGAGTCGCTGACTGTGACTCGACTCGAGTCATTCTGTGAAAAACGTAACACGAGTCGAGTCGAGTCACCATTTTTCTCAATGTGACTAAAGTCGAGCTCGAGTGACCAAAAATCGTGACTCGAGTCGAGTCGAGTCATTGACTCGAGTCACGCTATCACTGCTGCCCACAGTGATCCGGCGAAGCGTTGGAACTTGCGCAAGGCTGATTGGAAGCACTTTTGTCTTCTCACAGATGAATCCGTCGAGAGATTGTCACCTCCGGACACATCAAATATTGAGGGGGCATACGAGGAATTTTGTGAGAGCCTGCATTCTGCGGGCCAACAAAGTATCCCAAGTGGCCACCGGAAAACTATGTGCCATGCTGGACAAAGAGTGCGGGACTCACTATCCTTCATCCGAGACCCAGTGGGGACTGATTCTGATAAAGCCGCTTTGTCCCTACTATCTCGGCTCGGGCAGAAGAAGCAGGAGCGATGGGAGGAAGCTGTAAACTTCATTGATGTCTCGCACTCTTGCCGCAAGGCGTGGAGGCCATCAACAAACTTATTGGCCATCAACAAACGCAAGGCCATCAACAAACTTATTGGCAGGTCTGGACGCTCCTTTCACAAGTGCCCGGTCTTGGCAAACTCCATCGCCTCGCAACTCGTCAAAAACGTGGCACACAGGCCTGGGGACCGCAAGTCCACCAGGCTGATCAACAAGGAGCTGTCCGACCTATGGAAGATTCCAACACCTGAGGGTCACATTATCTCTGAACCCTTCAGGCCGGAGAAGCTTGCTGCTGCCCTCAGACACCTGAAGCCAGGAAAGTGAATGGGATTGGACTCCATCTTCCCGGAGTTCATACTCCACGCCGGGTCGATTCTCAAATCTTGGTTTTGCGACTTTCTCAATTCCTGCATGCGCCAAATTCCAATGATCTGGAGAAGAGCACTGATAGTTTCGATCCTTAAAAAAGAAAAACCGTTGGGGGACCCAAAGGGTTACCGTCCTATATCTCTGCTGTGTATCCCCTTTAAAATCCTTGAGAGACTCATCTACGCTCGTGTGGACCCAATCATCGACCCATTTCGCCCTCGGGAGCAGACGGGCTTTCGACACGGGAGGTCGATCGTAGACCATGTAACCCTGCTGACACAGGACATTGGGGATAGCTTTTCGGCTAAAAAGAAGCCCCAGCTCTGTTGTCGACCTCGCAGGAGCCTACGACACTGTATGGCAGCGCGGCCTCACCTGCCAGCTGCTGCAATTGCTGCCTGATAGACAACATGGTCCACATGGTAATGGAGATGGTTGGTAATCGCAGCTTTTCCGTCAAAACCCGAAACAACTAAAGAAGCAGATTACGACGCCTCTAGAACCGCGTCCCACAGGGATCTCTTCTGGCGCCCCTTCTTTTCAACATCTACATCTCTGACCTGCCAACCACCATCTCCAGAAAGTATGCATATGCTGATGATCTAGCAATCATGCATACTGATGGTGACTGGCAGGCGGTGGAAGGGGTGCTGAGCATGGACATGGCAACACTAGGCACTAGGTGAATACCTCCAAACTTGGAAGCTACAGCTCAGCACTACAAAGACGGTGTCGGCAGCCTTCCACCATAACAAGGAAGCTAAACGTGAGTTAAAAGTCAAATACAACAACGAAGCTCCGCCCGTCTGCTCCGAGCCCAAATACCTCGGAGTAACGTTGGACAGGTCGCTCACGTATCGCCGACATCTTGAGTCACTTCGCAAGAAGCTGACATCACGCGTCGCGCTCCTGAGGCGGCTTGCTGGCGCCGGCTGGGTTTCTGTAGCTACAACTCTGCGAATAGCCACCCTAGCCTTGGTGCACTCAACCGCAGAGTACCTGTTTGGTGCAGCAGTGCTCATACCGCCTCATCGATCCCGCCATCAACGACACCTTGCAAATTGTGACTTGATGCCTGCGTCTTGCACCAGCGGACAACCTTCTAACCATCGCAGGCATCGAACCTGCTGAGCTTCGTTGCAATGGAACCACACTTTCTCTAGCACGCCGTGCCATGGAGCCTGGACATGCTCCACTCAGCGCTCACCCACCTATCGAGTGCAAACGCGTGGCGCCTCATATTGAAACACCCATTTGTACCCGCCGCACAACATCTCATCATTTTATCTGACAACAACGACATGCGTGCGGCGCGGTGGGCGGATTACCAATGGAATGGAGAGTGGACGGATAACCCCAAAAGACTCTGCGTTTTCATCCCCGACACCGGCACCATCCCTCCGGAATGACCCTCCCACGAAGAGCCTTGGTCCCGCTTAACCGCCTCCGCACCGGTGTCGCACGTTTCCGCTGCAGTTTGTACAAATGGGGCATGGCCTTCTGTACGGCCTGTGAGTGTGGCGCAGAAGAACAAAATGTCGACCATGTTGCCCTCCAATGTCCAATACATCGATATCCCCATGGACTGCATGGCCTGACGGTTCTGGACGATGAGACAATCGAATGGCTGCTCATCACCTGCCCCGAGATCTAGTGCGGCCAAGCAGTGGTTTAACAACTAGCTCAAAAGAGGAAGAAGAAATTGAGGAAGAGACTGTAGCGAGTTTTTCAAAAGGTCAGTCTGCTTCAAAATCCGAGCATCGTCCTTACTGATGCGCGCGACGATCGATGCGTATGTGCATTTTGCAATATTTCAACCTGTTGTTTTACGATTGAATTTTCCATTGTCGGCATGGTTTGTGGAGCAATAATCCTGATATATCATCTATAGATCTAGACAGGAAGCATCATCCAGGCTCCGGCATGCCGGCACTTATCAAAAAATCAACAACATGTCGAATTGCATGCGATCCAAACAAACCAGAATCGAGAAATATTTTCCCAAAAATTTTGTTCTTCAACTGAGTGTATAGAAAAATGATTTTCTGAATCAGAGAATTATTAGAAATATGTGGCAACTGACAGTAGTTTGTTTGGAATTTATTATCTGACAAAGAAATTTTCAAAATGAAAATCTTTGCTGTATGAAAGTATCTGTAACTTCTCCAAGTGCGAGATAAAATGCCTTCTTCGTAGGTTAAATAAATATTCGACAAAAAAAATGCTTTAGTGTCTGATTCACTGCTGTCAGAAATATTCATTTCCATAGATGATATTTGCAACGTTCTATTTTGCATGCAAGACATTCAATCATTGAAAAGTGAAAGTGACTTGACAAAAAATAGTATCTTCCATCTTTCAATTCCTTAAATGCTGATATGTGGAAAGTCAGAAAAAATGCTCAAACTTTAACAGCCACGATATATAAGAATAGAGGGTTATTGACGTCTAATTCATGGTTTCTTCACCATGTTTCTGCTTCGTCGTTATCTCGCAGTGTAGACGATCAGAGGTTTTACCTGACATCAGGGCCGCAACCAGCTAACATTTTCGAGGGGTCAAACGATTGCAACTTGCTGTTGTACTATCTTTCGACATTGCAAAATATTGTAACATGTCGTTCTGCCTATAACTAAACACGTTTCTGAAAATTTCGGGAGGGGGAATTTCCAGGTTGCCTTCCCACTGGTTGCGGCCCTGCTTGAAATTATGTTGAGAACAAAACATAGTCAGCTCATGAAGCTTAACTAAATGGCGGGTGCCGATAACTTTAAACATTGTTGCTGAAAGGAGATTTTCTTCGATAAATTTAAGTAAATTGCAAAACAGAACATCAGGTCTAGTCCTCTGTAATCCTCGTTTGCCGTTTTAGGTGAATATTGTTTGATTATTTTTGAGATGTTTTGTATTGAAAACAGTACCATGATACTTGTGACGCAATTAGAAATGTCATCAAGTAATGCTTATATTTGTGGTGTTGAACTAGGAAATGCTTGCGAACACTGTTCTACAAATAAAAAAGCTAATCTATGCATGGTAGCATAGTATCTACTGACCCAATACGACAGTGACATCAATGAAGGAATATCTTCACCGGCATCAATTTTGTGCAGCATGAAAAACTTACTGCTAAACACGTTACCGTGTAACTGAGGCTCATGCGGATACCCTTCTCTTTGTATGTGATTCCCATAAACCAGATTTAATGAGAAACGCACCACAGGTGCACGCACAAACCAAAATATTCCTTATTATTACAGTGCACGTAAAACGAGTCAAAAACGACAGCGACTGAACAATTTGCCCTATTATAAATCAAGACGTTCTCCAGTTGGATATGAAGTTTGTCTTTGTAAATATTATATAGACGTTTACGGTGACAGCCTAAATCGTGACCACAATACTGTTGCAAGAAACCATAGGATTACATGGAGTTGGGATTTCGATGAATAGCCAAAACCCTGACTGTATGAAACACATCTAAATAAGAGCAGTGGTTTTCGATAAGTAAGGAAACGGTTTTCGATAACTACGGAAACGGTTTAATTGCATTGTGAAGAATTTGTTGAAAGAAAAGAAAACGTAAATGGTAAATGAAGTTGGATGAAACTAAGAAAATTACCAAGGATTTATCAAATCGTGGGAAAAAGTTTCTGAAAATTTGCAATTACTGATGGTGTCATCTTTGATTGTGATCATTACGGCACCTTTGTTAAAGCAAATAGGCTTTGTTAGTAAAAAGGGGAAACAAAGTTAAAACAGACAATGCAGATAATGAAGAACCAAATTCCAATGACTAAAAAAGCCAACAACTAAGTTTAGTGAAATCAAACATCATCATTAGTGTATCAATAGTTTTATTCGAGTGAAATATCACGAATTAAAATGCATCGTTTTGGTCCACGCCTGAAATTGCAAACATTACAAATCAAAACAGTCGGATGGTTAAGAAGAAAAAATGGAAATGTAGTTCCGAAGAAACAACAAATTCATGCAGAATAAAAGATCAAACAACAACCATGAAAAACAAATTTTGCTGCTGCATAGATGAAAACTCGTGTGTTATGAAATGCGACTGGTTTTTCTAATGCATTCTTATCGAATGTTGTTCCCTAGCTGTTTTTACAAAATCCCAGCTTTGCTGCAAGTTCTTGCTGAAGTGAATTGTTCTTGACGGTCATCTGTTGATTGGCTGGATACTTGTCAATTGGCGTTGAAGTGCCGCACCCTTTTCCTGAGAGGAAAAGTATTGTCTTGAAAAATCATAAGTTCTTTTTATATGGTTTTGACTAATCTGTCGTTCTTCTTTCGCGGTTAATGTTTTTCAAGCATCTATAAAATTATGATTACTTAATTTTGGTTAGAACAGAAACAACTCACCAATGTTTAGGTTGCGTTCTGAAGAATCGATTGCAGAAGATCTAAAAATTTCACAAATGAGTTCAAAAATTTCAAATTTACAGTAGTGCTGTATTTGCAGCTCTTCAGAAATAAAATGATTTTCATCTCAGCAATGCCTCAAGAAACATCACAAACTAACACAACATGCATCAAAGAAACAATAAAATTTGCCACTGAAAGTGTCTCTGGCAGCGTTTGCTCTCCTGATGTAAATAAATTTCATTTCGAATGAAAATAGCGTGGCATATTTCATGATCACAATTCCTTTTGGGGAAACAGTTTTTTCGAAAATTATGGAAACAAACATGACATTGACAAAAACCAATTGCCAAGTACCTTCTTGCTCGCCTGCTTTTGCAGCAAAAGATATAGTTCAGCAAAAACTTGTATCTTTTTCTGTACTTCTCATTCATCACGCCGTAGATTATGAAATTGACTGAAGAATTGCTGAGTGCAAGCCAAGCAACTGTCTATAAAAAAGACGTCCGTGCTTTAAGAATGAATGTCAATGGCTTGTTTAACACATTGATGTATTCACTTAAAGCATGGATTTCAGCACGATGAAAAGTGTATGTTTTTTGAACATGGGAAGTGCAGTATATTTTTTTTCTTAATGAAAACAAAACTTAGAAAAAAGAGCAAAACCAAAGCATAAGTTCGAGTGAGAATTAATTCTGCATTGTACAACACCTACTCTCACGATCAGCAGAAATCCATGATGACATGTGAGATATTGAACTTTCACAGACAAAGCGTTGGGCACAAAACAAAACAGCTTAACCGTCACTGGTTCAGCACAATAGCATGTAATTTTATAAATTAAGTAAAGCATTATTCAATCTATTGCACTAATGCACAGTTTTTAATATTTGAATTGTTTGACTATCGAAATTTAACAGAAAATTGACCATAACCTTCAACGTAATTGGGGTGGCGTTTGTTTTAATTTAAAACAAACATGCAAGTTAATTTTACAGGTATTTCACAAGACGTTTCAAAACATTTTGGCAATTTTTAAAAAAATATGGAATGCATCCTTGGGCAATAGTCTCCTTGCATCATTTTTCAGCAGTTCTGTTGGGAAAAGTTTGTGCGTTTAATAAAAGTCAGAAATTGAAAAATATCAGCTTGAAAATTTTGTTCAAGCATCCTAATGAACTAAGAAATAAGATGTTTTTTTGTTTTCGTTTGAAAGTCGTACATCCGTAGTTAGAATCAAAATATCTTTTCTCTATGTTGAAAGCTACCAATTTCTTCCTTGAGAGCACAGTGATATACAGTTAAACTTCAATGCGGTTTTCCATAAATAATAATGGAATGTCTTTCTGGATACCAACGGTTAATGGAAAAATTGCAGTCCTAGCTCGTAAATATCTCATTTTGCCAGAATCAGCTTCTTTCGCAAGGTAGGTTAAATCAAAGTACAGTAATTAGTCAGATTTTAACATAAATAAATCCACAACATATTTTAATTTTGCCGGGTCATTTATGCGTCAGCTACAGATTAACAGCGTTTGAGTTTGAAAGTACTTTTTTTAAATAGAAGCGGAGTTAGTTTCGAAAGTCAGTGCATAACATTACTCAATGTTCAGATCCCATTCGCATAAAAGCGTTGTACCATTGTTGACCCATAGTTATCAACCCTCAATGCGTTTGATAGATATATTTCAGTCTTCAGAACATGGATTAAATTCGCCTGTTGTTGCGTTTTGGTTTCTATTAAACCTTTATACGACTTCCAATTTAGATTCTCTCTATAAAAGGAACAATTCTGAAATAGCTATCTCTTTGAAATGATTAAACACTCCAAAAATTATCTTTTCCTCACCTTTTGAAACTGAGCTGGTGGGCCAGGTCTACCAAACATGATTACCAATCCATGTGGAACCCAGCAAAGAACAAATACTATAACAGTTGTTGCCAGGGTTTTGAGTAAATCAATTTCTGTTTGCAACGATCTTTGTTCCTTTCTAGCGACTGCGCTATACGTTGAGCACACACGTCTGATCCAGCGTCCGTTTGATTTGACTTTCCTGTGAAAACAATATCGTAAATTTCACAATGTTTGAATCGCGTTCTAAGCATTGCATAAACTTGTGGGATTAAAAAATGAGGACATGGTTGATCTTACAACATTTTGGAAAATACTCATTGTTTCCAATACGAATTTTACTGTGGCTAAATTGTGGTTTTGCTGCAATCGCGGCTTTTTTTTGCTGAGTCATCCTCCAGACTGGCTTTCAGTGGCACTGCTTCTGAGGTGGTCCAAAGCGAGAAAGCCACAATGGATGGTGGCCAATGTACAGATCGTTGCAAGATAGCGGACAACGTTAGCTTTCACCAACAGTAGACTACCATTTCCAGGAATGTCAATGTTCAGTCAGCAGAAGCTTTCTAGTTTCCTCAGACGTTTTGGCACCTTTGTTAGAAAAGAATTGTTTGCATTTTTGACGCTGTGCATCTTGACTTAATCTGTGTTAGTCACTATGCATGCTTTCCAATCCAACAGTTGCATTCAAGTAACTAGTTTTCACAACGGCTATGATGTTGAAACAATGTTTTCAATAGGAAATCGATTTCACATAACATTGCGTATTCTCAGTCCTTACATCTGGAAGCAATGCTTTGGTTGAAGCGTTGAAAGGCTAAAACAAGGACAGAGAAAGCTAATAAACCCAGCTGAAATGAATATATCAAAACACAAGCTACAACAAGTAAAAACTGGATAATACATCGTACTCAAATACTTGCTTTCAAGTAAACTAAAAACTGTCTGACGCCAATTACGGAACACATAAGCCACGGTATCACGCCGGAGTGACTCAACACCAAACGTCGCAATTTTGGCAGATGTACTATAGGGAGAGCCTTTAAAATGATGATCGTTAGAGAGGTGCAACAATTGGTAAATCAAAAACTACATGTGCTAAAAACAAGGTCAAGCAAACGAGAAAAACCGATAAAGATAAAAATCAATTTTCGAATTCAAACAAAATCAATAGTTGCTGTTACAATAGTTGTATTTTTAGCAAAAGAATGGGAATCAACCTTCAGGCTTTACCTGTTCGGGTTACGGACCTGGTCGAAGCTTCAAAAGACGCGGCAAGTCTTCTAGACTGCACCCGAAAAAAACTTTTTTGCTTGGGGGGTGCGGTTTTTTTGTAAGTGACGTCATAAGTGGAGGACTTTTAGGCCACCTTGGCCCACTTTGCCTGGCCCTGGGCGCCAACTGTTAGCTTGCAGTATTTCGCTGAAGTTTTTACTGGAAACTAGGCTACAATCCGAGTCTTTTGATACTTTGGTTGACCTGCTGAGGTTTCGGGTTCAAAAGTTATGATGTAAGTTAGTAATAATATTTGACTAATTAGATAATAAATTAATTTGTTTATTTTAGATCATAACTTTTGAACCAGAAACGCTAGAAAGTCGATCAAAGACTCAAAAGACTCGGACTCGAGCCTAGTTTCCAATTAAAACTTCAGCGAAACACTTTGGCCTAGCGGTTGGGCCCTAGGTCAGGCAACATGAGCCAAAATGACCCCAAAACTACTTCACTTATGACGTCAGTAACAAAAAATCCGCACCCCCCAACCAAAAAATGTTTTTTCGAGTGCAATCTACTAGACTGGCCGATCCTTTTGAGCCCTTGAACAGCTCTGTAGCGCAATCAGCAGAGGTACTAGGTCGTTGGTAAGGCAACCGAAAACTGCTGTGTTTTAGGCCGAAATTGAAGTACGAATATATCGTACGCCGGCTTTCACAGTGTTAAGATTTTGTAAGGCGATGAGATATTGGAACAGCCTGTGGAGCTCTTTCTGTGGTTATTCGCATTTTGTTATTACCTTCATGTACAACTAATGATTTCCGAGTGCTGTTTCATGGTTAAGTCTTTTTGCTCTTTTTTGAATTGCATGCAACCCCTGCAGTTATGAACGTAAATAAATGAACACGAATAAGTATCTACATTAGGTTTCCATGCAAAGTTTTTTTATGAAATTTTTCATCAATAACCTACATGCAAACTACTTTAATCAATTTATGAAACTATAATTGTAAATGCAAACAGTTTGTAAACATTATCTTCAAGTTTCACTTCAACATATATCGTAATGCAAAACAATCAATATTATTGTTTTGTTTATCAGGTGTGAATGATTTGTGTAAATTGATGTTTTTGGAATCACAAAATCAGTGTTGGTTAATGATGAATTTCTACTTAAAACACATTTTGGAAGAAAGAATGTGAAGAGCTAGCTGAATGAAAATAATTTTATTCATCCCTCCAGAACAAAAGGGAATCATCACTAACGCAGTGATGGTATACAGATTTGTGATTTGCAAATGCGCAAAAAGTCACAGATATACGCGCTTCAAATATCTTTGCCAGAATTTGGGAAGCATCAAACCATAGTACAATTCACTTTGATTAAAATTTATTGCAGCACTTACTTGTATATTTGGTAGTAGAAGAAGGTGGTAAGACAAACTGGCACAAAGACGGCAATTACCATCAATAAATAGTTGTAAAGACGAGATGAATACACGTTCCAGGCACATACCATTACAACAGCGTCGTACCTTTTCAAGAAAAAGGATAGTGCAAAAACAAAGTACTTTATCAATTGTCACCAAGAGATCTGTCTAAGCACTTGATAAAATGTTTTAAAGCATTAAAATTTCACGAAAATTTTAAGATGTGTATTTAAACTGTTCAAGTCCTTTGAACACATTAGACAGTACATTAAACAAATAGATAAACAAGATCAGAAATTATTCAGACGGCTAAAGTGTTTGAAACGTTTGTTTGGTTTCTACACGCATGAAGTGCCAGAAACTAATCTCAGAACCAAATGCTATACCGATGCGTTTTCTATAGATAGAGTTTGTTGACAACCTTCTTTCATTTAAAATGTTTGTTCTTAAATGATAGGTACAGCGCAAACTCTTGAGAAACGTTGCACATGCAACGAGAAAACGTCCGTTTTTTAGGGTGTTCTAACAATCTCTCACTATTTAAAATAATGGCAGGTACAAATACTGTACTTACACAAGACCCACGAAACTTGTGGCTGATGGTATGGCAAAAAGATTTGCCCAAATCCATGTGCAAGCAACCATGAGGTATGATTTTGTTTTAGAGAATACACGGTTGTATGAACTATGACGCACTATGGCCCAGTACCTTCAAAAACACGATGGGCATCAAACTTGCGCTTGTTTTCTTACATAGAAATGTGATATAATTTACATCAGCAAAAGAGTAGAAATTGACTGGAAAACAATAAAGAGCTATGAAAGCACTTGAAGAACATCATCATTAACTACAAAGTTTTGAAACAACTTAAAGTTATCGGCAATTTTCGTTGTTGTAGAAAGCGTACCTATTTGCTGCTACTGCTGTCAGATTAGCCAATGAACATACAGAAGACACCATCACAAGGTACCCGACAACTTGGCAGAGACTTTCTGGTAAGACATTGAAGCCTTTGATTCTGCTTGGGACAATACTTGGAAGGCAAATGCTGGTGACCTTGAGAACACGTTGGTGGTTTTCAAAATAAAGTACGTGAATAGATCACAAGCGTTTTATCACGCAGAAAAAAAGATGTGCGCGATTGATAAAACAAGTTCCAGGATAATTTGTTCAAATATAAGCACGTGTTTATATGATGCAATTTCAGATTTGCATTATATGTTTTCTGTACTCAACTACTGCAATTCATGATGTCTCGAAATAAACCTTGGTCTTTCCAAGATAATGGATGACTGGGTTGAGGAACACCCAATGAAAATATTTTGTATTTACTTTCTATGAAGGCAGCACTTTAATCAGAAAATTAAGAGTATAGTATTTATTTTGCTTCAAACACATCGTCCATATCAAAAGGGTAGTGTATTCGAATAGCTGAAGAACACAAAGATGGTAAGACATAACACATTGCAGAGCAGCTGTTCGATGATAAAAGCAGTTTGCACTGGGAGATGCCAAACACACAAACAGTGCCCCAGCTATAAACAATGACAAACGGTATGAAGAATTGGAAACTTGTTTGAAAACTGCACTTTTTGTTCGTCTATAAATACCAGTACATACTTCCGCAGATATCGAAAACGCAAAACAAACAAGTAATTGCAAATACGAATCTAAGCAGTCCATTGACATCAGCATAAAAAAGGCACGTAAGGGAGAATCATACCTACCAACAAATCAGCAAAGGCCAGATTGATAAGAAAGATGTTTCCGTCCTTTAATGCTTGTTTTTGTAATACAATTGACGAAATCACCATCAAATTTCCCAGTGTTCCCATCAAGGAAATAGTGGATAAGTAAACGACTTCAATCAATTCATGCGCTCCCAATTCGACAAACGCTGTGCCACTGACATTTTCATATGAAAATGACTGTGCAGTAGTCGCGTTCATACCTCCAGCAGTGATATCAACTCATCTAAACCGACTTCACACTATTTGGTTTTCTGCAACAAATCAGTTAAAACATTAAATCATATTTAACAAGCTCATCTTCGTTGAAGACTTTTTCACTGATGTAGATGTCCTATGTCATCGTTTTGTGCTTTCATAGAACAAATAGCTTTGATTGGTTATTAACCTCGAATACAAGTAGAAGGGACTCCATGGTTTAATTCCTTTTAACGTTAAAAGTAGGTAACGTGGGTGTTGCAATTTTGTGGACTTTTTCCTAACCTACTTCGACTATTATGCGTAAAATGTGAAAATGCGTTAATGAAAGTATTAACTGGAAAAAATAAATTACTGCATTGATATTTTGAAGCAAAAAAGTTTCTCAAATTCGACGAAACACTTGCTGAAATTATTTATTGAGTCCTTACGGACGGAAAATTTCGTCAGAAAATTCAAAGCCACCTTCCTTCTTCAAATTGTAAATAGTTGTTGAACTTCAGCTGGCATAGGGTAGAACTGCAATGTTTAGCTAAGAATTATTAGCGTGGAAAAAATGTTAACTAATGTTGCAAAGTCAGATGTTTTGTTAAGATTTGTCTTGCTGCCTTATCACTTGCAGTCCCCGTAAAGTCACTATCGCTAAATTCTACATTCATGCGCCCTTTATAATTTGTCACTCCTTTTTTGTTGCTTCTGAAAATAGAAAAAGTCACTTCTGAAAGTAATAAGTCACTGACGTCAAAAACCAACAGTGAGTTCAACATGGGTTCATGTGAGTTCAACATGGGGGGGTTCAGCATACGGCGGAAATACGTCCTTCGGAGCGCGCATGACACTATCTTTGGACAAAGTACGACGTTGTGTGAGATTATTTGAGGTTTGTTTCGAAGTTTCAAGTTTCCGATTTAGTGTCATCCACCTAACATCTATATATATATTATATCTGTCCAATGTCCATATCTATTCAATGTGGATAAGTTTCTACGTTTTTCGTGGCACTTTTTACGTTGGTTAAAATATAATAATGAGTGTAAAGTGCTGAGCAAACAAGGTTCTTTAACGGGAAATTTCATTGGATAAAAAATATAACTTTAAAGATAGCAGTTGCGCAGATCGCCGTAATCAAAAAATAGGTATTTCACCATGAATTATACAATTTGTTCAGAGAAATATTTCGTCAAGTAAACCAACATTTTTTGAAGAATGAATAGAAATTTGCTGAATGCACTTTTTCACAGTGCTTACGACATTGTTATGTGATTGCAGTCGTCATAACGACATGCTATGTGATTGCAGTCGTCATAACGACATGCTATGTGATTGCAGTGGTCATAACGACATGCTATGTGATTGCAGTCGTCATAACGACATGTTATGTGATTGCAGTCGTCATAACGACATGTTATGTGACAATCGTAACACTATTTGCAATTATATTTGAAAATGTTTCAAACAGGCAATTTCGTCGATGTTATTAAAATTTGAACAAGACATGTGTGAAAACTAAAATTCAAGGTTTTATGAAATATAAAACCCAGGAGAACCAAAGCATTTATGGATTAAAGCATGCAAAACCTGATTATCAAGGCTCTTTTGCATGATAAGTTTTCCACGAAAAATCCGAAGCAGTACATCCAAGTGTCGTCCAATCCAAAAAACAAACAATACTTTGCAGACTGACATAATTCATTTTGAGATGAATTTGAAAATTGAAAAGAAGCATCTGCATAATTCACTTACTTTGCAGCCCATGATAAAAAGTTTATCGGTTGCCATAACAAATGATTTTTTGTGAAGTAAATGCTTCCTTTACTACTTTGCGGATTTTGAAGATCAAAGATAATAATCTAAGCCCAACCAATCGAAGTCAAATTCTTTATTATTTGGAATGAACGAAGCAGAAAAAGTTATTGTGTGTTTGGAGCATAATGAAGCACTGGTATTAACAAGTGAATTTGATAAAATGATTCAGCAAAATTTCTGCTTCCTCGACTTGCTCTTTTGTTTCCTCGTTAATATATCGTCTTGTAGGGGCAGTGAACATTGCACTAGTGATCAAAACCAAGTGTTTAACTTCGAAAAACATTTTCCAAAACGCTAACGCTGCAAAAAGTATTTAGGAATCGCCCAAGATTGTAAGACAAGGTTTGTCAAAGTTTGTAGCGGATATTTAAAAATCAGTCATTTGGCCGGTAAAATTTCGAGATAATATTGATTAACATTTCTTTGCTAAAACAGTGGTAAATTTTTCATGGTTGATTATTATCACAAACTGCACGTTTTTGCCTTTTAGTGTTTAATTACATGATCCTCCAATAATACGCATAAAAGCTGAACATTTCCTTGTGTGTATTTAAGCAACTTGCCGTTACGCTATTCCCCAAAATTTAAGAACTGTACATAATCTTGTATAAAAATTTTGTTTTTCCCGTTTTATTTCTACGTAATGTATAGAAATTTGATTTTCATATAAGAAAATATTAGATTTTTTATATATTTTTGCAAAACTGATAGATTATTTCAATGTTTTGTCCCATAAGAAAATCTTCCAATCGTAAAACGAGGATTTAACTGCTTCTGCAGAACCTACACATATGACTGCATAACGGCACGGAAGTTGAAAGCAGTGAATACATTCGTATGCTCATTTTACCAGTACTTACAAGGTTGGCAAAATGCTTAAAACCGCAACAGCAGCAACATACGTATCTCGAACGTTATTAATAACAACTTCCTGCTTTGATCAACAGACTCTGTTAATCATTTCACAACAGTGTAGCTGTTTCAACGTTTTCAGATGACGTTGTCATGAAACCTAACACAGCATGATTATGAGAAGACGAAGTCATGACTTTCATCAACTTTCGAGTTTTTTTGCCATAACCAGAACTTAACTTAAATGAAGTTTCTAAGTGAAGTTTCAAACAACATGTAACTCAAAACCACCTTCCGAGTACAAACGTTTTCCAGTAATGACGCAAATCCGTTGGAAAAAATTCATAGTAAATGAATAAATATTTTGAATTTTCATGCACCAGTCACGCACGATGAGGTGTTATATTTAAATAAAGTGTATACAACGTATGCAGACCTATGAAATGTTTGGAAACGTTTCTCTAGGGGTACCATTGTTTGATGGACTGGATGTTGCCTCCGTTTGGCAAAACAATTCAGGACAAGGTTATAAACAACATAAGCACGGCTATGTCAGCGACCTGCCCCAGTAGATTTGATTAGTGCGTATCGAAAACCCCGAGTTGAAACATTGAAAATCTTGACCATGCTTTTCTTTAGTATTTATTACCAGACAGCACCTACGCCATGACGGAGCCTGTGCAAATAACTCTCACATTTAGAGAAGAAACATGAGACGCAAACTTATAATTTGTGATTCCTTCTTGAATGTATTTTCTGAGCTCAGTGAAACGTAGAAACGTCATTCATACGATCGAACTCGTTAAGAGGCGAGGTGCCTGCAGCCGCAGCTGCACTGCTCACGACTTATTCCGGGTCGAGGTTGAGGCAAAGTTCGTGGCAATATTCAAACCCAGGGTGAACGGTGTGAAACTGCGACGGCGCAATCAACACTCATCCCTTTCGCTGATCACTAGGTCCGTGCAAGCCATTCATTTCTAGCGAAACGCATTCTGAGCAAAACC
>JGI24158J21664_10001896_pt1 | contig 24468 bp, 20 predicted proteins | sample Ectturendosymbi3_FD_21664 | JGI IMG/M metagenome (IMG submission 21664) | reverse complement strand
CAAAAGATTTACTACCGCGGAGTGACCATCGAGTACTGTAATCAACATAACAATTTAACAATTTCAATAAGAAAAAACGCTCCGTACAATATTACAGTATTTAATACGCCAAGTGACGTTTATCTCCTTATGTAAATATTATTATAAATAGTGTTGCGTTTGGCGTCACACACAAATGTTTTTCTCCTTCACAGCGAAGGCAGCTTTCATCGAAATTCATACTAACGTGTTTTAAAAGCGTTGCTTGCAACGAGCTTTTACGAAGAACTACTTTAATGAAAATCAGTGTCGGCGCCAGAAAATATAGTCCGGGGGCAAAACATTGAAATAGGCGTCAACTACAGTGACATGAATTATGCTTTTTTACATCTAATGACCAATCCTTATTCCATCCCTGTTTGTTGTATGGAGATCTAAAATCGATGTTGTTCTCTTTATTGGATATACTAACACCTTATAAGTGATTAACATTCATCACGCAGTTGAAAAAAGTAGATGCTGCAAAGGGAATATTTCTCTAAAATTGTAAACAATCCCAGAAAAAATTAAGTGACATTTTGTTAAAATCATTAAGGAAACTGTAGTCTTCTACTGGTAGCATTAAATTTTAGCAAGACTAGATCCGTACACTCATCTCTCAGCTTTTTTCTTAAATTTCCCTCAAGAGCTAACCGTTGAAGTTGAGCCTTCCGAAAGTGCATCGTTTGGCCGCCTGTTTTCGGTGCAAACATTCTCCAGAACAGAGAACTCTACTGTAGTTTTCACGTATACCAGGAGAGGTCTCAAACAAAAGAGAATGTTTGATGGCGAGTAAAACAGAGGTTGTTGTTTTAAGGACTTCAAAATGTTCTGATAAAAATGTTGGCACCGTCATTCTCCTTTCATCGCCATTAAAGTTTACAGAATGTTGTTTAGCGACTGGGCAATCCGTCTCAACAATGGTGGAGTTTTTCAGATCCAAAGGCGATTGTATGGGTTTTGCGTCCAGGAAAGTTGCATTCTTTGGATAAAGAGCAGGAAGTGCAGCAGTCAGCTTGGTGTTGCGTTCACTGAGGTGAACTTCTTTCCTTCACCCGGCTTGAAGCTCCGCATCGAAACAACTCGTACTGTTAGCCACAGAACCAAAATAGAAAAACATGAAGACGCTCTAGTGGACCTTGATTACGGGTGAGATAGAAACATTCCCGATAGAGTAACATTGTCTTTCTATGTTTGACTGACATGCCGAACTTGGAGCAAATAGTTGCAAGTGATTTGCAGAGGGTCCTGCATCCCTTCAGCGGACTGAGAGACCAGAGCAGCATCAACTGCAGACAGAAACTAGCGCACAGACACTTGGCAAACGTTTGTGTTGGCACGACTGCGGTTAGGCTTGCAGAGATTTCCACTTGAATGCGAATGCAGCAAGATGCTACAACTGTCAGGAAAAGCGATGAGAGATAATGTTGAAAAGAATTTGTTGTACACTACAGAGTAGGAGAAAGAACGCAAACTTGCTTGACACCACGACATGCATCACGATTTTCTTAACCTTGAGACAGAGGAATACAAGTTAAGATACAGCATAAAGCAAGTTGCTTTTTTTCGTTGGTGTGTTTTATTATCTTACGTTGGTGTCACTGGTACAGTAAAACTTCCTTTGAAGAGGGAGCCGCGTAAGTCATCACCAGAAAACAACAACCCTGCACCTTTCACCTGCGTGTTGTCTTTTTTGGTCAAGATGTAGGTGAGAGTATCAGAAATACCTGGGATGTATTCACAAGTACGTCGCTGAAGCAGCAACTCAACTATGGGTTACCAGTGGTATGCTTAGTAGAACGAGGGCAAGTCGACGAAAAACCCTGTAAATAGTTGAGCAATGCGACAAGCAGGTAAAAGTCATTGAACAGATTCACGGATGAGTGCACGGACAAATTTCCGCAACAAGCGCGTGGAATCAGTAAAAAGCGATGTGCAATTGTGAAGTGCATGCTTATGCTACGCTGGGCCCACCTTCAGTCATATTTGCTGGTCCATCGTGGTCATCTTGGTTATTAGCTGCATCTCGATGACTAGCTGCCGCAAGACTGCGTTGATGAAAGAAGTTCCTTTTTTCTTTCTGAAAGAACGACGAATTATCTCAAAGCTTCTATGCTTTAATCCCAGCAACATATAGTCTTGCTTTTGCGTTTCAATGATGTTTAGCACTTTTTAGAAAATATCAAGAACTAACGACCAAGTCTTTGGCAATTAATGTTTAATAAAACGTAGGAGGCTTACACTAAATAAGTTTCAAGCAACGTCACAAACAAATTTATCTTGAAACAAATTACAGAAGATTGAGTAAAAAGGACATCTTTTTATTGTCCTTGTTTGTTGATGTTCACCTCTTGTTGTTTGTAGCTACATGTTCATTAGTCTTAGTTGCATTTAACAACCGCTTATGATGTTGATTAGATTACATTATCAAATTATTTTTCAATGCAAGATCCCATGATGTGTTCTAGGTGAGTGTGGGAGATGCAATAAAATGTTCAATTTTGAGGTGTTGTGAGCTTCGTGTTGCTTTCTTGAAATAAAGATGTGCAAAGTTATGATGAATTGTGGCGATTATATTTTGCCTGAAAATGTCAGTGCTAGAAAATATTTAGCAGTGTTGATAGAACTCACAGTTTTGCTGTTATTATATTTAACGAGGAAAGGTGGTGGGTAAAGTTAAAACAGAGAGTTCAAAAACAAATTATATTTGAGAACAATATTTGCAAATAAGAAAATTTCTATGAATTAATTACACTGGATGCTACTGCACAACGTTTAGGTAAAGTAATTGTAAGGCACAGGTGATATTCACAATCTGACTTTGACGAGGGTGACATGGTTGCTTGAGCTAACTTCAATTATTGGGTGGGTTTGGATAGAATCACAAAACAGGAGATATTCAGCCAATTTTTTAAAGACAAAATTAATATTTGTTATGAGTGCATACTTTGCAATAACTTGCTAGTATTTATAATGGTTTGGCCTTGTTTCGGAGCAAGCAACAGTTCTTTCACTCCCACATTATCTAACAAACGACCATTTTTCTTTACCTCTTTTTCACTTTTGTTGATAATGACGGCAGTCAAAGAAAGAACGTTGAATATACGTTTAATATTTCTCGGATTTCCCACAAGGTGTCTTTGAATAACATCATCCTCGTGCAAAAATACTCTGCAGAAAGTACAGGCGTGAAAAAATTTTGGACAGTACGGATGCTTGCCACATATAAACTAACAACATTCTGAACCGATCAGCGGCAGTCTGAAATCAAATCAGCGAAAATAAAAGTTCCACGTTTTTCTCAAACACAAACGAGATTTCAAACCTGAAGTATGGTAAATATTAAGACTATACTGATGCCGTTCTTAACGAATTTTAATTATTTAACGAACTTATATAGCTGTTGAGTTGAGACCATGGTGCATATTTCACAATGAGGTTCAAGTTTATAAAATTAACACTGGTACATTCAGGTTTGTGAAACCAATTTATATTCCTCTACGCACATTCGTCGCAGAAATAACACTTTTCTTTAATTGTCATTAGTGTCCGCTTTAGGCTTCAACAGAGGAAAAAGCGAGATGTCTTCTCACTGACATATAGATTAGCTTCAACATAATACTGATGATATATAAAAACAGTAACCTGCACGACATTAAAAATTCTTCATTGCTTAAACTTCGAGGTGGCAATGGTTGGACTACAGGCGCAGCAACTTCAGGTTCTGGTCGATCTGAAAAAAGCAAATAAATCTACAGACTACCTGAAAAGAAAACAAGACCAAAGATGTCACCAGCAACCAAAAAATCTTTAGAGATTCATATTAAGTTAAGATATTTTTCTGCCACTTCACCACTCAGACGGGTTACCGTGAATGGTGTCCTTCAGCAAACTTAACTGGAAATGAATCATATATAGAGCCGGTCAAAAATCCCGATGCTCTCTGTTAGCCAAGTGTTTACCAAAACATTTGAGAAGCAAATTTTTCATAAATTTGTATATTTTTCTATTCACGATAAACAAACTTATATATATTCCACGTGTGTTGCGACAGCTTTGATCCCTTGCTGAGCGATATTTTCGATTGAAAACCAAAATGCCACGAGTCAGGCGAAACCAGTTCAAACCAGTTTGAGACATTGCGTGATATTGCAAAAGCCGATTGATTAACACGCGGTCGATATATGTGGAAGTAAAGGCAGTGCAGTGATGTAATTATATTCTTAATCATTGTTGTTTGTGAAATTATTGGCTTCTTCACATAATCCGTTTGCGTTTCACAGCCAATAACGAATCATTATTTGTTTGCAAGCTGTACGCGCTTCTGTAACACACAGACGTTTCTTTGCTTTCCCATAAGTCGGAAATAATTCAACTGATATCCGCGCAACTGATGACTGCTTACGTGACTGCATGCAGGCGATGGACAAACGGCTCATAACTTGTTTTCGCAATCTGATTGTTTGGATATTTGTTGTGCTTACCTAAATTGTGTTTGCGCAACGCCAAGCAGGCCCGGACTCGAGATGAAGTTACGCAACTTTCCTTAAAAACTGCGATTTTCCCTGGACATTGGCCGGGACTACACAGTAGTTCTAAAGAACGATCTTATGCTACGATTGGCAGATGTAAACCCAAGGCAGCTCTCTGGTAGGCTGTATCCAAAATGTGGTTACAAAATATAGGAAAGCGGAAACTTGAGAAGAAAGGAACGTAAACACGATATTGGGACCAAGCTCAGTTATAGGTGTTTTAGGGTTTTAGGAAACGCGAGACCTTCTGCTCTGGGGTACATGGGTGCTGTGAATTTGGTCCCAGAAAATAGGGCTCTAACATGCGAATATCGGTTCGCGCTTACATGGATTATACCATTCTTTAAAGGAGTTTTAAGGACCCGATTCGGGGCCCTAGAATTGAAAATCGGGTGCCTAGAATCACAGAAAATTATCATCGGCTCCCTAGAAGTAGAGAAATTGGGTCCCTACAGGTCTACATCCGGGTACCTAACATTTTCCTTTAAAAAACTCTGGTTATGCCAACATTTTCATGATTTCGGATTTAAAACTTTTTCAGTTCTATTGGGACTTCAGGAAAATTTCCAAAAACACGAAAACGGAAAGAAATTCTTTCCGTTGTTTTTTTCTGGAATTGAAAAACTTGGCACGATTTTGGCGGGCAATAATCTCATCAAGTGTATGCAGTTTTTTGCAAGTGCACTTTGCATGATCATCGCCTAGGCCATGTCACTTTCGGTAGAATGTACTCAATGACCACATAAAAGGTTTAGGAGAAAGAAAAAAAAAATAAACCGCAGTCAGAGAGGAACTGCTAACGGTGAATTGGATACGCATTATCATCCGTCTCATTACTATTTACATTTAAAATGAGCTGTGAGCAAAATCATACATTTTGAATAATTACAGAGGAAAGCGAGCATGCAATAGACAGCTTCAATACAGTGGAACAATGTTTAAAAAAGGAAAAAAGCAGGTGGTTTCAAACTAATTCAGAAAAATTTGCACACTTTTCTGCAAATGCAAACATAGTGTAATGCATCCGTGTAAATCTTCGTGCAATTAACATGTATAGCAATCGTATATGATCCTCTGCATGAGGCTAATAGCCCCAAACGAATACAAGCACTTTCCGAATCACCAGGTGATGCGAAGTTACACAACGGAGTTATTCAGCCTTTTAATGAGTAGTAATAGTACTGGGAATACTCGAAAAAGCTTAGCTTCATTGATTTAGTTGTGGCTTTTCATGGGAGATTCGAACACACAATGGAAAGAGCACCAAAGTCGGGTAGTGCAACGGGCAAGTAACAATAGAGATTTCCCGCTAGACCAGGATCAATTTATTATTGCTTGTGCGTAGCTGCTTTTCTGAAGCACTTTCCGATTGCACGCTTTAGGCATGTGACGCGATGCGTCGTGACATTAAGAATCGAATCTGCGCATGGGAGATTCGAACACACAACGGAAAGAACTCCAAGTCGGTTTGTGCAACGGGCAAGTTACAATAGAGATTTCCCGCTCGACCAGGATCAATCTTGTGTGTAGCTGGTTTTTGAAGCACTTCCCGATTGCGCGCCTTAGGCATGTGACGCGATGCGTCCTCACAGTAAGAATCGAATCCACGATCATACAGACACGTTCTACCGCCGAGCTATGAANTTGTTGGCGNTCGGGAAGCCCGAGCGGCAAGGGCCTGTGGAAACAAGCAACGATAGAGGTCACATGTCATTATCACTCTATAATTGCTTGTTCGCACCACATATATGAGTGTTGTTCTTTGCACATATCCTGTTCATGGTGAGTCGCACATTCAACGCAACGTCAACGGAGAGGTTGCAACAAAAGCAAGTGATCGCAGAAGAGTCTTGGCGGCACATAACTGTAGGATGTTACTCTCGGCTTCAGCTATTGTGATGTCGGTCCATTACAGCGCATCAGGTGATATCATGATTAATTACGTGAAACTGTTCTAGGTCTAACCCGTCAAATCAATAGCAGTGGTCGGAGCCAATCGAATACAGAATAAACAAATTATTTGGTTTTTATTCATAAAGAAATTTACCCATGCAACCTACCACTACTGTTTGAAAGTCCTTCGTCATGTCTCATGTCACTGCCTTCAACAGAGTGAGCATCAGTGAAAGTTGTTTTTGACAGCTGCGACTCTCTGCCATCAACCCGATCTTCGCTGTACGCTTTCGTTTCATCAGTCTGTAACAACATCGTTGCTGCATGCTGCATTCAGATATATGCAAGTGTGTGGGTTTAGCATGTGAGTAAGTTGCTTTACAATTAAACAAGTATTCATAACAATTGCTCAATGAGGGATTTTTTTCAAACTATGATCCACGAACGACGTTTTTTTAACTATTAACTTGGTACCGTAATTATTGAATAGCATGGTCAATGGTCAATTTATTAATAAAAAGTTTTTGATGTTCTACCTTGGTCCTAATTTTCTAGCGCGGTCCTTTGCAAAATTATGGATGTAACCAATGATTTAAACAGTTGTTTTTCGATTAGGAGTTTGCGTAGGATTTTCAATTCCTTTCTTTTTCAAGGCAAAGAGTAACGTTAAAAACTAACCAAAGTTTCGTGCACGTTTACTGTAACCCTTGCTTCCGCCGTTCCTTGAATTGACGTGAGGCTTTTTTCTGTAGGAAGAGCAGAAAAGTACACTTGGTGAAAAAGAATAAACGCGTTCACATCGATTTTATTTTGGACAGCCAAAAATAACAAGCAAATAAGTAGCAGAAATTTTCGTTGTGTGAAACAGTTTTCAGGGAGAGGCTGAATTTTGATGAAAATATTAGTAGACCATTGCTGAGTGGTACCATGCGCTGCAGCAGTAGTATGGGTTCGATTCCCGGTCGAGTTAATTTCGAAGAATTGAGAAACTGTACTTGCGGCCTGTCGTCCCTCATTCTCGGTGTTAATGGTTCGGTTCAAGAAAAAGTCTACGCGTGATGCTGCCATTGACTCGCCACCAATGCTGCATTCCCTACGCAAGCAGCCGCTTGCCCGCCAGCGCAAGCAAACGGTGATGGACCGAGTCTACCACTCGTAACATCCCGAAAGAAGTGCGATAACGAAAAAAACAAACTGAACTGATATTAGTACAATTTTAGGGTACACGTGCAGTTGTCAAAAGATGAATTTAAGCACAATGCTTACAGTTTGAAAAACTCGGAATAAGATTAATTTTCTGACACCTGTTTGGCGTGACGATGACTTGAAGGTTGAAGAAGTTGAAGATGACGTTCGGATTCTATTCAAAGGAATTCCATCTCCTTCTTCAGGTGCGAAAGTCTGATGTTTTGTGTGTGGGGCGTCTGGTTTGATTTCTACATGTGAATATGTAAGAGTACAATTTACAAAGACTTCCCAGTTTGTGAGTGAAAGGTAGTTGCTTTCCTGAGAGCTACTTATGAGTGAAAGCTAGTTGCTATCCTGAGAATTTTCGGATCTTTCCTTAGTTATCTTTGTTTTAATTTGTCTCAAGGCAAAATAAAAGCTTAGGATAATTCCGAATTACTGAAAATAAGATATTTTCCCGTCATCATCGTCGTCTCTAGCTTCTTCTGCGGTGGTGTAGAATCTACACCATAAATAAGAATAATTTATCTTCTCATGTATTGGTTTTGTCTATCAAGTGGAAATACAAGTAGATTTATTTTCCGACCCATCTCACTGCCTAGCTGTACGTTTTCTTCTTCAAGCTAGCGCAACTTAATTGTTGTCATGTTCAACTGTATTTGTTTGTATAACAATGTTGTCATGCCCCGTCAACCTGAAAAATACTGACGCATGTGTAAACACAAGTCAAAAACGCTGAAGTTTAGTAAGTGCGTCAATTTGTTCTTATTTCACCTGCACCCGTGATATATCAGCCTGTGAAAAAGTAAACCCTGATAGACGCACTGATGTATTTCCGGGGCTCTTAACCTGGCGTCCGTGAATCCCGTCGCCGGGGCCAAGAATTTGATTTAAGGGGTCCGTAAATGTGATGCAAAGAGTTGACAGTTTTTGCTCTGACATTCTGAAAGTGTTGAGAGGTTTTGCAGATATGTCGATTACGAGTACGATGAATGAAACCTAATTTCGAATATTCATTGCAACATTCCTTTTTAAGTAGTCCGTAATTTTTATTAGGATGTACTAGGGGTCTGTGACCCACAAATGTTTAAGAAGAGATGCGTACTTTGTTTACTGTTTACCCGTTTGGGCAGAATTGGCATGAAATTCTAGAGGAAATCCACTATACAACATTTGGACTTCCGATTTGCAAATGTCCTTTTTATCTGGTGAAAGTGAAGTTTACCGCAAGTAAATCTTTTTTCTCAAAAACGTGTGTATCTTAGTGGTGTTTGTTGATTGTGTGACTTGTCCATAAAAAATCAGGCAAAATAATGTGCTAGATGCTTCTATTCTAATCAATTTGTAATTCCAAGCATGCAGTTATTGCGTTGTATCTATACGATGTCACAAGCTACTTTTGTCAACATCAAACAAACTTTGAAAAGTTGCCTTTATCACCCATACGCTTATATCCATTTCCCAGTGTAAAGAGCCGGGTGTAAGCGCACCTCCAAAATTTTTGATTTGTCGAAAATTTGGACAAAATTTAAAAAAATTTTGGCAAAGTTGTTTCGACATTTATTTTATCAATGCTAGTTAAGCTTTATTTCTTTGTTGTAGGATATATAAATAAAAACCTATTATGTCATAGGAAACACATTGAATATATATAAAATAAACAAACTGTTTCTAGCAACTTTGTTTTTATTATGTGAGAGTTGATGAGTAACTGACTCATTTTTATGGTATTGTTAAAATAAGGCAGTTCGTTTACGTGCTTTAACTGTGTACTGTGGGAATCGAGTATGTTGCAGGGAACTTACTCCATATAGAGTTCCTGCCAGGCAAGTACAGAAAAGCCGTGTCAAGACCGGTGTTTAGAATTGAACACATTTTGTCACTTTGTTGCACGTTGCGCATATGACCTCAGCTATGTGTGAGGTTTCTTGCTAACACCGACAGCTGGAATGTGATGGGACTCCAAAACTCTGAACTGTGAGGCAGATATTCAGAGTACTGATATGATCCAGCTGGCTTCTGACAATGCTTTTGCACAGCCTAGCGTACTTTTTTCAGTTGGGTTGTTCAGTAAAAACACAGTTCAAGAACCAAATTTTTTGTTTGCAAATCTTTGCCGCATAAACGTTTTTCGGGAAATTTAGAGAATTCGGGCGAAATATGCTTTGCTCCCCCAAAAAATTGCTTGCTCCTACACCTATGCCATGGACGGCAACTAAAAACATTGAAGGCAGGCCCAGGTAAATATTCCATGGCTAATGGATTGTGTCAAAATTGACCATTGTAATATTTGGGCTTCAGCAAATAATTTTTTTCATCTGATTTTACAAGATGTGGTGACAAAATGTGATGTCACATTCTTTCCTCAAAAGCATTAATCCATATTTGTGTTGAAAATTACAGTTAACTTCGGTTTGCATCTTTGATACGAAAGAAACGCAATTCTTTAAATTCTGAGAGTATATGGTGATACTTCAAGTATAGCGAAGCCATATCGTTTGCGTCAGATTGAATGTTTTGCACCATTTTAACCACTTTTTTAAATTTTTTATATAGAACGAACACTACAGCGTATTGTAAAATTAGTTGTGTTGGTTAATTACAATAATAATGTACAGATTTCACGGTTTTTGCAGCTGTTGCTGACCTGTCAAATGCTTTTCAAAGCCTACAAAGTAAATGTTGCTTTCCATGAAAAACTCCCACTGCATGAAACCATGGTCGTTGCAAGGAAGATAACGTGTTTGAAGATTTTTGTAGTTGATCGGTAATACATGCACTCATTGGTCACTAATTTTGTGTCGTATGCCATACAGCTCACTCTGTCTTATACTGTAGAATGCTACAATTGGCAAAGAGTTATTGGCAGCACTATGCATGACCTTCCAGTTGTGATCATGCATAAATATCGATCATCAGAGTGAAAAATTTGCCAGTACCGTTTTTGAAGCCTTCGGTATGACTCAACTGTATGTCAAAGGAAGGTTGATATTTTGAAAAGGTGTTCTACCATTACACCACTCAGAAGGGTTACAGTGAAAGGTGTTCAACATACTTAGCTGCGAATGAATCATGTACACTACATAGGGCCGATCACAAAAACGATCTTCTCTCGGAGAATTTAAAATGGTGGTGAAGAAAAGTTTATGTTTGAATTTCTTAAAAACAAACGGAAATTTTTTAATGGCACGTTGAAAGTATAATGGGAATGAGAAGCATCATCCTACTGACAGTGTTTAAGGGTTGAAGCAAACCAAAGCGAAGTTATTCTAAAACTTCCACTAAGTAAGGTTTCGCATACCTGAATATTTTTGTACTCACGATAAACAAATTATTTCTGAAATACATTTCTGAAAATCCAAATTAGTTAAGACAGCATTCCAAAACAGTTTTCATAATTTCGATAATACAGGACTACCATTTATTGGACTATTTGACAGGAACAGTGGGTAGAAAATTGAACATAAAATGGCTATTCATAATAACCAACTGTCTAATAACTCTTTTGCAGTAAATTGAGCTGTGAGTAAAAGCATAAATTTCTTTCGATTACGGAAGGGTATGAACTGAAAGCTTGCATAAGCAGAGAGCATTTTGCAAGGGGTCATGGTTCAGGACAACCCTTGATGTCAAGGTTCAAAACAACCAAAAGAGTGGGTGGTTTGAAACTAGCTCATCAGGATTTGCATATTTTCCATGAATGCACGTAGTGTACATTGCCCTCCCTGTAACAAAGTTCGTGAAATCAATATATGTATGTTGACATAAAGGCTTATAAGATTGAATTCATCAAACGAAAAGCCACAAACGAACCAACCACCAAATCAATAGATAATGCAAACTGCGAAATGGAGTCATAGCAGAAAAAGACTGCAGAAAAAGGTCGGCTTTGATGAGAATCAATCTCACGACCATTTTGCAAACAAGCTTCACCGCTGAGCTATGAAACTAAGCAATGGTAGAAGAGTCTTAGACGACACATAACTGTATGCTGCCACACTCGACTTCAGCTTTTGTGCCGACGGTCGACCACAGCTTATCAAGTGATAGTATGATTAATTAAACTAATCGCTACGATCAGAGACATCTGACTACAGAATCAACAGATGATTTGTTTTTTATTTACTACAGAATCAACATTTGTTTTTTTTATTTAAGGATAACTATGCATGCAACCTACCGCTACTGAGAGTGTTTGAAAGTCTTCGGTCTTGTGTCGTGTCAAGGCCTTCAATGGATTGAGGATCAGTGAAAGTTGTTCTTGACAGCTGTGATTCTCTGTCATCAACCCGTGGCGTTGAGCGATCTTCGCTATCCTGTTTCGTTTCATAAGGCTGTAAGAAAATTGTCCTGCGCCTACTTGAGATATATCCAAGTGTGTGGTTTCCACATTCAACTAAGGTGATGCACAAATACTGTAAGCAAGTATAGCATGTGTTCGATCAAGGGTTGTTTGTTTTATGAATCTTTGACCTGGAAAGATAATATCTGGAAATATTTGAAGAAACTACGTAATTGCTGAGTACTTTGGCTACTTGCCGTTCAGCAGCTGCGAGGCAACAATTCTCATAAACTGCTTGTGCTGTGTGAGTACTTCGTGTCGTAGAAGGTGATAAAATACCACAAAGGCAAATTTTGACAATTGCTCTGTTATGATGCCCTCTTCTCTGTCGCATTGCTTAATTAAACTAAATTTAAATTTGTTTTCATGAATCAGGTCAACTCCATCAGACAATAATTCTAGCGACATACAAAGTTTTCATCGAATGGTCAAGAGATATGGTGCCGATAGTTTTTCATACGTGTTTTTTGATTCGCATCACCATAGTGATTTGTCAACACTGTCCACTTAAACTACAGGTACTTCGGCTTTCACGCTGTGTTTAACATTAGTGACACCATGTACTATATATCAAAATAAGTTGATATGAATTTTTTTATGACCTGAAAGCAATTCGACGTTTGCCTTGGACTACATTTAATAATACCGACTTTTGTTATCCTTATATCGAAATTCTTACCCAGCATCTTGCAAAACCGCTTAAGAGTTTACATCAAAAGCGAGTCACTTCTTGGGAGTGGCCACTATTTTTGGCCAGCCGCGCAACAGAACTACACAAGATTTATTTTTGGCTCGACCTCATTGTTCATCATAGCTTAGCTTAAAAAATGTTTAAAGTTTACGTTATCAATATTTTTTCAGTTTATGCTTCTTCAAACAAAATTTTACCAGTTTTAAGTTTAACACGGATTTACATATTACGAAATGGGTTAGCATTAACATAGAAGTTCGTTTGTATTTTTTCGCTAGCTATAATTTTTTTGTTAATACAACAGGACAACCTGATTCAAAATTTGTACTTTGACGATCCTTTGTTAATTTTAAATAATACTGTTCTAAAACTCGGCTTTATCACATCAAAGTACGTTCACAGATATATATTTTTCATATTGTGAAACAAAATAAGAAGTTGGTGAAGCGATCACAGAAGTTAAAAAGAATTCGTGTTGCCGTATTTTTTTATCTGACAGCACCGACATTTTTCAATGAACGGATATTTTTTACATCACATTTCTTATTGGTTTGAAGCAATTATCGTAAAATAATTCATCGCGTTAATCTAATTACTAATTCCGAAAGGAAAACAATGTGTTATAATAAACTTTTGCAAATGAGATTCAAGAAAATATCCAGGTATGAATTACAGCATACGTAAACAACACTTTTGGACAGTTGAGTGTTAGCATTAAACTTAGCGTAGTATTTTCATTTGCTGTCTTTTTCAAGTCAAAGAAGAACCTTTTAAATACTAACCAAAGTTTCGTCTGCAGTTTCCGTAACTTTTGTTTCTGTTCCTTGCATTGATACATGGCTTATTTCTGTAAAAAAACAGAAAAATTGCAACAGATGAGTAACGCCTTTGCTTATATTTTACCCTACCACAGTGGAACAGACAAGCACCACAGACTATGTATTATTGCCTTAATCAGTTTTCAAGCAGAAGCTGAATGTTGACGACGACGCTAATAGACTTCTAGTGCACATCAAAAGTTGCTAAAACGTAAATTTGCAGAGAATGTCTTCATTGTGAAAACTCAGAAAAAAATTAATTTTCTGGCATCGTGGATGGAACCATTCGCAACCTCTACAAACCTTTTTCGCGTGAAGATGACTTGATAAAGGTTGAAGAAGTTGAAGATGACGTGCGGGTTCTATTCCAAGGAATTCGATCTCCTTCCTCCCCTTCTTCAGATGAAATTGTCTGATTTTTTGTGTGTGGGAAGTCTGGTTTGATTTATGCATGTGAAAATGTATGCGTACTAAATGTGCGCTAAAGCTTAATCGTGACTTTAACACATGAAAATTGGTCTGATAGTTACAACTGTACAAGTTTGAACAGGCAATCGGAATAGCAAATGTCTTATATGCAACTTTTACGAAACCTGCTGTGCCCAGTTTCCAGCGAACAGTCAAATAAATCAATATTTTGCTTACATCAAAGTATAATGCCCAACTGCGTTGGATCTACGTGGCTCCCGAAGCGCACAGATACACCTTTTCTGTATTTTGTAGATAAACATTTTATGTTTTGGAAAATGCAAACTTTTAAATATTTAATCAGTTTGCGCAAGGCATCCTTGCAGCCTCCAAAGTAGTCATGCACCATTTTGTGGCTACTAGCTACTCAATAGGGCCTTTAGAATTATGTTATTTTATTCCCTGTAAAATCTTTTATTTTCAAAAGTTAAGAGAGTCAAACATATCGCCTATAGAGGTAAGCAACCTATGCAATAAAATTTTCCTGACTAAACATTTGAGCTATGAACACATGTTTCTCATTATTCAGGAAGACAACGTTTTTTGCCATACGGCACAAACATGCTTCAGGACGCCACCCCGTGACAACCATCGCCTTCAGCATGTAGCAACAATCCTGAATCATCGGCATCAATCTCCTCATGTTTAGCAGTATATGCTGGTGCACCATGGTGTAAATTCCAGGACATTTTTGAGCAGGAATTGAATGTTCGCTGAAGAAGTTGTGAACGCACTGAAAGTTATCATTCGAAAAAATATCTCCGCCTTTAACATGCAGCCGCAGAGTTTTGCATAATAGCATGCTTCCTGATACTTGATCGTTGCTAATATTTGGAATGAACGCAGGAACTCGTAATATCTTTACAGTCATCCAACTGAATCGAATAAAATGAAGGATTTTCACTTGATTTACAATCTGTTCTTGATGACTTGATCACATTTTCTAACATTTCTACAATGCGTCTATGCACTGTGTTGCGTGATATACTGTAAGGCTATTTTTTATTGTTATTTTCACCGCTCATTAATTATTTTTACAAATCCCTTCAAAACTGGTAATAGCAAGATCTCTCAAACTGTATGAGCATTCTTTTGCTTTGTTATTTGTTAAGAGGTAACATGTGAAGAGGGCGCAGCTGATTTACTTGCTTCTTTGAATGTTTTCATAACAGTTTTTTACACTGTAATAGACTATAATATACGCTCAAAAGCTCAAGCGGATTACTGACCCAGCCTGGATGATTTGTCTCCAAATGACATTGTAACTTATTTTTCTTCATTGAATCCGCTGTAAGAACGTTTACACGGACGAGACAACGCATTTTAGTTTGCCATTCAATTACATAAAACCAAGTTTTAAAAAGATCCATCACACCATCTTTTTCTTGCCACTTTCATCAACTATAGGCTATGTAGATGAGTTAGCGAATCACTTTACACAACGAAAACATTTCAGCGTCGTTATAACTCTCAAGTAAATTCAAACTCAAACTTAATGCAAACTAACCTATACCAAGCAACTATTCAGACAACCAGAAGACACTGTGGCATGGGCAATGTGTTATTTTATTTAATTGTCTGTTAACGCGGTGTGTAACGAGCCAGCTTGGACGGATAGTAACAGCTTGACTGACAAACTGGTCTTTCCGCGTAAGGACTAGAATATAGCTTAGTGATTTTACTCTCTGATGAAGTTGGTTATAAAACACACATCCATGAAAGCTGGCAGAAATGTTTGCTAATGGAAGCCTGTATTACGTTGTCTGCTGATTGTCTGAAGTACAGTATTTGACTAATAAAGACGAACGCAGCTGCAGCTTAAATTACCTTACAGAAAACAAACTAGAACAAACCAAGTCTATTGCTTTCACCCGTCTCAAAGTACTGTGTAGTAGAAGTGGATAAATCGCATATTTGTGACTGCGCATGCACCCCAACTCTTAGAAAATTCTAAGCTCCGCATCCACTTCAGCCAAATTGGAAACTGTCCAAGTTGGCCCCGTCTAGACTCCTCAGAATTATAACTACCTAATGACATAGCCATGTGACTGAAAATTGTAACTTCGCTTTCGCTCCACTTCTACGCAAAATGCACTTTGCATGGATCCGCCTTCCGCTTAATAATGCCCATTTCTGCAGTGTAGTGCATAAAACCTGAGCACGAGAAACATGTACAGTATAGCTTATCAAATAAGGATGCAACAAAGCCAAAGCGAGTGATGCCATATCTGGCAGAAAGTGCCAGAGTTGCGTTATGTTACCTTCAGAAACTACAGTAATTACATGTAACTCATGCTACATGTGACAAATTGAAAGCTTTACGCGGATATTAGTTTTATATGAGACAAACAAGCGACTGCAAAACATATTTGGGCGGCCATACTTGGTGTTGCGACACATAGTTTGGGACACACTGCCCTAGTGAATGATCTGGTACAGACACTCGTGCACCGGATAACCGATTCAAACACACTAGTTTAGATTTTTCAAAATGGAAATCCAATATGAAAAATAAGACTTGATCAGGTGTTTAAACGAGCTTTCTATGTAGTGAAAGCAGTGGTTAGCGCGCGTGAGAATTTTTTTTCTCAAAAAGCGTACGTAACTTCATTGTGTTTACTGATTGTGTGACCTATGCACCAAAAAGTAGGAAAATAATATACAGGTTGTTTTTACACCTAGATACTTCTTCCAAGCCAACAGTTATTTTGTTGTTTATAGCATTTTACAAGCTATACTATTACCACCATCAAATAAACATTTCAATTTCTTCCATCTCCTAAGATCAGATACCCATAGCAGAAACCAAAGAATCGAAGTGTAAACCCCGGTAAATCTCTCATGGCTAATTGGTTGTGTAAAAATTATTTTTGCCGTTGTATGTTTTTTTTTACTAAACATAGTGGCTAAATACAGCGCAGTTCCTATAACGAAGAACTAATCCATGTTTGTAGTGAAGATTGAAATACAATAGCCTTTGACCTACAACTTTCAAATAATTGAAGGAAATTAAGTGTGATTGTTGATTTAATATGAAGTAGCTATCTCGTTTTCATCGGATTGAAATTCGCAGTAATTTTATCAATATTTTTGGTTTGTTATTTAGAGAGAACATTGTAACATGATATGAAAGTAGTTGCGTTGGTTCATTGCAACAACCATGTACAGATGTCAACATTTTTGCCACAGTTTTCTATTTTTCGCGAACTTCCAACATCTACAGAGTACATGAGCGGTTTCCCATGAAAAATTCCTAAGGCATGAAACTTTTTGCAAATAAATATCATCTTACAGTCACATCCTTACACGATATGGTGACGTACCTGAAGATTTTTGTAGATGATTGATTACACGCGTAGCCTCAAGAGATGGTGTATAGGGCTGATATGAGGTATGTGTTAGGTAAGAGATCATATGAAGTAACTCATCTAGTTCTTGGGCCTCGTGGTCTTCTGCAGAAACAAACTAAAATCTTCATGTGCATGATGAAATATAACCACACAAACCGCTTCGTATATATTTGTCTGCAAACATGGAGTTTGATTAATTATCAATAAAATTTCGCTTCTTTAGCAGAAAGATTTGTGCAGAGCTTTTGGATGAACATGGAAAGCTAGAGCTATCCATAAACGAATTTATCGCCATTTTAGTTGCACTACAACATTGCAAATCCATTCTGACTGGGTGTAACACTGAACGACGTTTGCAGTTGACTGGGGGTTATTTCCTTATCGTCCGCACTAACAATTCCATGCAGGCATTCACTAAACGCAAATGCAAGGCGCGTTTTTCAGAACATAGAACACATTGCCTTGACAATTACCATGGTTGAAAACGATTTTCCCGCAATTTGTATTTCCTGACTATATCAGCAGAAAAAGTATTTTTATGTTAAATTACAAACACGTGTTTATAGGGATCACCAGACTTCTGAACGCAAATTCATGTTTATATTAAATTTTGTTGTACCTTTGCATGCTGTTCCAGTGCGTTTGTTGCAGAAATTCATTTTTACAATGATTTTTACAGAAACTTCGTATTGCTCGTTGATTTGCTTTGGTTTTACAAACATCTGTAGAAATATGTTTGGAGTTTTCGAAACTGTGAAAACACCAGTTAGGACTTGTGGATTCGCTTTAATGATTTATTCAGATGTTATCCGTGTGTAAGGTACTGCTTGTATTTAGTTTCTGGGTCACAGCACTTTATAACAAACTTGGTGAACTTACGTTCGTCTTCAGGAAGGAAGACACAATTTTCTGCTTTTTCCCTTGATTCATCTACAAATCAAATGGACAAGTAAGCTGATACCGTGCGCTTAGGTAGGCTATGTCCTTCAAATTTTTGCTTGACATGCTAGCATCTTTGTCACAGCACGTCTACAATTTTTAGTCAATACGTTAGCCAGATGAAAAAGTTGAAGATTTTCGTACTTTGTGAATTATTCAAGAGAAACATGAATAATGCGACGAAAAAAAGAATTCTGAAATGACAAAGCACTTCCTCTAGAAGAAAAAATGCGAAGTTGAGCACCTACTAACGATATGGACAATAATCAAGTCTGGAAACGTACCTTTAGTTTAAAGAGCAAACTAAAATATTTTTAGCAAATAGCGATTGTAGCTCTCTTATCAACAACAGCCATCTTAGTGATCTGTGGTATTTTAGCATTCTTAAGTGATTCTAGTAATTTAACTGATCATAGAAATCTTCGGAAATATTAACAAGCTAAGCGATTCGATCGATCGTAGTGATCTTAGCGGGGTTAATGATCTGTGCTCTATCAGCGATCTTATGATGTTAAAAGATTTTTCCAGTGATGCTTACATAGGCACAGAACAATTACCAAAACACTTCAACAATGTTTTGGATAAACTGTTACTCATTCACGTTTCTTTAAATATTTATGCAGTGTTATAATCTTTACGAAAAATAACTCGAAAAATAAAAAAATACCGAAAAAGTTTGCCCTTACCGTATATATCCGAAAACCTTTCTACACTCAGATGTACTGTCTCTCCCGCGGAAATAATTGACGCACCGGCTTCTTCGATGCCGATATGTTTCAGCTTCTGATTATCAACTTCAACAATTTTGTCACCCAACAGCAGGCCGGCCTTAAACGCGGGCGAGTCCTTTACTACTCCAGAAACGTATAGACCTTCAGCCTTATCACCGCTGTTTGCATCGAAAGCAGGCAGCTCTCTTTTAATGAAATAGAAACCCATGAAACCTTCCTCCTTCGTGATCTCCAAGCAAACTTTTGTGGGACACGGTTTCCTTTCTGAAAAAAAATTTCCCAAGTTAAGTTACTTTTGTAGACCCGATTGAAGTATAACAGATGGCATTTCACAGGTAAAAATACCGTATCCAAAGCAATTAACGAATACGTTTTATGAGTGCACCGAAATATAACAAATACAAAAACAAGAGAACTTCTATGCTTCAGGTCATTTAACTTTGCAGATCAGATTATAATCCAACCCTATTTGTAATCATTGTATTGGTACGTGCTATTTTTAAAACAAATTGTCCGAAGACAGGTATAATTTTTTTTCATCATGAGCTAACTCTGAAAGAATTGCCTTAATGAATACATTGGCTTGTTGGGTTGAAATCCCCAACGGAACGGAACTGAGAGGATTTGGAAGAACTAATTTCAGATGACAACCAACCACATGCAAAATATGTAAAAACTGAGTGAGCCAACATAATCATAAAATTAAAGACCACCTCTTGAGTATGTTTGATCGGCCCTTCTCGTATACCCACAGTATACCTTTTTTACATTTGCCGGGCGCACGCCTGTTCGGATATCCTGACATAGGACAGATTAGGGATTTAGTAGTTTAGTGGGTTGAATTTCAATTTAAACCTCAGTTTTAAACAAGGGCATTAAAATCGCAAAATGCTACATTATTTCATTTTCAAATTAGGGCATTGCTTTGTCTTTACAGAATTTGATCCACTTTTGTGGAAGATCCTCAAAAGTTGATCAAACAATATCAGCTCTATACACGTAATAGTGCACTTACTTACCTTGGCCAAAAGATCTTACCACTGGTTCGTGATTGATATCTAATTTAATCCTTGCATGCACTTAGGCAGCTTGAGACCTTAATTGCAAATTGAATTTGAAGCACAATGCTAAGAGCAACATAATTTTACTTATTTTGATTAACAAACCTATCCTCTATAAGTAGTTTCGCCCTGGGGTCTCCAGCCCAAATGCCCCTGGACCTTCTAAGCCTCCTACTTCCACACGCATTTATGAATGGGTCTACTTGGAGCTTATAACAGCACTATGCGGTGGTGCTAACCATTGCAGTATCCATGCCAGCGCCATCTGTGCGTGTGTTGTTTTGCTACCGCCACATATCCATGTTTGTGTTCTTTCGTGTATCTATGTGTTACTTGTTAACACCACTTATACTTAAGTTCTATACCATTGTGTTTATGTGTGAAGATGTTAAGGAAAAAATATCTCAAACATCTTGAGGTTGAGATCATTATATTCTATTTTTGTAGTAAAAATTGTTACAAGCTTGTATAAAAATTATTCGCAATGTATGATTAGTAACGTCTGTGTTTCAGTGTAGGCGTTGGCAAAAAGGTTGAATAGAAATCGGCTAAAGAGCTTAGACATAATTCGTGATAAATTGAAGAGGATCTGAAATTCAATTGGTTTGTGTCCTCGATACCGTAATATATCTTTTGTGCACAAACATTTAAGATCAATAACGCTTCCATGACCAAAAAGATGTACTGCAATGTACGAATAACAGCATGAATTTTTACATGAAAAATAACATGGAAGTACTTGAAAATTTAGACAAACGGATGAAATTCGAAGGCAATGCAATCTATTTCCGAAATGAACAAAAAACACACAAAATCAGCTTCATCAGATTTCTTTGACAAAAAAAAACAAAAAAAAACAAAAAAACAAAGAATTTTCTAATCAATTCGAACAAGTTCACCAAAAACATTTGCACAAAGTGCGTTTCAAAAGTAGTAAGTTGCAGATTATTCATTTTGGCATGGTTTTTAACTGAGATAAGTTTTTGAACAACTGCCAATAAACTTCACACGACTTAATTAATTTGCCGACTGATTGCTGTCTGCGTGTAAATTCATTAAAGCATCATGATTGCTTCTGAAAAACGTCTCTGAATTAGGTTTGCTGACAAGAGTCGAGCTCTATAAAATACACAGACAGATTTTTCTAAAAAACTGATACGATATATCTCAGAAATACTGCGTAATTTCCTAAAAATATATTATGTATACAGGGAGAACACACTTTTGGCAAAAATTTGTGAAACGCAAAGAACAGCGCATTTTTTCCTCCGAACTGGATTACGAACTGGAAGCCCTCATCTCCACTGTTCCGCAGTCGGACAAGCTCCTCCTCATCGGCGACATCAATGCCCGTTTAGGTAAAGACCACCAGGCATGGGAAGGAGCCATCGGCCCTCAAGGAGTTGGGAAATGTAACAATAACGGTCTCCTACTGTTAAGGACGTGTGGTGCCGACTGTTGGACAGACCATCGCCACGTCATCTCCAAGATAAAGCTGCAAACACAGCCCATGAGAAGACCCCAGGGGCAGAAAGTTGTGAAACGACTCAACGTCAACAAGCTCAAACTTCCACCAGAGTGACCCCAGTTCGGACACAAAGAAAGATTCCTATGACAGCAAGTGTCGAGAAGTTCAGAAAAAGCTTCGTGTAATGCAAGACACCTGGCTCAGCAACAAGGTCAAGGCTGCGCTGACGGACATGACATGAAGCGCTCCTACGACTTTCTCAAATGCGTGTACGGACCACCAACATCAGGCAGCTCTCCCATGCTTAGAGCAGACGGTGCAACACTCATCACTGACAAGGAGATCGTGGAGAGATGGGCAGAACACTTCAGCGATGTTCTGAACCGCACGCCGTCCTTTAACGACGAAGCGATTCAACGCCTCCCGCAGGTGGACATGAACCCAGACCGCGACATCCCTCCTTGTGAGGACGAGGTTGCCAAGGCAATCAAGCAGATCTCATCTGGAAAAGCCCCGGGCCCTGAAGCCATCCCTGCTGAGGTGTTCAAGTAAGGTGGCCCATCTCTCCTTCAAAAGCTAACAGCGCTGTTTCAGTCCTTCTGGGAAAGTGAGACCCTCCCTCAACAGTTCAAGATGCCACCAACGTCCACATCTACAAGAGAAAGGGCAACAAGCGACCATGTGACAACCGCAGAGGGATCTCTCTTCTCTCGATCGCCGGTAAGATCATGGCCCACGTTCTCCTGAATCGCCTCCTGAAGCACCTCGAGCAAGGTCACCTCCTTGAGAGCCAATGCCGTTTCCGCACAGGTCGAGGAACAACCGATATGTTGTTTGCCGCACGTCAGATCCAGAAGGTCGTTTCACACAGGAGATTTTTTGTTTTGGAGGCCTTCGCGTGAAGTTTCAAGCATGAGGCACGGCACCTAGATTCATGTAGAGTGATGCCAGATAGAATGAGCGGGTGGTAGGTGTGATTTGAAGGCAGGTAGTGATTACACGCATCGATTTATAAAGGGTATGTCGATGTCATTGGCTTGGGCTCAGCGGAATCACACTGGGGAAAAGTAGTGTGCACGAGCGCATGCAAGAGGCAGACAGGATGGTCTAAGAATCTAAGGGCTTTGAATGAGCTCTCCATCGAACGATGGCCAGTCGATTGATGGGAGCTACTAGCGATGATTCTTACTTCTAAGATTTGGATAAGTGTCCTGAATGACAGAGAGCGATCTAAGCATATACCGAGATACAGGGTGGTCCAAACAGATGTACCATTTTGATAAAACAGCATTTTGCATTGAAAGAAACACTTTGCAGTTTTTTTTTCATAGACCTATTTTACGGACATGTAAGTTTAATGTGATGTAAGTTATTTCCACACACACCGCCATTTTGCGAGCACAGCACCACATTTTATAATCTGCTGGATCCAAGATCCTTGGCACTGAATCACTTGCCGCACGTTGAAGTTCGTGATGGCCCTGTCCAGCAACACATGGGGAATTCTCCTTATCTCCGTTTGAATGTTATTCTTGTACCCATCAATAGTTTGGGATGGTTAGAATAGACCCTGTCTTATTAAGATCTCTCGTCTGGACAAATGTCTTGTGTGTTTCCTTGGAGACTGCTCCAAACATTGTCTCACAGTCACGATGTGAAGTTTTGTCCTGACTGACCGTGGCCGGCCACCGCGACCTTTAATTTTGTATCCTGTGCACTTCCTGTTTCCGTAATTTTGTCCAGGGGACGCTTTATTGTGATCCTGGATGGATCGTTTCTGCTTGGAAAGTCACTCATAAAGTGTGGACAACTGATTTCGTCGAGAAATAGGCCTCTGCAATCTTGATACTCTCATGCACAGAATAATTTTCTGCTTGTTGAGAAATGCAACTTTGAACCTCATACTGCGATTTACCTGGAAATCAGAAGCCTGTGTCAATTTGCTAGGATTTGATATGAAATGATAGTGATAATGAAAGAGATCCTTTTGAACCACCCTGTAAGATGGATTTGAATCGAACGTTAAATCCACATTGGGATGAATTTTGACACTAAGGCGACAATTGGCCAGGTGGTTTTTCAGGTGGAAGTCGGAGTGTACAGTTTTCTCAATCGAAAGCTTTCATCATCAATTAGTCAGGTAGTTGTTAATAACAGAGATATCACGTGCAAGGATGAATTCCGCTTCCATAAAAATGTGGACTCAGGCTGTCAGGGCAACATCGTCAGCGTACTTATAGCGTGTGATTGGGGTTTTCGGAAAGTCTGTTATGTAGATATTGCACAGGCAAGGGGCGAGAATTCCTACGGTCAGCGGCACAATCTTTGATGCGTGAAATCTTATTCTCGTCTGTATCACAAGGTTTTGAAATGACTCTGGTAATTCCAAAGCGACGAATATTTGTGTTCGCATCTGTCTATGAACTCCTTGAAAGTCCCACTGATGCGATAATACGTATGTGAGTGGATTCAGATGTACTAATTGAGGCTTGGAATAATATGATGACGCTCTGTTAAGCTACCACGATGTGACGCAGTGATTATTGCTTAATTGCATTGTTTATTTGCAAGTTTTGTCTATAGACGTGTTGGATTTGTTCATCTGCTTTTTGGTTTTACTGTTTCACGCAGTTAATTTTAACTGACCAATCGCCTAACAATATGAACGTACTGAATTTGTCCCATATTTATGGTGATTCTCCCTTGGTCTGCTTTGTGTGTTAAATGAATTGAATTGCATTGCTGTATGTTGTCGGGCTTCATCTGGGATAATCAATTATTGTTGCTGTTGTTTTTCGGTGTCATTTGTCCGCGTTCTTTGTTTGGTTCTTTGGGGCTCTTGATTCAATGAGCTTGTAGTCCCTCGCCCCCATTTTTTCATTCAGCGTGCCGTCTTCGACTGACGAAGGTTGACGACCATAGCTCTCCATAGGGTCCTGTCGTTAGCTTTCTTAACACAGTTTACGTAA
>JGI24158J21664_10001893_pt1 | contig 24482 bp, 15 predicted proteins | sample Ectturendosymbi3_FD_21664 | JGI IMG/M metagenome (IMG submission 21664) | reverse complement strand
CATGACTTTCGAATTTTTATCAATTTTCCATGACTTTCCAGGAAAATTTATTTTTCCAGGATTTTCAATGATTTTCCATGACCGTGGGAACCCTGTTATTTGAGTTCTGCGTTTCACTTCAAAAACTGCTGTATTCGTGTTACCTTCATTCCACGAACTATGTTGCCGAATTCCGCTTTGTCGTCTCGGCCAGCACATTGCAGACAGGAACCCTGCAATATTAGATGTTATAAAAAAACAACCAGGCATCACTGCAGAGTTTGTGACTTGTTGCTGCCTTACGTCGCTTGCGACAAAAATGTATGAAGCTTACGGAAGAATTGCGTGTTATTGCATACGGGTGATGAAAATTAAGAAAATCAGAACAAAGAGCATTCTAATACAGTTAATTCTGCGATAAATATTTTCCAGATCCGTACGTGACACACGTACGTTGTCACTAAAAACGCAAAAAGTTAAGTATATGCAAAGGAAATACACTAAAAGAGGCAAACTCGATACTCAATCGCCTCAGCTCTTAGAAACATGCAAGAGTGCAGAAGCAAGTTTTCGCAAAAACTGCAGCTCCGCAAAGCAAACCACTGCAGGGTTAGAAAAACAAAGACCGCTTGTAACACAATGCATGCCTGACAAGCAAAATAAATAGAAGCACGAACCCAAGCCAACTCTAACCAATCCAGGCAAAATAGACCGTTTGATGGAGACAACAACATTTTCTCTGATCCATGCCTGCCTGTTATTGATATCCTACGGCAACTCTTTCGTATTTATCAGTCAGTGCACAGAACTAGCACAACTGACTTGGCAAAGCCTGTCTTTAAAAGCGAGCAGCTTTTCTTACTTTCTTTTACCAAATGTCAAACGAGTACAGACGTGACTGCGTTTTCTGTAAACCAACATTTGAGCGGCAGAAATTACAACTTCGCAGGGTGTAGTTGATGCGTAGGTCACAGACATTGAGCTGCAAAAACGATCAACGTTAGTGTCGTCGCGTATGCCATAATCTTTATTTAAGAAGGGAGGTAAGGCTGCAAAATCGCAAAAAACTAGAGCGTTAACGAAGTTTCTCGCAAAGTGTAATGTTGTTGCCACCTGTAGCATGCTCTCAAAGGGATTTTACAAAAAAAACACTTTGTCGAAATCTCAAATAAAACAAGCGTCCGCTTTATTTAACACCTTCCAGACAACTGAATAGTTGTTAGCGAAACGTCATGCACATGCAGTAGATCACCATTGATGACGTCACAAACATCAACGACATCCATCATGTCATAGCCTGAAACAGAATACCCCGATCACGTGGTCCTTTGTAAAGCGTTTGTTGCAAGGATATTGTTAAAACATGTCGACTGAAAACTTCAGCCGCTTTCGGCGTGCATATAATCTTGAGCATCAAGGATGAACCTACTCTACGAAACGCACAATTTAGCGACAAGTACATGACACGAGCAAGGTTGAGCATTGCATCTGGTACGCATCAGATCGTGGCAGACAGCGCGCTGCTGCTAAGGTTTAGAATTATCAAATAAGCGGCCTGTGTTGTTGGGAGCGTTGGATCGCTGTTTACACGCAGAAGTTGTTACAAGCATGTGAAATAGGCCCTTGTTTGTTTTTCAGTAGGTGGGCCACTGTAAAAATTAACACGCCAGAAGCCTACCCAGCATCGTTGAACTTACCGCAACCTTAGTAAAATCCTACTCACGATCGCCAAGATACCGGGTAATCAGTAGACATGTTGTTGCAGGGATTGCATACGAAAAAATTTTCAAATTTAGTAAATTTCCAACTAGAGTCAAGTAAATTTACTTTTGGCATAATTTAACTCTAGTATACAATTTATTATACGCCACATTCTGTTGAAATTTCACCGCTGTTTTGACGCTAAACGAAATTTCAAGTTGTACTCCCAAACACATTTTTACCAAACGGGCTGGACAAGGCATGCTTGCATCGCTAGGGCACCGCTGCTTTCTCTGCTGAACGTTCAGTGCAACAGTGCTGAAACATGCCGCCACATGCGAGCACTGCGACAGGACGGCACCAAACGATGTACCCCTCGCATGCCGCACTGGATTTACGTGCGGACCGGGCAGAGCGTCGAATACTCACCAGCCCCATCAGGAAACATGAATTGGATGCGGATTGGTACAAATTGTCCTGGCGATTATCAACGTCAAACAACTTAAGCGGCGGACATATTGTAGAACTAGCCAACCGGGTCTCATCAACAGTAAAACTCCTATGTTCTTTTCAGATTTTACAACAGGCAAGTATAATAATAGGTTTGCTACTAAGCGATAGAGGTTAACTCAGAAATCGAGTGAAAATCAACTTTGCACAGCTTTTATTTTAGTGGATATCAAAGTGGAAGTCGGTGAACGTCACTTACCGCAAACCCTGTGTTGTATTTAGGCGTGCGGGTCTTATATAGGAATCGAAGTGTTTGATGAAAAGAAAAAAGGATTTGCCAATATTGGCTTTATCGTCAACCAGTGATTGCAGCCACGACTGAATAAAAGGAATGAAGCCCATCCATCACGTGGATTGATGGTTGTACCTTTGTTGATGCGATGGTTTAAAAGGGGTCTCCAAACTTTTTTGTCAAAGGGCCGCATAAGCTATTACACAACAGTTCGGGGACTGGACATCTTACGTAATGTAATTGTTTCGGAATGTCATATTCTACCAAATCAACAAATAATTCGTAAAGATATATTATTTTTCCATTAGTGACAAAATGTCTTTGCGTCCGGATGAAATACCTTCGCGGGCCGGATGGAATGGCTTCACGGGCCGGATTTGGCCCGCGGGCAATAGTTTGAGACCTCTAGAATAAATTACAGGTCGGCTGCTTTTCCGGCAAGTTTAGACAAAAACACGAAATGGTTCATTATTTCTAATTTGAAAAAGACTACAGCCTGCTGGCACGGCTTAAAAGATTTAACTTCAAAAAGGCTATTCGCTTACCTGGATGCTAAAAATAGTTTCCTAAATAGGCGTCAAGAGCAGTAAAGCTTAAGAGTATCAGAGTTACTGGCCGTTATTCCATCGACACAAGGAGCAGAATCAACGGGAACACAGATATTGCTGCAATACGTGGCTATGCTTTGGCTTACACTTATGCCAGACATGGAAGATCTGGTTTATTTTGTTAACGGTCTATCGGTGGACAGCATTTCTGACCTGCGTGAGATTAGTGTATTCGGAAGGCTTTCCGAGTCCGAGAACTTGCTTGCGGTCGGCGGGCAGCCCAGAGAGAATGCAGTAAAAGATGTGATAATTGCGTTCGTCCTTTGCTTGATGGACCAGTCTGCCAAACAACAACGGATGTTTCTGGCATTACCAACTTGAATGAAAACATACAAACTTCAACCACTTCCTGTAGGTGATGCAAATAAACATGCCGAAAGAACAACCATACAAACCAATGTTTTCAGCGCAAACTCCCAGAACAGAAATTAAATGGTTCGAGCGGAGACAGCAACACAGAAGTGATATTTGGATGGAGAGAAGGAATTAAGCTGCTCTTTGTTCGTTCTCTGTGGGACTAAACACGAAAGCTAATGAACTTATGTTTATCTAGTTTATTGGCATCACGTAACCAACCACTCTGTAGGGGGAAAATACAACTAGAGGTACAAAAGAAAACTTTTAAGAGTATACAATAAAAAACTTCCACACCAGAAGTAATACTACGGCANGGTCCTCCAGACTTTCTTGTCAGTGGTCCACATAAGCTGTTACAAAACAGTTCGAGGGCCGGACATCTATGTACGTAATATAGCTTTTTCGGGGCATGTTACATCAACCAATGTTTTGTGAAAATGTTTTTTACATTTACGACAAAATATCTTCGCGGGCCGAATGATGAAATGGATTTGCGGGCCGCATTTGGCCCGCGGGCCGTAGTTTGGAGACCCCTGCACTACGCAAAAGTCTACGATAGCTTCCGTATGCACAGCCTCAGAGGCGTATCAGCAGCTAATGCGATGCATGGCAACTGGCCTAATAATACGATGAATAATTGTTGGAATGTTGACTTACTGACTTCGCACACCCAAGTGTTTTGTGAACATGGCCAAAGCCTTGGCGTGAAGGTGACTTGGATCACCAGTTGAAGGTGAGGCCAATATTTACCAATGTGCATCAGAGCTTCCCAGGAAAGTTTTCTTAAGGTGGGCCAATGCAAATGCGCAGGGCCAATCAGTCGGTGACTTAAACTATTTGTTTTGGCATAACGTTGTTGGTATCGCAATATTTGCAGATAACCTACATCAGGGGTGTCAAATGCATTTGGTGCTGTGGGCCTAATTTACGCACTTACATTTCACGCGGTCCAGACAATCTTGCACGTAATGATACCATCGATACTTTCATTTACTACTAACTCTTAGTACTGAGACCCGAAGAAACTTGACATCTTTTGGCAGTTACAAGCATGTTAATATCTGGTACCAAAGAGTTTGCAGTCGCAATAAGCTCAGATGCGCATTCGTCACTTGANAGCGGAATCGAGATTTATTTAAGTTCATTAAAGATAACAGATGTTCTCAGACACAAGTACTAGTGAACATTGACATGGTCCTCGATGCCATTTCCTTTATTTGGGATAGGTTGGTCCAGTCTTTTAATAAAACGTGTCAACATTTTCAAATTTAACTTTAAGAACACTGTTGCACTGCAACTCAATTAGTTCCATTTTATTTTTTTGTGGCACTTCTTCGGGCATGACAGAAAAAAAGGATTACTGAAAATAGCAAAACCAGTTTCCACATCTTTGAAATCAACAAAATTTTCTTCGAATGCGTTAAAAATTCTTCGAATCCTCATGGAATCTGTACAACCTTATGGTTTTGAGCTGAATAGATTGTTACCATTGGATTATCCTCATAATTATTAAGGGTAATGTCGCGTATGACTATAAACAAAAAACGTAATTCTGCTATGACATAGTAATAAAAGTAACTCTGTCAGACCTAATGCAAGCACAAAACTGACATAACGCAGGCCACAAAACGGGGCATGGCGGACCGGATTTGGCCCACGGACCGCCAGTATGACACCCCTGATATACATGGTTAACACGATAATAGCTTCTTGTAAACAAACGATAGCAATGCTTTTACGTTCTGGCAGAACAGCGTAATTCAAAAAAATTTTCGCCAAAACAAGGGTAGTTGTGAAAAACAAATAAATTGCAGGTCATTAGCAAATAGCCTAAACTCTACGCACAGCTAACATATCACACCATACACCTACACGATGAACGTACCTCGACCGTTCCAAAAGGTATTGATCGATTTTGGCACTTTGAATAACTCCTTTATCGTTGAACTGAATGTCAATGAATTTTCCGAATCTGCTCGAGTTATCGTTTCGAATAGTCTTCGCATTGCCGAACGCTGCAGGAAAGAGCAGTTTTTGTTAAACAGGACATTTTGAACACGTTGTTATACGACGATCCGCACTAAACAGACACTTGTCAATGCTGCAAGTTATTACAAACCGGCGTAAGCAAACGTAAGGTAAAAATCATGTATCAGGCTACTGCTGTTTCGCAAGCCCACTTATCGAAGTACATCCATTCGCTCCATGTATATGACGCAACAATAGCGCCAAACAGTGTATTTGCACTACCATGACGCCGTGGGCATTGCAACTTTCAACAGCATGTTTATCTTTTCTGGCTGGCCGCACCGCTAGTACAACGTTCATGTTTGCACCGTCTCAAAAACCAATGTTAGCCCAGTGGTTTCCACGTTTCGGTGACACAACGAAAGCATGCATTTGCAATTAACCTTCCAATATAGGGTTGGCTTCCAAAATCTGTTGCTCGATCCATGAGTGCTGCCCAGATATAGCGGCCAGATACTGAAGAACGAGCTTGGTTGACTCTGTCTTTCCGGCCCCCGACTCTCCACTGCGACAAGTAAAATCGTTTTCTCAACATTGTTCCGACAGTTCAAAACACGTAAAAGCGATTTGAGGCAACATTGAGAAGTAACGCAAAGATTGTGTGTATTTCCTCAAGTGAATAGAACAGAGTCCCCGAAAAAAAACAAGACATTCATAGTTACAAAAATTTACTAGAGCAGTCGTTCTCTAGTAAAAGTTCTCAAATTGGGGTACGCGTNCTCCTTGGGCTACACAAAAGTGCTCCAAGGGGTACNCGAATTGTTTTAAGTGTTTTTTCATAACGAGTGCTCATGATTACAGTTAAGGGGTACTAGATAGACAAAATAGTGCCCAAAGGGTACATCACTTAAAAAAGGTTAAGAACCACTGTACTAGAGGCTCATTGGGATTAATCTGTGAAAAATACCGGTTCAATCAATTTGGAGATTTAATAGAAAGTTTAGATCCGACTTGAAAGCGACGTTTTTCCACTTCAACTGAAACTCGGCAACGAAAATCGGTTCTGCGCTTTCCACGAAACCTTTAACTATGAAAGGATGAAATCGCAACATTTATATTAAATCGCTGCGGATTTCAAAGTGTTTTTCAAAAGGTTTTAAATATAGTCTGAAACATGATAATTTTCACAAACACGATTCCGCAAACAATTCACGCAGAAGCACGACGTCTGTTGTGTAATAATGAGCTATTATTAGAACCTGTTTTATTTTGCAAACAGGCAGGGTTGCTATAACATTCAACATCATTGCTGGGTGCTTCGTATTCTTTTCAAACCAACAGGATGTGGCCTGAATAATGCAAAACTTCAGTTCAGTTCAGCTCGCGCCGTTATGACCCTAGTTAAAAATTACCGAAGATAGGCCTGCCATCGCGCATGAGACAAGCGTGCAACCAATGAACGGACGTGGCCGACGGGGTTTATCAGCCTCAAGTGCTTGTAGACATGTGACGCTCGAAATTTATTGATTAAACCCTAATGACGCAATGATAGCACGACGCTGGAGAGAAAGCGTTGCAGAGAAACAATGAAATGCATCACTAGCGTATTTTATTCTTTTTTTGCGTACTAGGCATCCCACGGACCACTTTTTGGCAGCAACTATGTAAATTTTGCCACATTTAGTTTGTTTTTATAATTAAAGTTTCTCGCACTTCTGCAGGTGACGTCCTTTTACCGGTACTAAGAGAAAACACAATCCAAGTCAGACAGTAACTCACATTGCCTACTACGTTATAGTATTGCGTACAGTGTGTGGAAGAGATACATGCAAATACGAACGCAAAAGCAAAAAATACAAAATGCTGATACACTGGCTGTGACCGTAGGATTGACGCAAACAAGAAACCTCACGATTAATTTGTCCAGCTATGCAGGCTTCACTGTAGCAGGATTTGAATTCACTCTTTCATTTGCGGATCAGTTAGGAAAATTGAATCATACACCCGCTAAGACACTCATGCGTAGAAACACCTAAAAAAATCAGTCATCAATCCAATTGGTTTCGTATTTTTAAGTTTTTAATTGTCGCAGCTAGTGTTCCGATTTATTAATTTTAGTCTTGAGTATCTTTGTTTGTTTGCTTTCTCTGTTTTTACTGTAGCCTTTCAAAATTTAACCCGGAAGCTTTGCTTGCAGTTTTTATGTCTGAGGATGTGTAGTGTTACGTGCAATCGATATCCTATTAAAAAAAATTTCAGATCGATTCCTTGCTTACCCCCCTTGTGGAGAGTACTTACCGATTTCAATCAATAATATAATCAGAGAGGGCTGTTGTCGCTTATCAATCACGTATGCAGGAGAGTGGTAGCCAGTGTTCCCTCTAAGAAAATTCTACACTGAGCAAACGTCTGTTTTGTTGCACACGAAGCGCATGCAATTGCCCAACCACGCAGACACACAAACAGTGAAGCGTTCCCAGCTTTGCAATACATATATATACCGTAGTAAATTTAGAATGTTGAAAGTGCTCGAGGATGAGATAGCACTGCGCAAGTTGTCTGGTGGTACTGCGCAATTGCGCACTTAGTGGGAACACTGGTGTTAGCTGAATGTGCACAAATCGCAAAACTGGGGAACAAGAGGAGTGCGTCGCTTTCAAAATTCTGAGCATGTGCAATAGACTTGAGATTTGTAAGTTTTGCGATAGAAATGCCGCTCACAAAGCGTAAACCTTGACATGCAAAAGCACAGACTGTATAGCGCCACCGGAAGAAACGCACCAAACCCAGCTGCACCTCACATGAAGCCCTGGTTCCCGAGTTTATGTACACAAAATCTGTAGAACAATCTTACACAGCCTTACATTTTGCAATCTAAACAAAATCCAATTGACATCGTAAAAGTCTTACTCTTTGACTTTTACTAAGAAAACACTCGCTCCATACTTTGAATAAGCTTCATATCATCATTTTGGAAATCATTACATCACTACAAGTTTGTTGTTAACCTAGACTTAAATAAAAACAACACAGAATTGAGGTATTGAGAAAGTGTTGTATTACGCTGTTCTGAGAGGCGGTTGTTCAAAAGTCAATATTGGTCATGCTCTTCGCGATTCTTATACACTCTATTAATTGAAATTTTACAATTCTAAAGGCAATCGTTTCAAACTTACGAAACAAAAAACAAAACTAGTTGGGTTTTATGATGGAATAGTTGCATAGAACAACACCTGCGGAACAGGGGTGTTCTATGTGGCAGCAGTTATCCAAGTGGCACTTGTTCGTGAACCAGTCGCAATTTAGCATGTCACATGCTTCAAAACGGGAAGTCATTACCTTTTGTTTTCATATAAGCGGATATAATGCATTTCCCACAAAAAATAGGGCCACGCTTCTTCTGCAAACACCCAATCTCTTAAAGTAATAATGTTGAAAATCCATTTTTTTGCCAGAAAAGCGTTTTATACTTTGATAAATTTTGTACCTTTATGTATCCGCAGTGCAAAAAAGTTCTACCTACTTCACTGCTTTCGCCATGGCTGGGCCAAGCCTAGGTTGGGTGTGCCGTCCACGAAAACATTAATGATTCTACGTGCAATTATTGCTTTGCATACACCCGGCGCCATCAATGCCTCGTAAAAGTGTCGGGCTTTGTTGGACGTGGCATACTGCACAGCACGTATTTGCTGGTCCTGACAGTAACGTCAGTTAATCATCAACAGCAACAACAAAATTGCAGAAAAAAGTTAACATCAAGGTTGCTACTTTTTGCTGACCACCAGTTTCTATCACCGCCAACGAAAAAGTCTGAATTAAAAAACTATCTTGACAAAGCAAACTAAATCTCATTCGGTAAATCGGGAGACGTTCACCTTCTGGCAGGAAAACTGAGTTCGCGTGTTGACCGTTAAGCGTTTGCGTACAATTTTTTGCGATAAATACCTTATTGTAATTTGCTTTGATTGCATTACAACAATTATAGTGAGGCATTGAAGTAACAAATAGCTCGGTTTCTTGACAGGTCATAACATCACCGCACCAAACCACAAGCAAACCTTGTTCAACTCTGTGCCAAGGTTTCTAGTGTGCCTGGTAAACACGACGCACCTATACGTCGCACTGGCATTTTGCACGCAAACAATGGCGCAGTGATTTCAACTGTAACACGCTGTGAATGATGAGAGACAAAACCTGTGCTTTGTCAAAATCGAGTCTGCGCAATGGTGCATTAAGAAAAAGTGGCTTTGAGACCATTGGTGTAGTGCCGTCAGGAAAAGAATGGGAGGAACGCTTTCGAAGTTGAACTATTCCAAGTCAACACCGTTGCGACTTGTACCTGTAGATTATATCTCCCAAGAAGTACTCACAATCAAATTGGGTTTCAGGTGCCTCGTGAAGAGAAGTTAGTTGAGGAGACGACGTACCCCCTCCCAGTTACACCACTGCTCGAGAGAAATGGCGATAGTGCCAAGAATACTGGTTTGGACAACACTGCACAATGGTGTTCAGCAGTGTATGCTTGCACAATGGATGCATGATACCAAGAGGTACGCTATGAAAAAGTGTTACCTGGGCAAAGACCTCAACAGCAACTGCGGTGCAAGTGCTATGAGAATAGCGCATCTTACCATTTTTGGTGTTTTTTACACAAAAAAGCTGTTGAGACTCTTTTTGTTTAGCGAATTAACATTGGTAGTTGTTTTAACAAACAAAAAATAACTCCCCAAGCCATTGTGTTGCCATGAAAGCAGGTTTGAACAGACTGTTCACCTTGGCTCACCTGACTATGACGCATTGATTGTATTTATTACGAAGCATGTTGTTGTAGGCGTTGTCTGCGATAGCGAAGATGTGGGGCGGCAGCTCCCCTATCTTCCTGTCTGTGTACTTCCTGATGGCATCGATGTCATAGAGAGGGAGCACTTGGTACGGGTTGACAGCGACCAGAATCGAACCGGTGTATGTCTAATTTTGAAACAGAAAGAGTCGATTTAAAACTCGTACCAAATCCAACCGTTGGGTAGTTGTGTTGCATTCAGCCCAGCCCAAAAAGCGATGCGAATGATCTAAGAATTACCAACAAGACAATGAACTTAACAAAGCATAAGCCGAAGCGGCACAAACATTTTTTCTATTAATACGACTAATTACGGCAACTTAAATTTGGAAGGGATAACATGCGGCGATTGTGACTTGGTTTTGCTACCAGCCAATAAAATAAAAAAAAAACAAACCCAATCAACCCACCAAAATTAAACTAACCAATATGTTGGCACTACTCGGTTCGAAGCAAACCAAACAAACACATTTGCTTATATCTGTATTAATTAAAATAAAACATCACACACTTTGCGAGCCACTATGTAGATCTAATCGCTCTTACTTACATAGATCTTCTCTTCCTTGTACCGAACTAACAGTGTTCTTAGTATCCCAGCCTCATTAAGATCACCCAGCTTTATCATGTCATCAACCCCAGAAACTGAGGTAGGGTGCATGGGCTTGATGTTCTTAAGAGGCAACTTGAGCCAGTGCTCCTGTTCGACGAGAAAGAACCAACAGTCATGTGTAATGACATGTTTCTAAAGCATCGTTGCAGGTTGAAAACGAAACCACAATCAAAAAACTCGGTGATACATAGCGGGAAAACTGCGTACCACCGTCGTATAGTTTGCAAATTTGCAAAAAGGCAGTTTTGGGGTAGTTTATTTCGACTTTCCTCTCGCTTTGGTGATTTTCACAGTGTTGTGCAGATTTGTGAACTAACATTTGTCGGATAAAGATGATCCACTCCAGAAAAAGCTCAAGAGTCTCGAAACACGCATGAAGGGTCCACTGCTTGGATGCTACGCTCTTAACGACCTCTGAGCTGCGCCGCTGAAGTTCNGCTATTTTGTCACCACCCGTGCATAACAACGTGCTCGAAGCTACAGTTGCGAAACAGTATCTCTAAGAAATTTGCCTACTCTAATAAACAGCAACGCCAAGAAAACACACATGGATGAAAGCAAAATGAAAGTTTCAGAAAACAAGTGCTTTCATCATTATCAATGTCACTGACTGAATTATCGAACGTTAGCAAAACTTCAACAACCTCAACTCGCCAGTGATGTAACTTGCTTTAAAAAAATAGAAATGTTCATCCCACAAATCGATGTAGGTCTAGAGCAGTGTTTTTCAACCTTTTTGCAGCAGAGGAACCCTCGGCAAATGTTTACGTTGCTCGTGAAACCCCAGAGCCAGCCCTAGCAAGTGCGGGGCCCAATGCAAAACCTAGGCGTGGAGCCCCTCTGGGCACTGGTCCTATGACGTCATTGTGCTCCGTGATACGACCTTTTTATGAAGATGTTATATGAATATCAAACAAACACAGCAATAAACAGTACGCAACTGCGGTGGCCATTAGACAGTATACCGCTATACCAGCACCACTCGTAATTAAGCCTAAAATTGTGCAATAGAGATCCCAGCGAAGAGGGCAAGTGCACAGTTACGTCAATAAAGACCGAACTAGCAAGCGAATCGAACTTACAAAGCAATTACTTCACTCTTGTTGAACGGCATTTTCGTTCCAAGAGCAATTGAAAACTGCTATCATTGTTGGTAACCACAAGCGCAGAGGCGTTCTTGGTAACGTTTGGACGCACGATCAGCTATTTGCTTTGCGCAATACATGAAAAAAACAGGTTTCACAAGAGAGGAACCCCGCCCAAAGTTACTAAAATATCCAGTTTTATAGTTATTCTTAAATGTTTGGAATGCAAACCGTTCTTTACGAATTAGAAAACGTAATGTACAAAGATTTTACAACTACCACGTCACAGATGTAGAAACACTTATCAAACGCAATATATAATGCGCATAGGTGATTGATGAAATAGCAGTCTATACCCGCCCAATACAATGATAATCTGGAACGAGTATGCTGGATGACAGTCGCAATTTTTACCTTGCCTGGTGCAGGACAGTTTTAAGTGTCCTTTACGCTCATGAGCCTGGACTTTAAAGCAGTGGTTTTCTACCTACTTACGCTTGCGAATGGGCAAAACAACAAAAATTGGTGAGGCGACAAATGATAAAAATACATGAACGACCGATAAATACCGCGGAACAATTTCGTGGACAAGGAAAAGAACGAAATGTCAAGTGCGAACACTTCACAAACTTTTGCGCTGGTTTGCATGAGACATTTGGCTTCCACTGGTTCAGTCTCTCATCTTTTGTCATTTGCTTTAATGTGGTAGAGTTTATTTTATTTTGACAAAATATTAACATACGTCATCTATCTTAAATCTGCCGTGAAACAAAACTGGAAGCCTTTGTTAACATGCAGACGACCCGCAACCCAGATTTGTAAACGGGCCTTAATTTTAAGCCTGAAACCGAAATCACAAGCCCGAACCTGACGTTTGTGTCTATTGCCCGATTTAGGTCCGAAAACCAAATGTACCGAGTGAGTCAAGATGTGCGCAACCGCGAGGCATCAGTATAGTAGCAAAGTCAACATGACTAGATAATTCACAGTTAATCATTTTTAGTCAAGAGGTAATCAACTCGATTGCTTCAACAGTAACTGGCAACAAAAGTGTCCGTCGTTGCAAAAAAATTTTGTAAGCAGGCCCGATGTTGGTCCGAAAAATTTTGACAAACTTAATCCCGAACCCGACCCGAAAAGTTCGACCAGACTTACAACTCTTCCGCAGCCAACCAAAAACTTTCCAAAACAGAAGGATCTTTCGAGAACTGAACAACGTTACGTTGGAAAAACTGTCGCCAAAGTTAATACAACAGATACTCGTCTTGACAGTTCACTGCGAGTTGAATCACTACATAAGCTACTTTGTTTGCAATAGCTGTAGGTCTACAGTACTACAGTCTTAACTGTAACTAGCAACAACCAAGCTCCATCCGAAAAGAGTGGGATACGGTGGAGCGCGGATATAACGCCTTATATAGCATGAGAATGGAGCGCGAATGTTCGGTAGAGGAAATTCACCGTTCGTTCAAACGAGGTAATTGTTTGCTAAAAATGAGATTATAAGCCGTTTTTACTGAATTCTCGAGCTCAAGGAGTATCTGGAAAAAATGAACGACCTTCCCAAACACCATGGCGGAGCCCAATGCAGTTGTATCAGCTTAAGGCCGGCCCTGTGGATCCCCGTGCAACGATTGAAGTATCTATCCTACTTTGTGTAGTAAACCAGATGGGTAGAAATGTCGCATCTATATTTTGTTGTGCAACCATCAAAAAATTTCCTGCGGATCCCCTGGCAGCCACTCGCGGACCCCTGGGGTTCCGCAGAACCCCGGTTGAAAAACACTGGTCTAGAGTCTAGACGGACGATTTATGTTTTATTTTATTACCAAATTCGGTATGAGCTGCTACAGCCATTTTTCCGCTTCAGATTCATCACTTGTCTATACACAGTATGGTCAAAAATTGCACAACTGAAGCAGCAGATACAAGATTCATCAAGGCTACTTAAGGTCAAGCAAAGACATACTATAAATAAAACAGCAAAAGCGCAAAATAGCTGTGACTGCACCAAAATTTTTAACAATGCCTGGAGAAGGGTTTCTCAAATGGGGCCCTCAGCCCCACTTGGGGGTCATGGAGCAGTTCTCTGGGAGCCACGAGCAGAGGCCCTCACTAGGTAGCTTTGCCGTGATATTGCATAACTCAAGTTTCACAATATATTAAGAGTCTTTTGAAGGGGACCACAGCTCATGGAAGTTTGACAATTACTGGCCTAGAGTATTTCCACTTTTAGCCATTGCACTGAAAACAAAACAGGCTACATTTATTTCTAAGTTAAGCACTTTTACTGCATGAAATAAGCACCGATAGCCATTTGATTCATGATATATGTGTGTTTATAAAATTTCATCAAAAGCTGGGCGGTCTTGCCTAGGAGAGAAAAGAGGCTGCTCAGAAGAAAGCCATAAGTTTTGTTTTGTTATTGTTTTGAGAAAACTTATTATGGTGATAAATCCATGAGATTTTAACAAAAACTCCGCAACTTTTTAATGGCACTGGATGTATGTCGTTATTGAGTTTTCCAGAATTGCATTTTATTTTCTTACTGTTTTGAAAAAAACATGCTATGGTGACAAAATCCATGAGATTTACCAAAATGTACATAACTTTTTTAATGGCATATGGCACTTGCATGTGTGCAATTATGGAGTTTTCTAGAATTTGCAACAAATGCCAATATCACAAATATGCCATAATAGTTATCAGTTGCCTGACTACAAGAAATGCATTCTCTTTTAAAGCAAATGCTAATTTAACGAATGATTACCAACAGCTAGTTCATACCTGTCCGCCATCATCGAAGACTTTAATCTGACCAGAATCAGAAAATTTCACCACAGCACCGAGTGGAACAGTGGATGAATTGAGGTAAGCTTTGTCCAGCAACCACACATAGTCGCCCTTAATAGAATGGTGGAAAAAGGTATGACTTCATTAGAAGAAACAAAGAAATTTATATTGTTTATTGGGATGCTCAATGACAATTACGACAGTTAACTCCAAAGGGCCATGCTGCTTAAACAGCATACTAATCAATAAAAAAACAAGTGTTTCCAGCAGACTTACTCCACCATTTAAATACCAGATTTGAAATTTGCAAATAAATATAGAACACAATCAAAGTGGAGATAGTTTCACTGATATTAGAACCTCTTTTCAGAAAATGTGGGAAGTAACCACAAAATAATATTTTGGGAAAAACTTACAACAGCAACACTTGTTTGTAAAGAAAATGTGAAAAGATAAATGTGACAGAAAGTTGAGATAATATTTGACAGGATTATTACTCCCACTTACATCAGCGGGAAGAAACAATTATTACAAGACACCCACACTAAACTAATAACAAAACTCAAACTTGTAGAATGTTTGCAATTTCACACAGTTTTCTTCAAATTTCATATGTCAAGGCCTACAACACGAGGAGGTAAAATATCAATTAAATCTGTATTCACAATCAATGATTTTTTTCCTAATCACAGATTCTTGTCATAGGATCCTCCATGCAAGCCAATAAAAATAATAACAATTTTAATTCTCTTTGTAAGTAGATATACTTTTGAGGCAGACATACACAGATGTTTTAAAACATTACACATATCTGTTCAATGATATAACCAACAAAGATGAAGCAAGCTATGATCATGCAGTGTTGTATCACTAACTTGATATGGATCATAGACAGGATTGATATGTGGGCCAGGTCATGAACCATAATACTGAATACTTTGGTGACAAGTGGACCTGACACACTAACCCCTCCTTGCAATGTATTGGTTTCAATTTTATTTTTCCACTGCCTTTGGATAAGACTACTTAAAGTATATGGCAACTTCTTGTGGACTTCAGACAGTTGCAAAAATTATCTTACACTTGCAAACCCCTTTTAAACAGATATCAATGTTTCATTTTTACAAGAATAATGTTGTATCAAGACCTTGGAACACAGCCATAATAACCTGGGTTCTTTACACACATGCAATTTGAATTGTCATCATGTAAATGATCTTGCTTCTTCTTGAACACAGAATTTTTTATCAACTTAATTATCAGAACACAAGTGGTTCATATCATTTGCTCAACAAATCAAACCAACTAGCTGGTTCAGACTTTTCATTCTTTTACTGTTTGCTAAAAAAGCAGTGATTTTTTGGTTTGCAGAACTGAACTGAACTGCTTGGTGTCCTTAGGTGCACCGACATTTAAAACTACAAAGCTCTGGACATTCATAGATCTGGATGGTCTTGCAATGGACATTCATAGCTCATATTAGTGCACTACAACAATACATGAAATGATAACTTGCTACACAGCTGAGCAGCCAAGCTTGTGAATGCTTACCACATCATAGTTGTTGCCACTTGCACTACGTAAAAGTTTTTTTACAAAATCACTCATAGCATAGAAATTAGTAAATAGCTTCACTGTATCAAAAAATGTCCATTGCAATAAATGCACTCCTGACAATCCTTGGAGAAACAGAAGGGTATTACAATGATATCAAATGCTGATATTTGGTCAAAGTCTTATAATGTGTGGATCACACTTAAATTGGCAAAACTTGCAACAGACACTGGTACAAAATTTAACGGCTGATTTTCACATACTGCACAATAAGACATGTTGATTAAGATGCTCTCATGCTAGAGTACATGCATTTTGACTATTATATAATAGTGACATCTACCTCTTACAAAGCTAACTTGTACCAACATGAAACTTTTACAATATGCTACAAATTATCATGTTTATTTTTTCTTTTTAACGTGGATTCTGAGTTTTGAGAAAACAAACTGATAAAAAAATAAACATAAACAAAAGATGTCTAATAGTTTACAACACAGTTTTGCACTCAATACCCTTGCATATATAACTCTCACTTTGCACAGGCTACCACTTCCACCTCTTTGGAAAAAATCCCTAAATTTAGTAACAAATGCAACAAAACAAGCAAAACTGTGAGTGATCTTGGTAAGCATTGACATTTAACAAGGATTAGACAAACAAAATAAGAAACACATTTTTGTTCAACTTTACAAGATTTACTAGACTAGAAAAAATGGAAGGAAAAAGTTAACAGGTCATAATAAAACAAATTCTTTCATAATGTTCCTTTTAGGCCTCCTGCAACATGCTAACTGGTAAAAGAACATGTTGCTGATGGAAGGCAAAAACGAAATGGCTAGTACATTAAATATTTATAATCAGGCTTTTGATCCAAGAATAATTTTATTGATCCAAAATTAATGATTAAGGGGTGCAACAAAGCACAGTATATCTGAAAGGGAAAAAAGGAGTATATCAAACATACTGGTAAAGAAAAATAAGTACAAAATGCAGACTTTTGGTGGTGCTGATTTTTCCAATCATTTTAGAATTAACACTATGCACAACTTCTAAGAAGCACTTTTGCAAATATACTCAAAACTTTTAAACCAAAATTATTCACTTTGCAACATAAAATGATCACAATACTATTTCATTAACTTCAAAACAATCTGTTAATTTTTATCAATGCATTTGGTAGTTATTAATAAGTAACAAATTTGGTTTCAAGAGACTCCAGATAACATTTCATTAAAACAAAATGAGGTAAAAAAGCAATTAAACCAAAATCACTGTCATTTCAAATATGAAAAACCAGAAGTATAGGTCTTAAAAGTTTTTTGTCAAGTTTGACAGCTTGATTAATGCCAATTGTTTTCACTGCTATATTGAGCGTTGCACTATAGCAATGAAATAAAAATAATAAAATATGGATTGCAAAGAACATGCAAGTTTCAAGTATCAAATCATACAAAAACAAAAAATATGATATAAAAATGAGTGCCAACGGCATGCAAGTTTCCAAAACAAAACATAAAAATACACCCATCCAACAGCATTGCTAGATCCAACATTGTCAAAAATGTGAGTTCAAGGTATGTACTTGTGATACTGCACATTACAGAAAAAATGAGTGTGCAATTGTTTTCTGACACTCGTAACAACAAACTTTTTTTCACATACTATTTCACTGAATTATCTACTTGTTTCGAAAACACACGCCTGCCATTATTTTGGTCAAGGTAACAACTTCAATACAATCACATAAAAACTTTTCATCTGATTACTATTTCAATAAACAAGAAAGTACTTACAAACTCAGCTTTGCATGTACACAGATACCAACAAATGTATTTTCCTAAAATTTGTTCCAAAATATTTTCAAATGTTTTTTTTTTGTAACAGACATATGCTTTGCAATGGGCATAAGCTCGATCTGGCTATTCTACCATTTTTTTCTAAGCCTGGTTTTAAAACTTAAAACAGCCACACAAGCTTTTTTTAATTTGCAGCAATATCTTCAGCAATGAACAAATTCTCTTACTATCTATTTAGCCATTTTTTGTTAAACTATTGTTTAAATTGACTAAATCTGCAAATCAAACAATATCTCCTAGCTAAACAGTGATCTAGCAAGCCAAGTTTTTCTAGCAATGCCTTACAAGAACTACACACAATAATCAAGTCACTATCTTCATGTACATCACTCGAAATGTCTAAAGCGTTGCACTACTGAAGCACATTTACAAGAGGCTCTTCAAGATGTTGCTAAGCAACATGGCAATAAACAACTAATTCAGTCAGAGGCAACCACATCTTGTTTTTCACAGTTCAGATAATGGATAGCAAGTGATGAAGGTTTTTCAGTGTTGCTAGCTGCTATAATTTGTAGCAGCTATGTCTGGAAAATGCTAAGTTAGTTAAGGTCATTTTAAAGTTATATATATACATGCTTTTTTGACCAATTCTACATCTATTCATTTTACATTTGAAAAACTGCAATGACAGCTTTACAAACAAGGTAAACAATCTTTATAGCAAGCATAGCAACTGCTCTCTATCTTGAGAAAAAAACAAGAAAAGATATTTTGATTCATCTCTAAGTCACAAAAATGTACAAGAATCATGCAGGAGATGATGTTGAGTAGTCAAGAGAGGAACTTATAGTCTATTGATTTAGTTTGAATCTTCTTTGAATCATATCATGACATTCACTATTCAGGTTTCTGTGTGATATATCAAGGCAGAAAACACAGAAAAAGAGCATTTAAACAACCTGAAGCTGTCAGATGATTGATCAAATGAACAAACAAGACAAAATACAGCAGTTTTCTTAGGAAAACCAAAAGTATGACCTATGTATTGCAGCATTTTTACACAATGAAAGTAAGCTAACAAACTTTAAGCTTATTTGCAACAAAAGAGCAACTTATTACATTTTGGTAAAAACTGTCATTGAAAAACATTTATATGGCGATGCTTCCAAAATATTATGTTCATCTAATCTTTTAACAGTTGCACCTTGCCATTGAGTTTATCATGATCGATTGCACAAAATAATTTTCAAAAACTAAAACATGAAGTTCGGACATATTATGTTGAATGTACTATAACTGGCAAAACAAAATTTTGTGAATGCTTGATAAAATTCAAACGCATCTGACTTTGAAAATCTCTTCATCTCACCAAAATTTCCATTTGCAAACATCAAAAACCCTTTGAAAATTATCATGTTTATGAACTTCAGATATCATTTTTGAATAATGAAACACCACATAATACTTAAGAATAAGCCCAAAATGTAAATTTTGACAAAGAAAAACATATTCTCTGCNTTGGAAAAATGTTTTCCAAGCTTTCCTAGAGATGTACATCTTGCATTGCAATACATGTCTAAGATATAGGCATGCCAACAAATAATTAAGCAATATCAACTTTGCTTCCAAAAACATATTTAAAAGATGATTGCCAAGTCAAATGAAAAAACACAAAAACTTGAAAATGTTTCATTCTAAAAGCCAAGAGATGTTTTGTCTTGAATGACAAAGCATTGCTATCATCACTGGTTCCACAAATGGCAAAAGTAATCAAATCAACAATAATATTTTGCATCCTAGACAAGCAATGCTATAAATTAATGCATAAAGGATTAAGGGCTATTAAATTTTTTTAATGAACCTATAAATTCAAATTCCAACTACTTGATTAACAAAAACAAAACTATAACCAAATGGTGTTGTTCTTAGCAATACAAGCAATAGAGGTCAGAAGGTACTCCCATTATGAGACAAAATAAAACAGACTCAGATAGTTTTGTTATCAAGCAACTCTTTAATTTGCTGAATTCTGCAATTCATGTTGTTATGTTGCCTCAGAAAAAAAACTCAGTCCAAAAACATTGGCAATGTCTTGAATTCATTTTAGTAAATTTTTTTAAATAACGTAAAATTTGAAAAACATTGAATATTTTTAAGTGTTACATTTTAACAGAAGTGGATAATATTTTGTAATTTATTAGTTATTTTGCATAAACTAAGCATAATTTGTTTTGATGTCACTAATGAATAATTAAACTGTTTATGCTTTGCAGAACAGTTATGAAAAGCAACTCTGATACAAATGCCAACATACTTTAAACAGTCTATAATTGATGTTGGCCCAGGATCAATTTGTGTATTTTGTTTATCATATGATAATATAGCAAATGCACTCTTGCAAATGACAAATTTTCAAATTTGCAATAAAAAAATTATGGCAACTACCTGAAATAGAAAGATAAATGCAGTTCACAAACATGCCACAATGTCAAATACACAAATCAAACATGTTGGTATAGTAACATCAACTATTCACAAGACAACACATTTAATGGCAAAATATTTACCTGGCTCAGTGTAACCATTGTGGTGCAGCAATGTCTTACTCCGCGTTAATCAAGCAGGAAGGCAAAGGTGACCTGCATAACATCCATCAAAACAAAACTTGCAATAAATTTGAAGTGCTGATTATAATGCAAAATGATAGATAAGAAAACATTGTGGTATGACCAAAATTATTCTATGCAATATGCTAAAAAGCATTATTTTTTTCCAAATTTTTTTAGAGCAAACAACTGTAGAGTTCATATCAAATAATATACTCTCCTTGTTGCTGATAACTTTTCCACATTAAACCTGACAAGTAAAGCAATAAATATATTAGCATGTACAGCTTTCAACTAATTTATTAATTGCATTTAAGACAATGCTAGCAGCTAACATGTAAGCAAAGCTGTAAAAAGAAGTATTTCTTGCAGCCTTATATGAATGACATTTCTCGAAATGATTGACAACCTCTGCTGATCCAGCTGATTTTCTGCAACACTGAATGGTTAATAGCAAAAATATTTGGTAACAAAAGTTTACAGAACTTTATTTTTCCTAAAGATTAACAGCTTTAGAAAATGATGTGCTTTAACCTATGTAGGTCACCAGAGCACCATTGTTTAAAAATTAATGTACTTGGCATTGCATTGTCTCAAGTACAATTAATAATACATTACCTTTTCCTTACACAATTAGCTCGCAAATAAGGCAAGTCATATTTCATAACTAATGGTAAGAAAATTATATTTAAATCTTGATAATGAAACTCTAAACTAAATTTACCATACATCTTGAACACAGTTTATTTTGAACTATATATATAGCTCCATTTAGAATCATAGCATAATCAGCCAATCCCAACTTACCTTCATGAGAACAGACAAGGGTCTTTGTAATGCACAAAGAACACTAGCACTAAGTCCATTTGACTAAGACATAAACCATGAAACAACAAATTGCTAAAGATCATTTAAATGGCAAAAATGATTTAAATGGCAAAAATGCAAGATCATTCAAATGGCAAAAATACAATAAATACATGCAAAAAGAGAGACAAAACTGCAGATACCTTGATTTTCTTAAACAAGCATCTGCACTATTTGAATGTCAGTAACATGTTGGTACCATTTGCATATTAACAATGAAGCTAACCTAGGGTTACTATATCTGAAGCAAAATTCCTGACAGTTTCTATTGCTACATTTCATGACAACAAACAAGTGCTATACAGCATTTATCAGTATGATCTTACAACTACTAATCTACTGCAAAACAACATTACTGTCACAGAATAAAAATATCACAGAATTGTTACACAATAAGTTACAAGCTACAAAGTACAAAGAAGGGCATCTTTTTCTCTCCCAATCTTGATTATTCATGTTTTTAGAGGATCTAATGACTAGATCCTCTAAAACTGTCAAAATTCCAGACATTAAAGCATTTATCAAAATTATTTCCAAACACAAATTTTAACACTGAAATTCTGGACATGTCCGGGAAGTTCTGGATGTATGGCAACCCTAAGCTAACCCCCCTGATAAAAAAATCATAAATAAGCAAATGAAATAGGCTGAAACCACACGAAACACTACATGTCATTTTTGTTTTGAGCATTGGAACTTCATCCATATTGCTCATTTTGCTCCAATAAGTGCTGCAGTTCCTATTCATATGCAATTTTTTATTTTGATTATAAAGTTTACAAATATAAAAAGTCTTCCAAAACCTTGCAAACTACAGAATGCTTAAAAGGTAGTTTGATTTTAATCTCTTATATAAACTAACACAAATTTACCTAACTACTTCCAACTTTAAATACTCTAGAACAGGTGAGCACACCCAGCAGCTGTGGCCACATGTGGCCTTCAAGCATTAATGAAGACTCTGTCTAATGTATGTGGATGTTTAGGAGCAAGACGACCAAGCAGACATTTTAAAACAGGTTAGACTAACTGTGTGGAAGCAGAACGGAAGCAATGCAACAAAATGAAAATATCTTAGTCACTGGCAGGTGTAAGTCATAAAAGTAAATGTAATGTGACCAGAAATAGAGGAAAGGTTGTGCACCCCTGCTATAAAGTAACCATACCTATCAAGTAATAAACGTAAAAATTAGCACAGATGTTTGAATTTTAAAATTCTGATTTAAAAGATATATATAAGCATAAAATGTGGCAAGTTACAAAATATATGCAATAGCATTTTGTTTAATGATAGTAGCTCGTGTTTCAAATTTTTATTTATTTTATGTTTATCTTCAAGAATTGCACCTGTACTTTAATGCAATAGCCTTATCAAGCAGTTTTACTTTTTTTGTAATTAAGCATACTTATCAACAATTTCTGAGTACTTTTCATTAATGGGTCAGTTAGATTTAGCTATTTTCTGAAGGGAATCTTGGAAGATTATAGTGAAGAATGGATGCCCTGCTAGCACTTCACAAGGGACAGGAAATCACAATTTGGGTATGGAATTTTGCCAAATTTGAGTTGAACAACAAAGACTACCATGTCATTCCATGTCAAGCCACCCAATGTGCTATGCCCTACCCTTTCAGAATTTAATGAAATTTGGCATACATGTTGGTTTTGGCCCCCAAACCGCAAATCTGAAATTTTTTGTTGATTGGAGGATTGGTTTCCGAGATATGGGGGGTTAATTTTTTGAAAATTTACAGAAAATAAGGGGTGTGCCCAACTTCAAAACCCCATATCTTTTGAACTAGTGGTCCAATCTGGAAAAGTAAGGTATCTTTGAAAAGGGGAAAATGCCAGGAATTCAAATCTGATATCAGTTTTGTGATTTGGGTAAATTTTGGGATGATGACCTTTTGACCTATATTTGACCTTAAAATTGACCCCATGGATCAAATTAAAAAATGCTGATGACCATCGGATATCACAGCCCTATTTGTTACCTACAATGTATCAAAATATGGAATACGTAAAATTTTTTGTTTTTGAGTAATACAAATTGAAATTAGCATATGTAGACAATATTGGTTAAGTTCACGCAAATCAAATGCAGAGCAAGTTTTCTAAATGCCATCATTTTACCATGCACAACTTCAGTGCCAGGGTTAGGGTTACAGTTTGTTTTTAGGACATTGCAGAAGGTCAAATTAACATGGCAAAGTACATTTCCATGGTGCAATGACAATGTTAAAAGGTTATGTACCCAACTGAATGTATGTTACCTCCACTACATTCTGATATGAAGTGTGGTTTTTAAGGTACATAACATGTCAGTATCGGTGAGTAAGCTAAGTTTTTACATTGATGTCAACCCCTGTAACCAGAAGAAAACATACCTCTAAGCAGAATATTTCATTGTTAATAAGAGGAAGATATCAAAATGTAGGCACTGCAAAGTAAAATTTAAGTACACTGTATTAAAATGATTTGTTTCCATCATGAGCAGGAATTGCTTACAAAGTTTTTGTTGCAACAAATAAATTGTAGTGATCCAAGCAATTCTTGCTCAGGTTTGGGGCCAAAACCAACACATATGCCAATTTCATTAATTTCTGAAAGGGTAGGGTTTAGAATTGTCTGTTTTTGGGTGATTTGACTTGGAATGACCCTACCTCTAACAATAAGTTTGCAACAAACTAAGAGCAACTGAATGTGAAAACTTTGCATCATCCTATCCATCACTTAGTCTAATAATAGCAATGAATAACAGAAGATCAATTCTGAATGTAAAACCTGAAGCAAATACTAGTAAGTAACCCATTTAGCCTTGCTAGTTTCCTATTAAGCAGTTAAAGAAAAATTGTAAATAAACCAGCTGTTAAGTGCATCAGGGTTGCCAGATTGGACTTTTTTAGGTCCAAATTTGCAAAATCTGGACCATTTCAATCACGTTTGGACCAAAAAAAAATTATTTGGACC
>JGI24158J21664_10001892_pt1 | contig 24485 bp, 10 predicted proteins | sample Ectturendosymbi3_FD_21664 | JGI IMG/M metagenome (IMG submission 21664) | reverse complement strand
GTTTTTGCTTTTATGGTAGTAGTCCTCTCTTTCCTGGGCCGTAACCTTAAGCCAGTCAATTCGACTTGGCTGGGGCTCCATCACCTCGTCATCAAATTCAGAAAGGTGGCTCGATTTGACTCGACATTGACTCGAGCTTGCAAGCCAATGACTCAAAGTGACTCAACAGTTCTTGTGACTCGACTCGAAAAATGTTTGATGACTCTGACTCGAAAAATATGACTCGGGCACATCACTTCAAGTTTAAATCAAACACATGAAGAAATCAGGATTATAAAGAAGCTTATGCCTTCCATCGTATGTATTTAATTGAAATTTAACAGCTGTGGTAACGGCAGCCAACCGTATCGCGGATTTAAAGCCAATCAAAAACCTGTGTTTTTACCGACATTCTTGAAAGTTTCATGAACCGTACAAAACCATACATGACATCGTTGCAGCTATCCAAGCTACTATAACGAGGCCTACTTGTCTATCTTCGCATTTTTGCTTTAGAGTTATTGTGAAATTCCGTGTTAAGATATGTCTTCGGTGACCGAAGATGGAGAGGATGGACTTTTGATTAATTACGACACGTCGAAAGGGAGTTCCGTCTCCTCGGGCTTGCAGGTACCGTGGTATATTGACGGTTTACCGCTAGGCCGGTTGTACATATTGGCTATACCTACTGCCTTGCTTACATTAAACTAACGACTTCGCTATCTACTGCCTTGCTTACATTGAAATAGCGAATTCAACGTCAGTTTGCAACTGAACTTGAGAGGAGATTTCAGCTGGCAATTTTTTCAATTTTGATTCCACTAATAAATATGCAATTGTAAGTTACGCCTTTTTTGTTGCAATTGAGTACTGCATGCGCATTCTGTGTGCGAAACATTTGTTGGCCAACAACTTAAATCTTTGAAAATGTCAGTACAATAAAACCTTGGCAGTGCCGATTGCCATCAGAGGCAAAAGCACTCACACTGCTGGAGCTATTTGCAGTAAGAAAACTTACTACTAGGCCTACCAAAATGTTGACACTGAACAAGAGTTGAAACAAACAACACACGAACTGCTGTTAGGATTGCGAAGCAAGAGCAGAATATTTATATTTTTTTAATGCTAACCATACTATAATCTTGCAAAACTCAACTGGTAACCAACCTAATGCCACAACAGAACATGGCTAGCAAGCACTTTTTGAAGCCAGGATTCACTTCTGTGAAGATAACAGCAGCGCTGGCAACAAGCGGCGTGGTTTATGAGTCAGCGCTTGCCATTAGGTGAACCCGATTGATTGTATTGGTCATGTGACAAGGACAATATGCTTGGATTAGCATACGGTCTTTGTCATGTGACCTAAAACCCTGAACCGTAACTCTGAACCTAAACTCTAAACCTAAACCCTGAACCTAAATCATGAACTTAAACCCTAAACTTAAACCCTAAACTTAAACCCTAAACTTAAACCCTAAACTTAAACCCTAAACTTAAACCCTAAACTTAAGCCCTAATCATAACCCCTAAACTTAAGCCCTAAACTTAAGCCATAAATTTAATCCCTATACTTAAGCCCTAACCTTAAGCCCTAAACTTAAGCCCTAAACTTAAGCCCTAAACTTAAGCCCTAAACTTAAGCCCTAAACTTAAGCCCTAAACTTAAGCCCTAAACTTAAGCCCTAAACTTAATCCCTAAACTTAGGCCCTAAACTTAGGCCCTAAACTTAAGCCCTAAACTTAAGCCCTAAACTTAAGCCCTAAACTTAAGCCCTAAACTTAAGCCCTAAACCTAAACCCTAAATCAAAACCTATGCCTTTGACCTAAACCCTTAACTTAAACCCTTAACTTAAGCACTTAACTTAAACACTTAACCTAAACACTTAACCTAAACCAGTGGTTCCCAACCTTTTTTATGCTGTGGCCCACTTGTCGCTCTCAGCAGAACATCGTGGCCCACCATCACAGAACAATAGAAAACGCTACTCTGTCTTCATTTAGGCACAAATATGAGCAAACAAAATTTGTGCTTTACGATAATACATCAAATTTTATTCAATTTTAGCATCAGCAACGCAAAGCAGACCGCGAGATTAACCTCAGTGCGATTTTTCCTCTTGTGTGATGTTTTCGACAAGATTGTGAATTCTTGACTGCGTTGTGGAAAGAGCACATCTGAGATTGTCTTCTGGCGTAAAGTTGAATCGGTTTCGATATTTTTCTTTCACGTGCAGAAGGGTAGAGAATACAGATTCACATAAATGTGTGCCAGGGAAAAGAAGTAACTATCGGAGAGCTTCTTTTCAAACATTTGGATAAACATCAGACACCTTCAGCCAAAAATCACAAATTTTATTAGTTTCGAACCTGTATTTGGTCCCAGACTTGTTCCGAAGGTCGATGAGTTCATCTTTCATGCAATCCGCAACATTCTCGACTGGAAGAACAAAACGATTTTTCACCAAATCCAAGATTGATTTGATGATTTCGGGAAAATACAGCACAAATTCTTTACGAAGCCCTCCAAGGCGTTGAACAACTTTCGATGCTATATCAACATTCACTCCATCACCAGCCACCGTGGCAAGATCTCGAACAAGCAAAATTTCCTGCTTGAGGTTTTCGCTTCCAATTGTCAAGTTTTTTCACGAATGCGCTGAGGTGTCAGTTAAATCAACGATTGTCCTTCCCCTTGTTTGTAATTTCAGATTAATTTTATTTAATTGTTGAAATATGTTAGCAAGATATTCCAGGCGGGAAATAAAATGGTTATTATCGTGACTGGTTACCATTTTGTTTTTTCCTGGATCGTTGAGAATTGATTTTAACTATCCTGCTAAGTTGCATACTGTTCGATGCGTGCATCTGAGCTTACTATTATGCATACTAAATCTAGCCTGATATATTTGCCAATTTAAAACACACAGATAGATAGAAAGCTTGACAGAAAACCGGTTTAACGACATTGCATCATCAGCAATGTTTCAGGTTCATCATCACTCAGTGAATTTAAACATACCAAAATGCGAAATGGCACCATGGCCCACCTAAAAACTGCCTGTGGCCCACCGGTTGGGAACCACTGACCTAAACCCTTAACTAGCCGAAACGCTTAACCCTAAACCCTTAACCTAAACCCTTAACCTAAACCCTTAACCACCTAAACCCTTAACCACCTAAACCCTTAACCACCTAAACCCTTAACCACCTAAACCCTTAACCTAAACCTTAATGTAAACCTTTAACGTAAACCTTTAACCTAAACCCTGAACCTAAATGCACAAGCTAAACCCAAAAATACACTGCTTTGGTGAACTGGATAGTACACTGCTTTTGAACATAAGGCGTACACTGTTGTGATGCAGTGCCTTGTGGCAAGCAATGTGGTTAACAGAGCCCAATGGCTGGCAAAAATTCTTGAAGTGTTTTACTTGTTACAAACTCTAGGCAGCAATTCAAAGTGGTAAAAATTGAAAGATCAACTAATTTGACTTGGTTAAAAAAATTTTTGGGTTACACTCTTTCTAACGCTACTAGTACCAATTTAAGTATTTTTCATTTCAACTATGGATCATTATTATTTTGTTCAAGCTAGGCAGCAGCTTTTCACCATACTTGATTTTTGTCTAACCAATCAATCATGTTTTTTACAAACATACATTGCACACAGTGCTGCATCACAAGAAAAACAGAAAAAAACAATATACAACAAAAAAATTAATACAGTTTATCTACTGTTAGTGAAAGAATCTATTTCGTAGTATACATGAGGTAACTGTTGAGTTAGCAAGTCAGGTGTCCTCTGTCAGAGTTTTTTGTTTGCATCAAAACAAAATGATTTTCAAATTGCTGCAAGCATTGCAGTTGGTATGGTGTACTGTTGGTGTAACCTACCTATGAACAAAACAAATTTGAAGAAGTTAATGAAATGTGGGGGAGAAAACGTTTTTGCCATGAAGTGTATATGCAAGGCACCATAAAAAGTGAAATGTTGTGCATAAAAAGCCAAGTTTTCAACAGTATTTGCCTCAAGATACGGCAGACACAAATAGCATGATTCAGATTTTTTTCTGTTCTTGTCAAAGAATTGAGATTGAATACTAACAATATACATTTTTGCTCTTCACATATTAGCAAGCATTTTAAAGAAAGTGTGTAGTGTCATGGAGTTTGAAAATGATTTTAGTTTTTGTAACTACACCACTGCTATACTTGACTGAAACTCACCTATGTTTGTTTTACACATGAAAGATTTATGTTAAGGTTGCTTTGGCAACCTGTATGATTAGAAGGTATAAAAACATGCAATGTCATTCCTTCCTTTCTAGTTTTTCATTATATACTGTATGCATTACCACTTGAAATTATTCAATTTTTATAGTCTTTTTTCAAAGTGTTCTAGGAGCGTTTTGAATAAAGAAAATGTGTTCATGGTATGTGCAAACATGTCCCCCAACTTTTCACCCTCTTTGAAAATTTCTAATAGCAACATTGAACATGAGAAGCTTGAAAATTTGAATCTTGATTTTTTCCTGCGTAGCACTTTCAGTACCAGGTCTTTTCCCTGGGAAAATAACCTGGTTACTGGGTTGTTTTTGAGAGTTTTCCATATTTTTGCCAGTTTCCTAAAACACCTTGCAATGCAAGCCCAAACAGTGCTTCTTGTTAAATATGCTATTTTTCTTCATAGTTTTGTATTAACACCTTGGCTTTTGTTAGGCTAAGGCTAAAATCCAGCAGTTTGCATATGTTTTTGCGTGGGAATATCTCTGCTGACGATTACGCTAGAGAGCTGTTTAAACCCTCAAAAGATTCAGCAAGTCTTCACATCTGCAATGAAAAAACATTTTTTGTTTTGGGTTTTGGGTTTTTTGTGAGTGACGTCATAAGTGGATTTGTTTTAGGCCTTTTTGGCCCACTTCATCTGCCCCTAGACCCAAACTGCTAGATGGTAGTATTTCGTTTGAGTTTTTATTAGAAACTAGGCTAAAATCTGAGTCTTATGATTCCTTGATCGACTTGCTGGGGTTTCTGGTTCAGAAGTTATGATCTATAATAAACAAACAAAGTAATGAATACCATAATTGGATAATTACTTCGTTTATTTTAGATCATAAATTTTGAACCAGAAACGCTAGAAAGTCGATCAAGGTCTCAAAAGATGCAGGTTCTAGCTTTTAGTTTCCAATGAAAACTTTAGTGAATACTTCCATCTAGCAGCTGGGCCCAGGTCAGGTACCAGCAGCCAGAAATGGCCACCTACATTACTTATGACGTCACTCACAAAAAAACAAAACCAAAAACCAAAAAATTTTTTTTCATTGCAGACTTGAAGACTGCCGAGTCTTTTGTGGGTTTGAACAACTCTCTAGCGCAATAGGTTGAGGAGCTTTGTGGTTGGTAAGTCAACCAAAATATCCCTGGTTTTTCCACGATTTCCAAGTATGATATATTCGTAGACCGGTGGCCAATGTGTTAAGTACATAAATGCATGCACTTTGAAGAGAAAGAATTACAGCTAGTATCTAGTAGAAGCAGGATGCATACTTGCACACAGTCCTGCATCTATTCTGTGAAAACCAATTCCATATAGGTATGTAGGCTGGTACCAAAAGTGTTAACCAATGATTTTTCTAGTGTGGCAACTTATTTCAAACATTTCTATTTTAAATATTACTTAACACCTCTGGAGCTGGCTGAGTTGAGCTAAAAAGTATAATTTGCCCATATTGGCCAAGTCTTTGCAACTCCATAAGTCGCCAGTCAATTGTGCTAGAGAACTGTTCAAACCCTTAAAGACTCGGCAAGTCTTCTAGTTTGTAACAAGAAAAAAGTTTTTAGGTTTTGGGTTTCATTTTTTTGTGGGTTACATAATAAGTGGGGTAGGTTTTTGGCCATTTTGGCTCAGGTTACCTGGCCCTGGGCCCAACTGCAAGATGGAAGTATTTCACACAAGCTTTTTTGGAAACCAGGCTAAAATCCATGAGTCTTTTGAGCCTTTGATTGGGCTTCTAGCATTTCTGGTTCAAAAGTTATGGCCAAAAAAACATAAAATGATAATTTAACTCCTGAACCAGAAATGTTAGAAAGCTGATCAAAGGCTCAAAAGACTTGGATTTTAGCTTAGTTTCCAATAAAAACAGTGAAATACTTCCATCTAGCAGTTGGGCCTAGGGACAGCTAACCTGAGCCAAAATGGCCAAAAGCCTACCCCACATATGACGTCACCCACAAAATACCAGAAACCCAAAACCAGAAGAAATTTTTTTCATTGTAAACTGGAAGACTCACCAAGTCTTTTGAGGGTTTGGATAGCTCTTTAGCACAATCAACTGGTGAGTTGCAAAGTGGCATGAAATTAGCACTGAATGCATGATTTCAAAGTACGATACACTCATACACACACACACCGGCTCCAAACGTGTTAATAGCTTTCAAGCAGTAATAACAAATTTCAATTTTGTACTTTCGCAAGCTAAAAATGTTGTAAAACAATCTTTGTTAATTAAACCAGCCTCTTTTCTTTAGCATTAACTATTGGGCTTATTTTAGGTTAGTTTGGTGTCTTTTTATTTAGCTTGTGTCATGATTAGGAATTGCACAACTATTAATTTAGTTTCTTACTGTTTTTACGCTGAAATGATCATTCATTGCGAAGTTAAGGATCTGTGTGGTTATTTATCAAGAAAAGACTTACTTAGCTTTGAGACTTGAGTTACTGACATTTTAGGCAACCTTAAGTGGTGATGCATCAACCATCATGTATATATAATGCATTTTATCACTAAGTGTGCTTTTGAAAGCATGTCTCCTCAGCATGGCCAGTCTAATTAAAGCTTAAAGATGACTAACCTGCAGCCCAGCAATAGTAATAAAAGTAGGAGTGTGGTTGAAAAATTTTCTGCAGGAAAGATGAAGTTTGTCTATAATAATGCACAAGAGCATGCCATGGATTGCGACAAATTAGTATAGGTTCCACCAGGTTTTTTTTTAAGGAAAATGTTAGGCACTCAGTGTGAACCTGTAGGGACCCGATTTCTCTGATTGTAGGGATCCGATTTACTTTGACTCTAGGGACCCGATGATGATTTTCTCTGATTGTAGGGACCTGATTTTCAATTCTAGGGACCCGAATCGAGTCCCTAAAACGCCTTAAAAAAGCCCTGGTTCAACAAACCTTTTAGCAAGAATTTTGTTCTGAAAGGTTCAGTGTCGCTGTCTACTACCACATCACCGTTTAGAAATTGTAATTGTAGTGAACACTATACATTCTTTGTAAGTATGCAGAAAAAAATAATTATTTCCCTGTTGTACTGCCAGAACACAAGAATCATCTCTAAATGGCTTAGATGTTTTGTCAACTGTGCCATTAGCAAATTTCTGATGAATATTATATGGCATGATTTTATCATAACTTTTTGTCTGTTTTTTTGTAATGTCTGGTTTGCTTGTGTTAAAACCATCCACCATTAAAAAATAAGTTAAGGAAGTTGAGAGTAACTCGTCTTATTTTTCTGTTTCTTTTATGTGAAGGAAGAATATGATGAATTATTGAAATATGCCATTGTAACACCGAAGTGGGAACCTTGTACTGAAGATCATGAGCCAGTGACATTGCCTCAACTTCGTCTTGAGGAACCTGATCAATTGGCATTAACAACTGTTGATGAATACACAGGTTGAAAACATTTAACATCTACAAAAATTTTGTATAACATCAGGGTTTTTTTAAGGAAAATGATAGGGACCTGGTTTTCTCTGATTCTAGGGACCCGATCATAATTTTCACTGATTCTAGGGACCTGATTTTCAATTCTGGGAACCCGAATCAGGTCCCTAAAACACCTTGAAAAACCTGATATTTTTATCACTGCTTACTAATTTTTTAGCTAACAAGGACTATGTGCACATGTGTTCATTGTGCATGCATGTGTGTGTGTGTACAAATGTGTTGAGGATGTGTGTGTCTGTGTTTTATCGTAAGGTGCGGTGAGTTGAAAATTTGCTTTTTGGTGTTGCTGAATGGAAAATCAGTTTTTTGCAGTAAACCGGAAGAATGTGCAATGTCTGTGTGACACTCTAGTAGTTGTGACATGATATCTGAATTATATGAGATTATGTAGGTTGAATTTGTCATGTGTGTTCCAAAGAGAAGAATGCAACAAGTTCTAATTTCAAAAAATTTTGTGAATTTGTCTGTCATGATTTCCAGAGCAAGGTGAATTCTGAGCAGGGACCTAAGTGTCACAAATGAAAATGTAACTGTTTCAGCCAGTTAATTTGTTGAAGCAAACATGTGTGAAACAATAAAGAAAGAAAAATTGCTTAAACCAGTAGTTCCCAATTGGGGTGCCATCGACAATACTCAGGGGTGCTACGAACTAATACTTACACGTTTTTCAATACATCATGAACAATACATTTTTTAAATGTCATCAAACCTTTAACCAAATTGCTATGGGATCACCACTAGTTGCTTGAAATTGTATCTGTTGGATGCTGCAAGCCTAAAAAGGTAGGGAAACACTGGCCTAAATCTTAAAACCAGTACATTGTAAGTTTTCCATTGGCTTAAGTTGGGTCTAGTCTTCCCATTGGGATATAGCAACTTGCAGAAAATTGCAAGAATTGAAATTAGGGTTTCTTAAATTGTTTGGGATATGCCCCCTGAATTGAATTGCAGCAGCCTAAATGTGGCTTAATTGCTGCAGCCTAAATGTGGAATCTTGTGATGTAATGAATTGATGATTGATTGACATATTTCAGTATCAAAATTTCAAATTATTAGTGCTATTGTGCCATTTTTTGCAGTTTTAGTAGTAAATCAAGATGTGTTAGCCTAATGGCCTAACATTTAGGAACAAAATAAATGTAAAGTGAACCAGATCACGCATGCATGACTGTCACATCTTGGACAATTGACCGCAATTCACTGTCCAGCATGGTTGTGAAAGCACGATTAATCACTACTCATGAACAGTTTGGCATCTCTCATGCTCCTTTTCAAACTTTGTGTCCCCCAGTTTTAGAAACCTTGTTGTAGACACCCCAAACCATTTAGGCCATTGGATTTTTAACTTACACCCACAACTTGTATATTAAATATTTTGAGTTCATCAAATTTGGTTGCCTTGATTGTTTTTCTTCACGTGCTGTTACAAAATTTTACAGTAAATTAAAGAATTGCTTTACATTCGATTGGTGTGCTGGTAAATTCAAGTCTCAAATTATTTTTTGGTAGAAAGCAGTGATGGAAATGGATCACCTAAAATTGATGGACATGATAGTGCTGTAGGAAGTGAAGAAATCACCAGTGATCGCAAAACATTCAGAGAAATGCATATGCCAACACAAGGTAATTATTGCGAAGTTATTCTGTAAAAATAAAAGCTTTTTGTGTAGGACACTAGTAGGAGTAGTGTTTTCCTTAAATCACGAGCCAAATATGAAAATCTCTTTTGATGCCAAATAGTGATTGGCTTTTGAAACTTTAAGGTAAGTTTATCAACTGATGGTAAATGTGGTGCTACTTTCATCTCAACGCAATTGATTAAAAAGGTAGTGAGGGGCATGGGTTTACGTTACTGCATCATACTGCGCTTCAGGAAATTTTTACATGTTGCATGAAATTTGAAATTTTCCGTAGGTAGTATGCTCGCTTAGTCTGAAACACGAACTCGGTATTCCACTCATATATTTACGATAGTGTACGTGACAGCGGAAACTTGTAATTCATCGTATCAGTTAAACTAACATACCCATGCAGGCAACCAGCCTCTCGGTGGTTTTCACGTCTCTGCTCCGTATCAAGCACCGATGCAGTCTACCACGAGAACAACCAACACCGACATCCATGAACCGTCGGGCAGCGTTTTCGAACGCGCTGATCCTGATCTTAAGCAGATGAGTCAGCTAGTGCAGCGATGGCATGCCAAAACTAACAGCATGATCTTGGTGAGATACGTTTCGCCGATTGTTGTTGACAATGTTATGTAGCGAGCCTACATCCCCGTAGTTTTTCCGTCAACCGTGATACCAGCCTAACGTGCCGCCTCACCATCTGAAACGCCCCGTCGCATAGTTTGTTATATTTGGAAATCGACACAATGCGTTTCATAAGCCTGACGGTTTGGAATGCTGTAAGATCTCCGTTCTAGTGCACTGCGTATGTAACACTGCTCGTCTGTTCCAAGGAGAAAAAACACGTCGTCGTTGACTTATTAAATGTTAGCGTCTTTACCGGGGTTTTCCGGAAGGCCGCCCAGGGCCGTTAAATAGGAAAATAGACAAATTTGGAAAATAAGACGTGAACCAAATAGCCGCCCGGGCTGTTATACGGCAGTTGCATAGTGCCTGTGTCTTTCTAAATAGTTTTCAAACTCTGTATAACACCCTGTATAACGTTGGACGTACCGTGTACGGGAACAGGTACAAATCGTATTCAACTGAAATCTTAGCACCATATAAACGCCCTCCTAAAATAAGCGCCCATGGGCGGACTAAAGACTGGGCGGCCTTCCGGAAAACCCCGGTACTACTGATTTCCGGTAAGTCTGTTTCTCATAGACTACGTCTAAGTCAACTATACGGCCGTGGAGTAAATTGGTTTAATAACAAAGTTTACGACCAAAAGAAAGGGCATCTAAACACATTCATGTTTATTTATTGTAAATTAAAACAAGGTGTGAGAGCTTGCTGTCCCATCAATATTTGTTTGACCTGGATAAACCAATGTTTGCTCTTCGTTTTTTGGGTTAAATCATGTGTTGTTGAAAATCGAATCGCAATTGTTGACTGTGTGCTTAGCAGGCGTAACGTCTGCGGCTCATTTCTATCCGGCTTACCCCCAAAAAAGTAATTGCTAATGTGAGTGAGGTTTTGATCATTCCAAATCTCTCCCCACTTTTTTAAATCCTAGATCTGCGCGGTGGCAACATGAACTAGCTTGTTCGCTTTCTGTGAAGATTACTCTACTGAAAGACACCTAAGCGCAGTTCGAACTCATTCGAGAAGAATCTATAAACCTATACGTTTGTCAGTTGAGAACATCTGCTGTGGTTGCAAGTAATACTGCGCATTGATTTAACACGGCATAGTATTATGTGCATGTACGTTCTAGCAAATCCAGCTTGTCAGAAAGATTGCCCTGCTTTTTATTTTATTTTGCAATACCTCGTAGTAAACCTTTCGAAGCAAGCCTGGTGTTTCTTTACTTAGGCTGAGCTGAGCCAAATAAAAGTGGGTTTGGTGGAAAGACACAAACATGAGGTGCACGCGATGAAACATGAATATGAGGAACAGATCACGAAACTGCAGGTAACGCGGGCCATTGTGGACCCATGCAGTTGTGCTCCGGTTTGCTGTTACTGCATCTTGAAACACTTCTAGTCTCGCTCCAGTGTCATAAAAATCGTGCGCGAGCGATACCAAAAATCCCATGACGAAACGAGGTTGGGCAGAGCATAACGCAACAGTGCCATCCAACTTTATTAGGGTCTACCTTCCGTTTGAAGAAGTTTTTTTCCAGTGCACACTTGTCTTTATGCGAGCACATGTCGCTACGGAATTTGTGAAAATGCCGTAATAAATCAGCGTCATGTCTAATTTTAGGTTGTCGTGGTGACAATTTTTTTACGAAGTTTTAAACGTATGAAATATTCGATAAAAACGACTTGGTATGTGCAAATGGTTGTAAGCTTCAGTTGGGGAGGCATAGTGTGACAACGAATGATCGAAAAGTTGTTTCCTGGTGTAGCGTCGCTTTGCGATTTGCTAGAAGCGAAGCTACCGATAATTTATTGAGCAATTACTGTATTGATCGATGCGCAATCCCTCATCCAAGTAACAAAAAGCCATTCCATCATTGCACGAACAGAACTGACCAGTGGCGTGTAGCGTGTTAGCGCAAATAGCTTTATTAAGCTTCCTGCAAGCATAGTTCTACTGCAGACGGTACAAGCATGATCTATGAAAAGCGCTTTATCGTGCTTAGCATTTTCGGCAGCTGTTTCGCAGAGACCAAAAACCAAAATGATTTTTAAACATTAACTGTTCACTGGACTGATCGTTGAAATTCGCGAGGCATTTTCCCCGTCATGGCAGCACGTCACCGGCCCTGCTAAACGCGGCCGCCCGTTTTAGGATGAGGTCGAAAACCTGAAAGAACTCTTGTTTACGTACGAAAACTCGCTCGCGCGGAAGGACTCCGTGATATCGAATTTGACGCGCGCAATGCAGACCAGCAAAGAACGACAAGAAATGGCGAGGGCCATGTCGCAATGGAAGCTGCGGCTTGTGGATGAAAGACGCCAGGTATGTTGCCACAGTAAGGTTCGGAAGAAACAATGGATTTCTCAGACTGGTTCAAAAAAACAGTAATCACGTGAAGCAATGCAAAAGACTTAATTGCGTCAATTATTTCGTTGTTTGTGTGTATCAAGCCGAAAGTTATGGTTTTTCTTGGTTTCTCTGTATAAATCATCGCATTTGTCTTTATTTTTGATAAGTGATGTTTTTTTGCAGAAAGCTTCTAATTTTTTGCTATATTGGTGGTAGTCTTCCATTCTTATTCAAATTTACCGAGATGAGAAAAACTACCACTGTATGTTGGTCAGTAATTTTATCTGAATATAACAGAAAAATTTACGCATTTGCTGCTATGTCGACTGTTTACAAGTTATGTCAAAGTAAAATTGAGTAAGCGAACTAGGATGTTGATGCAAAACGCAAAATGTTTTAATAAACGGCAATATTACTGCAGACGGAGTGGAAAAGATAAAAGAGTTCGGGAAATCTTTTTGCAGGGTTTTACCAGCGGGTTGGCTCGCCGTTACCGACAGCACTGCCTAACCACGAGAGCTTGGCAAGCTTGGCGCTCATTGGTTGAAGGCAAGTGGAAGGAAAAGGTTGAAAAAGCTTGCCAGAAGAAGGCGCAAGAGGTCTGCATGAAACTCACAAGCGACTATGAAGCGAGGCTTGCTTCCGTAAGTCAATACTTTGTCACTTTATTTTTTCGACAATTTTTCTCATGAGATCAACACTTTGGTGTTTCAGAGGTTTGCCGGGCCCTTTGGAGGGCCCCCTTTTCGCAGTAAAGTGCAAGAATCAAATAATTGTATAATGAGGTAGAAGATGACTTGAACTTATAAATAGCAGAAGGTATTCAATTTGAGACTGGCAGCTAATAGCTGCATGGTGCGTGGAATTGTCTGCCAACTGAATTTTTTGTTGGGGGGGTTGATTCCAACATCATTTTATATACCTTGCGAGCTAGAATCGAGTCACTAGCATGTGCAAGGTATCTTCGCATACATATAAACAGACGTACTTTAAGTTCCCAACACACTGCATATGGAAACGCATGCACTGCAATTTTATCTGCTGTTTCTAAGAAATTTGTAATTGAACCAAGCACGAAGCATTTACCTTTAAATTAATTATTGATACTAACATAATAATCCCAAGTCCCAGCTGCCAAATGGAAAACTGGGAGTTTTCTGTTCATACAACGCGTACAGGCCCGCATGCACGTTTCTCTTTGTCGAAGAATCATAATAAAAAAATAAGCAAGCGTCAGGTGAAATTGGTTTATCTCTAAACAATCTGAGTCAACGCTACATGACGTTTTTAGTCTCCAGAATTCTGAAGTTTCAAGCAGGTAAATATAACAAGAGGGTGGCCCCAAACGAATTGATGGTTGCCATAACGTATCATGTCTTCTGCAGGTTGCCAAATGTTGTTAGTAGAATTACTACCCCAATGTAAAACGCGTTACAGTGCATTTTTGTGGTAAGTGGTTGCAGAATGGCTAGTCAAAATTTCTTTAAACTTGAAAGTTATTTTTTGTCAATTATCCCGGTATTTCGCGCTTTCCATCACCGTAACAACGCCTTTTGTGGAATATTACGCGACATCTACCAAATCCTCCCCTGGCTTCAGTGTCATCAAACTATCTACAGGCTATACACATCTCTGTAGCGGTAAAACATGACGTTTTGTCGCCTCCGTATCATTTGAGTCGATCTTTGTTGTCATGCCACTTAGCGAAGGTGGACTTCAGGGCAAGTACTGAGCAACCAGTTTTTGGTTTCATCTATCTAAATTCACCAGAGCATATGTCCCATCAGTAGGTGAGTGTTTGAGATCACTCTACACCTCGAAGCATGCACCATTTGTCTCGCCGCAGACATCTTATCAAAGGAGCGTGTTTTTTCATAACAGATTGTGTCACTGGCGTAAAATAAACTTATGCCCCAGATGCACTCTTCTCTGACTCCGATCTATCCTTACTGTGTTCGGCAACCTTTTGCAAACTGTGTGCCGGCTTAAGGTTTCAAGTCATTCAGTGTGCCAACCAGTCAACCACACACGTATTTTTATACAAGCCAAGGTCAATATACCTCTGTGTGAATCATAAGAAAATTGTTAATGTAGAACTTCAGCGTGCCATTGGAAATTGCTTTGCGTGCGAAGTGTGGCACGCGTGCCGTAGGTTGCCGGCCCCTGTTGCTTTGAAGTGTCTGTTATTAACTCACCAGCAGGGCTACACCAACCACCCCAACCAGTGGAGGTCCGCACTGAATAAGGGCCTCGCATCCCACAAGCATATAGCGTCCAAATAACTTAATTGCTTTTCTTTTAATTCTCGTATATTTCGCCAGAAAATAACGAAATGGTTTAGTCTTTGCGGCAAATCTTTGAAAACGAGCGTCTCATCGTTCTTTTCAGGGGGGGCGGGCGCATCGTGCCGAAGCGGTCGTGCTCATTATGTTGTCAGATTCAATAACTTTCACATCGGGGTTGTTTTCGGGACGTATTTAACTTTTTTCCTTCCCACCCCACCACTTTTATAAACAGTCTAGTTCAGAGAATAAGACTGTTTTCATTTTGTAACCCGGCATTGCAGTACGTGGCAATATCGGAGTTTAAAATTTAAACAACCACAGAGTTTCTTTTTTCTGAATTAAAAGCTCGATGTTGCGTCTATACAGCTATATATGCTTCAGTGGTCTACTTCAAAATAACAGCTGCTTGACCTGGCAGTCGGAAACACTGTGAAAGATCATCAAGACATGGTATGCTGTGCACTTACGGAAACCTTAAATCAGCCATGTCCAACCCAAATGGTTTACTGAGCCAAAAAGTATGTCACTATCTTGACCAGGGCCGCATATTGAATGACATATTATTGAGGGCAGCACATTGCATCACTTGCTTTGATCTTAGCAAACTAAGTTTAGCTTAAACGAATATACTGTCCTAACTGCAATGGCCAGTAGCGAAGCCTGCCCAAAAATTTTGGGGTGCAAAAAAAATTGGGCGTGGACAAAATGTTTGATTTTAGGCGAATAACACTTTTGTTGGGATACTGCCTCTCAAAACACAAAATGAATTTGGGGGTCAATGGCCCCCATTGCTCCCCCCTTGACTACGCCTATGTCAATGGTAACAGACGTGATAAAGTGGCACTGAGGACCACCTGCATCAAAAATGTCAAATTCAAAAGTAACAAAACAAGGACAGGTTGTCAGTATGTAGGATACTTTTACCACAGCGAAAATCTAAACCGGGCCGCACAAAACCCTCGACTGGGCCGCATGCGGGCCGCGGGTTGGATATAGCTGCCTTAAATGATCATAAATCGTTTTCTGCACACTTTTAAACTTTGAACGAAACGCTATGCTTGTAACGTTTCATACGAATACCTCACCACTGGGGGTTCACGCTTCAGCGAGCGCACGGGGCACCCCTGTGTTTGGTGGAACGTGAAATGACAACCGGTGCATTCTTTAACGATATTTGCGTTCAAGAATTTCAAGCGACAAATAAAGATCTTGCAACAGTTAAAGTAAATGTTGCAAAAAAGCCAAAATTTCTTGAGAAGACCAATAAGCTGTCGGGAAGCTTTCGACTAGGAGGCAAACCAGGGCTTTTCGGTGTCCTGGCGTCTTGCAATTGTCGGTTGCAGGAACCTTTTATGGCAATGAACTCAAGCACTCAAATAATGGAAGAATGAAAGAACGATGGAAACTTGCTGTTTGAGATTAACGTTGAGTTTTTTTCCCGACGACCCGCGTCGCAGGGTGCTCAGCAGGAAGCGAAAGTCGCTCATTTTTATCCCAACTTTTCCTACTGATTACAACACTGTTCTTGAAATTTAGGCTGAAATGAGGTGAAATAAATGGTGCTCATTATTTTTTTGAAAATGTCGTTTTGAGCAAATTTCATACGATCTTTCTTTAGTCGTTAAGGTCAGTTAGACCTGTAATCTCCCTTCAGGCTCTGCATTTGCAACATCCTTGATGTTTTTGTACATTACAAAATAAAAGTGCGCCCAGAAACGAAAAAGTAAGTTCGCTCATAAAATCAGAACCTTCTTTGTGAATGTCATGGGTCATTTATGGAAGAAGCAAGAGTACGCAACAAAACAACCTATAGACAGACAGACAGAAATTTTATTTAACATCTGAAAAAATCAGATATCAGGGGGAGGAGAATGACCGCAAGGTCTTCGAGTCATAGAGAGCATAGGCTTAGCCAGGGGGGCTATGGATTCCAAAAATTTTAATATATGTAGTGATTTTGTGCTTTAAGAAGCAGTATTCATTCCAAACAAAATACTGTTGCTCGCCTAAAATGAAATATTTTGCCCAAAAAAAATTTTTGGTCTTGCTACGCCACTGATAGAGAGTTGTGGTAAAGAACTGAGTTGCAACGTTGAACGTTCCAGACAATCACCCTCTTTGCACTGTCTTGTTTGCGGGCCGGCCAAGTGCCAACCTGTCAGGACCAGTTTTGCGATTGGTAGCAAGTCACTGCGCATGCGTGGGCCGGCCCTGGAATGGAGCGATGGAGTTTGAGATTGACTCCACAATCGCTGTAAAAACGCATTGACAACGATAGGCCGGAGAGCCTGTGAAAATCTCCTGTTCTAGACTGCGGGAATCGTGATCGAGTCAAACACCAACGTCATGTTTACGTGAGCGCCCATGTGCGATGAAAAGGAAAGTTGCGTTAAAAATCCGATTTTCTTAATTTTCGCAGAAGCAAAGCGTGCGCAACTTGTACGTAGTGACCTTTCCTGCCTTGGTTGAGAAGTGCCCAGTGAAGCAATCAAGACCGTAACTTCCGAAACCGAGACTTAAAACTTTGGCACCGAGCTTTTGTTTAAAAATCGGTGACCTAAAAATTTGTCGACAGGAAACTAAAACCTGACTACATGTTTCATGCCGAAACGAAATATGTGGCACTTCACTAGGATTTTCATGAATTTTGTAGAAACTAACGTGTGTGACTAAAAAAAGACATCGGGACTTCCATGAGTTTAGAATTTCGTCAGTTTTATCCGTATTCGCTAACTTGCTTCTGTTTTTTCCTTCACCGAGAATGAAATCAGCAGCAGACTGGATCTTTACCAAAGGTGGAACTGTTGGGGCTTTTCGTAAAGCATTTCAGTCTCGAAGCGAGGGGCTTGGGACCGAGGCGTAAAGCCTTAAGAGACGGGTTTCGAAACGCTGTACTAAAGCATATATGCACTCGGATGACTCGCACTGTGGTCTGCTGGAGGCAATGCATAAATTACCGTGATTGCTCGATCTGTTTAAACTGAAGGTGCTGCAAATGCATGTGGTGGTGTTCTTACCTGGTCTGTTTCAAAAGTCGCTTGCAGTTATTACACATCGTTGCTTGATTCTGCAAATTTGAAAATTAATGAATTTGAATGCGTAATTGCAGGGTGAGGGGATGTAGCGGTCGCGTAAGACAAGTAGCGACAGCTATCACAAGACACGAATTTTATTTCATGTGTTGTACTCAGGAAGCAAATCTACATCTGTACGTCACGACTTTGCGCAGATTCAACGTCAATGACTTATTCGGAGAATTGTTTGCGAGACCTTTGTTCTGTGGCATTTAATTCACCTTCAAATCCTCGTGACTTGCTTGCACAGAAAAGTTGTTTTTGAAATAAATCAAAGCATAATGCTCGTGTTACAACGTTACCTATCACTGATCTTTCATTTATGAACTATGAAAATGGACAGGAGTGAACTGCAATTAAGTGTTATGAAACAGCGTTGGTAGTGAGTTTTAAGACAGCTCTTCTACTTACATGCCGCACATTCGTCAGCGGGTTTTCGTCAGCGTTGCAATTAGTGCGCAAAACTGCGGTCGGTTCGTGATCGAGGAGCGGCTACCGCTTGTGTGCGTAAATCCCATCTTTTTGTGGAAATTTTGTTGAGTTGTGTCACGTTTTCGTGATTGCGCACCTGAAACAATGTTTTAAAAACTTACAAAATGGTTCAGTTAAAGGCACCACGGCGCATGCGTCACTTGCTATCCAAACCTGCCCACAAACGACTTCCTACCCTATTGTCCAACGCCATATTTAAAACCGTTTGTGCACATGTCCGAATGCTCCTTATGTTGTTCCTGGACACTCGCTTGTCTTCATTCTGTTGCACTCACTCTCGACTAGAGTCTGTGTGATTGATGGTCCAACCGGCCGACTTCTTAAATCGTTTGCATGCCCGCACGCATGGAACTGCCGAATGACCGCACTAACAAATCCGGCCCTGAGCGAAAATATTAAGTAAGTCTACTGTGGACCACTTTTCACAGGTAAAAGTCTGGCGATGTCGAAGCAGGCCTGCAACCAGGGCGAGGGCAACCGGTCAATTACCCCCCGCCGAAATTTTTGAGCTCCCCTCTGTTCCGTCTGCGACCGAGATTTTTCGGATTGGCTTGTTGAGATTTGACTTCAGGGCAGTTTTGCCACTGACACGACGTCACCCCTCCGTCAACCCATGAAGACGCAGACCAGCGCCAGCGCCTCTCTCGTAGCAATCTTAAACGTCGCACTGTATTGCTCTGCCGGTTTTACTGGAACGATTTTCTGCATCATGCCTGCGTGATGTATCCTGCACGGATGTTATTAATTAGTACACACAACTCAACAACGGCACTACGCGTCAAGGACCCTCTAGATTAATGTAACATCAGTTGATTCATGGCTGTAGCTGTTACACCGGCGGATGTAGGTGTGTTCGTGGCCTGGCGTTACCTAACAATGAACTGCTTCTGCAGGCTGATGAAGCTCTGCAAAGCGCTCGGAAGGAAGTCGAGCTCCTCCACGCCCAGCGCGAGAAATATGAGGAGACGATGAAGAAAGCTTTCATGCGCGGAGTGTGCGCTCTGAATCTTGAAGCGATGTCCATGTTTCAGGGTGAAGATGATCAATCAGGTGGGGAAATCTAGCCAGATACGCACTTTCCTCACGTTTACCGTGAAGACTAAGTAGCACCGTCGGAAGGCACGAGCACAGTTGACACCTCATATATTTTGTCGCGACGAAAACCGAGCTTCAGAAGGTTGCAAATGTCACTGCATGTTTTCAGTTATCGATTTCTTCATAGAAATTTTTTCCCATGCTAGCGACGTTGTTTATCTCGTTGCTGCGCGTGGGATAGAAAAGCGGCAAGTCATTTTTCAACTATTTAATGGGAAAAACTTGTCGATTTTCTTCCAACGCTGTCGCTGCTCGTTTGTCGCTCGCTCCGTGCCGCGCATTAGTCAGACCTAAAAATTGCGATATTGATGAGTTGAGAAACACGCTAATGGTACCGGTCTCGCAAAGTTGAAGACTTTTTCTCCCTCAAATCAGGGTTTTTTAAGGTATTTTAGGGACCCGATTCGGGTCCCTAGAATCAGGGAAATCGGGTCCCAACAGGTCCATATCGGGTGCCTAACATTTTCCTTATAAAAAAACTTGCTCAAATAATACGCCAGCAGCCATGGTGTTGCAAGTGCAGCGTGTTTCCTAAAACGATTTGCGAGATTTACAGCAGCGTAACTGATGCATCGTCTCTTTCTTTATTGCCTTTAAACTTTTCACGATTCCCTGTGTGTGCTCCACAGTCCAGCAAGACGTCCAGACGCTAGCTGCCGCTGTTGACGCTCTTTCGTGCGCGACGCAAGCAGAACAGCCGCAGCAGGAAGCCAGCCTTGTTCCCGGTCATTCGCGCGATATCGGGCGAAGGCCTGTTCCAACGAATGACCCCAACAACCTTACCGAGGATGGAATCAAGTCTTCGCCGCTGCCCAGTCAGGTGAGGAGCACAGTGCCGAGAAGTGTCAATCACAAATTTGCTATTGCGAGAAAAACACCTGCGCTTTTAACACTGTTGTTGATCCTGGTATCTGAGAGAAGCTATTGTTAATATTTTGTGGCACCTCCAGTGAGTGTGCATTGCAGTGCTATCTCCATGTTTTCCTTTGTTAGGTTTTAGCAAATCGCTGAACCGGCTGACACACCCTAGCGTTTGCGACAATAGTGTGCCTGCGTCCAATCACCGAGTCGATGTGGCGTCTTATAACGTATATTGCAAACCTCGTCACAGTCGTTTGCGCCAAAGTTTTTTTATTTTAAGTTCTGCTATTTGGTAAAAAAGTGTTTTTTAACCTTTTGTATTGTTAGTAAACAGACCATCGGTATCATTTTCCCCCAAAGCTGTATTGTTTCTACAATCCCGCGAGACTAAATTTAGACGAGGCTGCAAAAGAAACGACGCTATTCGAACCGCATAGCTTCGTTACTGTCAAATAATGGCTGATGCCGTGAAACATTGTGGTTACGGGTGATCCATTAAATTTGTGACATTTTATTGAATTTGCAGGGTTAACTTTAATATATTTTTATCGAACCTAAGCTTTAAAATATTCATTCCTGTCGTTCCGTAACGTTTTTCAACTATTCAAATTTGTTCTAAGCTAACGTCGAATGCATAACGGTGCGTTTCGCTTCGTACGCCGCCTTCATTTGCTAGTTATTATTATTCTTCTAAACTCTGCTTTTGAAAACTCTTCACAACCAGTATCGGTGTCGTCAAGAAACGCAGATTACCTGTAGTCCGCTGTAAACGACTACGTAGTTACGCTGTGATACAGTTTGTCAGACCTTCGCTTGAACAGCGGTTATGATTGATGGTCGTTGTATGTTGCGCAATCAGACAAGAGGGTACAAATGCAGTGGTCAAACAGATGGAGGACTCTCGAAAGGGCAATTGCCTCACTACTTTACAGGTGACGTCACAGCAGCAGCCGGGCACGTCTACTTACCACGCACAGACATTTGCGAGGCAGCCGACTGGCGTGATACGCAGACCCGTTTCTCGCACCCGAACGCTGACGGCCATCGTGACCGGGGCCAGCCGGCCCAAAACTCCGCCCGCACCCCCTGCCGGTACCGTCCTAGTCGAGCGACACCATCCCAACGTGCAGGTACGTGCCGGCTCGTACCAACAAAATCTCTAACGAGAGCTGCAGCGTGAACAGAATCATCAGTTGTGGCGGAACGCGTTGCGTGCCGTGGTTGCGATGCGCTGTTGGCTTGCTGCCAAGCGCTTTATGCGCTCCGCGTGACCTGTTAGCTTACCTCTGCGGCTTCGGTTATTGGCTTCTGTTTCGACTTGCCGCAGGACGCTTGTTACGTTTGATTTGTTTTGCTGCCACGATCTCTATGTTTGTTGGCGCTGACGGAGTTTTTCTGTTTTCTTTCGCTCTCGAATAAAGTGACTTGAGCCACATTGGAACTCAAATCGTGTCTGTAGTTTGTTTTCTGATTACACGGCGATACATTCACTCGGAAAAGTTTTCGAGTGGTATTAATCGACATATGAGTGTAGAGATTTACTTGTGAGCAAAGACGAACAAGGTCGCGCGTTCGACAGACAACATGCGTTTGTCAGTTGTCGCGGCGCAGAGACTAACCCAGCTATGCTGAAGCGCTTCAACAACTCCACGTTCAGTGGCTTTCAAAGCGCAAACCCAGGCCTGACTACAGCAGAGTTACCTTGAGATCAGCATCCAATTCTACAGTACTGCTGCTTCAACTTTTTTGGGACTAATAATCACAATGCATTTTTTCGTTTCTTCGTTTTGATGCCCCGCATTTTTTGCAAGTCTTCTTACGGGTAATGCAGCATATTCTGTAACATTTCTGTACCGCTACCGAATTCTAGTGAAAGTTGCGCAACGCTCGCACCCCTTTTTTTTATCAACGCGTTGCCATGGGCGATTCACTTATTCACCACGCTATTGCGTCTCGACTTTCATTGTTTCTTTCGTGCCGCCAGAAAAGAGCGTCCTGCTCACAGCTGCCAGCATCCTAACGGAATCAGTCACCCGGTAAAAGGTGTAATTATCGCATTTGCGGACTAATTACGGAGTGTATTGAGCGGCTGCCGTCTGCCCGCTCGCTACACGTTCGGCGTCGGTCTTTCCGCTTTTTTTACGTCAAGCCTTCAGTTTGCGACGCTGTGATCGGGATAATGGATTTGCGCAGCCCGTTTAGCAACAGGTGGGTCATTCGAGACAAAATCGATGCGGATCCACCGCTAAACTTGTTGATTAATGTGACGTCGCGGTGTTGGCAGCTATCGTGTATTTCGTTCTAACAACGCGTGTCACGAAATGCTCGTGAATTCGGTCAAACGCTGCAATACAACGCAATAGACAGGTTTATATGCAAATACAATAGGCGGTTTCAACGTCAGTTGTCTGGCAAACTCCCCGTTCCGTGGCGCAAATTTTGTCAATCAAACTGATTAGTAAAACTAAAGCCCGAAAATTGTCGTGAATAGCTCTTTTTCTCTTTTTTTCAGCATTGCGACATCGCAAGCTGCATTTGCCACTCTGCCTTCTCGAATTTAAACACAGGCCTTCAGGCATGCTCCCGTCAGTGCAATGTCCACTTTCCTGTCCAAAGTGATACTTGCGAACTTGTTCGGTGCTTGATGTGCGCATGTCTTTCATGCACCTGGCCCGTCTCGTAACTTTTTACAAAAAATACCAGGTACCTTCTGGATTTTGGTTGATACTTTAGTCGGCATGCGATAATAACAGATCTCACAAAATCGCCCACGGACACCAGTGCGTTTCTTCGAATTTATGACATTTAACGGGGAGCAATTATCTCAAGAGGCCGTCCGGTGTTATCACGTGAGCAAAGCGTTTCGATTCGTGTGACCCGAGGTCGCGTTATTATGTTTGAGACTTGAGAATTACGATTTCTGGAATGTGCAAACGACCTCCATCTTTTCATGGCGTTTTTGGGATGGTGCGTTTTGTGGAGCTGCATGGAAATTTGCCATTTACGGAATTTGAACAATTGGTGAATCAGTCTATGGAACATCATTGCTAAGATTCCGTAAACTGTTCTTCAAAATTTGTTTTTCATTAATTTTTGTTGATGATTTAGCTTCTACAATTTTTCAAAGCCATGTTTTTGACAAGGTCACGAGTTTTTACCTCAGGCCTGTAAAGTTGGCTTACACGTCTCAATATTAAACGACCTCAGTTTAACTTCTGACAAAGAGCTTCGTTGCATTGGGCGGCACCTGTTTTTTGCTGTATCGTTGCGGCTCGACTTTTGTTACTACGTCAGATTGCACTACACAGGCAGTCACCAATTCCTTGTTTTAAAGCTCCCTGCCGTGATACGAAAACAGCATAAACTCTGCAATGTTGTGAACAACCGTCGTCTCAGTATAGCGTGGTATTTAGAATTGCACGGCATTTGTAAAGCAGTTACTTCCGAAAGGTAATGACGTCACGCCATTCTCAGCTAATTAGCAAATTGTAGGAACCGACCCTTCCTCGTTCGCAGACTTCGGTAGAACAGATATAGAGCGTGATTTCATTCGTTCTGCCTGCACTAAGTAGAAAATAAAGTGTGGCTTGGCCCAGAAGGAAATTCTGTCTTCAGTGCAACTGCTCTTGCTTGTCATTTTGTGTTGTCATTTGCGTGGGGCGGCTGTCCCACTGGTGGAGCGTATTAGTCATTTTGAAGACATTTTTGCGCTCTTCGCTTAATAAGCAGTGCAGTCGCGAAGTTGAATCACGGAGGATCACTCGATTTATTTGAAGATGCAAGGGGAACATGAGTCAGGAAATGTTGACAAACACTCTTTTGAATTAAAATAATTGATATGTCGACCCCAAAGGGTGCCATTACCCCCGGTTGGGAAACACTGCAAATTTAGGACAAAACCTGTGACTCGATTCGACCGTAATTGCTTTAAAAAAATGAACCGGTGTGTGAAGTTTCTGAACATCAACTCACTTCAAAAGCAGCTGCGTAGACAGGAACACAGATGTTTAAGGCATAATTTTCAAGCATTGGATTGATGGGCGCTACGAGATGTCTATTGCTGCTCATGGTAAACAAAATTTATGCATTTTTGTCTCGTATCGCGCGGTTCTGCAGATGCGGAGTGCTGATGCGTGGAGGACGTGTCACATTGCAAGCACACGGCTGCTTTGGCCTGCCACGCAAATGAAGCTGTGTTGTAACAAAAAGCGTAAATCCATATTCACGCAGCTGCTTCGAGCGCCTGCGTCTGAGTTACTTGCAGAAGATATATTCGCGGTTATCTAATCCAGTGTTTTTCAACCTTTTTTGCATCACGGACCACTTTATGCAATAAAAAAATTTTGGGGAACACCAAAC
>JGI24158J21664_10001891_pt1 | contig 24489 bp, 12 predicted proteins | sample Ectturendosymbi3_FD_21664 | JGI IMG/M metagenome (IMG submission 21664) | reverse complement strand
CCTCTCGGTTAGCGTGTCATTGAATGTGCGATTCACCACCAACGGGGTATGCTCGAAGACTTACAACCATATATATGTGGCGCGAACAAACGAAGACTTAAACCCATGTATATGTAACGTTTGTGAGTTTTCAGGAACTAAGGGACTAATTATTGCATGTCCACACGATGCTAACAGGCCCCCTTCAGAAAATTCCCCCCCCCCTGCCTCAAACCTCAGGTTACGCCACTGACTGTGGTGGGGGCGGCACTTTTCGACTCGCCCCAGAGCGGCACTTCCCCAATTCGGGTCCCTGCTGTTATGAACAGCACTGTTGACAACTGGTAAGAGTAAAGCAGTTTGACGCAATCGCTCACAGCAACTCATCCCAGCATGACATATTCCGAAGCGTTTGTTTGTTACAGGCAATTAATAATATCAGAAATGGCTTTCAATCGTCTGATGAAGACAGCTTTGCAGTTTAAGTAATTGCGTAGCAGCGTCGCAATCTACGTAAAGCAATTACAGCAATTCAAGTGGATCCTCCGCGATTGACGTTTGCGGTTTGGCCATTTGCAATTCCAAACGTCAAAATAAGGGTCATGTCCTGGCTGCATGTTAAGGAAGGTTGGTGCCCACCGCTGCATCCAAGTGACATCCAAACCTCATGTCATTCATTTATCATTTCTCTGCGCGTTGCGAACGCAAGCACGTGCATATCATTCGTGGAGGTGAAACCGAAGAGCAAATGCTTATGCTTCGTCGCTGTCAACACCACTATGACATCATCGAAGCCAAAAGGTTTCCTGCTTGCCCTCACCTAACCTGCTTTTTTTGAGATCAGAAGAATAGTTGAACACCGTATTTACTCGGGTGTAAGCCGCGGCTTATAATTTTTTTTTTCATCATATCGTGCGGCTTGCAATCAAAGGCGGCTTACAATCGAGGGCGGCTTACATTTTTATCTTTAGCTTGTCAAAATGTCTAGATGACGCCCAGTCTTTCCTTGGTTACGTGTTGTTGACCAAACCCTCTTTTCGCATTATCTTTCCTCTCTCCAGATCATGTGCACATCCGTCACAGGAGGGATTATGATGAAGAGAAGCGGTTGTAGTGATGAACCATCATTACCAGGGTTGCTAATCAAACACGAAGCATGCTATACATACACGAAAGTATCTGAGGCTTAGGTAACCTATGGTGAAGTGCGGCTTACAATTAAGGGCGGCTTACAATCGAATAAATACGGTATTGGGTATGTTGTAACATTTCGAAGAAAACAGCTCACTAACGTCGTGGGTATCAACCTTTTCCTTCTCCCTAGTGAATTTATCGTGCTTTTACTTAGATGTGTCCACCCAATATAGCCTTACGTTTGCGCACCATTTACATTATACCTCCTTTATTGAGGTGTATCGTATTCATTCGATTGTAAGCAGCGGCTTAAAACGTTTTTTTTCGTCATTTCGTGCGGCTTATAATCGAGGACAGCTTACATTTTTTCTTTGGCATATCGAAAGGTCTAGATGACACTCAGTCTTTACTTGACTACATTTTGTTGACCAAACATTCTTTTCACGTTATCTTTCTTCTCTTCAGCATCGCGTGCAAACGTGCACGCTCCGTCACAGGAAAGATTATGATAAACAGAAGGCAGTTGCGGTGTAAACATCATTGCCAGGTTTGCGAAATGAACGCGAAACGTGCTATAGTACACGAAAGTATCCTAGAGGCTTAGGTAACCTATGTTCAAGTGCGGCTTATAATCGAGGGCTGCTTACATTAATGTCTTAACGCCGTTTCATGCGGCTTACGATCAAGGGCGGTTTACAATTAAGGGTGTCTAACAATCGAATAAAGACGGCAAGTGTCTTGTGCACATCACTTGATACATGGGCATGAAATCACTTCGGCAACAATTTATTTGTTGTCAAGCCATTGAAAGGCTTGCAAATATAATAGTTATTTCAGTGCAAACGTCATTCTCAGTGTCTTACAAACGAATTTGACCGTACCGTCAGAAAAAAACATCTGCGGAAGCCGTTGTGAGGAGAACTGCTTTTTCAACTGTTTCTCTCCCACTTCTGTGCAGCTCTTGTGTTCAGTTTGCAACAATAGTTGAAGATTGAATCGCTATTGAAAAGACGTGAGAGCTTGGGGTTGTTTTGACTTGACGTGGTGTCCTGAGAACTTGCGCTTGTGCAACACCGTTCTGTCAAGCGTCGTTTGCTTTCCAAAATCACTGCAAAGGATGTTTGTTTACCAACTTATTTGTTTGCTTGAGAAGGGTATATTGAAGCTATTGCTATTTAAAACTGTACTCCGATTATTTTGGACTAAAATTTTGTCAGAAACGAATTGCATGAAATGTGGACGTTTCGTGGATTGTTCAGATTATTTTGACTCCTTAATCCTCGGGTAGGCTTTACGGTGTTTCCGTTTCAAGCAAACCTTCAGACGGTCTTATTTACCAGGTATAAGGTAAATATTGAGAATAAGGGGAGGCAATGACGCACAAGGACGCATTCGTTTATGGACACCTCGTGAGCGAAAGTTGCAGAAGTTGGATTTGCTATTGCTACACTTTATGACTGGTAGAATGAAACCTACTCATAAAAGAGTTGGGAGTCGTGTGAACCTCAACCTACATTTGTGTTTTACAGCACAGGCATACGACGCGTCGAACGCGCAACGCCACGATCACCACCATGGCAGTTTGTCTCATATTTGTTGTATGTTATCTTCCCTATGTGGTGAGTATCACGCGCCACACAAGGGCGCTATATTTTTTTTAATTAACCACGCGCCATAGACAGTGGAGTGCAGAGGAGAGAGGCGAACGGGGCGACGGCCCCGGGCATCCAAATTAGGGAGGCAGCCAAAGAGTAAAATTACAAAAATTAAACTTTAATAAAATGCTGTAACTAGATGCTTCTTCGAATTATAAAGATACTAACATACGAGTGCGTGGATCTGATGGAAACTTGCCTCAGTGGGGCATGCACGTCCAAGCTAAGTGCCCCCGAGAGAGAGATGAAGCATTGTCATCAGGACTTACATTCTAACTTTCTTTCCCCCTTTGTAGGCTGGCAAATTCCTGCTAGCCTATATTTATTTTGAAACGTGTAGTCTTCAAACTATTTCTCGATTCTCTCTAGAGCCTGAGTTCTTAAACTGGGGAACGTGTAAGGTTCGCACAGGGGTGCGAGTATGGCAGCGATATATTGTTGTAAGTTGGATTTGTGATTAAAGAGCGCTTTGTGCTTCGATGGTGTCATGTCTGCTTAATTTCAATTGTAGTTGCAATGCGAATTTTGTCACATGACTATATATCATGCGTGACGATTTCACGGTAGATGCCACACTCTCAATTATTGTAAAAGAGATCAAAACAATATAGACTAGTAAACTTTTTCAGAAAGAACATCGTTTGGAGTTGTTAAAACATTTTCGGCGCTAAAGTAATTATTCGATTTTTAGTCACCTTTGATAAACCACACGAAAAGGTGTTAAAAAATTATTGCAAGTTGAACTTGAACACAGGTGACCTAAGCCACTGAGATAATTTCGTGTACTAGCACGTTTCGCGTTTAATTGGCAACCCTGGTAATGATGCTTACACCACTGCCTTCTGTTCATCATAATCCCTCCTGTGACTGATGTGCATGTGATGCTAAAGCGAAGAGAATGCGAAAATAGAGTTTGGTCGAGGAAAAACGTAGCCAAAAAAAGACTGAGCGTCATATATGCCTTTGATAACGTAAGAAATAGAAAATGTAAGCCGCCCTCGATTATAAGCCGCACGAAATGATGAAAAAAAGCTTTCTGAACCGCGGCTTACAATCGAATAAATACTGTATGTACGATCCGTTTAAAAACGTACTGTTTTTAAGCAGAGCGCCAGCGTTCTTTCCGAAACGAACCTCACTTTTCTCTCACCAAAATTGCTATGCAAAATTATTGCCCTTGCACGTGCATTTTACAACGTTCAGGTCTCTTGCTGTGGGTGCGTAACGTGGTACGAGACTCGTACAGCTTTTGCTCTTCTTGATTCTCATTTGAAGTGTCGTTTTTGTGGCTTATTCCTTTTGCACGTGACAAAGGTATGGGCAGGTAGTTTTGCTGTGCCTGTATTTCTCGCATTCCCCAACATTAGAATTTCCTAGGGGGACATACAATTAAGTATTCACCCCGGGAATCATCAGGCCTCTGCGCGCTCCTGGGCATATGTTCAAGGCTTGCCACTAAAAAATAAGGTTAGGTCCCTGTTAGACCATAACTTGCTGAATTCCTTTAGCTGGAATAGCACCAAATTTTTCATGCAATGGATGTTGCAACGGATGTTAAAGCAAAGGTAAAAGCAGATAGCTCAAAAGTAACTTGTGCAAGAAATATCCGCACATGGCTATAAGCAGTTGCCTGGTGTCGTTTCTTTTCCGTTGGCACTGGTGCCCACAGTCTCGTGTTTGAATTTTACCTTACGTCCATTGAAACAGAAAACACGTTAATTATCTCTGAAACCACTTACATTATACGATCAAACCTTTTGGGTCACTCATTCCTTTTTTCATCCTTTTCCCTGAATTTTTCGTAGTTTCGACGTGAATATTGCTGCTTTTGTTTCAAACAGACGCTCAAAATATCCCTTGTTTCAAGCGCTGCGGTTTGAGTACAACTCACCTGTTCTATGTAACAGGTACGGGTCCTGTACGAAACGATCACTGAGTTCCGTGCTCCGAAAATAGTGACGTTTGCAACATTTGGAATTGCTTTCCTGCAGCCCCTTCTAAATCCCTTCGTCTACATATCGGCCAACTTTCGCTACAGGAACGAGTTTCTGGTGAGTGTTAACCTTCTTTTCACATCATTATTTGCATTAATACGAGTGACTTTTCACGATTTTCGCGAAACTCAAAGTGACAAAATTCGACGAAGTTTTCTTTAGACAACGCGGGAGGTGGAGCAACTGCTTCCGCAAACACAAAAACTTGGACAAATTACATTATCAAAATCGTGACAACAGTCTTGGTGATGAAAACTGCAATGATCTCAAAGTTTTCTTCACGTGCACTTGCAATGATGAAGTCGTGGGTTTCAAGCAAAATTTTAGATAAGAGTTTTAACGACAGCGGTGCGTGTATTCGAACGTTTAGACTACATATGAATACAATGGCTGAGAGAAGACATGCACACACACCGGTTCGATGCAGGGACTCTGGAGATGTTTAAGCCCACAAACCATAGGCGTAGCCAGGGAAGTCCAGGGGGTCATGCCCCCAAAATTTTTAGGTCCAGGGGGCCATGCCCCCAAAATTTTTAGGTCCAGGGGGCCATGCCCCCAAAATTTATATCTAATCATTTTGTGCTTTGAGAGGCGGTATCCCAAACACAACACTCTTATTCGCCTAAAATCAAACATTTTGCCACCCCCAAATTTTTGGGCTGGCCACGCCACTGCCTCAAATTCGAGTCCAGGCCCCTGTTTTACATTGCGGTATTAAAGTTGTTTTTTTTAATTTGTTGATTCGCTGAAGGATTTTTTAAAAACTTCTTGAAAGATTCGACCGCGTCACTTTTGCGGAGAATAACTACTTGAATAGAGTATTTAAGGTTAAAAATTTAATACGCTTAAAGGTTAAAAAGTTACAACGTTCTAGGTTTTAATCAGAAAATCTTGTTCTGTAAGCTCCTACGCAGCCCTCTTAGAAGATCTTCAGGCAGGCGGTAAGCCTGCACTCACACTCTAACAAAACGGTAAAATAACGGCACATGGGTCAAGATTTTTCGAAGGTTAACAGGTTGCTCGGTTTCTACTGCAAACATTCTCCCTCTATAACTTCGCGTAGACTGCCGAGTTCCAACAAGCATGACCATGTCTAAGATCGCTGCAGTACTTAAAAATAATTTGAAGCATAGAAATCAACCTTGATGAGTTCGAGTGCATGACCACGAGTCTCTCATTAGGATTTTAGCCTAAACATTTCTCTCCGTGTACAAGTTGCCAAACAAGTGCAAGGAATGATAGTGCGTCAGCAGCGTGGTTTAGCGCTCTGTTAGTCAATGCATTAATCCATGGAATTACGGTTTCCCGGATCGGTCAGCGCTAGTTGCCGCAAAAGAGTAGTCCATAGATCCCGGGAACCACAATCGCGACTTTGTCGGGAGCAGACGGGTTTGTAGAACTGCGTCTGCTTTGAGGAAAGGTCGCGGTGTGGTTCCGTGGCAAGGTGATGGTTCAGCTACTGCAGCGCTGGATCCCTTCTAATCTAAACTGTTGTGAGGAAATTTGCAATTACCGGACAGTTTAGAAAATTATGCCTCTTGTTAAAGCCCTGACAAATTATTGCAATAGCAGCTGCTTGAAGATGACTGGTGTCACGTGTCAGGTTCTGAAAGGTTATCAAAACTTTTTGCAAGTGTTGTGCATTGGCGTTAAAGGTGCGTGCGACGTTCCTGCTGGTAATAGTCAAGGCCAGAAAAACCAGGTGTTGGTTCTTCGTGTCCACCGCCTTAGTCGACAACGTGTTATCACGTCCTCTTGAGCAACTGTTCGTTCCGTTTGGTACAGAATTGAGATAAGTTCGCTGCAGCTCCAGCTGTTCGCACATTAAAGCTGAAACCACCGATGTATTGTTTTCTTTCGCTAATACAGTTGCTTGTAAAAAGTGACTCTACCCTGCGCCACGCAGTTTTACTGTTCGCGGTCACCAAATGCGTCGTGATCAACTTTACAACTCTTTAAGCGCCTTTCTGTATCATTCAACGTAATTAAGTTGTGTGCGTTTTTTCTTGGCATCATTGCACTTTTTCATCGAACACGCCCCGGTCAAGACCTGTCTACAACAGATATACACTATTGTAATTTCAACAACTACGGACATACATGTTTAGTTTGTTGTAGGTGAAGTTCTCAACAAGTTGTGCAAAAAACGATATACATGTTTTTTGCAAAAACTCACAAAATCATGTGGTGAGAAAGCACATAATATTAGTGCAAATTAGATGGTGACTGTTGAGACAAATAAAGTTATGTTAGTTTTTTCAACCACCTGGAAACGGTCTTTGGACGACTTCGTACAGGACCATCAAGTTTAGTTGGTAAGATTAGATTTCCTGAACACTCACGATCACTGAAGAGCTTGTCGGGTCGCACCTTTTCTACGGTAATGAAAAACGTTATTTGTGTGCGCTACCGAAAAAATTCTTTTATGAACCTGCAGCTAGAAAATTTGCAAATGTTCAATGAGGTGAGTTTTACGAATTTTGACTGGCAAAATACATGAGGATCCTGCCTAAAATATTGGAGAGCTACATTGTTAATTCAACGAGAAAACCATGAAAAAAGTGAAACAAAACCAGTTAAACGTCCGTCACTTCATATTTTGTTCACCTCCTTGTTGACTGCATGCATCTTCATACGCAAGAAGAACAACAAGTTCCAGTATTAATTTTGGAACGTTTTCCTGACGAAACATTATCCTCAGTTGTGGTATACCTTGCAATTACAAGTCCCTTGCGTTAGATAGAGCTTTAATCACCAACGCCGAATGTAAAGGAAAGTTCTTGCAAATGACTGTGCTTTACGATTTCTGACAGCTAAACCCCTTTTTCCTTAGGCTAACGAAAAACTATTACCAGAAGCTTATCTCAGGACAACTTTGGCTTTACTATGGCGTGCTGTATGGTTATCGTGTAATGCCTAGTAGTTTTATGAGCTAGAAGTCCTTAATTTCGTAAACGTAATACCTACAGCCTTCGTTAGTGTGCGTGTGCATGCTTTCCTGGTCTCGTAATTAGTACTCTCGCAGGTTTTTCTTGCAGGCGCTGTTTCTTACTTGTCTATGGAACAACAAAAACCGCCTTGAGCTTTTCAGCCGGCTGTTTGAGGAATCTCCTGCCTAGTTTTGCTCCCATCTCCTTGCAATGATTCACATAAATTGCGATAGATTCGCTTGGTGTGGGTCACTGTTGTGGCTTTACAAATATTGTCTATGGAAGTTATTCAAACGTTAAGACGCGTCGTGAGTAGGCTACATTAAAGCGCTGACCAGCAGGTTCGAACGCCACCTTACTGAGTCTTGTCCTCGGAAGCTTGTATGCTGGTATCTTACGGGGAAGATGTATCTTACTGATGGTACTGTAGGGCTGGGACAGGGCCATAACCTGGAACGAGTGGTTTCCATCAACTTATCTCTATAGTTGGTCACCCGGCCTTCTAGTCACCACTTGCATGCAGTAGCCTCACTCGCGGCAATGCTGGTTTGACTGCAAGGGATTTATGGGCCAGTAGATCTTTCTTCCACGTCTGTTTGTGCTTTCATCAAGCAGGCAGAGGCGGAGTTTTCCAAAATGTTCATTCAAACGGTGTAGTTAAAGGAAGCTGTGCACTTGATATACTTTTTCTCAAAATTGAAGACGTTGTCCTAAGCAAAGAGTAAAAATTCATGGCAAAAAATAACTGCATCTCGAAAGCTTATCATTTCTAGCATCGCCTGTAATTCACGAGAGTGCACGGGTTTGGTGTGGGTGGAATCGTCGGTTGGAACGACAAAATTCATGTCGTTGTGAGAGTGTGTACAAAAATCAGCCCGATGCGTCAAGCACGCGCCTGGAATCACATCGATTGACACTGCTAAAACGAACGTTCGTGAAAGCGTCCACTGTTTTTATTTTTGAAAATAAAAAGCTTCCACTCGCATTAGATTCATTTTCCAGACGAATGATTTTATAAGCCATCTTCGAATACACGTAACATGATACTGCATCTTAATTCTAGCTAATATGTGACGGAAATTCCACAGATTTACTACAGAGTTTTATTGCGTCGCTTTCCCGACAATCTCTTATGTTTGTCGCCAAATTGATTGTCGCTGTATCAGTATCGAACGCTTGAACTGAATTTCCGGGGCCAATAAAGCCGTTTTGCAACAACAGCTCAAACGTCGAATGATGGTTGCTTTCCATTGTCTTCTTGATGCGCTGCAACTGTGGGCAAATCATATCCTTGATGAAGCCTGTTGGCGAAGCATGAGCTCAATCAAACTACTGAAGCCCAGTTTTAGATTATAACTTAACAACACTGTCATTTTCAGACGGTTGTCCATCGTATGAGAGTGACACAGATCGAAAGCTCAACAGAGAGTGTGACGTCGCAATACCGTCGGCGAAACGCGCCAGAGCCAAATGGAAAAAGATATCATATGAAGAACTGCAGCGGTATTTTAGTCATGGCATTACATATTGTGGCATTGCTGAGTTATGCGATGGTGATTCGCCGCTATCCACTAAATTTCGTTGAGACGGTTGAAAAATAAAAGTTGTTTTTGATAAACGAAACTCATAGATATGAATATGTTCTAAATCTAAGCGGTGGCGTGAAGTTCTGTGGCCAGCGGTGATGTCAATGGCAAATTTAGATTAGGGGACCCCAAACGCGCGGCTCTTGGGCCGCATGTGGCCCGCGAGGGCGTTTTGTGCGGCCCGTAATGCTTTTTGTGAACTTTCAAATAATTAACATTTACGTTGTTTAGTTCGTTCACCGGTGTTTGAAAGTGCTCGGCTAGCGAGTGAACAAGTTCCTTTCAAACGAACATAGAAATGGCTAGAAATGATTTGTCTGCAACTCATCATACCTTTCACAGAAAATAACATTTATAGTGGAAAACTGTTTCTATTGAGGTTCAGGTACCGCCATTTGCGTTATAATGCCGCCCTCGGGTTACTTCATAAGTCCTCATTTGGCCCTCGGAGCATTTCAGTTTAAAACCCCTGATTTAGATGCCAAATCGTTGATAGCTCTTACCTCAGGAACAATCATTTAGAGACTTAGAGGAAATCGAATCTTTAATCCGAATCCAAATTTTCACGCATGATGTTCGGAGCATTGGAATTACGATAAATTGCTTTCGAACCGCTACAAGTGTTACCCACGTGCGCCTCTGTAAAAGCGCAGTAAAATACATATTGCTGAGCCCATCCGTGTTTTCACGGTTGTGCAACAAAATCGCAAGGAAATGTGAGTGTTGCTCCCTTAGTTGAATCTATCGCATAAGCATTAGCGAGCTATTTTAAGTGCAAGGCCATAGCTTTGTACACAAGCCCAACTCTTTTGGCTGCCAGAGAGCTTGTTCCAATCAGGTATTTCCAGGATCAAGCCGGATTCTACGGCATTTAGATCGCAGTTGTGTTTAATGACTAACCAGCATTGAAGCAAAATGCGCGTGCATGTCTGTGGTGTACTGGCCTCTTTGTAGATGACTACACAAAAAAGTTACACAGATACTGTAGCTACAAAAACGGACATGGCATTCTTGAGTTTATTTGTGTTTAAAGCCACTGTAATTACCAATAAATTGTTCAAAATTATTTGTGTTTTTAGAGCGACAAGTCTGTTTTGTAGTGGAGGATTCTCTGTAATGAGTATTAAAGCCCAAACTTGCTATTTTACACAGGGCGTACACAACATTTATCGTTAAAGTTGAAAAATGGGGATGCTAGGCCGAGACCGAGATCTGTATATGCTTTGCGAAGTATTGCAAGATCACATTCAGACGCTCGCGAGGTAGGTTGACATATACTGTTTTTGCCTAGGTGCAATTTTAACTTTTGTGAATACGTTGCACGTTCTATCGCACAATGTTCTTACAATCTGATTTGAAAACTCAGGTGGTCCGGCATAACTGAAGTTATACGAGGTTGAGATTAAACGTTGCTTGGGCTTCAGAGTAGTCGGTTTTATCATGGTAAAACAAGAAAATTGTTGCACCTGTGATTCCATTTTATTTTTGTGCAGTCACCCGGGATGGGCACAAGATGTGTGTCTGGAAATCAAGTTTAGTCTGAGTCTCCCTGCTCTTAGTCCAGTCCGAATCAACTTGAAATAAACTCCGAGTTAAGTGGAGTTGATTTCTAGACCATGGCGAGTTGAGTCAGGTCTTGCTGCAGGGACATTTCGAGCCCTTCATGTTATTCGTTTATTATATATAAGGCGGAAAGATCATATATTTTTCCATCGCATATAGTAAGACGGCGTAGAACAGTGGTTCCCAACTGGGGGTTCCTGGACTCCTGGGGGTCCGAAACAAGATTTTCGGGGATCCGAAATGCGATTTTCGAGGGTGAGAGTTTGTATGTTCTTGGAAGTACTTTTTTCAAAAGAACCGAGATTGATCAAAGCTTGCAAGAGCCATTACTCAAAAAAATTATACAGCCTAGTTATTGCAGCTAACTTTACTAATTTAACAATTTAACTGCTAAATGCGTGCATTGCTATTTCTTCTTCACGCTGCAGTTACCACGCAGATGGCCGGTGATGCGGTTATGAGCGCATTGTGACGTTAAATGTTTATGGCGCAAGTATGGCGAGATGTTGTTTGATGCTACGGAAGTACAGAACTCGGAAGTTGCTGGTGTTCAACCAAGTTAAATTACCAGAAAATGTGTACAAAAAGCCTGTCTGGTGTCCTTTGCAAAAGCATACTTGTGCAAAGGTGGTATAACACTCCCAGAAAAACACTCTTTGGGAGTATTATACTACAGTACCTCATTGAAACGGACAGGACTTACCTGTTCAACACCCTTCCTGATCTTGGCAAACTGTGCTTCCTTCGAACGAACAAATGACTTTCGTCTGAAAGCAACACCTTTTGCAGTCTTCTGTAGTCCAATATTTAGTTTTTTGGCCATTTCAAATTTTTCATTATTTTTGAGTAAGGAACTGTTTTTTTAGCGGTTTCTTAGCCTTTCTGCCAGCCTCTAGCAGGCGGCATCGCACTTGTACTTGAGCTTAAGTGGACTCCAGCATGCATCAAATCCTTATGTAAATCAAAACTCGTCTTCTTTTCTTCTTCGCATACCTTTTGCAATGGTTGTTTGGGAATATGTCTCAGTGTTCCGACAGGGTAACAATGCGACTCCGCAGGGCCGGATTTACCTATAGGCTACACAGGCTTAAGCCTAGGGCCTCAAGAACCAAAGGGGGTCTCCAGGAAACTGTGGTATGCATTGATTTAATTGCTGTGGTCCTCAAATTGTTCTTTAACGTCTTCATGCCGCTACACATATGTGCAGTGTGTTTGGCTTTTGAGCACAGATAAGAAACAACAAATGTTAAACATATGAAAAACATAGGCCATGTGTTTTGTCAAACGTTTAACCCTGACGTTTTCAGTTGGTCTGCCTGTAAAAGTTAATTAACCTGTTCCCGCCAGCCAACAAGTACGATTTCAACCATTATGTGTCATTGAACGTTTTGCGTCGAAAGTAGCAACTTGAGCACAGTGATCGTGGGGAACTCTGGTAATGATTTAGAATTTTTTATTGACTGTACGGTGAGAGCGTCAATATCGTCCTTTTGGACTTTGCGCAAATTGATTAACGCTTTTCCATTTTTTCCTCGTAACAGTGGGAGAAGGGGCCTCACAAATGAAGTAGCCTAGGGCCTCGAACCAGTTAAATCCGGCCCTGCGACTACTCTTCCTAGGTTATATCTGCCATTAAAAATCACAGAAATTCCAACATGTATAACTCGCAACCGGGGTAGATATTAGCATTTAGGGGCCCGGAGCCAAAGGCGTAGCTCGGTTAGATGGCGCCGGGACAAGAAACAAGTTTGCCGCCCCCATGTTCAACCGTAAGGTCTTTCTGGAGAAGTGTACTGTATTGAAGAAAGTACTTGCGAGATTGTTGGGACTTTTCGGCGCCCCCTAGTGAATCGGCGCCCGGAACATTGTTCGCCCTTGCCCCCCTCGTTACGCCTCTGCCCGAGGCAAACTCTCAGAAATGGGCCCCAAAACATCGAACACTTTGAGATACTTCATGTGTACAATATGTGGTGTTGAAAAGGGCCCCTATATTTGTTGACGTTATATCAAAAAAGAGACCCCTATATTTGCACATGCTATACAGAAACTTATTTGCTGAAAGCAAGTCAAATTTTTCATTTTCTCTGGGAATTTGCTTCTGCGTGGAAGTCCATTTCTCGTTGTAAATTGTTTGAAGTCATTGGATTTTACATTGTCCTTTGTCTACGCATTGAAGTTGTTGAAGGGCCAATTCTTTCCTAACCGAGATGTGTTCTCGGCACATTTGAACCAAATTTGCACATAATTAATTTTTGATTTGGAAAACACATGACTAGCTTAAGAGTTTATTTAATGTGGCTCTAGAGTGGTTCATCAGCTTTTAAGCAAAACAATGCAAAAAATAAGTGCGAAAGTCTCAAATAAGGCCCCACGACATCTCTGGAAAAAAGGGTGGCTCGAGGCAACCTCCTCGTTTGCCCCCCCTAACATCTGCCCTGCTCTTAAACAACAGAAATAACTGGCTTAATTCTACAACACTATTGAGCTAATTAAAATAATATGTGGCGCCATAGAAACATGTTTTTCGACTGTTTCAACACGTCTCGCAGTACTTATTGCATTGGGCTAAAACAGCAGCAATTGAGATATTCCTAAACGCACACCAGAAGAAATGGCGATTCACTGCATGTCGACTTAAACAACAACTTTAGTCGATTCATTTGCACAAGACTGTAGAAATAAAGCTATAACAATGCAAACTTTGTGCATAATTGCCCATTTCAATTTTGAACATTGAGATTCATGGGCCCCCTAGACTCTTATGGGCCCCATTGCGGCGCACTGGCTGCACCCCCTTTCCTGAGGCCTGTTTAGAACAGGACATTTTTCCATACACTTCCAGGCCTGGTAATTTTTCTACCTTTTATTTTGTTGCGGCTAATTTTAATGAATTTGTTCTGGAAGTCCTGGTTTTCTAAAAGTTATTACATGTTTTGCAAAAAAGATCGAAGGATTTTCCGGATTTTTAGCTCTGTGTTGAAAAAAGGGCATCAAGAAATAAATCTTAAAATGACGTCATTTCGTGACACCTCTTGCAGCCATCTCGAGGGTTAATCACTGCAGCAAATATAGCATTCAGTTATCGTACATGTTTTGAACTATATTTTGAAAATTGTGTATGGATTTGCAGGATACTGGCATGCTGAACATCCATAAAGTTACTGCAACGCTCTGAACTGTGACATGCATTTTGCGGGAAGTCAGTTGGATAAACTGAATGTCTTCGGTTCAGCAGGTGGTGCACGGCGATGCTACATTGGGGTCGTTTGAGACTATCGTCATTACTGTTGGGTCGAGTGGTTTTTCCAGGCGCTTTTAACAACGTCACCCAATTTTCGCCGAGTTGTATAAATCAGTCGCACGCGAAAACCTGTTCTATTTTCGGTTGCTCATTTCATCACGTTCTTTCGTTGCTTGTGTTCATGTGCGTTTCACGTAAGCCCCGTATTTACTCTCGTTCTCCAGGTTACCTAAAAATAAAAATAATGGGTAAGCTGAACACGTCGCCCCAGAAAACTTTCCGAATTAGGTATCCTCCATACCGATGAAAAACAGAAAATTTTTTCTTAATGCATTCGTCGAGCGTCAAACCTGACGATATGAATTTTTGTCAAAAGTTTTGCACCGCTTTTGATACAGAGATTTTCAGTACCTGCTGCGCAACATGTCGAAACTACGCCGTGCTGCTTGGTATAAAGTACGCCCTTTGTGAAGAAATTCTCCTTCCCTAATTTTTAAAGAACGTGTGCATTCTTGCCCTTTGTTCTTTCCCACATGTGTTAAGTTTTCAGTACAACATCTTTGATCACATGCTTCAACGCGTACTGACCGCTTGGTAGATTGCGCTTCTCTCACCATTCCATTTTCGCATATGATGTTATTGCAACTTCATAACGTTCGTTTTTACTGAATTTGCTTATTGTGACGTATCTTCCATTTAAGCTGTGGAAACATTTCATTCGAATGCCTTTGCTTTAAAACGCATTTAGTGTGCAATTAGGGTTTAAGTTTCTGCAAATAATACTTCAGAAATATGGCGCGAGCCACCAATCATAACCTGGTGGTTCGACAAGGTACGGTAGCATCATAACTCTCGTTCTTGCACAAGATCCACCTATGCGGTGCCCTATTTCGGCCGCTCTTGAATTCTGCAGTTGATTCTAGGTAAGCTTTGATTTGTTAAATTTTGGAAAGCTCAAAAAGTATTACGCTTGTCGCAAAACGTTTGGGGGAATAATTGACTAATTTCATAAAATTTCTAATACAGTAGTGTTACATTTAAATCTCTCTTACTGTGGATGCCCAACGACTTTTCGACTGGCACATGCAAAACCCGAAACGTTTGGAAAGGTACGCCGTTTTTTTCGAGCCTGCATGGTGCCATCGCGTGGCTATATTAAAAAAATGCCGACCAGATAGCAAGTTTATTGTTTCGTTCGCATGCGAAGTGGTAAAAACAGCCTTGGCTATTCCTTGTTGCTGTTTGAGGCAAAATCCAAGATGCGTGAGGACGGAAATCGTTTCTGAGAAATCGCCGTTGTCACGCAAGACGCAGTGTTTGGATAAGTGAATGCGAACTTCGCACGATAAATGGATGAAATTGAAATGCTGTGGCTGAACGTGGTCGGGTGGTGGCAGGTGTTGGTGCCGCAGAAGTCTATGCTTACACTTGGTGTCTTGTATTAACACTTTATGTGGCTTTTGTTGCATCGACATTCTATGGCAAAAACTGATTTACGTCTTGAAATTGCGTTATTACCATGAATAAACGGTTAAATAGAGGTTATTGCGGAAGATTGTAATCGAACCAATGCCTCACAAAATAATAACCATGTCATTATATTCAAAGAAAGATTAATTCTTACTTCGAAGTACAAAAAAGTAACACTCCACTCGTTGTGAAACTTACTGTGAAAGAAATCTATTTTTTAAGTTTTTGCAATTGATTGCAGCTTTCCTATGACTCGTTGGTTATGATGGACATGGCGCATCTGCGCAAAATGGCGACCATGGCACAATTAAAATGTGCGCCCTTTTTAATAACTTAAATATTAGATATAGGCACAATTTTTACGAATGATAAACCATGAGAAAAAATGTTTTAAAACAGGAAATATGTGTTTATTACTATATTTATTACTATTCAGAAAATGAAATTATTAAGTAAGCGTAAGGGCCATCACATCTGTACTCATTCATTACAAAGAATATCAAAATATTCAGTAATTAAGGTTATCAGAATTCATACGATATAATGGCTGCCCAAATTGCAAATCTTGCAAAAAATTGCACAATATATTACAACTGCAACAGAAAATTCCTTTTAAAATGAAACACATTTCATTTGAATGGTACAATAAGTTTTAAACACAAGTCATGCATTAATTATGTTCAAAAGACAATTCCATCGAAACATCAATGTATCCAGTTTTTCCTGTTTGAACAACAAAAACATGCTGATTAAAAACCTTTATCGAAGCAATTTCGTCTCTGATTTCATCAAAGTCAGTTTTCTCTGTTTCTTCTAGTTCTATACTCATCAATGCTAGATCACACAATCTGTCCTGACTCTGATATTCGGAGGTGTGACACTGTAGGGCCGGCCTTAAGCCGATGCAACCGATGCGGTTGCATTGGGCCCCACGCCTCTGGGGGCCCCGCGACTCTAGTGGCCCCTCGCCTCTGGGGGCCCCGCGCTATGTGTTTGGAGAGTAGTTCATTTTTGCCAAATACTCCTTGCGCTCAAGTTCAGTAGAAACGGCCGATAAAATCTCATTGTTAGCAAACAATGCTCTCGTTAGAACAAGCATTGACACAAAAAATGAAAGATTGAGTCAGTAGACGCAGACCTTCTATTGGAGTCCGAAGACTCCAACAGTTGGCCATTCAACCATAGCAGCAAAAGGTGTTATACTTGGCATTTTTGCTTGGTGTGTTCTGGACACTGAACCGTGTTAACCTGTCTGGGCAGTCACCCAAAAGATGCTGAGCAGCATGAAACGCTGGTTATGCCAAAAAGCTTGTTGGTTCTGAAAAAAATTGCACGCTGAGACCTTCGCGTTGGGAAAAATGTCTGGTGCGCCAAACTTTATTTTCACTGTGCCCCCAAACCTTTTCATTTGTGGTGGCCCTAATGTTAGCTTTATCGAAATCTGTGGGATGCTGCGTCTTGACCCAAACCACTCAACAGCAAAGCGAGATTTTCCAATCGCTGAAAGCCCAGATAAGTTCGATTTGAACAGGCAGGACTTTTTCAAGTTGTTGTTTACAACGTAAATTGTCCAATGGAGAGGTGATGCAATTGAAACGGCTGGTGCACTCAGCTGGAAAAATGAGATATTTTGCTTTTTTGTAAACTTTTTTCAAGGTTTGTGTCGCGCTGTCCATTCAGTGGTGTAGAGCTGAGGGTGCAAGAGCACCCCAAAAGTTTTGATTTATCGAAAATTCGGGTGAAATTCCCGAAAATCCGGGTACAGGCGTTTCGACACATTTGTACTATTGAGTTATCTGACTTTTTTCTCCGAAAAAACAGCATTTTTGGTCCAGTACAAGTGTGCGCATAGCTCAGCATGAAAAATCCAGTTGTCACTTTCAGGCAAGTGTTCAGTGGTTTGAAGCTGAGCAAAGACTAACGAACGGTTGCTCGATGGATTCAACTCATCACATTTATCATTTGCCGCTCCACCAAACTTTCATTGTGTTTGGCTGTTTGCGAGTGCATATAGGTAGAAAAAACACTACAAAGTCCAGGTACATCAAGGTTAAAGACACCCCAGCTCCTACAACACTGAATGAAAGCTTCAGTTCGACCTAACTAGGCAAGGCAAAAATTGCGAATGTCATCCGGCACACTCGTTCCTGCTCATCATATTGGGTGGCTATATGCTTCTATTTGATCAAGCTACCATGCGCATTATATATTGCGTTTGGTACGTTTTTTCTACATTCTGTGACGTGATAATTGTGAAATATTTCTAATTCATGAAGAACAGTTTGCATTGGTATCCAAGTCCATGCATTAACAATGGCTATAAAATTGGGTTTCTGGGGAACTTTGGGCGGATGTATGGTTTGCTCATTGGTGAAGTGTTGTTTTTTCGTGTATTGCGTCACACAGAGTACATTTGATCGTGCGCCCAGACCTTATCTTTATGCAAGAATGGGTCTGCGCTTGTGGTTGCCGAAAGTGAGAAAGGTTAATCAGTTTATGTCAGCAACTTTCTCCAAGTCGCTCATTCTTCGCAGGCACGTAGTCAGGTTTTAAGGTTTGGGGGAACATACATTTTAGGAGACAAGATTTTTGTTTTTATTGTTTTTATTATATGTTTGAGACAAATTTTTCTGGACACAACAAAATTAGGGAGGGACACAAAAAAACTTGGGGGACCCTGCCCGCGAATGCCTCACCCCGCGTCTTGGGGCCTGGCTGGTCCTTCAAACGAAAGTGGCGTTCACTCTTACAAGAGGGAAGTATATTGCCTTGTAGGTTCAATTCGCTTGTTCGGTTTGATTGAGGTAACTACGTAACTTTCTACTTGCGCTCGCCGCTCAAATCTCCATTGCAGAACTTCCTTTAGAACTTTCGGCTTTACGAGTCGTAGCGGTACACTGTCTAATGTCCACCACAGCAGCATATCAGTCATAAACATGGACGTAGTTAGGGGACACATTAGCTATGCCCACACCCCTCTAAATGAAAGGAATACTTTGTGTCCACATATCATCATCTACATCTCCATACAGATCATCTACATATAGATCAATTCCAATAATTCGCCGTGTTTTTGATATTCATATAGACCAAATTTGCAATAACAACAGGAGTTATCGAAACGTTTGCAATATGTCGTTTGTACCATATAGGTCATTTTCTCAAAAAGATCGTAGCAGGGTTGATTGAGCACAATGACGTCATAAAGCACTGCTCAGAGGGGCCCCGCGCCTAAGTCTTGCTTTGGCCCCGCACCTGCTAGGGCCGGCCCTGTGTGACGGCATCAGATTCAGTTTACTGGAAGTTCGCTCGCAGCTTGCAACAGATACTGCCATGGTCAGCATTATTTGCAAAGCAATTCGAAGATTTAGAAAGACGCTTTCATCAACATATTCAACTATGACTGTCATAAGGTCTTCCGGACGCGATAATTTCAAGTTGGCACGACTTGGTACTAACGTTTCGCAATATAGAATCTCGTGTAAATTGCTTGTTATCTACAGCTTTTGTAATAGCGTGAGAAGGGCGGGGTCTTGTAGATCTGGCAAGCGAGCGTTTTGGTTCTGTCACAATGTCTAACGGTCGTGTTGTGTCACAATGCTTGGTGGTGCTGGCGCAACACGTCCGGCTCTCGCATTACAGGATCAAAGACAGAAAGAAATTTCATTAAACCAATAAAATTGCCCACATTTGAATCATTATCCGCCTGAAGTGACTCCCTGTGTCCTCGCAATGCAAGGTTTTGTTCTGCTAAGTATTTGACACCGTGTACTGCTCGAAAAACTGCAATTTATGTGTGAGAATTTAGGAGCTGTGTACAGTTCAGATGTAGATGGCAAGCAATTATACGAGGAGATACTAGATCGCAAAATGCTTCTATCAAGCCGTGGCAACCTAAAATTATCACGACCTGCAGACCTCCTGACATTCATAGTTGAATATGGTGATGAAAGCTTTTTTCCAAACCTTCGAATTGATTTGCAAATAATGCTGCCGTTGGCAGTATCTATTGCAAGCTGCGAGCGATCTTTCAGCAAACTGAAACTGATCCTTTCATACCTCCGAGCTTCAATGAGTCAGGACAGATTGTGCGATCTAGCTGTAATGAGTATGGAAAGTGAAGAAACAGAGAAAACTGACTTTGGTGAAATCATAGATGAATTTGCTTGGATAAAGGCACGGAAAGTGTTGTTTTAACGACAATGTTGTGTTCTTCAAACCAGAAAAGGTTCAATATATTGATGCTTCTATTGAATTATGTGTTTCAAACACAAGTAATACATAATTTGCATTATACGATTTGTTGTACCAACCAAATTAAATGTGTTTCATTTTGAAAGAAATTGTCGTTTGGAGTTGCAGTATATTCCGTGATTTTTTTGTAAGACTTGCATTTTGTCAGTCAATGTTTGCATTTTGTCAGTCTATGAATCATTGTGATAACGTTATTATTTGAATGTTTTGATATTCTTTATAATAAAGTAAATAATATTGAAGTCAGGCCCGCAACCAGCTTGGGACACCAAAGGGGCGAAGAGTTTTCTAGGAGGGGCCCAAATGTTTAATCTATGTCTTTTTTGGATGCAGAGCTCTATACAACCTGCCCTGGAGAGCGAATGTTAGTAGCCATCAGGTTCAATGTAACATTCCTACCTTTGACGCTCTGTTACGAAAAAACACGTACCTGTTTCTCGAAAGATGCAGAAAATCTAACAACATATGGTTACGTGCTTTGATGCAGTCAGATTGTTTGTATTCGCCACTATTCTTTGAACACCATAATCGCATTTTACTCTGTGAATGAGTGATCGAACTTTGCAGTGTCCGTTTGATCGATGGCGTGTCAAGCCACAATGCTTTCGCATTTTACTTAGACTCGACCAATTTAGGAGTTAGCGCCCTACTCCGCAGTACTGCTGAGACAAGTGTTACGTGTTGGCTAACAATAATGTTAAGAATGTGTCTGTAACCCTACGGTTCTGATTTCAATGCAGTTGCAAAAAGTGCCTGTAACCGGCTTCAATGCCCTGTACTACGTTCTGTTTTGTCTGTTTTTATTAACCTGCGTTCTGCAGAGTGTGTGTGTTCATACTATGGACTTCGTGTCTGCTCATAAACAAACAAATTAAATTAAATTATTACTTACATTGAACAGTAATGATTGGGACATTGCCTGGAATAACAGTACTTGGCAATCATTAAATGCAAGATGGCCAAGCAAAGAAATTAAATTTGAACAAATTACTAATTAAATTTACATATCGAAACTACAGTAAATATTGTATTATGCATTAAACTACATTACTGTATGCAATTGTTGATACGCAGTGTATTCGCTCTGGGTGGAACTCTTGTACTTTTCCATGTCAGAGATCTGGCAGTAAGTCAGAAATCTCGCACGGCCCAGGTACCAGTACCCAGGGCCGGCCCTAGCAAGTGCGGGGCCCAATGCAAAACCTAGGCGCGGGGCCTCTCTGAGCAGTGGTGTTATGACGTCTTTGTGCTCAGTCAACCGTGGTACGACCTTTTCAGTGAAGATGTTAAGCCGAAAATTCTACAGTGGAGATCCGAGCCGAGAGTGGAAGTGCAAAGTTACATCAATGAAATCAAACTGACAAGAGAATTGTACTTACAACGCAATTACTTCACTCTAGTTAAACTGCACTTCAGTTCGAAGAACATCTAACTTGGAGAACAGTTAACTGTTAATATCAGTCGTGAACTGATTAGCACAAGCGTAGACGCGTTTTTGGCAACGTTTTGACGCACTCAGCTATCTGCTTTATGACGCAATACACGAAAAGAACCAGATTTCACAAGAGAGGAACTCGCCAAAATTCCCCCAAAGCCCAATTTTACAGTTATTCTTAATGCATTGACTTGGAATGCAAACTGTTCTTTACGAATTAGAAATGAAATGTACAAAGATTTTACAACTACCACGTCACAGGTGTAGAAACACTAATCAAACGCAATATATCAGGGGTCACCAACGTGGTGCCCGCAGGCACTAGGTCGCCCGTGGGCTTGTTCTGAAAATAACATACATATGATCAGTGTCTTCACAAAGATGAATATCTTTAGAAATTTTATTAGTTGATAACATAATTGAAGACAAATTGAGAAAATTTTATATCAGAAGTGCGTATCAAATTGGTAGCCCTTCGCATGAATATGTACCATGAAATAGCTCTCATTTTCAAAAAGGTTGGCGCCCTGCAATATATAATGCCCATAGTTGATTGATGAAGTAGAAGCCTATAGCCACTCATGTGCGGGATGACATTCACAATTTTGCCTTGCCTAGTTAAGCTGTAGAGCAGCTTTAAATGTCCTTTACGCTCATGAACCTGGACGTTGAAGTCGTGGTTTTTCTATCAACTTACGCTCGTAAATAGGCAAAACAATTAGAATTGGTGAGGCGGCAAATGATAAAATTGCTTGCACGACAGACAAATAACACGGAAAAATTTTGTGGACAAAGGAAAGAAAGAAAGTTTGTGTGCAAATACTTCACAAATTTTTGCTCTGGTTTCCATGAGGTTTTTGGCTTCCACTGGTTCAATCTCTCATCTTTTGTCATTTGCTTCAATGTGGTAGAGTTCATTTTCTTGCCAAAATATTAAAATCCGCAATCTAAGTCAAAAGCTGCCATGAAGCAAAGCCTTTGTCAAAATGCAGATGACCCGCAACCCAAAGTTGTAAACAGGCCACATGTTGAAGCCCGAACCCGGCCCGAGCCCGAAATCACAAGTCCGAACCTAGCATTTATGTTTAAAGCCAGATTTAGGTCCGCAAGCCAAATTTACCGAGTTAGTCAAGATTTGCGCAACTGCGGGGCATCGGTAGCGTAGCAAAGTAAACATGCCTAAATGATTCACAATTGATCATTTTAAATTCAAGATTTAATTAACTCGATTGCTTTTGCTTCAAGAGTAACTGGCGACAAAAGTGTCCGTCGTTGAAAAAAAATTGTATGCAGGCCCGATATCGGCCCGAAACATTTTGACAAACTTTATACGGCAGATAAGAGACATGTGCAAGGCTAGCATTATCCTATCATAACAACACAGTTGCTTTTTCTGATCTTGAGCAATATAGCTGCTCTGTTAGCGTTTCTATTCAGTCATTCAGAAATCAGATTGCCATTGAGTACACTACTTGCACAAGTTTGTACTGCTCCCATGCTAAGCAAATCAAAGAAATTTTGATGAGCTTAAATAATATGCAAAAGTCACTTAGCCAAATGGCAACCATATAACTCTACCCAAGGAGACAAAGAGTAAGCAAACAGCAAGAAAAGGACAGAGCGGCGTTTGAATCTGACGTCTGATGCCTTAGATTGGTGGTTCTTGGTCTATCCAACAACGCGGAGTTTCATTTCTTAGTTTGATGGTCACAAACTGCTCAGGAGGAAGGTCTTTCTAATGATTCAAAATAATTAAAACTGAATTAAAGGATCACAATGTTCCAGGACAGGTTGTCCAACACCAAGCATTGTTGTTGTCTCATAACCCTTTTCAGGGTCGTAGGGGCGCTATCTTAAAGATTCCTGCACCAGTTGAGTACAATTTTCATTGATGCTTTATCTATTTAAAGTAGCATTTCTTGGGCAGTGACACCTGGCGGGGCCCATCCCTCTCCAGGCCTATTGTATTCCCTGTAGCTCTTCTGCACACCGTGCAGAAGAGTAAGAAGGCTCAGTTGCAAGGTCTTGGCAAGACCCGGCCGAGATTCGAACTATCGACCTAACAGCACCGAAGCGGACGCACTTACCACTAGACAAAGTTAGGCAAACAAATTTTGATGAGATCGTAGATAATTTTGTTATGAAGGCCAGGACTAAACCTTTTCATTGTTTACTGTACTTTGTTCTGCCTGACTTGATTCGATGATTGTAGCTTTTTATTACTTAACAAGTATTTCAATAATGACAGCATGAGGTAAGTTTAAACCTCACTTCTTTCGCGCGACGGATTCGTTGTGTTCGATTCTTTACAGTCTGGAAAAGCAACAAACACTCGAATCGTGATTCTAGCAGTTGCAACCATTTGGGATGTTTTACTTGACGTGTTTTGCTCCTGTGTGCAACATTTTTTACAGCCCTTCTCCTTACGGCCGCTGCATGTATGTGTATAGTGTGTTTGGTTTTTAGGAAATTGTATATTTTGGATGCTACTGTTGAGCACAGCGAAGAAAAAAGAGATGTAAAGTTGCCGTAGGCCAGGTGTGTTTTCAAAAAGTTAACCGTGACATTTTTGTTTGTCTCCCCTGTCGAAAATGCAATAGTGTTCCTGCCAGCCAGACATACATGACACAATTCCGTGTCATTGAACGCTTTTGCGCCGAAACTAAAAACAAGCGCAGTCATCGTGGGGCACTGGCAGTAAACATCTACAAATTTGTATTGACTTTTAGAGCAGGGGTTCCCAACCTTTTGTTTCCCATGTACCCTTTTAGCATTCCGACACATGAGCATGTACCCCTTCCGTATTTCGACGGATGAACAATGCACACGCAGCCTTAAATCTCGTATGACAAAATATTTTATTATGGTTATTCATAGATATATTTAGCAATAAACATATGATTTTGATATATGTATAAATATTTGGAAATAAATATAATATAACTATTTTTTCTCTTATCTTGCTAACCTCAAATGTACCGCTTCAGATAGGCAAATGTACCCCTGGGGGTACATGCACTGCAGGTTGGGAACCTCTGTTTTAGAGCTTCAGTATCGTCATTTTCGGCTTAGCGCTTTTCTATTTTCCCCAGTAACAGTGGGAGATGGCACCTTACAATTGGATTAGCCTAGGGCAGGGGTGAGCATCCCCTGGCACGCGTGCCGAACTTGGCACGCGAGCACTTCTAGCCGGCACGTGAGCGAGGCCTCGGAAACGAGATCCTCCTCCCTTCAAATGAAAAAGTTAA
>JGI24158J21664_10001889_pt1 | contig 24495 bp, 17 predicted proteins | sample Ectturendosymbi3_FD_21664 | JGI IMG/M metagenome (IMG submission 21664) | reverse complement strand
GCGTACCTTGAGCGTTGTGTTCAACGTAATATGCTATGCCCGTGTGTGACGTAAGAAACATCTCTGCGATTAGTCGAATTTGCACGCAGTTTCGGTGGATGCTATGATAATTCTAAACGTTCGTTGGTGATCGTGAGCACGCCTGCGTTGCGCCTGAGAGGTGTCGAATCTTTGCTAGAGACCAGTGAATGCACTTTAAGAACACAACAGCGTGCGAGTGGATTAAAATCCGATTACGAGATGTGAAACGCGCAGATTTTATCCGGTATTGGCGAAGATCCGGATGAAAAATCCGGATAAACGGACGATTTTTATAAAGAAAAACGTTGGAAATCATTCGTACCACCAGTTGCATCCGGTTTTGGCGAAGATCCGGATTACTCGAATCTGGATTAACCGAGGTTTGCTGTATGTCAATTAAAAGCACGATTGCACACAGCGCCGCTGGTTTACGCCGCGCCAGGGGCGTAACGATGGGGGGCTAGGGGGCACAATTCCCCGGGCGTCGATTCACTGCAGGGGGCACCGAATCATTGCGCTGGGCGCTGAAAAGTCTCAATATCACATGCACTTTCTTCAATACTTCCGAAATTGCTTCCGAAAGACCTCAGGTTCGACCATGGGGGCGCCAAACTTGCTTCTTGCCCCGGGCCCCATCTAACTTCATTACGCCCCTGCGCCGCGCACTAGTGCGCAACAACACGAATCAATTTACTTCACAAACTGATTAAATAATACTAGCTGTACGCCGTGTAAATAAACAAACATGAATAAATGGAAACAGGTAGGACAGCTAAAAATATAGCAGCGGGTCGTTGTCATTACAGCACTCACATCATCAAATCCCAATTCTTAAGAACGCTTCCTTCACAAGGCAACTCTCTTTCAGCCACATAACGCAAAATGGCAGAGATCTGAGCTTTGTGACATCAGTTGTCTCGCTACTTCTACAGGAACGAATGGGGCTACACTTATTTCCTTCTTTGTATTTTGTCTAATATCACCTATCGCTTCAATTAAATCGTTCTAAATTCTGTTTGAGAAGCAAAAAAAATCAGTAGATCTCTCTAAATGTCTAGCTAATCTTTCGTCTTTCTCGGAAAGGGTGTGTACAAATTCCACATAATGGCTATGACTGGAGGAGGTCGAACTCTCTTGGTTACTACGAAATGCTAACTGCTGTTTGGCTAGGAAGCAAGCCTGAGGAGGTAAATGAGGTATTTTAAAATCTCTCGGTTTTCCCTTACCTTAGCATTTTGAACGCTGATATTTAGTCTCCGCTGTTCGTTCAAAGCCAAATATATCCTTCTGCTTCCAAACGTTTTTGTAGAAATTTGGTATTGAATGTGATTTGTTGACCTTTCATGTCTGTTGAGGCTTCTTGGCAGATTTGTCATGTCACAAAATCCTGTTGTAGTTCACACATTTTCATATCAATTTTCCCCAACGCGACTTGTCGGTCACGCCAGTGATGCCGTATCAGTACAATAGAACTGCATAACTATCTCGTAACAATGAAACGGTTTCATTGACGCAGATATATTGGCTTCCTCCCTTCTCCACCTTATGTCTGTAGCTGTATGCCTGACCAACTGTTGAAGCGGCGTAACGCTGCATATTCAGTACGGTATATCACACAACGCGAAGTAAGTGCTAAACTATGGAATGTGAGGACATATAGCTGAAGTGTGTACACTGGTGGCAATATACAAATTGCACGGAGATTAGTTGCACTTTCCGTGCTCAGCAGCTCACTTGGTAAAGAATTTCGCAATGCGAAAGCCAACCGGCGAGGAGGCACAAGCAGTCGGTGCCTGTCTTGCCGCTTTATCATTGCAGCGCTGTCAGACCAGCTGTAGAATAGACATAGCGCTGCATATTCGATTTGTTAACCAACGTAAACTACGTCATCTAGGTTGTAGAAAGCGAGTAAATATATTAAAAGTGGACGCCAACATTACACTGTAGCTGACATGAAGGTTACAGAAAGACTAATTGCAGGGGACACGCTCACCAACACAGTTTATGACAGACTGCTCAATGTGAAAGCAAGGCACAAGCAGTCGTTGCTTCCCTTCATGACTTTCCCCTGACTTGAAGGAGAAATACCCAAATTCAGATGAATTGACTGTGAAAATGATTGGAATCATACAGTTATTGCCTCTTCTCAGGATTAAAGGACAAATGTTTATTCAATTTGTTATCTTGGATCCCTAATTCGTTTTGTACATTTCATGATTATGGTAGGGGAGGCACTGCTTCCCTTGCCTCCCCTGAGGGCACGTCACTGCTGCAAAAAGCATACTGCAGATCGTGTACTTATAGCAATGAGAGGTTCACTAGCGCCTTTGAAGGTTTATGAGCAAACGGTGGCATTGATCCAAAGCAGAAGCTTGGAACTTCACTATCAAAACTTTTAAAACTTGTCAATTGAATGAAAGCAGAGTTTTTATTTGTCGGCTTAAATCTGAGCGCGATTGTTCAGGAGAAAACGCCAGAAACATGCACGTTTCATGAATGATGCTTCAAAAACAAGAAGCATTACAATATTTACAGGTTGACATTCGCTTGTTGTTTGCCCCATATCAAAATTTGTGGCTACCGCACCTGGTTGCACTCGTGGTTTGTTTTTGATTTGATCCATGTGGTCCAGTGGTTATCAGTAGCAGTACATTTTATTTCGAACTGACCAAATTTGAATTGATTATCACAATATTTAGCATAATTGTGTCTATTTAAACCCAAATCTCAGAATTAATGTGTTTTCATATTAAATGCAGTGCTAAGTGCTAGATTTCTAGGTACAGCACCATCTTATACAGCAGTAGTTGCTATACCACTACCATGGGCTTAGCCAGGGAGAGCACTTGGGCATGCTCACCAAAATATGTCAATTCCATAATGTGTTCTTTTGCCAATTTTGCAAAAAGGTCGTACTACGGTTGAGTGAACATGGCGACGTAAAGGTTAAGTTTTGCAGCAAACGCGATATCTGATCAAGCCTCAGCACGGCTTCGCTGCTGTAAGAGGGATGAAACATGGTTCACAACACTGATGTGACAAAGCGATGGACGACAAAATGGCTATTTATCAAGAATGCTGTTTTCCGAATTGCATACAGTCATGGTGAACAAAGGACACTTTCGTAGGTTTAGGGGGTGCGATCACCCCAAGCACCCCCCGGATCCGCCCCTGATCACCCCCAGCCAGGCCCGTCACCAGGATTTAGCAGCAAGGGGGGGGCAAAAACCAGAAGGAGGGGTCAAAAAACAGAAAGGGGGGCCACATTTTCAAAATACAGTATTAGATGTATGTAGCAACCGGTGGGCCAAACGTGAAATGGGGGGCCACCGATTTCAAATGAGGGGGGCACCACTGGCCCTCCCGCTGAAGACGGCTGCCACCAGCGCTTATGCAATATCTTAACGACAGTAACTTCGAAAAAAATTTTCTTCGGAACAATTTATCACCGTTTCCTGGTGAACAATAAACTGTTCACTAGTACTCTTGGCGGTTTTGTTCACAGCAATTAACGCACGCATAAGTAAATATGAACAGTGCACAAGACCAGAGTGGACATTTAAGTGCTGTAGTGTTTCGTGTATTGCGACAGTGAACGTGATAGCCTGCTGATATGCTTTACGTTAATTGGTCGCCGTTTCTGGTCATTCTGGTGAATGGATTGCGCTGTCGTTCCATATTAATCTACACCAAACCATTTTGTGTCACACATGGTCTGACTTCACATGTGTTTGTTGCATATCTCAAAATAATCACAGAAGGCAATCAAACTTAGAGTGCTACTGGATAGTCACTAACAGACAAAGTGATAAAAATCTTAAACCACTTTGCGCCTTGATTCGACTTTACAACATCAAGACGCCAGGTCGGTTATTTGGGACACTGACCGGCGCTCCTGCAACAACTAGTTTGACCACTCATCCTATTAGGGATTTCCTTGGAATTGCAATCGACAAGGAGTTGGCTCAAACTTCAAGTCCCTACGTGAACAAACAATCGACGACAGTTTAAACATAATTTTGTTTAGAGTGATTCAGAACTTACTTATTCCAACGCCGCATGCGGATTGCCCTAAAGATGGGTGTGACTTGAATCCTGGCAGGGAAACAGTTCACTTGCCGGATTACCGATGCAAGAATAAACAATTGCAGTCATGGTTGTTGTTGATCACGACGAGCAATGGCTCCTTCCAATTTAAATCCGCTTTTTGAAACAAAGTAGAAGTTCTTTGACGTGACATTTTTTCTTGTCACACATTTTCACGTTTCATAGAATTGCATGCTACACATGCTGACTATTTCTTTGATGCATGGATCAAGTAGCAATCTTTTCGACCTGATCACCCTGCATTTCTGACATCTGGAAAAGCGTGACTAAACTTTCTAAAAATGCACATCGTTTTTATAAAAAAACCAACCATTTCCCATGAACAGGGTCATGAGCGTTTTTCAGGCCCAGTTTGCATCCCTGTGCCATGGATAAAGCTTTGCTATATTTTCCTAACTGTTTAAAATTTTTTTTCTTCAATTTCAAGCAAAACATATTTAAACAAAGTTCTTATTCACCGTAATGCAGCGAAATATCTAAAAGAAAAACAGTGTCGCGTATTCTTAGTGTGAATTTAGCCGGGACGTATATTTGGGTGGGTTTGGTTTGCGGAGCATGCCCAATCAAACTGATTAAATAATGACATGAGAATTTACAGATCGCGCGATCAAGGAAAAATTTCAAAAAAACGAGAAAGATACGTTATGTATGTCTCAATGATTTTCTGAGCCAAATCTCGAAACGGTCCCATTTCAAACTGCTTGAATTAGCTGACGTTTTCATGCATCACTAGTTTCGATTTTTGATGTGGCAATCCAGGGTACAGCAGCCCAGGGTGCGCTGAGACAGCAGCACACCTTTGCTTGTGATAAGAGCATCAGCATATACACCATGGACATATTCGATCTTCATTACTTGGCAGTTCAGCTGGATTGACCATAACGGTTCAAGCAAGCCCGTGTCGGTTTTGTTGCGTCAATAGTTGTATACTTAACAGCCACATTTTAAAGAAGTGAAAATTGCTTTTTCGTACTTTTTGCGCATTCCCAATTCTTCAGTAGTTTAGCAAGTTTTTTGGCCCTGATGTGCACAATTCCAGCCACACACCTTTCTGGGCTCGACTTCTCGTATTCGAGGAGATATTCGCACAGGCTGGTTTGGCAGTTATGAACTGTGCAATTGGCTCAGTGTATTTAACTCCCCTGTTTCAACGCGTATCCTGAGTTGAAGCGCTGAAAGTTTTAACGTCAATACTGTGCAATGACACATTAAGTTATACAACAAAGAATAAGGAGAGTGCGTGTAGAAATATGAGAAACATGGACATATTGTAAACTTCACTGCCAAACGTTGGATTGGAAATGTGAATAAAACGTGGTAGTGTGACGTCACAAACATCGCACAACAATGACACCCTACGCCATTGGAATTTAGGACAGCAAACTACTTTTAGTGACAGTCTTCTCCCAGTTATTCCTTACTTCGCAGAGAGACTATTAGCGTTTTACTTTAAGCGCTTTCAACAATCAATTTATTGCAAGTTAAAACTGGTGTTATACGTCCATTAAAAACTCATAAAAGATTTCATTAGCATTCTGATATAACTTGACTAATAAAACATAAGAGGATTCAGCCAACAACATCTGTGTGTAACAGCAGCAGTAACAAAGTTCATTTCAACACTGCAATGAAAAAGAACCGTTTTCATTTGATCTGCGGTATTCGGGAATGATAACCTTAGGTTACATGTCAGAATGCTGCCCGCTACGTAATGATAATAAGTTACCGCAATGCTACCCGCACCGCAGTTAGTTAAATTGGCAATATACACCACTATTTATACCCATACGTTTCAACCTTTACAACTGTACGCACTGATGTGAACTCTGCAATATGCAATTGACAAACACGGAGAGGATAAGTGCCGATGACAAACTATGTGGTGCGGATTACGAACCTGGTGCAGATGAGAATCACTCACAAGCCTTTCCTTTCAAATTTCAGACAAAGACCCGCAAAAGGCCGTTTATCGCTGTTTGCTGACAGGTTTGACTGCATTGCCTTTATGGAGACCAGTTACTTGGAAACAGTTATGTGTAATTCTGAATCATCGCAAAGTCAAGAAGGCAGATCACAGTAATTTGATGCCTCTAAAAATGGGTGCTGCAAGCCTAAACGTTAATTGTTGACGAATACATGACAATGTTTTGAACAGAAGAGACAATTCCAGCCATTATTTTAGACACCTGGTCAGCGTCTCCTATTTTATCATATCTAAAAATGGTTCATGCCTTTATGTCCGCAGGGAAATCCTTTTCCTGGCATAAAGCGTGATAAAAACCTGCCTGGACATGGCAGCACGGTCAATTCATGGATAAGCCAAGGCTGTGTCAAGCGACGATGGTTGTGATCGGTGTTTGAAATGGTGTTGCTGCGCTCATTGTCATACACCGTGAGGGATTGGAAGTCACGAAGCTGGCAATTAAGAAGAAAACTACCAATTCGTCTGCGATTCACAATTTCATCAAAATTGCAAATGAAATACTGAACAGCCTTATGAAATGCCGTGAGTTTGATGAACGTGTCAGAAAGTCAGATATATTCTTATGTATTCTCTATCATTCTGACGTGAGGTGGCTGTCTCGTAGACGAATAACGAAGAGAATGTGGAGTTTGCAACAGGAACGCCTTGTGTTTTAATGGACAAGAAGATCATAAATCTTTTGTCCTGAGGTTTCTAGACGTTTCTATATCGTTGACATATTCATCCCGCTTAATCATGCTCTCCAAGGTTGTCGAAGAGAGTTCAAGAATCGAATCTTTCACGCATTTACTTACAAATTTTGATGCAGAAATCTACAATAACAACTTGAGTTTGAAGACACTGTTGGACTTATGTCTGCCTATACGTGGGAAGCAATGGAACAGAATCTGGAGCAGCGTATAATATCAAAAGTGTCATCTCTCGTGTATTCACATTCTAATTGAGAATTCGTAAAGTAACTTCCCCAGTCAGCCGGCAACAGAGTTATAATCAAAATTATGCCCTTTGAATCCTATCGACGAGCAACATTCTCCGGGGCCATTCGGCACAAATCTTAAAAATGTCAATATCAACAAATTTTCCTTAATTAGCCGTGGAAATCAAGTTTAATTCAAAGCAAAAGCCTTCGACGGTCCCTATAAAGACCTTGAAATTCAAGCCCTCGAAGTTCTTGTGCAAAATCCAACTACAAACATGGCCGAAAAGGTTTTAGTGTTCTGGTTGATTTCAAGACCAGAAAGAGTTGTTTTCTCAGTGGAATGTTGAGTGGTCTAATGCTGGGAGCACTCAGCAAGATGTACCGAAATGGTCTGAATTTGCAAGAAATATTCTGCAACAGCCGTGCGATTAATAAAATTAAATACCTTGAATCAGCATGAGCCAAGTAAGTTTGACCTACGGGCCATTGTTTAAAAACGTGGCAAGTTGCGGGCCACTTCCAATAAACTGATACATAAAACAACAAATTCGCAAGCTTTAAAACTGAAAAAGGGAAGATAATGGAGCACGTCACTGAAACTATTAACCTTTTAGGATAAAAGGATTAACAATACCAATTACAAATCTCTATAAATGGCATGCTTGTGGTCGAGGTATCACTGACACTATCGTTTCGTTTGCTTCATCAATATCGGTGTTACTGGTAGCAAGTCAGATACTATCATCAGGTGTTTCGTCTGTCATTTGAATTCGGTATTCAAAGTTGACTTGCTTCATCGTAGAAAATGCACTCTTACACATGGATGTGCTTTCAAACATCAAGTACATTTTTAGTGCGAAAACTCTCAGTTTGAGAAACCAATCTTTGCTGACTAATTTTCAGAAGCTCTCTACAGTCTCTTATACGGTTAGTATTGTCCATTTTAATTAAAGGTTGGATGGGCAATTAATTTAGCTCGGGACCATTTTGAGAAGGCCGCATTTAGAGGATACATAGATGGAATCATTTCGCGGTATTAAATTCACTGCGTCAAATGTATTCACGCCAGAGGACTGAAAAAACACAGAGGTTATCCAGTAAAATGTCCCAGCGGAGGGTTAGCGGATGGCGGTACCTCCTAATATGATGGTAGAATAAATATAAACAAAAACAATAATGGCATACAGAAAATGTATTAGTCATTGGTCTTGTGCAAATGCACTTTATTCTGGTTAAGCAATTCAGTGAGACAAACGCAACCTCACACACGTATCAACAAATTTCAGATTCGAGGACTTTTCCTTAGTGCCTCTGCGGACCACTGACAACGTTGTGATCAGCCGCATACGGCCCGTCGGCCTGCAGCTGGACCACACTGCCTTGAATCAATGAATGCTGACGTCCTTTCACATTTTCGTACTTATCATTTTGCAGTTGGTATGAGTTGTTACAGCAAGTTCAACAACGTGTGTACAGCGTTACTTAGAGCCTAATTTGATTTTATGAGTATTTTTCAATGGAGCTAGTCGATTGTGCGAATGACATTTTCGTGGAGCAAAAGGGTGCGAACCGTCATCCCAAATGTTGAACAGAACTGATTAATACTGTTCTCTAAGGCTATTGCCGCAATGTGGTTGGTTGACGAATATGCAAGACTGTGACGAATATTCAACGAAAGCATATTTGTCATGATTATTTTGGACTTAAGAAGTTATGACGAACATGCAGGGATCATGCACTTTGCGTTGCTTTAGCTCTTTTAACGAGTGACAGCACGTGTGATGTCAACGTCTGTAGGTGTGTATGTTAGTGGCTGAATAATTTTCATAGAGAAAACGCAGTGCAAAAGTGCATCCATCAAACGCAAGTCAAAAGTGCATCGATCAGCTGTCGCTGAGTATGCGAAGTCACTTTCGTCTATCGCGTGGTCGCGTGATGGCGGCACACAGTTGCTATGGCAACATTTTGGTAGGTACTGCGTCAATGATTTCCGCTCTGCAGTTCGTTACTACAATGTGTGACGCTACAGTGCGTTATTGCGAACACGTGCACTGATTAGTCAAGCGTTACATCATCAAGTTTCCCTGCACCNCTTTGCAANGCTATGTCGTGGCGGTTTGCTGCAATACAAGCGAGCAAGTTTGATGCGAATTCCATGCACTTTCATTAGTTTTTGAAAAAACATTTTGATGAATGTTTTTTACAGTACTTCCGACTTTTCTTTACTTGCTATCAAACGTTAGTTATGATGGTGATGTCCAATTGGATAACGTTTAGTTTTCAACCATTACAAGAGATAAACTGATGCATTGTTTTTTAGTATGACTTCCTAAACACTTTTTGATCTCGGTCCATTCCGCCTTTGTACTATTTCTTCGTCATATTTCTTTAGCATTCTTTGACATTCTTGAATCTTTTAATCGTTGGAGTGGGTGAATGAAAAGACTCCTAACAGTACCAAAGATAAATTGCACTCATGGATTTTCCGGGCTTTCCAGCTTATTTGCTCCGCCTGTTCTGTGTGTACTGTACACTTCTTCTGCAGTATTAATGCTAGACGAGCCCTTTACAAATAAATAATGTTGAGGGGCGGTATGCATCTAACATTCACTTTGTCTAAATTGAGCAATCAGCAATTTCCTTGAATCCTTGGAATCCACAAAAACTTGAGCACTGCGAAGTTCTCAACGATTGGTTGCTATACGGGCAAAAGAAGAAACAGAGCACAAAGGGAAATAGACTACAGTACTTCAGGTTCAATCAATCAACTAAATGAACTGGTTGTGAACGTTTTGAATGCCAGTTCTGATGCGCAACATGTGCGGCATCTGCAAACATGCACACTAAACCCATTGGGGAATGCTTGTTGTGAACTGCTTCTCAACATTAAATACAATACCACAGTTGTGCAAATAACCTGATTTGCGAGTGGAATCATAAATATGTGAAGTGCACTAAATTAACAAGTTATTACAAACTGTTCTGAAAACCATTGTTTTTGTTTTGTGGACCGGACATTCATCCTGAGACATTGCCACTGATTCCGATTAACTAATATTTGTGGTGCACTGAGAGGCAACATACTAACCAACAATTATTGGATGTGACGACAGTTTTGTGTTTCACAGTGGTTTTGGGGTGAAAAAATTTAGGGGGTCAAAATGCTTGATATTAGGGAGCAACAGCATTTTTGATTGGGACGCCGCTTCTCAAAGCACAAAATGTCCAGATATGCTAAAAACTTTGGGGGTATGGCCCCCTGGCCCCCAATGGATGGGCCTATGGTGACGCAAAATTCGTCATATAATCGAAGGCGACCTGTGAGGATTAACGCCTATATATGCCAACTCGATGATGTTTGTCGTAATAGGTGTTCTGCAACGGGAATTTTCACAGATGTTCTTCATACTTGGACACATTGATCCTAAAAATTTTAGGCAAATTGAGCATGAACGTTTTGAAGATTCTCAGTTTTTTCTGCCAATCACCTTGCTAGCCCAGGAGAAATGTCAATCTCTGAGAAAAATATGGAGTTATTGACGCATATTCGTCATCCCCCATTTATCACGGTGTGGGGAACGATGAGAACGATCTTTTCTGTCGAAGGTGTAGCTGAGCAGGACAGTTTAGCAACAAGATAAGTTTCTTGAATGCAAAGACATCTGGCTGTGAACGCAGATCTGATATGACTTCTTGAGCTCTGGCTACCTTTCAGAAATAGATCTGGCATTCCATTGCGGTACTATCTAGAAGGCCATCACTGTAAAGCGTTTCAGTTATTCTGCATCCAGTGCGAGACGAATCCTGCCATCCGTTACTTGAGTGATAATCTGAGGCTTCAGGAAAGTATACACCCCAATCTGACATAAGGATTGCAACACACTCTACGCGAAACCAAAAGAAACAACCGTCTCTGAAGATATTCAGGAGGCAGCTAACGCTTTAAGTCGATCTTCTCAACAAAAAAAACAAGAAAGACTGATAGAAGCTGTGTTTAGTATTGCCTTCAAACATTTTTCGCGAAAAGCCTGGGAGCGGATCTATCTACTATCCGGTCGCACTCGAAAGAAAATAAGATGCCCGATTGATCCATACGTAATTGGAAAGCAAATTGTTGAAAAAGGCGGTTCTCCGTGACCAAAAAAGACATTCGTCAGGTGGGTCCTCAATGAACTGGAAGTGGTCCGTGAAAATGATTTCAACTCAAATCACCATCTCGGTGTACCGGTTATCAAGGACGAACTGAAAGTTGCATTGAAAGCTACTCAGCCTCGTGAAGAACTAGGGCCCGAGGGCGCCCACAACGAACTCTCACAAACTCTGGAGAAATTATATTGACTGGTTCCCGCTCTGAATGCTTGCCTATCTGACAACCTCGTTCCTGAAATGTGGCGACGAGCAAGTACAAGTGCAATATTTGGAATCATGAAACCTCATAAGATAAGTTCCAGCCCCAAGAGCTACCGCCCGATATCACTATTAAGCTGTTCATACAAATTTTACGAAAGGTTGATCCTTGAAGAGAATCAACCCAACCATTGACCCGAACAAGCATGGGCGTCCGCAGATATTTTTCCAGCCAGGGGGGGCAACGTCGAATTTTTGCTTATAATTTCCAAGTTGCTGACGATGCAGTGAATAAATGGACTTTCACAAAACGGTTTTCCCTTTTTACACCACAAAGAAAATGACCCATGTAACGGTAACAGTCACAAAAAATGCGCTTCGTCGGCAGCGATGCCCAGAACCCAGGTATACTACGATTTACACCAGTGTTTTTCAATCGGGGTTCCTCAAGTGGCTGCCAGGGGTTTTGCCGAAAAGGGACCGAAGTTTCCTGGGACGAAATTAGCAACCACAATTCTATGCGGTTGTAACAATGTAGACACTTGTATTATTGCATAGCGTTCTACGAGCAAAGCAAGCATTTGCGCATGGTTCCGTTACAGCAAAAACGTTGAAAAACACTGGTTATACAGTAGACCATGATCGCCAAACTTTTTTGTCCGAAAGCCACATAAGCTATAACTCAAAAATTCGAGGAGCGGACATGATAGACATACGGAATGCAGCCTAAGTGTTTCGGGATAAGCTACATTCTACCAAATCAACATGGTTTTCGTAAAATATATAATATTTTTTCATTATTGACAAAATGCCTCCGCGGGCCGAATGGAATGGCTTTGCGGACCGGATTTGGCCGGTGGGCCGTAGTTTGAAGATCCCTGCTGTAGGCTATCTGCAGATTTCAAAGCAGGACACTTCTCATCAAGTAAGCATAAGCATTGCCATCAACTTTAAAAGAAAGAAGCATTGCAGTGGTTTTCAATCAAACCACAAATTATGACTTGATTTTACCTAGCAAGCAGGGCCACACCAAGCTGATATTTTCGTGGGGGCAACATGATTGTAGCTTGATGCTGTACCTAACAATTGAAAATGTTTTGGAAAATTTTGGAGAAGAGGCAGTTGCCCGGTTGCCCTCCCCCTGGTTGCGGGATCTGCTAGAAAGACTTGTCAGCGTCACTTTGAAACAAGGGCTGCAAACGTCTGGGATCTCATCCAATGCAGTCAATAAAACCATGCTTGTCTTTGCTAACTTTTTCGCAGTGAACGCTCTTCATACGTAAACCGGACAATTAGACCTGTATTTTGACACGACTACGGACTACTTACAAAAATTAGAACAGCGCATGCAGACTTTACAAAATTGAGCAGTTGAATTAAAGAAAACTCGCCACAGTAAATGAAGCTTTGCACTCAGCATTTACTCAGATGTCAGAAGTAAACCTTAACGATTAAAACGTGATCATACTAGCCTGCATAGACCTATTCCGACAAGCCACGTATTTTCATACTGCGTGACAAGAAGCCTGCATAAGTGTAGTTTGGTATTCAGGAACATTGGTCACAATCAGTGGTGTTACTGACGGGGGGAAGGGGTGGGAACCTCTCCCCCTGGCAAGCTAAATTAATAAAACAAGCCCCCACTTAGGTTATATATCGGTATTTAGTATTTTTTTGGTTTTCAGTAGGTTGCTGTTTTATTGCGTTATTCGGAAGTTTTTAGGAGTATTTTCAGGTGATTTAGGTTTTAGTATAGTCGTCCACATCGGGATTCGCTATCAGTTCTTACATTTTTCTGAGTGTTGGCTAGTGGGCCCCTTACAGTCGCCAGTGGGCTCCCTTCAGCTAAGTTTTACCCCCTGGCTCAAACCTCCAGCTACGCCACTGGTCACATCGCACTAACATTGAATTTTTCAAACTTGTGGAAACATTGCTACAGATTCACTCATGCTTCTTTTCACAAAGTATATATGTATGTGGCTTACCGCTATCAGCAGTCTCTGTCTCGTTGCATTGCCTGACAAGAAGTCTGCGTTCAACAGTCACATGCAAGCAATATGCCCACTACCGTAACACGAAGTGAAACTTTGAAGATTTGTTGCTATGTTATTGTTACGCAATAAAGACCAACAGTAGAACAATCCGTTCGCAACCTGCCTCTGCAGGTATAGGAGGGGACATGAGTGAATTGCAAGCTCATCACTGCACGACACCACAACTGTGAACCTGGCGCTTGCGCGGTGTTAGTGTCATACCGGCAAATAAGCTGTCAATGCAAAATTAAATGAATTATTCGGAATTAAGCCGCTGATTTCAGGATTTCTAGAAAATTTTGGTCCTTAAGCTCAATTTCCAGGGGGGCAAATGCCCGTTTCCCCACACTTCCCCTTGCGGACGCCCATGCGAACAAGCAAGATGTAGGAAAAGCAGATCAACCGTTAGCCAAGTCTATCGATTGAATCAAAACATCGAGTAAGTATTCCTTGACCGCCAAGAAATATTCCTCTACCTCAAGGCGGCATACGACACCGTCTGTCGCAAAAGACTGAATCTGAAACTGTCGAAGCTCTTGCAGTGCAACGAAATGTCAAATCTAATCAAAAACTTTATGATGAATAAGTATTATGTCGTCACGTGAACTGTTTATCTCGAGTCCTCAATGTACCTGCGCCGACGCCGGTGACTACGTCATAAGATCGTTGTTATGTGCCACATTGCTTATTTGTTCCTTAGTGTTGCGGTATTAAAGTTTGACCAGTTGTATCACTCAAGCTTCTTCTAAACTAAACGAAGCTTAGACTTGTTTCCTCGTAAATGTACGTATGCGAAAGTGATTGATTTACGCAATATGACTCTGTGAAGCTCTGGGTTCATTGCAAATCGATATCGCACCCCCCCACCAAATAAGCCTGTGTCCACTACTGTCAAATAGCTTCTGTATTGAAGATCCTTTGTACTTCATACCGATGATGAGCAAAGCAGTCGTCCGCACAACCTCAAAAACGGAGTCACCCAAGGTTCGGAACTAGTTCCAACCTAGTACAATCTATGCACTTACGACTTCCCCGAAACTCTTTCTACCAGGTATTTGTATATGTACGTCGACGATATGGCGCTGACCTCTCAACCCTCACTTTCCGTGAGTTAGAAAAAAATAATCAAAGGACATGGCCAGAGTCCATGAATACCTAGCCAAGCGATGCATAAATCTCCCCAGCAATAAAAACTGTCTGCTCAGTATTCCACATCAGAATCCATGCTGCAGGTTATCAACTCAAAGAAGAATCCTCTCATGGAAGGCTCCTGCCATTCCAGAAAATCCGACATAGCTAGGTATCGCTCTTTACAGATGCCGCACTTCCAAATGTTTGACAAACAAGGTCTTACATTGAGTTGTTTTGTTGAAACGCCCCTTGACGTGCTCGCAGTGGCGGATCCAATCCAAGTGTTTGGGGATGGGGCAGTCAAATAAGGGGGCGCCTGAAAGGCATTCACTTGTTTAAGTACCCAAGGTTGCCTGCTGAAATCCTTGGGCATCACTCGAAAGCGGTTTGCTTTGTAGCCAAGAAAGCGGTTATATTTGTTGGTCGAACTATACGATTTTTTAGGGAATAATCACAGTTTGAATACGCTATATATCATTGATTCAGAAAATGTAAATCCGCGCCTGGGGCACCCAATCAAGCAGTAGCCCCGTTCATCACCAGACCTCTGCACGCCACTGACTTCAAGTGAAATTTAAATGGAAATATGCCAGTTCGCAGTAAAAGTTAATCTAACAACAGTAGCCCTCGAATGTTGCGCATACGTATAACACAACTAAAACGTTTGAAATTAACAAGTAACTGTAGTGCAGGACGCAAGTGCTTATAGTACACTGCGGCGATGTGCTATGAATTTTGCTGATTGTTAAACTTGCGCCGCAAGCAGCTACAAGCTCTTTTTTTCTGAAGACATATACACATGAAACGTGCATAACCAAACACAAAAATGTGTTCTCGCACCAAAGGCAAAGTACACGTTAAACAAAAAACTTGTGAAGATCTAATACAATTACCCACAGACAACAATGGAACACCACCAATGTGTTTATGTTCCATCAGGCCCATAGCACCACCAAACGAGGTTGAATAGACAGAGGTAAAGACAGATTATAAAAAGGTTTAACAGTAAGCAGTCATCCAGTATGCGTTACGTACATGAAAAATAAACAAATTAAGGTTAGTCAGGATAGCTAAAAAAGCTCTAATCGAATGTGAGTTTAGGATTAGCAGACATATCCAGAAATATGAAGATTTCGAGACCATACATGAGAAACGAACCACTTACAGTATATTTTGACAAAATGCGTTAAAGCCGTGGTCGCCGGCCTGTGGCCAGTGTGGATATTTGTTGTGCCTCGCAACCACAAATGGTAGCAACAGTCGGTTGACAAAATATTTCGTTCTGTCCCTTCATTCCTGTTATAATAAGTAAGCTCATTCCGAGGAAACCAAGGATACATCAATTACTCCATGAGGTCGCAGTCTCATTTCACTAGCAGTGTTTTATTCAAACTCGATCGATTCCATTCATTCTGAGACTGCGGCATTTTTTCTAATTTCTTCCTTGATAAGATTTTACTATGGACATTTTAAAATTCATGTTTGAAAATGGTAACATTGTCACATTACTTGAATAGCAGTATGTTTTAACAGAATGTTTTATATGATCAATAAAGGAGCACTTCTTCTTGAAGTTTGATGCACATTAATTAGCCTTAGCTTTTATGTATTTCAAATTAATTTTGCAAGTCTTAGGTGCCTCAAATGGGTTTTGTTCCGCCTAAAAAGATTTCTCTTGGAGGCCCTGATCGTGGCACTTAAAGGTATGAACGACCATGACTCGCACAAGGATTGAGCTAAAGAGTCAGTGAACACATCCGCTGATCCGTAAGACAGCAGCGCAACTTTTGCGATAGGTCACGCCCACCTGCGACGTCATGGTGACGACGTTTTGGGGGGAAAACCGATTTTCACGTAGGCTAGGAAAACCAGTTGCTTCCATTCAAAAAGCCATCGAGATAAAACCAAACAAGTTGGATAATAACTTTCTACAGAAAAAATGTCGATAAGGACCCTACCTTTGCAATGATTATTAAAAACGTTGAAAATTGTTTCGGTGGGGGGCAAACGTGGCTATATCCAAATATTTTGCAGCGTTTTTGCGGTTCAAGCCACTTTTCTGCCAATCGGCACCCACGAACCCCACCAAAGTTGCAGTAAGGTGTATTTGGGTGTCTTACAACATCCTACCAAATTTAAAGGCCAAATATTGACAGGAAGATTTTATTTGTGAAGAAAATCAAAAAATCCACTAGGTGGCAGAGCTATTTTCTGGCTCTGTTTTTGGCCATAACTGCCCAACCGCTTAGGCTAGAAGGCTAGGCTGTTCAAGGTCTCTAAAGCTTCAGAATGGCTCCTAGAATATTTTAAGACACAAACCAAGTCACTGACCTGTACGTTTGTCTCTGGACCCCAAAAATCTACCCAACCTACACTTTTCCCCTAGCTTCTCCACCCAAAACGTCCAGATCCATTTTTTGTCAGGAACTTCCTTTTTGGGTATTCCGGCGGTCGGCGAAGCGCAAAACCGGATGGGAGAGCTAAACGCGATGCGAGAAACGAGTTTTTTATTTTCTGAAAAATTTTCAAAAAATCTGAAAATTTTCAAAAAATCAGCACGGCAAAAATACCAATATAGATTTTTCTATGTTTGTATAGAAATATTGAAAGGTATGTTTTTGTCAATTTCATTGGATTTCTTGATGTTTTCCGCATACAGGGATGTTTTCAGTGGCTGTCCAGTCCAACTCGTTAAGGAGTTATGGCTAATCATGGAATCCAAAGCCTAGATTGCAACCGAAGCGGGCCTGAAAGAAGAAATATTTTCCATGTGACGGTATACAAGAGTTGAACATGTGGTTTCATGAGGAACCCTATGAATCAGATCTTGTTACTGACCAAGTGAAGCTAGAGACATGTTGCAGATACAGCTCGACTTTTTGCTATCGTAAACCTGGAAAGAAGTGCATAAACCCGCCCTAAGGAGACTCCAGTTCGTTCCAGTAAATCTTTCTGAACAAATCTGCTGCATGTTTCAATGGTCGCTTTGTTTCGCTGGATGGCAAAAATGCTACCAATAACGTGCTCATTGCAAATAACTTTTTCATTCCTCTTCTTAATGGTAATCCAGCGTTGATGAGGTTACATTTACCAGCTGGCAGTATACTGTCTCTTCAAATGTCTTGGTTAAAGTGGGTTCTACTGCTCAGTGCTGCGCCTATACACTGGGATAAAACTGCAGGTAACGAAACCTTGTCTACATTATCTGCAGAAGTGGGATTGATTGGGTACCGATAGAGATTGGTTTATATTTGCAAATCAAATGATTTTGAAATTATTCTGCACAGACTTGGCAAACGTTACATGAAATGCATTTATGAGCTTTGTGATGCAAACAAACTTTTTTGACCCTTTCCGTTAGTTTGTAACATGCTCGGTTGAACAATTAATAAAAGCTGCACGTTTGCTGTATGCTTTCTAGGATGAAGCCGACTGGGCTCTGCGTTTAACTATTTGGGATGATTCAAATTTGCACATACATGTATTCACGTAAAAAGAAATCTAGTTTCTGCCACAACTGAGGTCTGTTATGGAAAACAGGCATTCGGTGAAGCAACTATTGCGACATGCAAAAATTGTGCTGAGTTCTAACAAAATGTTTTGATACTAATTTTCGTTTTCTATGTAGGCTACTTTTTCACCTGGCTGTCTTTTCCCTTTACAAAAACATGCAAGTATGATTGACTGGCTTGTTTCAATGCAACATTCGAAGCAATTTGAAAATGAACGTTCGTAAACGGTTTTACAAATGAAAGGTCAAAAACGATCGCACTCATCCTTGCAGCTTTAGATAGTTTCAGAGCGTCTAGTGTTAAATCATAAAATACTGCAGATACAAGGTTATGGCACTATTCTCACATACATTGGGGTTGAATTTGAGATATAACCTAAATACCCCAACAAATTAGACGTTGCAAAAATTCTGACAAGATACATAGTTGGGATGACTTTTACGGAGTTTTTGAGGCAATTGCAATACTTGCCAATTTTGAAAATTTTATGAACAATTTATACTTATTGGGAAATCTGCAATGATTTTATATATTTCACGTTAGAAGAGAAAATATTTTTTTACGTTTTTCCTGGATATTTCAAACCTGTTCTAAAAAGGGTTTTGTGCTCTCAACCGGGGCTCTAGCAGTTAAGCTGTTTTCGCTGTAACCATTATCAAAGTACTGTATATGGTAACAAGTGATAGGCAGGTCGTACACTGGTGTTGTGTGTTTTGATTTCAGCAGTCGAATTAAGGCTATTTATTTACGAATATATTTATTCTTTAACACAGATAAATACCATGAGTTGAAGACCAAAAGACATAGACCCAAAATGGGTAAATTGATCCTTTCAAATAAGAATTGGGTCTACTTCATCCATGACTAAACGCCTCGAAAACGGTACCCACAAGAAAGCGTCCTTAGTCACATACTCTTCTCTTTAATGATAAATTATATCCCAAAGCGAATCACTTCTCCTGCTTCGTTGTACACGGATGATTTTTCATTCTGGGAAATGTTGGTCGGATGTAACTCTCTTAAATCAGCTATGTCAACGCTCTTTAACAAACGCGTGCGACTGGTGTGAAAAATGTGGTTTTAAACTCTCTAGCGCCAAATGTGCTACTATATTGTTCACAAAGAAACACAATCCAGCACCCATCTCCTTGCTTCTGCAGGACGGTACCTACCTTCAACTGAAAAATGAGTCCAAGTACTTAGGAATATCGTTTCAGCGAAACGGTTCCTTCTCGACACATATACAGAAGGTTGTGACGAAATGCCAGGATCGCCTCAATGTTATCAGGTTGCTGAAAAGTACGTCCTGGGGTGCAGGCAAGCGCCAATTACTTACGGTCTACAGGTCGCTTGTTAGATCTGCAATGGACTATGGTACAGAAGCATATATTTTCCAAATCTCCCAGTCTCCTAAAGCCCTTTACATAAGATCCAAAATGATGCATTGCGTTTAAGCACTGGAGCCATGATCAGCACTCCAGTAATTTTCCTACATCATGCTTGCGATGAAATGCCTTTTAACGTTAAGCACAACTTCCTGTGCCTAAAGTTTAAAGCCCATCTCTTTCATTCACTGACCATCCCACCCTGTCGTTGAGGATTACTGGCAAGAGCGTTTTCCCGATTCGCCTGGTTTCTGCTCCTTTGATATGTTCACAAAGATTGCGGATGGTCATTCTGTTTTCGCCGCCGCTCCCTTGCATATCCCGAATAGGCCTATTCCCCCTTGGTCGTTGCAGAAACCCGTTGTCGACCTCACCCTCTTACGGTTCTTCCATCAGACGGGATCTACTTTCGTTGCATCTGTTTTCTCTTCGCAATTACACAATATGTACGACCAGTTTGTCAAAATCTATACCGACGGACCGAAAACCACTGCACGATCCGGCTGCGGTATATACATCGCGGATAACAACCTACGATATTCGATTGCAATACAAAAGTGTTCCTCCTCCATCACCTCCGAACTCTTCGCCATTTTCCACGCATTGTACCTGGTTTGCTCATTAAAAATCGTCAAGGTCGTTATTGCCACTGACAGTCTCAGCTATTTACAATCGATCATTACTTGGAACTGGAAAAAGCCTAGTTTCACAAATAAAATCGCCTTCTTTGTTCGACACTTTCAGCAATGGGCTACGAGGTCCGTTTGCTTTGGGTTCCGTCGGGTCACCAAAATATCCCAGGAAATGAAATAGCCGATCAACTGGCGAAACTCGCCACTACCGAACCATCACCCAACCTATCGAACTGTGTTCTCTAGAAACATGCAAATACCCGTCTGAACTTTTTTGATATGATTTCTGTACGGACACTGTTTCCATGCGTGAGACCTTCACTATCAGACGGACACAAAAGGAAACGTTTACAAAGCAATCTTTCCTGCCCTGCTGCTGTCTTCTCTGCATATCCATTCCCACTGTTATTTTTCGTTTGTGCATAGGTCACTGTAAATTAAACAACCATCTGTCACGCATTGGTCTTCATCCTGACGGACCCTGTGACCAGTGTGACCTACCAGAAACGGTAGATCACGTTATCGACGTCTGCCCCAAATATTCGGCGGCGCGACAACATCTGCAACACCATGGGCGCAATCTTGTTGTAAAATGTGGGGGGACAGCTTGATGTAAAACCAATATATTTGTCGGGCAGATGCGGCAGTGAGGTTTTATAAACACACATTCCCAATCTTGTTTTTAAGAGGTGTTCTCAAAGCAACACTAATCACGCTTTGATTCATCCCTGCAAATGATTTAGATATTAATAAACCTAATTTTGTTGTTGGACATGGTACTGTAGTTCAGCTTGGTTGCACTACTATTAAACTATGATACAAACAAGCACAGCAATGTAGTACAATACATCAATTGGATTTTATCAGAGCTGTCAGCTGGAGTGCACAAAACGGTGAATCGCATTGGTCGTACGTGCATATCACTCTTAAGTGTAACACATCGAGTTTCATGCATCTTATAAGAAGTGTGGGTTACAGCGCGATTTGATGTCTTGTTTAAGTTGCCTAAACGTTAAAAAAACGATAAATTGCAGGTACGATATATATATATTGCAAGGGATGGTAGCTAAATATTTTTCTTGCACATTTCTGCTCTTTCAAAATGCTACAAATCTCGCTACTGGGCATCATGCATGCAGCTTCACCCCTAGCCAAATCTCCACTGATATCCTCTTACAGAAGCAAAAAATGTTTGGCTAAAAGTAGCGCAGCCCACTTCACATAATGATTTACAATTTACTTTTACTGCTGATGGACGGAGGATGCATCCTTTCAATCTCCCCTTGTCAGACCCCGCCTGCTATTGGGTACCCTTTCGATTGTCCAAGCATCGTTTGTCTAATACTATTTCCCAGCATCAATCAAACTCTCAAGCAGAAGTATCCAAGCCAACAAGAGAAGATTTCATGATATCCAAAAGAAAACAAACCAGAAGTCATTCTGAACACATACCCATATACCAATCTAACCTACAAAGTGATTTCTGCATACCTAATCATCTGATGACCAGGCCCGTAAGTAAGGGAAGGCTTCGTCCCCATGGAAAAACTTTCTCCTCCCCGGAAAAAATGTCTTGGGCATATTGCATGCATAACCATTGTTTTCGTACATGCCATACAGGCCTTCTTCAGAAAATTCATCGCCACTCTGGTGTCCCAAGCTGGTTACGGGTCTGCTGGTGGCTGTTGCCTTGTGACGTCTGTCAGTTTTCCCACTCAGCTCAGTCTTTTCACAATCAAATGTTTCAGTTTAACATCCAATTTTAACAGGCGAAATTAATGTCAAACGTTTTATTCCAGAGTTATACATGCACAACGCCACGAAAATATATTTGATATAAATCAATCAAAATTAACAAATCAAAATTAACAACGGTGAATTGGCAAATAGTACCGCGTTTCACCTGAAACAATACGAAATGAATGTCCAGCAAAACTAAGTGTTACATGTAGGCTCATAGGTGGCGGAACCTGGGGTCCGCATGAGTCTAGGTTCCCCAGTTTTTTCTGGGATGGCCTGGCCCTCTCACTTTTGAATTGCGAATTTTGCTTAAATAGGTTTAAGTAACAAAATTCGTATTGGGTCCATTGTTAAAGTGAATTGTTTTTGTGTAAGACTAAGAACAACTAGTTATATTTATGTGCTCATGTCAGCGCAGTGTATGACAAATAGGGTGTTGTGTAGATAGGGGTCGTTGAGGGCTTATCAAAGTTTGAATAAAATTGCTTAAACATGCTCACAAAAGTAAATGACGCCATATTTCAGTGCTTGTGACGACACAGTTGCCAACTCAAATCACAAAATTTTTCTAGTTTCTTTGACATGCACTTGTGCCCCCCCCACTGTGAAAGTAGTTCCGCCACTCATGCGTAGGCTACATGCACAGCAAATGTTTCGCACTTGGATGAAAACATTGCTGCATTGTTGGTACAAATATCTTTTGAATTTGTTGGTCGCCCTTGTCGTGACATACAAGAAATAAGGCTAAATGTATCAGCTGCCTTTAATTCCTAGACAAGTCATTAAGTTTTGAGCTGAGGACAATATGTAGGTACTGTAGGTCAATAGCCTACTTCTCTAAAGTTTCGATGGAAATTCTGCTTACTAGAGGTTGAAGACAGTCTTTTGCAAAATTGCCCATCATAAAACTACGTCTCCACAACAGTGGTGCTGTTGGTCTTCGGAAAAAACTTCGCAGAGGTTTGCCTGAAAATGTAATTTTCTAACATTATACACTTGCATCTTTTACGCTGTCTGTTTCTGAACACGTGANAACCAACGTTACAGTAAAGCCGTTAGCCAAACTTTTTGCACGAAACAAATCACGGCTGCAGGCTACTGTGNTCTCTCCCGTGTGCAGCCGTTAAACTTCACTGTTTCAAGACAGTGACCTTTCTTACAGTAAACCACCCCGGATAAATGTCGGACAGAGGCAGTTAATAATCCTTTGCGGTCTCTAGAAACTTGCAAAATGCTAAGAATCATTTTTGAAGTAAAAATTTATAAAAATATCAGAATCAGTGAAACGACACCAAACTCTTTCAACATCAACATGGCTATGTGTAACATCTAACGTGAAAAACTCTTCACACAAAACGTGACAAACGTCACATTAATTTGAAACCTCTCCAAATAAACCCTAAAAGAAAAAATGTGGGGGGAGATTGCATATTATGTCCCCCCGTCTGAAAAAGTGGGGGGACACGTCCCCCGTGTCCCCCACCAAATTGCGCCCATGTGCAACACGCGCTCAATCAAACTGGTATTACTTTTCACAACCGGAAAATCCTCCGTAGCACGGCTGCTGCATTGCTTGTAGAAACGTTTGTGTGAGAGTCAGGCATACGTATTTAGATTCCTTTTTATTCGGCCCTAGCACTACAAGACCTGGCTGTCACAACGTGCCATCTCCCTTTTATAATAATGATAACTGTTGTGTACTTGGCAACGACTCTGTGCGAAGAGTATTTTAATTTTCAAAACAGTTTCTGTAAATCCCGCGTCCGCTAAATTTTGGCGCAAGAAGCTATCATCAACCATAACGTCTGACAGGATTGAGATATAGAGAGTCACTGAAGGTATCCACGGATTCGTAAGACTGCCCCGCACATTTTGAGACAGATCGCGCCCACCCCTGAAGTCATTGTGACGTCATTTCTGGGGTGCAATTGTTTTCACGTAGGCTACAGAGCCTATAGTTTTTTCTATTCAGTAGGCTACAGAGCCTAAACCAAACACGTTGGAAATAAACTTTCTATATAGAAAATGTTTGTGAAGACCTTACCTTTGCAATGATGATCAAAAAAGTTGACATTTGTGTTGGTGGGGGGCCCAAGGGGGCAAAAGCACTGATTTAAAGGTTATTCTGAGGTTCAAGCTACTTTTCTGCCAGCAGGTAGCCACCACCACCCCAAATTTGCTGAAAAAATATATTTCGGTGTTTTACACCATCCCATCAAATTTCATGCCAAAATTTTGACAGGGAAATTCTATTTGAGCAAAAAAAAAATCTCTACTAGGTGGCTGAGCACTTTTCAGGCTCAATTTTTTAGCCATGACTTGCCAAACTGTTAGGCTATGTTGCAGTCCTCTTCTAAAGAAGACTACAACACATTTAGGACAACTCCGCAAGAGCACTGGTGAATTTAGCCGGAGTGCCCAAGGCACGCCCAAATTAACAATTAAGAAACTTAGACCCGCCGACTTCGTTCGACCCGCTCAGTTTATCACAATAGGATTGTATTCACTCATGGTTTTATTCTGATAACTTCAAGCACTGCGGTATTCATCACAACAGGGGTTTATAATGTGTATCAACATACACATGCATCATTATTACAGGTGACAGGGGTTAATGCGAATTCTATTCTTTCATAGAGGAGAGAGCAACCCAAATTGTCAACAACATCATAGCCACTAAATCA
>JGI24158J21664_10001888_pt1 | contig 24496 bp, 14 predicted proteins | sample Ectturendosymbi3_FD_21664 | JGI IMG/M metagenome (IMG submission 21664) | reverse complement strand
CGAAACGTTTGCAAGATGTCAGTTGTATCGTTTGCTTTGGCCGTAGTATTTATTATAAGGCTATTTAGCACTTCCGCTTTTCGTGTACCAAAATTCACAGATGTAATTAGACGAGACCTGAAATATTTTTAATTTGGCATCATTACGAAGACTAAAAGCCATCAATCATGTTTTACGCTGAATTACGCAGTGATCGTTTAACTGTTTTATGGTTTTTCTCAAATAGCAAAAAACTGGTTTATAAACATGTGCTTGTGTCTCACCACATCACTTCTGCAAACTACAGTACAACCTGCTGTAGTAAAAGCACCAACATTAGGCTGAAGTCAATTGATATATGCACCAATTCAACGCTCTTTATCGGAGAACCCAACGGTCTTTTACATGTGCTTCGGTTCAACGTCCACAGTTTTGGGAATTAAATATTCTGTTATGAAACGATTGTATTGCCTCGCATTTAGGCTTATTCAACTGTCAAACGACGTTGTTATAGCCTGAATAGCTTCATCAGTGAAACGCAGTGTCACGTGTGTTGCGACCACACATGAGAAACAAAGTCTTTTGGGGTGCGAAACGTTTTCTCCACTTGTCCCAAAAATATTACCACTGAAATTCTTTTTTTTTCCAAAATATAAAAAGGGTAAATCCAGAGGCACTCCAGTCAAAAGCATCACTCGGGCTCTTCACGCAATTTGAACCGAGGTCATTGACTGAATACAACCGTTCGAGGCTTGCGTCACTAAATTCCATTTGGTGTCATTTCCATTTGTTCATTCTGGCTGGCACTATTGTTGCTGTAACGTTGGTTACGTAACAATGAATGAATAGTTACCATGAAATCCCGTCCACTGTGCGCAATGCATGTCACAGAGCATTGTTGCGTAATGCACATCCATTGAATTGGAATTCAAATTCAATGTCCTATGCAAATATACTGCTTAAAAACATTCCAATCTGATGTAAATTATATTTTTAAAAATACCTAATTGCAGACAGTAGCTCGGGCTCTTAATCGATGAGCCAGAGTAAAGCGCCGAGAACGTCTACTACGAACAATATTGTTTTATTCAGGTCACCTGCAGCAGGAACGCGAAAGGGCAGACATGGAACGAAAATATATGAACAGTGACAAGGCCCAATGAAAAGAACCCGAGTTTGCAACCTTTTTCAGTGAAGTGGATGGTGGCACAAATATATAAAGCAAGCAAGCTCACGTTCCACAATACAAATCGTAATCGAAGACTCAGAAACGCCCGAGGATGCAAGAGAATTGTTAAAATTTTCAAAAATTTCTGCCCGATTTTTGCCAAACTTTTTCGGAATTGTAAGGTGTAGGTTAAAACCACCCCCCTGCACCCCAATTTTCAACAAATATGGCTGCAGCCGCCGCCACAAATCAGGGTAAGTCAGTCTGCGTTGTGGTGAGCGTTCAACATCATTCTGCAGTGTTACAGTTAAATAAAATTTGAATAGCTGCACGACGCACAGGACGTAACCGATGCAGAATTAGAGCTCGACCGATAAGTTTTTTTGGGCCGATACCGATGTTTTTGCATTACTCAAACTATACAGCTGAAAGGCATTACAGTATATTTTTTTCGTCAGGCCACATCAACAAGAAAATAATTACACAAGTTGCAATTACGAAAAAGCAGATTGTGATTGTGGTAAGTTGTAAACAAGCAGTGTCTATTTTGCCTTGTGAGGCAAAATATACACTAATGGAACTTTTTTGCCACCAGATGAATATAATTGGCTGAACTGGTCACATGACAAGTTTTGACAGCATGACTGTTTCATTTGACTGTGACGTCTGCAAATGGTTCAGTCTGATAGACAAGTAATGTGATGGTTTTAGTGCTGGCAAGCCGTTAGCAGCTTCTTGTTTGCACTGTGTGAACTGTAGGCTAAACCAAAACCCTTGTCTTTACGTATTGTACTTGTCACGTGACCACTTCAACCGTGTTTGACTAAAGGTCAAATGTACTCTAGTAGGATGGTTTCATCCGTCGTGCCTACTGCAGTCTATAGCAATTTCTAGGACTTACAGTAGTCTAACTATAAATCAACAAATACACAAACAGGCCTACTACCTATGTAGACATCTGTGCCTACGCTCAGATATCATAAGCAAAAAACAATGTGCGACGCATTAAAACCATCACTTCACTGTGATGAAGAACCGCACACAACATCGAATTCTGCGCAAATCTGGGTGACGTAGGTACTTTGTTGATGCACGCTGAACGCAAGGCTGCCTGTCCTAGAGAGACTTTGACAAAACAGCCAACCAACACAACAGAACGTAACCTAGTTAGTTCGCAGACAACCATCTACTTGCCGCGCCAAAACCGCGAGCGAATGTTGCGTCATAGAGCGTTTTGTCGGGAGGACTGCACTGCGGTCTGATTATTGTGGATGAAGGCTCGGTGCGCTCGGAACAGGACAGGAGAATTTGCGTTAATCAGTCAGGGTCAGAGACAAGTAGCAAATTGGGTTTCCGAACACTCCATGCAGAGAAACAGCGTAGCACTTTTATCAGCAAATATTGCCGATACATCGGTCGAGCTCCATACAGAATCAATGAAAACCTTTCACCTAATATTGGAAACCTATGCCAATGTGGGCTCCAGTCTTAAAAACTTGCAATGATTTCAACTTAGGCGTAGCTTTGACTGATTTTTAGACATTCACAATTGGTGAAAATGAGAAAGCGTGGTATTGGAAATGGATTAGCGGAGTCCATGACTCATGCAACTATTTATATGCACGGGAACGAACAATAACGTAAAAACTCCGGACAATTGAATTTACACATTAAAACATGGTCAGTTACTTAACCATAAACATGCATTTTCTTCACTACACGTTCTATCCTGGCGCCATTAGCCAGTGGTTCACCATGGAAAGTGGTTCTTATATCCTTTTTGTGAAAATTGCACTATTTCACACATGTTATTCTCGCTGATTTGTATTTTCTGTCCGTTACGAAAATTTGACAAAATTGTGCAAACACTCCAAAAAAGATGACGAACAGGCATGGGGAGGTTGGTGCTCACATATTTTACTGACAAATAATAAGCAATACGAAAATTAAGTCAAGCCTTATTCAAATGGATGGACTAAGAGTCACAAAGGCTGTGCGTATCGCCCAACACGTTTCATTTATAAGTGGGCATGATTCCTCCGACAAATCGGCTGCAAATCCAACAGATCGCTTTAACTGCCTTCTGTCGCATTAAAAGTTTTGTTGACACTGCGTCACACACTTTCTAGTATGAGTTCGGTAACTCGGAGCTAATGCGAAGAAACCATTAAATCTTTTTGATATAACTCACACCAATAAGATTTATAACGACCCAACAACCACGTCGGGTCAAACAAACGAGAGGGCGCGGCGCAATTTGAGATCTTGCAGCGCAGACTCAACAAACGCCTGAGTGCGTTAGCATTTTTGTGAGCGGGTGTTGACCAAGCAATAAAAACACCTTAGCAAAGAACGACAGATTCAGGACTACATGCATACCAGAAGCCATTACAGGGAACAAAATTTAAACATAAAAAATAATAATAACAGCAGGGATTTTTGAGGAAGATGTTAGGTACCCGGTATGGATCTGTAGGGACCCGATATCTCTGAATCTAGGGACCCGATGATAATTTTCTCTGATTCTAGGGACCCGATTCGAAATTCTCTAAAACGCCTTTAAAAAACCCTGATACCAGGGTGAAAAGCTCATTTCAATTTTTCAATAATTTTTGAGCACGCTTTCTCGCGCGGTCTGCGTTTGTGTGAACCCAAGATGGAGAATTTCAAATTTTCAAAAGACCGGAAAAGGCCAGTTCCTGATACAAGCAGCATCTACAAAAACAGCTTTGTTGACGCTTGCTTCGTTCAGTATTTAACAGCCATTAACAAATACTTTCAAGCCCCAGTACAGAGGTCCGATCACCGAAATGTTTGCAAATATCTTATACATGTATTTTATCAATTATAGCTAACTCATGTCTTAAAGTAGTGGTTGCTAACCTGGGGTCCACAGATAGATTGTTAGGGTCCATGACCCTTGTATAAGATGAAAGCAAAATAGTGAAATTTGGAACTACCCGCCGTGGTGGTCTAGTTTGCAAAAGACAATCAATCGAGCGCAACTCTAGAATCCAGACTGCAGGGCAACGCAAGATCTGCCTCGTGCGAACCACCACGTGTTTATTCACTTCATCATAGGTATGCAAGTTGCAATTACCCCGCCCTTAGCAACGCCTTTAACACACATTTCCATTCGTTAGGCATTTTGATTGTCATACAACAATGTCGATTTGTTGCGTGTTGAGTTCCATGAAAATGATTTTTCGCGCGCAAAGCGGATGATAGCCTTTTCTAGTAGAAACCACTTGCTGTACACAACAGTACAAAATGTTTTTTATCAAAAACAGCAGTCTCTCAAGCACGCGGTCCGCGATGGTTTGTGGAAATTTTCAAATAATTAGCACTGATGCTATTTAGTTGATTCACCGAGTTTAAAAGTACTCGGCCAGCGAGTGAACAAATCCCTTTCAAACGAACGTAGAGACGGTTAGAAACGATTTGTCTGTAACTCGTGATACTTTTCGCAGGAAATAAGATGTAAACATGTTTCTATTAAGGTTTAGGTCAGATTATAGCCAAGTTTCCAAAAAAACTTAAGCCAAAAAATGGCTCGTTGGGTTGGGCCAATAAGGCGAGAAAACCTACCCTAATTATTACGTAACCCACAAAAACCTCAAACCCAAAACTCAATTTTGTTTTAAATCTACAACAGCGTTCCCAAACATTTAAAAAAATCATTTTCCATACTTTTTCAACACTAAATTAAAAAGTTCAAAACCATTACTTCTCTTCATTTTTTGAAATTCTTAATCATGAAACTCAATTTTGCACATTGCATAACACTGCATAAATAATGAACCGCTTTGCCTTCAGTAAAACTCTGCTCAGATACTTCAAATTTCTTTTACGTTTAGACTTTCCATACTTTTTCAATACCTAATGCATATTTTGGCCAATTTCAATACTTTTTCAAGGTTTTCAAAACCCATTTTTAAATTCAATAATTTTTCAATACTTTCAATATCGCGTGGGAACGCTGTCTAAACTGCAAGATTTCCCGAATCCGTAGAGGGTTTGAAGAGCTCTTCACCTCAATCGGCTGGCGAGTTATGGTGCTGCGAAGTTCAGCAAGAAAAGTGGCGCACGCGGTACTTAATGGTTTTATCCTATGTTTTCGCTAAATGGTAGATAGGATTGGTTAAAGAAGTCAGCTGATTAAGCAATAAAACGACATATGCGTGCAAAAGCTATACAATGAACCGACGTGATTTGACAATAACCAAAGAAACGCTTTGGAGAATCGTAGTCACTGACGAAGGAGTATATGCGTTTTCCTTGTTTGGAATACAAGGAGAATCCGTTTCAAGTTTGTTGCAAATTTTTCCTGTAAATTTCTAATCACTTAGCTCTCTTTGTTTGCAAGATATTTTCTTTGTTTCATAGCTTCTTAATAAAAATAACAGAAGCCTTCTGCATAAATTCTCCTGAATATCATAACTTTGGCAACACACAGGTGGGTGCATGCATAATTCCAGACAGACCTAAGCAAGGAAAACAAAATTGCTGGTATCCAACTTCTGAATACATCTTTTTGGACATCAAATTATTACAAATGGCAAATAACATTTTAGCACTGCTACCATTGCGTTTTAAAACCAGTTTCTCGTTGCATCACATTACCGCAATCTTAGCACGTTAGTACCACATGGACTGAGTGAGAAGAAACAGTGACAGGTTGATTGCAGTTTGGGTTAAAGGCGCATAATACTCTCATCAGGGAAGTTTAAAATAAAAGATGGTCAACAACATTCTTATATGACCAATATTGTCAACAACTGCACAATTTTTATTTTTTACTTCTTTTACTTTTTACGTCTGTGTATTTGCACAACTTGAGTTAAATAATAAAAATAATCGCACGTTGGAATCATCATCATCAACCAATAATACCTTGGAAATATGTGTGAACCTGGAGAGGAGAACAATCTGAAAGTATTACAGTACATTCTAACCTGCATCTCTTGCTTGCATAGCACCTCTGGTTATTCCTCTAGGAGCCAAAGCATGTTCGCGGTCTCCCATTGCTTGGACAAGATTACCAGGTCCAGGCCGAGGCGGGGCTGCTCGGGGTCCATCACCATCTGCAGAAACGCATTGCACTGAATAAACTTACGATTCACTAATGTTTACATCAGTACATGTTTCCGTCCTGGGTTTATTTTTACGGCCATAGACGGAATTTTATTTTAAATGACCAAAATATAAGTCAATTTGGTCATGCCGTCTGAAAAGGTGGGATAGTGAATGCTGTTACGGCAAGTTTCAACATGGGACAAATGACCGAAATGTCTCAGCGAAAGAAAAACAGTTTCTATCTACTGACTTTTACTCCCCGGTATACAAAACTTATCCTATAATACAACCTCCGAGACAGAGACTTTGTTTAAACTTCAAGACCAAGTCTTTGTCAAAAAAGCCCGAGACAGAAATGTTCGAAACCGAGTTCAAGACCAAAGAAGATCTGAAAATTTCTTTTGAATTCTTCAAAATTAGCCATTAACACTCCTGGGCTGTATTTTTCTTGTACTTCTTTTAAAAAACATTTTTGTCATCTTTTTTGACTATCTTTATCTGAAGATACTCACAAAAATTGATCATGAAACACTTTTAAGACCGAGTTCCGACACTCCTTTGCTGGAGCTGGTCACATCACCGACAAATGTTTTGTAGCATTCTATATATCACCTTTGAAAATTAATTTGTATAGTGGTTGATATGGGCTTTAGTGTTTTCTGCACTGCTAATGAATGATTTCCAACAATTTCTATTTGTGATTCGATGCAACGTACTTGCTTGAGAACAGCTTTATCAGTAGACATGATAACCTGCAAATCCACATCACGGTGATTGGTCACTGTTCCTGGTTACTCATGTTCCTGTAAACGTACAGCGCTGCTGTTCCGTGGCATTCAATACTGAATGTTTTACACTACGCTGATCTGCCTTCACATTCACATGTATTGGTGACTTTGTTCTTTATTTGAATATTAAGTAAAGCAATCAAACTTACAGCACTACAGAAGAGTGTTTACTGAACAAATTGGTGAACGCCTACATACTCCTTGCATTGGATTGACAAGCTCAAGACTAGGGATGCATATAATGGATCATCGAATCCTATGGATTCGAATCAAAAATCAGTTTTTTTCGATGATTTAGATCCGATAATAATGTGGATTAAATTTAAGTGAAAAATTTCAAAGTCGGCAAAGCAAATGGTTTCAATAAGTTTTGCAGTAGCATAAATTTTGCAGTGGCACACTGCGCTCCTGAGAAGAAAAAGAAACACTCAACAAGCTCATGGCACTGTGTAGGCCTAGTGACGCAACGAGGCTAATTAGCAAGTGATGTGATCGCTGATCGGCGTTCTAAACCTCTGCGCGATTGCAGTTTATCAAACGTCCTCTGATAGGTCTAAGCTACAACATTTTTTTCAGATGAATCCGGTTAATCGCATACCCAAGTTTTTCATGTGTTTAACCGGAATATGGAATTATCTGCATCAGACAAATACAAGTTTACCGCCTTGCTCTATTTCTGTCCACATACTTGCTAAGTTACTATATGACACTGCTGATATCTCGTAGCTTGACGCCGTACATGGAGATTTCTAGAACTGTCGGATATAAGACTGCTTCCAATGTTATAAAAATCCCTTGGTCCTGATATTTTAAATTCTGAACTCCTGCAGTGTTTAACAGACCAACGGCCATCAATTGAAATGCAAACGCAAAGTTGTTGCGGGGCCGTGTATTGCATGGTATCTTTAACCTGGGCATTGTATGTGTGACGAAAATAATTGTCTGCGTCAGTCGAGAAACGTTTCCAGCACTTGCACCCACGATTCTTCTGCTTGTTTACGACTATGCAATGCAGTTTTTAACACGTTTATGCCTCAAAGTTGTCGTGTACTATTTCCAACCCAAATGGCTCACTGGGCCAAAAATCATGTCGGTATCTTAACCACGGCCGCACATTTGATGACATATTAATGAGGGCCGCACGTTAAATGATTTGTTTAGATCTGAGCAAACCAAATTTAGCTGAAGCTAATATACTGAAAGCGTTCGAATCCTAATTTCAATGTTTGCAGACCTGATAAAGCGGCACTGAGGAGACCACCTGCATCAAAAACGTCAATTCAAGGTTAGCAAAATAAGGAAAGGTTGTCAGTATGTAGGATACTTTTATTACAGTGAAAACCCAAACTGGGCCGCACAAAACCTTCGTCTGGGCCGCGAGTTGGACATAGCTGGATGAGACAGTGAAGAAAACCACACAAGTGGTTTACTGACGCTAGAACTGCTTTTCTTCTGTAAGCCCAAATAATTGGTTAAAGTTGCCATCTAATCAGTGGAATCTACAAATTCGCCGCTTGAGGTTGAACCTGTGGTGTTGATTTTCGCATCTCCGCGAAAGGTGGTAATTTCGTTTAATGGCCATCCTCACGGGGACAGTCGATTTAATGGTACCGCAGCTTCACCTTTCTTTGAAGTGAAATACACGATTAACTATTACTGATCTACAAATGAAAACAACATTTCTGTGCGAATATCCAGTTTATGCGATTAAACGGACTATTTTTCACATGTGAACGCCTTTGGCTTGCGATTCCAGAATCCAGGATTGCGGAGTCGGATTTTTTTGTCTGACTGCAAAAGTCCAATTAAATCATGTTTTACATCACACTCCTAAATTGGGTATTTCTGTTGAAATGGTACAATTTCTTTTGGAACTTTCATTTGAACAGAGAATTCTAGCTGTGCACCACGATTTTCATTGATTGCTTGTTGCTACAAAATTGTTGACAGCCAAACTTCATTCACATTATGCTATGGCGTCGGAAATTCTGCGAAGTGCGGAGCCGAAAGTTTTGGAAAGGTCAGAGTCGAACATTTTAACTCCGACTGCGCAACCTGTCAGAATCCTATGCTATAAGCGGATTGTGCTTTAACCGATATGCAATCAACCGGAGTCGTCTTTTTAAGGTGCAATCAGTTGTTGCGTAACACACAATAACTTTTTTGTATTTGGTCTTTTCCAACGAAAATTTCCACGTTTCCTTGGGCAAGAAATTTTATGACAATTGCCTTTACCAGCGATCGTGCAATCCGAGTAATTGGTAGTTTCAAATTACGGTAGCAATTAAAGTAGACAACCAGAAACAATAAATGCCGTCAGATGTCGTGGGCCAGGTGTACGTACACCGATGCATAGCGCTTCACAAGTCCGCAGTTATTCTGGAATATTTGTTTTTCTGGATGGAAAATAATAGATTTCGGAATATTCCAGTACCTCGAAATGTTCCACAATGCACATCCCTACAAGACGTCAGGTCGCTTATTTGGGACACTGTGACCCACACTACTACTACTACAACACTTATTTGTGCCACACTGCAACTACTATGTTGACTTTAGCTGTGACTCGTGAAATTAAGGCAATATCAACTCTTTGCATCGCAGTCCCCAGAATTACATGGATGTTTAGGTTTTACTTTGAGTGCACATGCATTGTTAGCATGTGGAGTGTGGATGACATTGAGCAGGTCAGAATGAAAATTTTTGCATTTGTGAATAAAACAGTACATTGTTACTTAAACCTGTTGTGTGCGAATGAACGAAACAAAATTGCAGAATCAAGTCTGATTTCGACCTGTAGCTGATAAGAGCTTACTTGTAACATGTTCATTTGGACATCTAAGGAANAAATAGCAACNCATGTGCGTTTAGCAAAGCTGACGCTTGGCAGCGTTCGACCATAAAATAGTTGTGTCAATGAAATCATTTGAGATATGCCCGAGCGCGTTTTTCAACAGCGTTGTGCAATACGTGCACATGCACACCGGTGGGATGCACGCATTTTTTTATTTTACTTGTTTAGTGATATCGTTTACAAGGTGTCTGTTTTGATCAATTATCAACGTTTTCCGATAATGAATTGTGGCTAGTTTAGACGAGCATTTTTTTGCTTGCAAAAATTAAAAGACAACACCTGCTTGATCGTATTTTGCAAAAGTGAGAGATGAACATGCATGTACATCGTTTGAAAACCCGTTTCCATATTCTTGAAAACTGCAATTACGGTAGGGTTTATGAACTCACCTGAAAAGAATTACAACTTTAAGCAACTAATACAGCTGAAAGTTGAAGTCGGATAATCAAAATTGCCCTGAGTCGGAGGATGAGACTTCTGACTCCACAGCCCTGCTACCTACACATGTCACTTTTCCATGAGTTCATTCAATTATTTGAATGATGTTTGACCAGTCAGCAGAAACTTCAGGGCAAAAAATTACTTCTCCCACTACAAAGCCTGTGACAATGACTGCAGTTACCTAACTCTTTGCATGTTGTAGGGAGACAACCTGAGTGGAGATCCGTAAGCCACTGGGGTGCTCAGGGTTATTACTTTTCTTGGTCAACCAGGTTTCCTTAACTCAAAGAAAGAGGAGAAAACTGGGGAAGTTTGAGGCATTACATGCTGTCTGGATTTTTTTGCTGAGGCATTTCGGTGATTTTTCCTAAAATTATATTAAGAGTATCCACTGGTCTATATTTTCAGACAATATAACCAAATTGACTTATTTTTTTGCAATCATTAAAAAAAGTTGGTCTACAAACGAAAAAAAAACAGTATGCTGTTCACCACAATCTGTTGATCACATGTTTTACACTGTTTTCCAGCATGCTTGTTTTGTTGGATGTATGATACGTTTTTATTTGAGACAAAAAAGAGTGATGTCAAAAAAACAAGTACAATAAGTGCAAAGCACAATCCAGAATTGACAAATGTCATGAACTTAGGATGTAAACACTATCTTTCTGATAGCACAGAAGTGCAAAATTGATATAGTTGGAGGCAGTATGAAATAACTTCTTTTGAAATGTCATGGACTTCAACATAGCCCCTCAGGTCTGTAAGTTACGGTCAAATGACAAAACTAAAACCACAAAACGGTTTAAGGCAAGACACCTGCATTGCATGCAACAGACTGCAATGCACCATCAAAACCGACACTATGTGTTAAAATACACATGCTTATTACTTTTTTTCTGAGTGTATAGGAAGAAAATCCCTTGTGATGGAAATAGGTAAAGGGCACGTCTGCATCTTTTAAACTACCATCAGTTTTCTAGCTCAACCAATTTTTGAGATATAGCCAAATTATGCATTTTTTCTTCATTGTCTGATGTGCATACACACTTAGGGGGTGCACCAACCTGAAATTGGTTTCTATATCATTTATTTGCTATTTGTGAACAATTAAGTACCACTTTTTAAAATCGCTACACATACATGCAAATCTATTTCTCCAAAACATTATTCAGCAATTGTTTAGCCAATACTAACCATCAGGTGGAACACCACGTGCACGACCCCTTGCTCGTCCTCTTGCACGGCTTTGCTGTTGTTCTGCCATAGTTTTGAAGTTAACCTAAATGAGTAAAGCAATGTTATACAACAAAAATAATCTTGAAACCATTGCGGACATGCAAATATTGAGCTGAAAGACACATTGACAACTCATATCTCATTAGGATTTATTCATTGCCTACCTTATAAATAACCCAACACTTTGTGAGATGAAGACTCCAAATGAAGCACTTTTAACAAACTGCAGAAAATCTTTCATGTACAGTTAACTTGCTGCAAACTCAAACAAATCAAAATTAAATTTTTTTAACACCGTTTGGATCTGGGCGAATTTTGCTTTAATTTTTGCAACTCCATAACTTGCCAGTCGATTGTGCTAGAGAGCTGTTTGAACCCTTAAAAAACTCAACGAGTCTGCTAGTTTGCAATGAAAAAGTTGTTAGGTTTTGAGTTTTGTTTTTTTTGTGGGTGACATCATAAATAGGGTAATTTAACCCTTTCAGTCCCGCGTGCGCCACTTTCCTTGCAGAGCTTTACAATCCTGTAACTCGCCAGGCGATTGAGCTAGAGAGCTGTTTAAACTCTCTGCGGATTCAGCAAGTCTTGTAGTCAAAATCGAAAAAAATTTTTTCGTTTGATGTTTGAGATTTTCTGGGGGGAACGTCGCAAGTAGGGGTGTTTTTGGGTTATTTTGGCCATCTTTGCCTGGCCCTGGGCACCGTCCCAATGGGCCGTTTTTTGGACTCAAAGTTCAGTTGAAAACTAGGTCAAAATCCGCATCCACAGAGCCTTTGATTGACTTTCTAGTATATCGGGAGCGAAAATTACGGCTCATAAACCAAAAATTGACCAAAAGTTTGCTCCCTCAAAAGTCACTCTTGGGGACATTCCACCGCAGGCAATAACTCGCCGTCAGATTGAGCTAAAGAGCTGTTCAAACCCTCTATAGACTCGTGAAGGTATGTAGTTTGCAATAAAAAAAAAACGTTTCAGTTTAGGATGTCTGATTTTTTTTAATGTTTATATAATGATAGGATGTTTATGTTATTTTTTTGCTGACGTCAGCATTTTTGCCTGACCTCCCTTTTAGACCCGCAGGAGCCATTTAAATGACACAAAATTTTTTTTAGTTTAGCTGTTTTTTGGTTACATTTCGGGACTTTGAAGGGTTCGAATGGGCTTTTAGTGTTCCTGGTTTCAAGATTAGGGCCAAAAAAACTCAAAAATTAATATAGCAAATCCCCCAAAAGTATTGAGAAAAGCCCCTTACCAATTAGTTGCTTTTTGGCCTAACTTTTGAACCAGAAATGCTAGAAACTCAATCAAGGGCTCTAAAAACGCGTATTCTGCCATAGTATCCGTAAGTACTGCGAGCCAAAATATTGGCGCGTGGGATCAGATGATGACGTCATATAATTAACCAAAAAACATGCCCCTGTCATGATCCCATTGGCCCAAAATCCCCCAACCAAATGAAAAAAAAAATTTTTATTCTGAACTACATAACGCTACCAGTCATTACAGGGTTTGAACAGCTCTCCAGCTCAATCTGCTGCCGAGTTATGACTGGCCAAAGTTTTCCCTGAAAGGGCAAATTATGCCTTTTCTGAAAAGTTTTGAATAAGGCCAAAAACTGGGTTTTTGACCCATAATTTTGGCTACAGATATGCTAGCAAGTCAATCCAGGGCTCTCTAGACGCGGATGTTGACCTAGTTTTCAACCAAACTTTGAGCCAAAAGAGTGGGTTAATGGGTTGGGGCCCAGGGCCGGCCAAAATTTCCGAAACATGCCTTCTTTGTGACATCACCTCCAGAAATCCCGCCACCGAAAACGAAAAACGTTTTTTTTCGATTTTGACTAAAAGACTTGCTGAATCAGTGGATGGTTCAGATAGCTCTCTAGCTCAATCGCCTGGTGAGTTATAGGATTGCAGAGCTCTGCAAGATTTGGGGCTTTTGCAGGACTGAAAGGGTTAAGCCTTTTTTACCAAGGTTATTGGGTCCTGGGCCCCCAACCACAAGGGGAAAGTGTTTCGCTTGCATTTTTAGTGAAAACTAGGCTTAAACCTTAGTCTTTCGAGCATTTGATTGGCTTTCTGGTTCAAAAGTTATGGCAGAAAACCGCGTTTACCAAACATTGGTAATTTGCAATAACTTTTGAAACAGAGAACCTAGAAAGCTAATCAAAGGCTGAAAAGACACAGATTTCAGCATCGTTTTCACTAAAAACTTGTCTAGGTCCCAGTAGCCTTGGCCATCAGGCCTAAACCTACCCTACTGATCGTGTCACCAGCAACAAAAATGAAACCCAAAACCTAAAATATTTCTTCATTGCAAACCAGAAGACCGGCCAAATCTTTTGATGGTTTGGACAGGTCTCTAGCACAATCAAATGGAAAGTTATGGAGTTGCAAAGTGGTACGAAAATAGAAACTCAATGTGTGATTTCAAAGTACAATATACTTGTACACTGACTCCCAACATGTTAACTGTTGCATTTGTTGACATGCTGAATAAAAAACATAAAAAATATTTTCGCAAACCTTTTCAGAGGGTACGTCAGTGCTTAATTATAGGAAATATCTAAGTAGCCTGCAACAGCTACGCAAGGTCAATTGCTAGGAACCTGGTACCTACATGATTCAGTGCATGGTTAGGTTTAGTCACCACAAACAAAAGGCATGTTTAGATTTGTTTTCTATAATAGTAGGATGAACATACAATGGTAGAGCGGTGGTCTCAGCAATGATGTCTGCACTATGCTAGAGTTTGTGGTATACCTGGCAACTCCTTGTTTATCTTCAGTATGAACGAGTATTTAGACTTTTAGCCTTAAGGTTTTACGTTTGTTGTCTACAGGTTTAGGGTTTTAGGCTAAGTGTTAGGGTTTTACGTAATAGGGTAAATGCAGGTTTAGGGTTGCATAGGTTATCCCAGGAGCAAGCAAATAGGGGCCTGCGGGCCAAATGTGGCCCGCCACAGTGTTCTCAGTGGCCCACAGTATTCAGGAAATATGTTCAAATCTGAAATTTCCTCCAACTTACCACAAGAAATGTTGGTGCTGAGGCTACTTAATCAAGACTTGCTTCTATATCCATAAGGTACTGTACATCCCTCCGCTAAATGCAGCCTTCTCAACGTGCCCCCGAGTCAAAAGAATTGACCATCCCTGGGTTAGCCTATTCACTATTATTTGGCCAACTGAACTATGGTAATACAATTCCTAATTACTGCATTTTTTCATTTCAATTGATTTTACTGCCTTTTAAACAAGACGTTTACAGTTCTTATCAACCAACTTTTAAATCCTGTACTTAAACCGCACATAATGTACGAACATGCCCTTAGCCATGTGACCATAAACCATCAGCATCGTAACCGCTCAGCTTGGCTTGTGTAGCCGTAGTCGGAGGCAAGGTAGATTTCATTGTTATGTGGAGCACTTTTGTCTGTGTTCACTGCCAGTGAGTGATCTCTACTGTACACTGTCCTAGGGTTTTTGCGTTGGCAGTAGCAACAGAACCATTGATGGATCTTCAAATTTGAAACCTTATTTAACCATCTCCTTTAATGTGACAGTAACACATGACGAGAATGCAGTACGCTTGGAAGAAACACAGTAAATGTAAAAGGTAAACCTAAAACCAAACCCTAACCATGAGAATCAGAAGCATTTTTTTCTTTGGGGGGCCACATGGGGAATGTTCAAAAATTTTTGTAGGGGTTTAATAGTGGTGAAATTTGTTTTTTTCCCCTAGAAACTAACAAAACAACCATTTTTCTTTGTAATTTTAAAAATCCAGGGTGATAAAGTCCTCTCCTCCCCCTTCTGACGCCCATGACCCAAACCTTAACTGCAGTCCTAGCCCCAACGCTGACCTAATGCTAACACTAACCTAACGCTAACCACAAAAACTGGTCTCTAAACCCACCCTGTAAACTGAACCCCTAAATGTAACACTGAAACCTAACCCATATATGTAACCCCTAAACTTATCCCCTAAACCAAAAGTTTGAAGTTTTTAAAAAAAAAGAAAAACTGCTATAATGATTTGAAACTTGCAAGCACTACCAAAACAAAATTCCCCAAAGTGAGGGACAAACCGATAAACTATTGGCATGGCAAACTTGGAATCTACCCGTTAAGCTACAGATCGACACCAGTGGAATGACAAACTGAGTGCTTTATTCGAACAGCGTCATGCGAGGCGGTATGGTCAAATAAGTTTTGAAATAGGAAGATCCATGGGACTTAGCATAGTTGTTGCCAGCTACCTACCACTTGACTTAGTGTAACCATTGCTGGTAACCAAGACACTGTCTTAAAACCTTCACTGCCAGGTGATTTTCGGGTCAAAGTGAGTCTTAGCAACTGCACAACTTGCCAGGCAATTGTGCTAGAGAGCTGTTCAAACCCTCAAACAACAGGACAAGTCCTCTGCAATGAAATATCACTTTTGGTTTTGGGTTTCGGATTATTTCTGAGGTAGTGACATCGTAAGTAGAGAACTAGGCTTTTTGGCCCACTTTATCTGGCCCTGGGCCCAAACCGCTAGATCAGGGGTTCCCAACCTGATGTACATGTAACCCCGGTGGTACATTTGCCTATCCGAAGGGGTACATTTAAGGTTAGCAATAGAAGATAGAAATATATTTACATATTGTTTAATTCCATGTATTTATACATATATCAGTTATTATTATTATCAAAAGTCAGTATACGCTTATTGGTAAATATATCTATGGATGATCATAACAAATTATTTTGACATAAGAAATCTTAAAGGTACATGTTCATCTGTCGAAATTCCAAGGGGTACATGCTTATCTGTTGAAATGCTGAAGGGGTACATGCTCATCTGTCGGAATGCTGAAGGGGTACATGGTAACAGAAAGGTTGGAAACCCCTGCGCTAGATGGTAATATTTTGCTCAAGTTTGTATTAGAAACTAGGCTAAAATCAGTGTCTTTAGATACCTTGGATGACTTGCTAAAGGTTTGGGTTCAAAAGTCATAGTCTAAAAATAACAAAATAATTAATCCTTAATTATTAAACAATTAACGTCAATCTAGGACTCAACTCAGATTTTAGCCTAGTTTCAAATAAAAACTTCATCGAAATACTTCCATCTAGCATTTGGGCCCTAGGCCAGGTAACACGAGCCAAAATGGCTAAAAACCTACCTCACATCACTCACAAGAAACCCAAAACTCAAAATATTTTTTTATTACATACTCAAAGACTTGCCAAACCTCTTGAGGGTTTGAACAGCTCTCTAGCACAATCAACTAGTGAGTTGTGGAGTTCCAAAATGGTGCAAAATTAGCGGCTCATTGAGGGATTTTTAGGTACATGATATCTTCATTCACTGGCAGTGACCGTGTTAATTAATTACAAATATTTTGCACAAAATTATATCCTGATGAAGTGCTTCGGTCACGAAAATTTTCAACTATTTTTTAGGGTCATACAAAAAGGTACTGGTGAACCTCTGCACTAGGGTAAAAATGGTTTGCAATGACTGTAAATGGGAACATCAGTAGCACAGATGCTTGTAGCAGCTTTTTTTTAATTATATTTTTGGTGATGGCAGTTATCGGGAAGCCGAAACCAGAAATTTGCCCCTTGCTGAGGCAATTGAGGTGAGCGCACTTGCCCAAGGAGCGCTACGGCAATTTCCTCAGTGGCCGTAGATCGAACACCCAACCTTTCAATTGGGAGGCAGACACTTTACCACAACTGAGCCATTGCCACCCCCTGAGGCGAGCCATTGTAGCAGTTGTAGCATGCTACTTTGCATGTACTATTTCACAAGCAAAAAGTAACAAATAAAACTTGGGAATGCCATAATATCTTGTATTGTGCAAAAATTCGACAATCTGCATGGATAACCAACGTTTCATTTTTAGAAAATTTGGACCAACTTTTCAAATGGGTGAAGTTCAACCAGCAAATCAGTTTTACTACCTTTGTTTGCTGCTGAAGTTGTATCATTTGTTACAAAATATAAAAAAATTGGACTTAAGTCATGAAAAAATTGATATTCCACCATTATTGATTGCAATATCAGGGTTGCCAGATGCGTTTTGCGAAAATACCGGCCATTTTGGCAACCGTGATAGATCTAAGCTGTGTTGTATTTTGTAAGCGAAACAGGGAACCAGAAAGACATTTTTCTTAGCCACAACTAATAATTTACCTGTATTTTGGCTGGCGCATAACATTACATTTCGGTGTGTGTGTGACATGAAAACACACCAGGGATTGCATCAACAGCAACAAACAAAATTCGCTGAAGGAACTGTCCTGACAAGATTCACTACTACTAGCATCGATATAATTTGAGAAATTTTATTAGTTCTTTTAAGTTTCGGCAAATTATTTTTTTTGTAAACACCAGCTTCAGGCACAGATTTTTAAAATACACTGGCCTTTTACTGGTCTCTGCTAAATTAGCAGTAAAATACTGGCCAGGACTGTGAAATAATACCGGCAATCTGGCAACCCTATTAATTAATTAATGTAATATGCAAACAGAGCTGCACAATGAGTATATATACCAATCATAAAAAACGACTTTTCTTAAATTTCCTACATTGTGCATGATACAGCATACACCACAGAAATTTTGAGACCCAACAGTAACAGATAAAACATTTTTTTGGTTTGCAATCTGCTTTTTAAAAATATATCTGGAAATCTGTTGAAGATGTTTTTGATTGAGAACTGAATTCAAATTCTGTATGAGTTTCAAGTTTGGACACATCAATACTGTTACCTTATTCAAGGATCAACAGTTTTTGCTAACAAATAACGCTTGTGTTTAAAGAAGTGCTTGCCGTGTGAAGGTTTCACTTGGCAGCCAGCAAGTTTATCAGAAATTATCAAAACTACTTCTGAACATCAAAAAATCATTACAAGTTTCCATAACTACAACACTGAAAACATGCAGATTTTACCAGATTAACCACGATACAAACCTACAGCTCTGCACGTGGTTTTTCGTTTAAGAAGTGTTCAGGAATCAGCAGAGGACAGTTGCTCAGTTAGACATCCCGCCAAAAATAAAAACAAATGAACTTAAGCATTGTGTTCTCAACGGGAAAAGATTTGTTTGCTGTTAGTTTATCACCACAAATGCAATAAATTACGGCCTCCACCTCCAATGATCTTTTCCGATAAGCCTGCTCGCCAATCCACAAACTGCAGTCTCTCTACGGAACTTCCTCCTGGACCACGCCGCCAGCTCATCAGACCAACAGACCAAAACCAATCAAGCGAGACCAAAGTAAAAACGCGCAACCACAACCAGTTACATGACCACGGAGTAGGAATGCCGGAGTTTGCATTTTAGGCTCCCGGGTCAAGCGAAATTTCTGACCTATAACTGTTTGCCAGCTATTTTTTTTCTCAGAGTAAAGGAATAAAGTTTGGCGATTACTTTTAAGATGTGTGTTGTGCAAATTAAAACTTTTTGGTTAGATGTCAGATACCTACAACATGCTACAGTACGGGAAAAACTATAACCACTGAAAAATATTGGACTGAGTGTTAGGCATCAATTACATTTCTTTTCCTAACCCTAATCCAAACGGTAGATGATGAAATGGATGCCGATTTTGCGCATTTGACCTGAGGTAACCTCGCGCGATGAAAATGCAGGAAACAATGCTCGTTTCTGCGTCAAGGCAGCAGAGATGAGCACGGATCAGGACTGGATCGGACTGGATCAGGACTGAAGCCAACTTTGCCAGATCAGGACTGGATCGGACTGAGAAAATTTTTGTTGTTTTAATGTGATTATTCTGAAAATATCAAAAATTTTAGTTGTGATCCGAATTCACAGGTTTGCTAAATAGTAGTGCATATTTTGCCATCAAATGATAAATCTGCTGGACTATTTTGCAATTTGAACTGTATCCACCGTTGTTCACACATAACGTTGAGTTTTAGTAGCAACGTGGACATTGTTGAGTAGTTGGTGTCTATACCAGCTGTGCGATTGTTCGTTGGTTCTGCTCTCACCATTTCTTTTGGCTTAGCTGGTAGAGGTTACACTTAATAGGAGTGCTTTGAGTATACTTTTCCAAAAAGTTTAGGGTTTACGTTTAGGCTGTAGGCTATGCTGAAGTGTCAGTTCAGGGTTTACCTTTAGGTTTAGGGTTTAGGTTTTAAGTTCAACTTTTAGGTTTAGATTTTGGGTTTATGTTTGAATTTTGGGTTTAGGTTCAAGTTTTGGGTTTAGGTTTAGGGTTTAGATTTTAGGTTTAGGTTTCAGGTTTAGGTTTTGGGTTTAAGTTTTGGTTTTAGGTTTAGGTTTAGGGTTTTAGGTCATGTAACAAGGACCGTACGCTGATCCAAGTGTTTCGTCCTTGTCACTTGACCAATCCAAGCAATTGGACTCTTTTAACGGCAAAATAACTCCAGCAGTGCTTATGTCTCTGATGCCTAATAGACACTTTCTTGTTAAATTTTGGGAATGCCGAAAGGCTGTGTCTATTTTGCCTCATGAGACAAAGGCACTGCTTGAAGTATTTTGCCTTCAACCAACGGTAATTGGCGAAAAGCAAAATAGCTCAAGTAGTTATTTTGCCTCATGAGGCAAAATAAAAATACATGATTTTACATTGGCGGATCAGGACAGGATCGGACTGATGATTTTCAAAAATTTTGCGGATCAGAACTGGATTGGATTCAATTTTATCAGATCAGGACTGGACTCGGACTGTAAAATTTCACTGTCCGCTCATCTCTGCAAGGTAGCAGAGATTATCACTATCCGAGTATCCGGTTTGCTACCCGGCCAGATAATGACAGTTGGATACCCTGCCAGATAATGACAGTGAGTTTGCAACCGGATAGGGATATCCAAAAGCTGTTTTCAAACGGGAACCGGATACAGATCCGGATATCCAAAACGCTTTTGTCGATATTTTTAGGATTTACACTTTTGGAAAAAGTTGCACATTGCACAATCATTCATTTATTAAATAATTATCTCCAGAAGCATCTTTTCAGCATTCTGTGCCATGACTCCCTGTTTTTCTATGGTGTAATTTCTTTACCGTAGTGTAATCCCATTCCCCCTCTTAATCTGCTAATTGGACACTCCAAGTTTATCAGCACTAATCTGTTCCTGGTGTGGCAAGATGGGGCTCTTTCAGCAGGCCTATACATTTTAAAGGACGTTGTTTGCTGCGTACCTGGACTAAGGCTAGCTAGTGTAGGCCTACTGTGATCTGTAGTCTAGACTAGCTAGAGCACTCTAGCTCTTTTAATGTGAACTGTAGTCTACACCAAGTCTTGCAGTCTTTACGCCTATTCTACGTGAGCCTGCAAGTGCATTGACTGGTTGTTGGATGATACCAGGCCAGATAGCTTTTTTCTTTCTTAAAACATGATATGCAAACTTGTTTTGTAGCACTGAGTTGTTGGATTGAATTTTTAGTCAGTCATTTCAATATAAATGACGTATTTTAAGCCGGTGTGTTGTTCTGAATGCTGTTTTTGTTTTGGTTTGTAGACTAGCATCGCTGTGAAGTTAGGTTTGGTTAAAGTGCAATGGTAGGATTAATAAATGAAATTATGAATGTGAACTCGCTGATGGTTATTAAAATCTAACCATTGTTACCGAAGAAATGGCTAATGAAATTCTTGGTGTGGCAACAGAACCGTCACCAGAAAGTATAGGCTAGGGGTCTTTATTTTTGTCCAGTGGGGCTTGACATTCTAAAATTTGAACAAACATCACAGTTTTATAGTGCTTCATATTTAAATTCGGGGGTGATTGGAGCTTGGTTTCGGAGGGGCTAAGTCCATCAAAGATCCCCGTGGCTGCAGGACTCTGTGGCAAAACTTCAGTTTGCTTTTTAATGCAACTGAATCGCAAACGTACTTAGGTTGTGTGTTATGTCAAGCTTGCAAGATATGTTAAACTTTCTGTTTATGAGCATGACAGGGTCCAAAGTGGCACAACGCATTCAGGTAGTGCCTATTCTGCTTCATGAGGCAAAACCTGTGATGGGACTATTTTGCCTTCATTTGAATACAATTCGTAGAAGTGGCCATGTGGCAACTACAATACGCTTTTGACTAACAGTGTGAACCTGCATGTCACTAGCACATCTGTGAGATCGTAGCCATGTTTCAATGTAATCGTTCAGATCTCACATCGTCAAGTACCGTGACTAGTGCAAAAAGGTATGAGAAGCCTTTCTCACACCAAAAAAATGTATGGGAACATCGTTTCCACACATTCCAACCCCAATATAACCCTGGTCATGTGAGAAGTACAATATGCAGAGAAAATGGGTTGGGATTTCAGAGTTTATGGTTAGGGTTTAGGATCAGGGCTTATGGCCAAGGAATAAGGTCAACTTTTAAGTTGAGTGGTTCAGTGTTTAGAACAGCTATGTCCAACCCAAATGGCTTACTTGACCAAAAATCATGTCACTAGTTTAACCAGGGCCGCACATGTGATGACATATTAATGAGGGCCGTACATTGACTGACTTACTTAGACCTGAGCAAACCAAATTTAGCTGAAGCTGATACACTGAAAGCGTTCGAATCCTAATTGCAATGCTAACACGTGATAAAGTGGCACTGAGGAGACCACCTGCATCAAAAGTGTCAAAGTCAAGGTTTATGGTCAAGGTTTATTGGTTCAGTGTTTAGCGTTAGGTTTTAGCCTGCTGTTCACTTAATGCAGTGGTTCCTAAACTGCGGTACATGTACCACCAGTGGTACACGAAGGCTTCAAGGTGGTGGACGAATAGGCCTACTTTTTCTACACAAAATTATATTTACAGCTATAATTTTTATTGATCGGATTCTGTTAATAAATTCCTGAGTTTTTGTGTACTTCCCCTGTTGGCTTTGAAAATGGCCACAAAAATTCTCACAGCCATTGTGTTAATGTCGAAACTGTTTCCAAACTTTTGATCAAATCATATTTGGCACATTGAGTTTTACTGGAACAAGGTGGTACGTGCTGGCAGTACGGGACCCACAAATGGTACGTGATCAGAAAAAGTTTGGGAACCACTGACTTAATGCAAATAAGAAGCTGCTAACTGCTTGCCAGCCCTGAAACCATGACAACCATCATCCATGCATGGGATTTCGCTGTTACAGATGTCATGGTCAGCTAAGCAGGACATGCGTTCCAAACTTGTCAGGTGACTACTTCAACCAATCGTGTTCAGCTAAAGGCAAAATAACTTTAGCAGTAAGTTTGCCTCACATTGTACGTATTTTAGGACAGTTCCGCGAGAGCACTGGTTAATTTAATAGGAATGTCCAAGGCACGCCCAAGTTAACAATTAAGAAACTTAGACCCGGCTGGTATCGCTCCACTTTACGCTCAGTTTAACATCAAACGTATTTGTATTCACTCATGGTTTTATTAGTATAATTTTAAGCACTGCCCTATTAATCTCAAATGCATCAGAATGGTAATTAAAAACAACAGGGTTTTATACCAGTAATCATAGTTTAAAGCACGTAACAAAAGTTACTGCGAACAACAGGAGTTAATGCGAGTTCCAATTCTTTCATGGAGGAAGAGAGTAAGCCTTAATATCTCAAAACATCAGGGTTAATCTACGTCATGAGACTACAGAGCTCTTTCGGTACTCTAGTCCCACTTGGACTAAGCTAGCTTGGTACGCCTACTGCTAGTCTAGCAAGTTAAGCTTGATACGCCCACTGCTTAACTTGCTGCTTCTCCTAGGATGGTCGGGAGAAGACTGAATCAAGTGAAATTTTCTGGGCCTGAGGAAAACACAATGCGTCGCGCTATGTCACGTGACTGCGTATCGTATTGTGCGTGGTCCGTTAGCGACACTAGTGGCCACGCTCTCGACACGTGATCACGTCAAATCTGAAATCAAGATTACGCATCAGTGCGCATCGTTTTTGTACGTTTAGATGTTTTGGATTATTTCGTATGGGATATCACTGCAAATGATTTCTATAACGTTGTGGGTTACTTTCTTCCTAGGTATGACGTGCGATTACACATGGATTATAAATATACAGTAAAATAAATAAACAATACAATGTCTTTATAAGCTGAACGTCTTTGATTGTTCAATCCATTCGGTGATACGACTTCTAACATTGACATTCTAATGCTTCTTCTTTGTCTTTGCTGTTCAATGAGATTATCGACAATCTTCCAAGTTGTTTTCTGAACTTGCGTTTGAGGTCTTCCTTTGTTTGTATTTCAGAGACACAAGACATTTCATGTTGAGGATGCAACGCGAACTCAACACTGCCCTTATATTCAGTTCAAACGTATCGTCACTATCGGGCCATCAAAATTACCGATTTTTGTGGCTTTCATTGACCCAGTCCCTTTTCTAGACTCTTGATTGTGTGGCGTGGTGATTTTCTAGATATGACGTTGAAATCGTAGCTGCAATCGTTGAGCCTACATAGTCGAGTGGGGAAATTCCATTGCTGTTACGTGGTAGGTCGGCGGTTCGACATTCAGTTGGCTCAGGGCGACACAGCATTAAAGCTGCAACAATTGCTATACGTCACAGAACAGTAATACCTACCGCCCCAATCTTTAAACTTTACGTATAACATTCACCGGTAATTAATACTTACTTTCCTATCCTAGGTATGTAACGTTGCTGTACTCGTAATTTGCCCATGTTTTGTACATATTTCAATGTCTTATTGTCTTGTAACCATTCTATTACTCTATCAACCGTATTATTTATTTCTCTTGGTATATTGACTTTTTCTATTTTGTGCAGAATATTTTAACCAAAACTTAAACCCAAAACCTAAACTCAAATCAAAACTTTAACCCCCAAACTTAAACCCAAAACCTAAAGCCAAAAGCTCAACCCTGAAACTAAACCTTAAAACAAAAATCTGAATGTAAACCTCTATTTGAATAAGAGCTGATGATGCCTACTTTGTAGGCGAAATATATACTCTGTAAGATCTTA
>JGI24158J21664_10001887_pt1 | contig 24496 bp, 15 predicted proteins | sample Ectturendosymbi3_FD_21664 | JGI IMG/M metagenome (IMG submission 21664) | reverse complement strand
GTCTTCAGTATGTTTTTTTATGCTTTCTGTAAACCCCCTGTGCAGTGTTGTTTTGCTCCCCTCTTCAGCCATCCTGACTAACCTCACTTTGTTTATTTTTCGTGGACTTAACACTACTGTGTCGCTGTTTACTGTTAAACCTTTTTGTAATCTGTCTTTGTCTCTGTCTGTCCAAGCCCATTTGGGGTGCTATGTGCCTGGTGGAACACACACACAATGACGGTACTCCATCAAAAAAAAATGCATAGCTGTGAAATTCGTCAAGCCCGAAATGTCGAACAACTTCTGCCAATAAAAAGGTCCCAGTTGCAATGCACCGACAGGTGTTAGAATGTACCAAGAAATGTCGACGTGACAACTTCTGTACAGGAGAAAACAACTCAAGGGACAGGACAGGTCAAAGATCATGAGGCACGGCTGCATCTATGACCTGACCAGGTCGCAACCTCGTGTGGAGCTAGAAGAACAATCCAAGATTGGTGCGAATTCTGATACAAAAAAACGACTGAGCTCGGAAAGAGTACAATTTAGGAACATAAACAAAACAACAAATACATCGGAAGCTCGAGATCCTGACCGATAACTGATTTAACTACAAATCACACAATTCTGTTTCAGAAAAGACCCAAGCATGAATTTTTTATTTTTGACAAATTAACAGCTGTGCATTGCATACACTATACGGGACATTGACAAATAACTGGAAAGTTCAAGACAAAAAAATAAATTCTTTAAATCAGTCGTTTGAAAGAATATGAACCCTCAATCAAATATGAACAAATACGCTGACCTCTACTTTACGTCAACTGCATACGTCGATGAAATGACACAATACCAAAGAACACGCTTTCACTTTATTCCTCAAAATCTGACTAAATGGTTTGTGTCAACATCGAAAATAGGTTGAAGGTCATACACAACAAGCTGTGCGTTTTCGTATTTGCAAAAATGAAAGCGCAGGCATCTCTACTTACAGCTTTACTCGAAATGTTTAAGTAAATAAGTCAGGGCATGATTTCCATTCCTCGAAAAATAGTCATGTACAAACAGACAAGTAACTGCCCATTTTCACGGGCGAAGCATTTCTCCTACAAGAGATAACCTTTTTCGTCATTGTTCTACGTGGCTGCAAGCGTGTTTCTTCATTGTACAAGTAAAGTTTGCCCAAGCAGTTCCGTTACGTGACTGAAACCTGTGCTGAATTCATAAGCAGTTAAGATTTTAACTCACCTCAGCGCGAGACGCAAGAAAAACGCTTGCGCACATTCGGTAAGTCTTTTCTTAACAAGAAGGTTTTCAAGCATCCTTTTCCAGTTGATGAAAATTTCTTTAACGCTTTCTCCAGTAAGTATACTTATAAAAACACTTCCGCAACAATTGTGCATGTGACACACCTCTGCTCTCAGCACAAAGCTCCCGCGTCTATGTTAATTTGGAACCACGGTCTTTGGAGTATTCAGACACACTTTGAAATGACACCAGAAACGCTGCATTTGTCAAGAGAGTATAGAATGACATAGCGCTTGAGCTTCTGACACCTAGACAAACGCCAATGAGAAATTTCATTTACTATCAAACAAGGCACTCGACGACGAGTCCAGTCGCACGGCTACCTGAAAGCGATGGCTGCGTTGGATGGTTGTGGCCAGGAGTTACGAAAAATGTTTTGCTTGTCGGAAAAGGCATGATCAAATAAAAAAGCCACTCTGTGAATGAAGCAAATTCCCTGAGGGAACGTGATTTGCACTTCATGAAGGAAGCATCTCACATTCGGTTAGCCATGCGTACGCGTTTAGAAAACTGAGAACCAAGTTCCTTGCACTTTCATTTTACTTCTATTTGGCGTTCGTGAAACTTGGTCGCTGTGCAGTTTACATCCAATCACTGATTTCTCTCCAAGCAAAAATACTGTCATTTTCGTTCACTTTGGTTACAGACTTGCGCGAAGATCGTAAAAGATTGATGTAGCCATAGAACCGAGTGGGGGTGCCCGTATGATTGCGGCAAGAACAAATTGATCTTGGAGCAGAGCGCAGAAGGTTTTAGGAAAGTAAAGGTGGGGAGCTTGTTGAGAAGAGGAATTGTTTCACACAAGTCGTCTCTTGTTGCTGCAAGCAGTCTGTATCAGTGAATGAGTGAATGAATGCCGAATCGGGAACTTCTAGACAGCTTCTGTGAAGAAACGGATACATCGCAAAAGTGAGCTTGTGTTAATTGTGAGGCCAGTAGCAGGGTGGCGGAACCGGGGGGGTCCGCAAGAACCTAGGCCCCTTCACTTTTTTTCTGGGGGCCTGACACCCTACTTTTACATTTATAATTTTGCTATAAGTTAGCAACGCAATTAGTATTGGGTCCATTGTTAAAGTAAATCGCTTGATGAAAAAGTTGCCCATAGTTCTTTTGACGTTCACTTGTGCCCCCCACTTTGAAAAAGGTTCCTCCACCACTGGCCAAGAGTGCATGCTCTGTGGGAGCTCAGTGGTTTATTGTTCAAAGTTTATGCGTGGATTGGTGCTTTGATAAAATAACTGGTCTAGTGTTGAGAGTACGTATACTTCGTAGGTTTGTACAGGAAAGAAACATTAGTGCTGTTGATACGACTGCATGTTAACTATACAGACCAAAAATCAACATGGGCGGGGTCAGCGAAACGAATTTGATTGTGGAAGGTCCGGGGTCCGACCTAAGCGGGCTACCTACCTCATAATGGACTGTGCGACGTCATCAGTGATCACTCAACCTTAGAATGCCCTTTCTGCACAAAATCTAAAAGGATTGAAATGCGAAAAAACGCACCTGCACTCACTGTGGATTATTTTACCGTAGGTATTTTCATATTTTGCCAATACACTAGCTCCTCAAAAAGATAGTTAGTCTCTACGAAGAAAACCTGCTATAAATAATCTCAGTTTGCTACAAGATTGATACCAGTTTTCAAGTAATGCGAGTATTTTATAAACAAAATAAATTCTGAAAACGTTCTCGTCATGTCCATTCATAAGGCTTTATATCCTTAGACCGGCTATGTCCAACCCGCGGCCCAGTTGAAGGTTTTGTGCGGCCCAGTAAGCTTTTCATTGATGTCTGTGTACAACAAAATGACAGCCTGTATTTATTTTTATAATCTCAAATCTGACATTTTCGATGCATGGTCTTTACTACCTGGTCAGAAGAAGCTGTCAATTCCATCGACTTCTCGCACTCCAACCGCAAGACGTGAACCACCATCAATAAATTTACTGGCAGGTCCGGACACTCCTCCCTTCTGTTCCCCGTTTCAGCAAATTCCATCGCTTCACAACTCGTGAAGAACGGGGCACACAAGACGAGGGACTACGAGCCCCGTCAAAAAGGTGTCCGACCTACGGAAGATCGCAACACTTAAGGGAAAAAGTATCTCTGGCTTCTTCACGCCAGAGGAAAGCCAGGAAAATCTGCGGTATGTCCCCTTCAAGATCCTCGAGAAACTCATCTACGCTTGTGTGGAACCAATTTGATCCGATGCTCCCGCGGGAACAGGCGGGCTTTCGGCATTGGGAGTCAACCCTAGATCAGATCACTTCGCTGAATACAAGACATCGAGGATAGGTTTTTGGCTAAGAAGAAGGCCAGAACTGTGTTAGTCGACCTCGCAACAGCCTATGACTTTGTATGTTATTGCGGCCTCTCCCGCAAGTTACTGCGATTTCTGCCTGACAGACACTTGTTCCGCATGATCATAGTATTCGCAGCTTTACCCTTAACACCGGGGTGCTGGGGCAACACCGTTGCCAATAGCCACCTCCGCCCTGGTCCACTTAGCAGCAGAGTATTGTGCACTTGCTTGGTGTCGCAGTGCTCACACCCGCCTCATCGAACCTGTCATCAGAAAACCTGCTCCACTCAGCGTTCTCCTGTCCACCGCGCGGGAATGCACGGCATCTCAAATCGAGACACCCATTTGTACCCGTCGCGCAAAAACTGATCAGCTCATCTGACGAGGACAACAACTGAAGTGCGGCGCTCTGAGCGGGTCACCGATGGAAGGAGGAGCGGTCGGAGAACACTTACAAGACTCCGTACTTTCATCCCTGACATTGGCACCCACCCTTGTGGAATGTTTATTCCACGAATAGCGTGAGTCCGGACATGGGCGTCAGATGGATTTTTTCCATTGAGGGAGGGCGAAAAGCGTTTTTTCTATGAATTTTTCTAGGGGAGGCAAAAGTGGTGAAATTTCNTTTTTTCCACTCTATACCAAGAAAACAACTTTTCTTGCTNAACATTTCTAAAGCCAGGAGGAAGCCTCGGGCCCCTTGCCGCCCTTCCGACGCCCATGGGTCCGGCTTAACCGCCTCCGCACCGGTGTCGGACGTTTCCGCTCCTGCTTACACATATGGGGCATGGCCACGCGGAACCGTTGACCATGTTATCCTCCGCTGTCCAAACCATCAACCACCCCATGGAGTGAATACTCTGACGGTCCTGGACGATGAGACATTCGAATGGCTGCTCAACACCTGCCCCGAGATCTAGTGCGGCCTACCAGTGTATAAGAGCTCGCTCAAATGATGAAGAAAAATATGTAGGCTTACTACTCACTGGTAGATTTCCATGTATCCACTGACATGTCGGTTCAAAACTGATTTCTAGTTTTTTGGTTTCCACTCATGTGTTCCTCTGTACTAAACTGTTTTCTAAGAACATCCTTGTTCCGTTAGCAGTAAATTTGCCTAAGGGCATCGCAGTTTGGAAGCAATTAAGTACCAGTCGTTACCATTGCAGTTAGTACTCAAATGCTCTCAGTACCGTCAAACTAAATTTTGGTTTGCAAAAATGAAAGTAAGTCATTCAATGTGCGGCCCTCACGAAGATAGCGACATAGTTTTTGGCCCAGTGAGGCATTTCGGTTGGACATGGCTGCCTTAGACTCTGGGATTGGGTGACAACCTCTTGTGCGAGTAATATTTATTTGGAAATGCGTAAATTTCAGAGTTTTCCTGCGCATGCGACCATTAAAGGCCTTCCTTGCTGCAAACAGACGGTTCAATAAATTTGTCACAAAAGATGCTTTGTATCAATCCATCAGTAAAAGACGGTGCAATGTGTGTACGGCATAATGGCACAAGGTTGAAATGAAAATGAGCTTGTCGTATCGACAAGATCATGCACTTTAACAAAATTTCGAAGGTGATGTACTTTATCAAGAGAAACTGAATATGCAGTGCAATAGTGGGGCTCAATTGTATCTCGGATTCCCCCTTCCAAAATAGCGGGGTCCGGACCCCCGACCTCCTGTTCCGCCGACCATTCGGGCAGATACTGTAGTTGATGTGAACAAATCTTCAAGAGGTTTGTGTGATATTGTTTTCTCTTCAAGGCACAACTAGCACAATGTTGATTTGAGACGAAATAATCACAGTTCTCCATGCAGGAAGTCAATTCAGGGTTGTCAAGTCTAGACGTTGTCCAAAACTTTGCCTGACCGGGCATTGCAAGTGCAAACATGATTTCAGCAACACAAAATCGTTTCATTTACGTTGTTACAGACACATGCTTTTAGTACAAATGCCACATTCTTCTAGCGCTTCGTGCACATACTTTGGTCTGTCTGCAAAGATTATCGTCAGCATAAAAATGTGTTTCAAATTTCCAAAACATAGCATTCGTGTTTGAATTGAGACCACATAATGATACTGTGGGTTGAGCACGCACTACTAAAACTGGTAAGCTGAGTTCGATTCCCGGTCGGTTTATACCGAAGACTCACTGTAAAAACGTTACTTGCAGGAGTTTCAGCCTGCCCACCTTCGTATTTGGCGCTAATCGATGGGTGCCAACCAAAGGTTCACACACGGTACTGCCACCAACTCGCCACCAATCCAGCATTCATTAAAATAATGTTGCCGCCTAGCACGGCTCAAGCAAGCGGAGTTTGACCGCTCGTGACATCCCAAGAGAAGTACAAAAAGCGACTATAATGAAACTTAGCTGAGCATTCCTGTTTGAGCTTATGATAAAGAAGCATATTCAGCTGAGCAACACGAGCTTCTTATTAATCAACGACTACAAAATTTAAGATGTGTTAAGTTGTGCAAGTAACTCTGTAACTTGCCAGACTTGCCCTATAAAAAAATCTTTAAATCATTACTAAAGGACTACACAGGCCGATGTTTTACAGCGCGCCCCAATACATGATGACTCAGGCCCAGCGCGGCCCAAAATCTGCGGAGATGGTAAATTTTATGCCCGCCCGACACAACACAACGTACGAGTTTACAAGGAAGATACCTGATATTCCACTGAGCCCCCTATTTCGTTTCGTTTATCGGTTACCCATCCATGTCCAATATGATAGCCAATCTCTTGGCACCACTAGTTGAACGCACTTCATGTACGTAATTCAAGTGATTTCGTTAACTCCATTAGTGACTTACGACCAGAAGATGACGAAATTTTGGAATGTTTTGAATTTGATGTCGTATAATTGTTTACAAATGTTCCAACAAATATAGCAGTAGAAATAGCCAACAAAAGATTGAAAGAATGTGATGATTTCCAAGAACGTGTCAGTTGGTCGATACAAGAGGTTTGCGAGGGTCTGGATCTTTGTAGGCAACCATCATAGTTTACATTCCGAGGAAAATATTTCAAACTGATTTTTGGAACACCTGTAGGTTCACCGGTGTCTCCCATCTTAGCGAACCTAGTCATGGAAGATATTTAAAACAAAGCAATGACAGAGTTCCACCACCTAAGATTCGGACACGCCCTGTGGACGATACATTCATTATTTTTTCATCAATCGAAAGCTGTTGTAGCAATCTTTAAATTTTTTTAACGCAATTGAACCAACTGCTCATTTCACACAAGAAATAGAAAGTGATGGAGTGTTGGCTTTTCTTGGCGTGAAACTAACCCCTAATTGCAACGGTGATTAGAAAGCCAACACACACAGACCGATATCTGAACTTTCTTTCAGACAACACTTTGCAACATAAGCGAGTGGTTGCAAACACATTGTTATGCAGAGCAAAACTTTCGACATCTAATGAAAGCAACTACGAAGAAGAGAAGAAACTTATTTATTCAGCAAGCTCTCAAGAACAACGGTTATCCGCCCGACATTGACGACTTGTTCACAAAGTTCGATCAACACTGAGAAACTGATAGAGAGCCAATTTTCAGAGGTATATTATCACACTATCGTGGCTTATCTGAAAAACTTCCGAGATGATTAAAGAACTAAATCGTTTCTACTGTAAAACCCACGCGAACGATTAGGAACATGCTACGAAATGGGAAAGATCCTATCCACCTTTTTGATCGCCAAGGCGCTGTATACTGCGGCGTGTGGTGACTGTAATCAGAAGTACTTTGGCGAAACAAAAAGGTGCTTTAACACACAAAAAGAGAACACATCAGCTGTATAAAAATAGCCATCTTGACAAAAGTGCCCTTGCAACACACGCATTGAGTAAAGACACCGAATAAACTGGTCACTAAGTCAAATCTTGTTGCTTTGAAAATTAATTCAGAAAACCACAGTTAAGCGAATCCTTCATTATCAATTTTCAACACCTAAAGACAAAAATGAAAAACCGTCAGAGACCATTTTTCACAAGCATGAAAAGCAGCATTTGGCCACACTTGATTTAACAGTGATTAACTACTTTTACTTCGTTTTTAGTACAGTTTAATGTACAGCTTTATCGCTCTTACCCTCTGTAATTTCACGATTTTCGCAACAAGGCTCGTGATGATTTTGGGCCTACTCGGCCCGGAATTTTATAAAATTTTCGGCGCAGCCACGTCAACAGGCTGAACCGCCGGGTCTACCTTGTGCAGGTGGTTAGCCCCTACTTCACTTTAAAAGCCGGAGAGCTATATTTACGATGCTGGTGCAACTCAGCTTGAATGCTTTAATATTCTTGACGTGGATTTGCCTGTGGAGAGTACTTTTACGTAAACCATTGAGTGTGTCAGTGCAGCTCGCTAAAATTTAAGTTCAACTCTAGGTTAGATGCCTTAAGCTTAAAGCAAATAGAGGCTTATAATCATTACATCGAACAAAACACAATACATCTAACTTTGTAAAAAAAATTGCTTATTGATTGCTTTAACGCTTCGTTTCACCCGTACGTGATAGTTTAGTGTAATCGTGATGGAAGTCCTGGTTCATCATGTAACAGAAGCCGTTTTGTGTTTTTTGGATTGGCAAAACGCAGGCAACATATGTATGTGATAAAGTCATACAGGTTGGGTCTAAGACTATCATTTGGTTATCTTACTGCTCTGTGACGACAGCATCCGGAGACTTTGCGAAAATCACCCGGAAATACTTTACAAAATTGTAAAAATAAATATACCACTACATGGATGGCATGAGAACCTGAACCGTTTATGCCAGTGGTTTTCAGCCTTTTTGCACCGCTACCCCATAGAGCAACCCACTATAACCCAACGACCCCCGTCTAAAACTGGAATAAAGCAAACGCAATACAGCTGTGTATATAAAATATCTACTCGCGACCGCTCCAAAATGGTTCACGATCCCTCTGGGGCCGCGACTCCAGGTTGAAAACTACTGGTTTATACAAACGGTAGCGCATTTATCTAGTTGATTGTTGCACAGACGTTTTCAACAGGTGGGTTTTCATACGTAACCAGTGCCGTATGCTGCGGAAAGTTCGTCCTAATTTATGCAATCAAGGGTTTTCTGACTGCAAGCGCACCTGCGAGTGCTCAACAGGTCCAGGTAGTTGTATATCTTGCTCCTTCCTTTCGCGGTTACATTCGTCTCAGCACGGTCTATTAGGGCGAAACCCGCTGGAAGCTTACGACACATGACTGCTACGTAGAACCATATGTGCAAGCTTATCAACAATTTGAGCGTTGTTAGCTATCAAAGGAAGTGAAAGAAGAGGTAGCCCAATATTTTGAAAATTTTTGAGAATTGCACGCACGAATAGAACGAATTGCGGACTCACCTTCTGAAGCTAAGGTTGCTGGATACTTCGCTGGGGGCAGTAGGCACTTTTGGAGCACGACTTGACAAGGAAGCGTATGAACTCGTTTCCATTTTCGTTAACAAGGTAAGAATAAGACTTTTTTGCTGTTTTGGCAGAGAGCACGGAATTTGAATCCCAGATCTACAGTTCATTCTTTACAACACATTTTCTGTTCTTCTCTGACAGAGCTTCAAGTTGTCAGAATTACTGTACGTAAACAGCGAGAACTCAAAGATTCACAGGCAACCTTTCCATAAATCGCGAACATTGACATCAAACTACGCCACCACCAGCAAACTTTCTTGAAGAAACCAATACCATACGTTTTGCTCAAAACGTCGTAGCTAGTGGATAACCACGGCCTGATTTCACAGTGTGAGCGTAAAGCACATTAAGTGCTGATTACTGAAGCACTGCCAAAAAATAGCCCACCCCGGGTGAGGATTACTAAGTACTTCTGAGCAGTTCAATGACAAGGGCCCTTGCGCGTTTAGGACAAACATCACTTGAAACGTCTCGCCTTTTTGAAATCAATTAAAGGTTTTGCTGTCACAAATGTGAAAACTTAGCATGTTTATTCAAGCAAATATTCTTCGGTGCAGGGATTGGTAAAAGAATGGGTAAAACTAGATTTGTTTACCAGTTAAACATCTGAAGCTGGTGCAGGTGCAAAAAGCTTGTCGCAGTTTTTATCGACTTCCGACTTTTCCCAATAAAGTAATGCGCGGTTCGAAATCTCCCGCCATATTTCAACTACCGCTTCAACTTTCTATTGCTGTAGTAAGTTCAGGCAATTAGACTCCTTGAAAATTGAAAGGTCCTTTGCTGTGGCGACAGCATTTACCGTATTACTGGAAGTTGTACTGATGTGCAGTTGTTATGAAGAAGACACGCAGGCAGGTCATGCAGTTACGTGTCTTCTGCCGTACACTATTTACGGGTTACAACTAGTTTCACCATGAACAAGAGTTGTAAGAGACGCCACTCAGGTGGAAATGTTACAAGCCGATGTTGGAACAATACATTTCTATGCTTTGTACTTCGCATCTGTATCGAACGGCTGAAATTTGTTGTTATTTAATGTAAACAAGGCTATTGGCCAGATGCGGCTTTTGCAACCCAAAACAACGCAGACCACAGTGGCCGCTGAGGACAAACTTTTTTTGCAAGTTCTTTGCACGAAGTCGCCAATTGCCGACATGCTTACGGAAGTCTGAAGAACTGCGTTTTGACGGACCGTCGCATAATAAATATTCTTCCAAATATATTGCTTTCCTGCTCTCCTGTGCGGCGAATTTTTACAAAATTTTGTGCTTCAATTATCCTTATACAAGTGACAGGGCAAAGAAAAGTTGTGTAATGACACTGAGCTTAGTAAACGAATCCGAATCCTAAAGTTTCATTCAATGAAATACCGCTACAGCAATCGCAAGCAACGGTAAAGCAATTACTCCAAGCCAAACTGTATTTCGGGAGAGTGAATCAAATACTGGTCATGAGTTTTTCAAAACCCACGTTGAATTGTTAAGGCAACACTTTTCATCTGGAGGCAGTTCAACCAAAATTTTAAAAAACACTATGCGCGAAGATGCAACGCATGCTACGTTAATATTTAGTGAAATGGGGGGAGGATGTTTCTTCCTAATGTCATAAGTTCCAACTTGCAAAATTCATTTGTCGCTTTGCGTACACAAATAAGATGAGTCACTTTTGTTCCAACTTGACTCAAACACAATAGTAAAATGGTCGCATGGCGAAAGGCAACAAGAAAAGTACAACTCAAAAGAAGTGCTTAAGATTGCACCCCAACGAAAAGATTGAACCCAGCAATGCAAATTTGTGAAGGAGGGAAGTGCCCATTTGATGAAAAATAAATGACGAAAAGCATTGTCTATTAAGCTGAAGTGATGTATGATTCAGAAACAAATGTTTACAATGACTTCACCGACCTAGCCTTTAAAGACAGCTACAGTGAGCACATATGCAGCTTCAACTGCAAAAACCGCAAGGACAAGACCAAGTTTTTAGAATTCATTTAGGAAATGGAAGAAAATATTAAATTGAACTTTGAATGGTTTGCTTATGAAAAACGCGAAATTTTACAAATACGGCTCAGAAATCAAGTTAACATGTAGCGTAGGCACAGAGTTCATTGTAAGCTAAGCAACATTTAACAGCTTGAGACCAGTTCTAAGAATTAAAAATCTATTCAGACCATTACATCAAATGGACGTCAAACACACACCTGTATGTCAAGAAGCGGCAAAATGATCTCTACTATAGCGTATGCGGCAGCAGTTGCAAGTGCCGTAAAGCAGATGGTAATTTTTTCAGCGTGTTGATACATGTCGTTCTTACTGTTTCGGTGCTTTATGTTGTAGCTTTATGTTGTACAGACGAAAGTGCGTAATGTGCCAGTTATTGAACTATGCCAGTGGTTCCCAACCGGAGTGCCATTCACAATACACATGGGTGCCGCGAAATAATACGTTTTTCAGTATATCAGTAAAAATACATTTCCATACTGTCATCAAACCTTAAAGCAAATTGCTATGGGTTCGCCACTGGGTGCCTTATACTATATATTTATCTCTGTAGGGTGCCGCAAGTCTAAAGAGGTTGGGAACCACTGAACTAAGCCATGGTCTGACTCGCAACCTACCCGCTCAGTTCTAACACGCAGGTTTGTTATGTTTCGAGTCATACTTCCTGGGTACGACGGTAAGTGTATTAACACTAAATTCAATGCAAAACATATCACTGAAATCTTTTGAAAGCACTGCTAGTAGTACTTCGCCTACATATTTCAGCGTCATTACGTTAAGGTTAAAGTATAACATACTCCACAGAAGTGACAAATCGTGACGTTTCTCTGACATCATAATATTCGCTCAGTGGCCAGTGGCCACCAATCGCCATGAAAAGAGATTTTTTATACGACCAGGGCAGGAATCACACTCTATAAGCAAAGCCTAACACTATGCACACATTTGTTTGCACGTTGTACTTCAGCATGCTTCCTTTTGAGCATGTGCTTGAAGCAAAACACTTCCATGCTTTCAGCTTTCTGATCAAGGCTTAAAGCTGTGAAGATGGTTTCCCCGTCTGCAGCTCACCTTAAGCATCGCCAAATAATTTGACTAGCTTGCGTTCCAGCCATGAACATGACGCGCGTCTTTGAAAACGTTGAAAATAGCCATTGTTTTTTTTCAATGCATATGAGAAATACTTGCGCGCAAAAGTTTTGACAGAATATATCAATGCAGCATTAGGCAATACCTCACTGCAAAGAGGGTCACGAAAATGAAAATCTCCTTCGTCAAGGAAGTTTGCACAATAATGAACAGACTATGAAAATGTTGGTCCCTAAGAATTAGTAGTTTGACTTGCCTACCATTACAAAGCATTCACCTCATTTCTAATTAACCTGTCCAGATCTTGCCTGTCAAATACCAGCAACGGAACAACGACTCAAGCCCCAATCGCCGTTTCTCTCCTTACTGAAAAGCTCTGGAGCACAATCGCTTACTTTTTGTTGCAGAACGTGCTGCAGCTGATTTGAGGCGTGCGTGGTACATCGAGGCCAATAAAACGAAATTGTTAGGACGGTCAAGCTTCATCGAAAACGTTATTGTCCATTCGCCACGACTACTACACAACGCAGCAAGGACGCTTTATGAAAACATCGTACACAAAACTTCAACAATTGCTTCACAGTGAGTGATCGCTAACATTACGTACATCAGCCGCCCCATCCCTTGAACGACAACCACCGTGTGCATCGCATAGTCGCTTGACAGAGTTTGAAGGTGTCATGGCAACGACGAGCCTTCTGGAGTTAATTATTAATGATTTACTCTTATCGGTGGTCGACAGAAGCTATGTTTCTGAGGCAAGCGGGAGGCCTTCATGTTCAATTAACGTCAATATCACAGTTCATTCAAATGTTTCCTTGCATTGTCCGGAATGTTTTCGAGAATGTAGCCACTTTGTCAACGCTGTTTTGCGAAGTTGTTTAAGTGCAAACTCTCAGACAAGTTGTAGGGAACGACAGACATTCAGCGAGGCATATAGTCATGAACTTATAGGAGAGTGACCAAACCGAAACAAATTTCCAAAGAGAAAAAATTTGTCAAAAATTTGATATCTAGTCAAATAATACGCAGTGGGTAGTATACAGTGATAAAGTTCAAACGCTGAGGTGACAAGAAATCCTTTCCTACCGATGCTTCTGACCACCTTTTATCTAAGTTTAGTGCAAGCAGGTGTTCCTGCCAGANATGGCGTCGTCCGCTGATGGTCTGGTTTTTGAGCCATTCGCTNAGGTTCAATGNACGGGCATCCAAAAATTTGTTTTGTGGTTTTTGTTTGTTGCATCTTNCATGGACCCCGTTAGCGTTCGTAAACGCAAAGCAGCTTTGCAGTAAATCGCGTATATCTTTGGTGAAGCAAAGCAGTTTGTTTGGTTTCACTACCACGACTTCTCAGGAAAATTCTTCTTTCTCTACAACTGGATCGGAACCAACTTAAGTCATCCATGAGTGGAAGATAATATTGCATTACTGCTTGTTGAATGTGTTATGTGTGCTGGACGAATTGGCGTCAATCCTTGCAAGTTTTAAAATGCCTTGTTTTTTTCATGTTGTTTCGGAACTGCGTTCCTTTCAAATCGTTTGCTGACCACCATAAATCTCAGGGCATGTTAAGTCAAACAGTCGAACAAATCTAAATGACTTTCCGCCGCCCTTCTTATCAACACGTTGACGTGACCCAAGGCATAAATACGCTGAAGTACCTTATGTTCGTTGGGTCATTTTACATTTTACCAACGCCAACGTTGTTTGTTTTTTCTTTTTGGGCCAGGAGCTCGCTCACGGTAGTCCTGGGTAAATAGGCCTGCTGTTGGCGCAATGGAGCTTTTAATGAACTAAACTGTTGAAGACTTATTATGGGCTTGTCTACACAAGGGTTGTTTTATCTTCAGGGGTGTAGTAGGGCGGGACCGCGTGGGAACGGCGTTCCCACATGGTTTTGGGTGTGGGAACGCGCTCCCACACTTTTTTCATAGTAACAGACTTGTAAATGTGTCTTTTTACTCAGATTTCCTGTGTGCAGCTCCAGACGTCGCATAAATGAATAAATGACAAGCTATCTCTTGTGCAGCACCCTAGCATAAATGGCTAGTTTATTGGTGCGTTCCCACACTTCTTATCTTAGCCCTACATTTCTGCTTATCTTACTCACCACAACCTTTTGATAAGTAGATGCAAGAGCAGGCCCGTAGCCACGGGGGGCATTTGGGGGCAGTGCCCGCCCAAATTTCTTTTGTGCCCCCCCAAATTTTTTGTTCTCAGAAAAATTTGTTTTAAAAATATAATAAAAACAAAAATCGTGCCCCCCTAAAAATGTATTTTGCCCCTCCAAATCTTAAAACCTGACTACGGGCCTGTGTAAGAGCATAGGTAGCTCGGAAGCTGTTTTACTGCCCATTAGATGCTAGAGAAACTGACTCAGTTTTAAAAATATCAGTAGATGTGCCATGTTTACCATATTTTAACACTGATGTATTCCCATTAACAACACATAGAAATGTCTCTAAAACCGTTTGGACCAGCAACTCTCATTTTGTACTCAAGGCCCATCCTCTTTCACGCCAATCATGGAAATACACCTAATTCACAGCGCAACGTTTACAATTCAAACTCAGGGCCTTTGAGAGCGATGCTAGGCCCCCTAGCTTCTGGGTTTCTCGTTGAACTTGTATAGCTTGTTTCTCTAGTAATTAGAATATGGATAAAACAGCTACCATGCCAAAATTTAGAAATATATTAATTGCGATACTGGCAGCTACCTTGTACACTAGTAATTTTGAGCTTGATTACAAAAAAATTTAGCGTGGGTAGTGGGTACTTTCATCTTCCCGGGCCCCAATTCCCCTCGGGTCCGGGCACGATGTACCTCTCGTACCCACCTCTCGTAGGCCCTGTTAAAACTAATGTTCAAAGTACTTCAAGCACTATGAAGTGGCGCGCAACGTTAATCTCACATTTCAAATTGGTTGTTTTCATCCCAGTATTCACCAATTTTTGTTGCGTGAGGTATAATAGAAATAACTTAAGAAGTTTTATTTTGCGAACTATAAGCGGTCCGGGTTGCTTACATGGCGCGTGCTGACGGTCGGCGCACAGCTACGGGCTGAGTGTAGCGGGACATGACATGGACAGTATGAACTCAGAAAAATGTAGGGCCTTGTTTCTGATTCATGCATTAACAGACCTCCAGTCTGTTGCTTTACAAGCCGACAAGCAACCTGACTCGGAGTCTGATCTTATAAGACACTTCACAAACATATGATTTTTCTTCAGGTTTCTTACCAGCTGACTTCATCCGAAAGGCTACTTTCAGTTCTGCTGTTGTTCGAGGCTGACGATTCAACTTCTCGCTGTTAAAAATGTGAAACCAAAGACTTCACTATTTCTTTACAACTTTTCGCATCGAATACGCGCAACGTTTGCTTTTACGCTAAATTCCCAAAGCAATAAAACATTAAGTGTGAGATTTGCAGCAGTCATTTTTCAAATACTACGCCACATGTTAACAACAGGACTTTACAAAAGATCATTTCATGGTGTAAAAATTTTAAACCCTCTTTCCAGCTTTTCTCTAGTGCTTACGCAAAGCAAGAAATCCAACGTAACGGGCATCGCAGCTGACAGCTGCACATGCTTTGAAGTTTTGTGAATTACCGGAATGCATACGCAATAAAGTTTCGCAATGTATCAAGCTTTGACAATGCCTTCTACTCCACACCCAACAACCTGGTAAGATCTATGAAAAGCCAAAGCAAGGAAGAACTGTTGAAATGAAATGAACTGCGACAAAGTCACTCACGGTAAACCGTCGCAGTAGCACCGCATTCTCCAACTGAACAGAGCCAACGCGTCTGGCACGCTGCTGTTGATCGACAGGCTGTGGCCACTTCGAGTATTGCAATGGTATGGCTGTTGCGAGGGAACGGCGGGCGTCTAAACGACGATGTAAATTGCTCCAATGACCTTCAAATTCAGTTGTATGTTCAGCTGTGCACGACGAAATCATACACATGCTAAAAGTATTTGCGATATACTCATCTGCCACGTGGAGCCGCATTAACAAAAACGTTCAGATGTTTTGTGGAAGTCGGATAAGATGGCGTTGTGCAACTTAGGCAACTAGCACTGATTTAGTGGTCGCACCCTTTAAAATATTCAAATTGAAGTGTCACAACTGCCTAGACCCTTTGAATACACGTTTACACTATAAGTAGCTTCGTCCTTGCGAGGTTTGCAGCCTAAATGACCCCTGGTCCTTCACAGCCTCCCACTCCCCCATGCATTTTATAAATTGGTGTACTTGGAAAGTCATCGCAGCACCACATTATAATAATGGTGATGGCGTCATTCATTCGCATGCCCTTTATGCTTGTGTTTAAGTAAATGTATTATCGCCATCAAGCGTAGGCTCTCGTTCTACCACCACGTATGTATCATCGTGTTCATTCATGTATTTGTGTGTTCCTTGTTACTGCGATGTTATGCTAGCGTGTTGCGTGTGGGAGTGAAGACGTTATACACAATACAATTAGTGTCAAATGACATTTCCAGAAAACTTCCTTGCCTAACAGGATCTTATTATGGCTCTGATGAACATATTATGTAGACAACTCCGTCGCACAATTACAGCAAACGCAAAATGTCGAAAGTTCCGTCGTTTAATTACACCAAAAACGCAATGGATAGAAAACTCCGTTGTGCATTCATTGCATTGGCATGCACCACAGCAGTGATGCATTGCCGCACAAAATTGAAAAAAAACTTTATGACAGCAATGAACTGCGATTCATTTGTCTTGTCGGCACCCATTCGAAAGCGGGAAAACTATTCTGTCGAAGATGCTTTTTTCCACAGACAATTCGAAAATACCAGGACGAGCGAGAGGGAAATGCACCAGTGACAAAAGATGGCAGATTGCACGAACATTCACGAACTAGACCAGTTTCCCCAAACGTACGTTGGAAGTTGCATTTTACCAAATCACAACTTGCTTTTCCAACTGTCTATGAAATGCAGTAACAAGTAGAACATTGTTTATCACGAGAAAACACCCGTCTTTCTCACCAAAAGTAACTATAGGTCCACTGACAATTGGAGCTAAAAATAGAGTGATGACCTTTCCTATGTTTTGTCTTCGCTAGTAGTTCCCCTCATTTTTTTGTTGCTGCCTATCAAGCAAAACCAGGCGAAGCGCCTGCTATAGGATGAAAAGCACTGCTTTAAGGCTAGACGAAGCAACGGATGCAGTTTATACGTATTCACGTATACGAATTAAAAAGAAAGCACTAGCGAACCAGGCAATTAAGTAAATTTAGATTCAAGTGTATGTAAATGGTGTGCTACCTGCAAGGGCGCACGCAAGGGGTTGGGGTTAAAAAAAAACCCTTGAGCTACATATTTTACAAAAACTTTATTACCTGCGCAATGGAAAAGTTGTTTTCGCATACATTTTGCTTGTTAATTTGTCGACTTAATGCAAATTTCAAGGAACATGTAAATGGGCCTAAAAGTAATAATTAGATTTCGAGGGGAATCTGCGTTATCGTCTACGTCCAGAAACCAACTCACCACTTTTTGAAGACCTTTCGACCACTACGCATGTTTAGGATTGTGCTGATAGCTCACTTTTATCCGAAACAATTGACTTTATTTTGTCTGCAAAGGCTGATCAGCGCAAGCGCTGACCGCATTGGGTGCATTACCAATTTCTGTAGCGTGGTAAAACTGTTGCACGAGCTTAAAAACCGCAGTTGTTAACATAGAAGCATTCGGGCATTTGATAATGTCTCAGCAGAGAAAAAGGAAAACTAAAAGTGTGCTGGACTTCCATAAATAACAAAAAATCGAAAGTTTACTTGCGTACTTATGCGCATTTTCAATTCTTGTGTAGTTTAGCACGATTCGATCTTGCAAACCGGGGTGTGCGCCAGCCAATCCCGCCGCGCTTTTCTACGCTCGACTGCTCGAATTCAACAAGACATTAGCGCAGCCTCATTTTGCAGTTGTAAATTGCTCTGGCGCATTGATGAGCGTGTTTTACTCCCCTGTTTTAACGCGCAGCCTGATATTTTTGCAGTTACGAACTGCTGTGTTGTAGCGTTGAGTTTGTTTTTCTCCGATAGCCTAACTTGGAGCGCTTATAGTTTGTAGTGCAATGACACATAAAATAAGGGGAATGAATGCAGAAAAATATGCATATTATGTCAACAAACTTCGCCAAAACGTTGGTTTGGAAACATGCAAATGACATCAAATTGTGACGTCACAAACAGTGCACACCAAATGCAAATGAACACCATATGACCCTGAACGAAACCTCCCCATGAAAATTTTCTACCTACGCCACTGGCTACCTGGGTTCACCAAGCGTGAAAGGGCAGATCAGGCAACGACAATGTTATTAACCAATATACTTTGCACTACATCAACTTTCAGTTCTCACTTTCATTATCTGTTGAAACTAGGGTTGGGAGATACTTGATCAGCGCAATGGCCAGGTTAATTCCCATAAGCGGTCAAAGCCTGGTGCATAAGACCAAACGTGATTGTAAATTAATTTCATAAGACAATTTTGCATGTTAATATTTCCTAACTAACACAATTTTTTATTTTTTAATCCAATTCAAATCCATTTACCGTGCAATCTCTTGGAAAAACTAGTGTGTTCAATGCAACTCCTGAAATATAGATATACAATACCTAAGATATAAGCCTTCTATAGGCAACTAAAACAAAGTTGCTTTATATTTAAAATTATAATCGAAATCAAGAACTAACTTTAAAGCAACTGGATTTTGTAACTGCACCTGAGTTCTAAAAATCATCACCAATTCTTTGCACTTTATTTTTTATCACAGATGACACTCCACGAAGCCATTGCAAATACCTGCTCTAAATATAGTAGAGACCAACCAGTCGACTGATATCACCATGTCAAACAACCCACCTTCTCACTGCACTCTCAGCGAATCAACGTGACTCACATGGGCGTCAGCTACTGCGTTCAAAAAATAAATTAGAACTGCGATCGGTTTGACTACATAATCATGACCCTTATGCGTCGTTAACTATTTCAAAGTGTTTCTATTCTGTGGTTTCAATTTTAGAATGTCCAACTGCGTAATTTCATCTGTCAGGAAGACAATCGTGCTTGTGTGAGGGCACATGGAGACATTTTGCGTGTATAAATACCGAAACGTGGTACCACATGCAAATTAAGCCAAAATTCAGACAACTTTTCAAAAATGCCACAAAAAAGGCATAAGANCAAACAACATATTTGCCGGCAAAAGACTTCAGAAAACGGCCGATTTTACACAATCTGACTGCAAAAGGCCAAGTTCCCAATCTTGTTTGAAACTATGCTGTTGTTAGGTGCAGCCTTTGCTTTCTTGCAGATGGGTCTGAAAAAACTTCCACTGGCGCGAAACTATCCGCAGATTGAACGGATTCATAAAAGCACTTACCGATTTTTAGAGCTGGTTGTGGCCTATTCCAACGCTATTGTAGCCTGCACTAAACTGCTGTGGCTGACTCGTCAAACAACCGAAGGCAGCGAACACTGAAAAGTGTTCGACCCAGCAACGCAATGCCCGCACCAAGGCTCTCACAAATGCAATTCCAAAAATCCCCAGAACAGTACGAAAAATCCCCGTTTTGCATCAAAAATCCCTAAATCTGTGGTGGTGCAGCATAAAATCGGAGCGCCATGATAAGTGTTAAAAATAGAACCAAATATGATTTGCAAAATAAACTGAAATCACTCATTTTACACATTTACAAACTTTCCCAAAAATCCCTAAAACCCTAAGAGTCTAAAGTTCCAATCTTGGGACAAAATCCCTAAAAGTGAGAGCACTGACCCGCACAGACTTACCAGCGTGCATGGTTGAACGATCTTTTATCNTGTAACAATAACTTTTCTACAANTTCTAACGATCTGTGGCTTGAGCATCTCTGTCAATGTGCGGGATGTTCATATTTGTGGGTCAACGTGTCTGTCTGTGAAAATTAGTTGACAACACTTTGTAAAAGGTTGCTTCGAATTAACGCGTGCGAAATTTGCTGACTGCGTAAACCATCTCAATGGCCATTGCCTTTGGCTTTGTGAAGAGACATTTGCCCACCACAGCACACAAAGGCCAAGTGGTGCGTTGTGTTTCGGTAGTGTGGCTGCAAGTTCTTCCACTAGCCATGGACGTCGGAAGGATTTTTACCAGCAGGGGGGCCACTAGGGTATTTTTCAAAAATTTATCTAGGGAGGGCGCAAAAGTGGTGAAATTTGTTTTTTCCTACTCGAAACTAAGAAAATAACCTTTTTTTATTTTCAAAATCCAGGGGGGTATGTACCCCCTGCCCCCCTTCCGACGCCCATGCCACCAGCGCCACTATTTTCCAGAGACACTTACGCGTGTTACGCTAGCACTTGAATCATAGCATGCTTACCCCTTTGGAAGACTGAGTGGAATGACTGCGAACGCTTGTAATCGTAAGGAAGATGCCCGATAGAAGTTTCTCTGGTGTGCCAGGACACGGATCGCCCTTTCACCTGATCACAATCATCGTCCACCTCTTTGCTTTGAAAACGAAGTTGAGAGTGTAAGACATAGCTTTTTAAGTTGAAACCTAAAATCGATCTCACCCGAGTCCCACGAACGATCGAACCTGTTATCGTCACAACTTTTTTAGGCATACATGGGAAATGAACAATACGAGAACAAGTGTCAGAAGCCAAAACCACACATCGGCATCATGCCCCGTGCTGGAAAATGTCTGCATTGCGGTCACACTGCCGAAGGAGGATCGCTTGAAACATCTCGACAGGTTGCAGCTTAGTTTTCTTGAAAATGTCGATTTAGGCGGACAGCGAGTTCTGCTTACAGTACGTACTGTGCAATGAAATGCAGCAAATGTGAAAATTTTCTTACCATGAGACGCTTAGATGTTGCGGGTGCAATGTGTAGACCGGATTGTGAAAAATTTGAAAATAACGCTTCACAAACTGCTTGAGAGAGAGGGCAGAAACGTTTCAGAATAGTAGTTCAAAGTTGCAGAGAGGTCAGTTTTAGGTGAAAACATCTTGTCACTCTGCTAGTAGCACATTTTTTAAACAAATCACCATATTCTCTTCTTGTTCCTAGCGNCTTTGATATTTTCGCCGCTTTATATACAGTATAGCAAGGGTGGACAAACTTCTTCAGCAGAACAGTCATTGGCAGGAAACCAAACACACCAGCGAGCCGCAAAATCAGTTTGCATGTCAAATAAAGTTCGCTAAAGACTGCAAGTTTCACATAAAATTACAGTATACCCACATCAAATCGCGTAGACTCGTTAGCAACTCACCGCACGAATTCGTGTAAACACATTGATAAATGAAACAAACATTAAATATGAGGCGACAACTCGCTATTAATTTTAGATAATGCTATTAAGCTAGATGAGCCACACAAAACATGTCGGATCCGCAGTTTGCCAACCATTGATATAACGCAAATTTTTGCCGCTAGTGTCGTCAAGCTTAATAGAAGTGTATGCTTTGGTGGAAGTAATATTTATTCTCTTTGGCTGAAAATATCATCATTATGTTGCTTGCTGCGCATGCTTAAGTAAATAACAAGCATAACTTAAATCGAAAGTTAATACATCAATACTAAGCAAAGAAAGACCGATATAATCTACTAAGCATTAGCGTCATGCATTACCGGGTGACAAAAAATAGTTCAAACGTCTAGGGCAGGGGTTCCCAACCTTTTTCTAACAATGTACCCCTTCAGCATTCCGACAAATGAGCATGTACCCCCACAGCGTTTCAACAGATAAGGAAGTACCCCTTCAGAATTTTGCCAGATGAACATGTACCCCTAAAACTCTTTATGACAAATACTTTCTCATAATTTTTCACAGATATATTTAATAATAAACATATAATGACTTTTGAAAATAATATTAAGTGAAATATGTATTAATATTTGAAAATAAACAACATGTTAATATATTTGTACCTTCTATTGCTAACTTTAAATGTACTCCTTCGGATAGGCAAATGTACCCCCAGGGGTATATGTACCCCAGGTTGGGAACCCCTGGTCTAGGGTAAGAATCAAATTAGAATTTTGAAGGTCTAGAATGAAGTTAGATTGATTGAAACAACCATATTAAATATCCGTTCAAGATAACCTGCTTGTTAGCAAAACATATAGAAACGTAAATGACTTTACGTAAGAACTCGTTGAAGTGAATTGCTAGTTTCAATGACTCTGAAACATAGATTTCCAGCAGATCAACCGAGGAACTCAGAATTCCTTAATTACGGTCAGAGGCAAGGCTTACAGATTTGACAAACTGCCTTTCTCCGAGTTATGATCAGATGAAAAACAAATACCGCGTTTGTCCCGAACTCTTACCGTCGCCAGAAAGTTTTCAATAGGGGGATTTTACGTTTGTGTAGGGGGGTTGACATTCTAAAATACTGTACGATATAAAAAAAACTTCAGTGATTTCAATTGTTTCGTATTTCAATTTGGGGGACTTGGAGCTTTGCTTGGGGGTCTAAGCCCACCAAACCCGTGGCGACGGGACTGTCATGCACTTGAATTGCCCGTTCGTGGCTAATTAAAATAAATATTTCTTACCTCGAAGGAAAATGTTCTCTCTCTTTCAAACTCAGCATTGCATTTACAGCGTTAAGGATTCGGTTCGCTTTTTCTCATGTAGCAACTGCAGTAGTTCATCCGAAGCTTTATCGGAGTCAATTCAAACAATTCTGTCCTCTATTAGGAAACAAGAAAACCAAAGCAAATATTGTTATTTCAAGCATGTGGATTTAGGTGTTTGTTTTTTCATTGTTTTAAAATTTTCTCGCTTCGGTGGGAATTTTTGTCAATATTTGAGTTGTGTCATATGCTTGTGCCCAAAGGCGGGTGTGTTTAATATGGTTTACTACAGACATAGGAGCAAACGTTTCGTGACGAGTGGTATATACGTATCCTTTGCAGACACTCCGCCACATAGGTCGCCAGATTTCGGTTGATGGAGATGAATAAAAAACGCTGGTCACTATCACAAAAAGACAAAAATGGTCGTCATTCCTTTCCAACAGGGCCCAGCAACCAGCACCCTATCCCAACAGTGGTGACTGCCGTGCTCCGTAGTATGCCTTAAACACATAAGTGTTTTAAGATCCAAAAAACAGTTGGAAGCACGTGTTTTTAAGCTCGCTTACAATACTTTTCTACTCAGAATTTTTATTTTTTGGTTGTACGAAGACATGGATCATAATCTTGGTAAAATAGTAAAGATGAGACGTACTCTCTTCCCCCTGTTTCTGCGTTCATGACCGTAGAAAGTTGGCGCAAGCCAAATGTTACCTTGCAAAAATGTGGCCAAGTTGTAACAGAGTGAAACTTGAATGTCGTGCGAAGTCGTGCAATAAACAACAGCGAAAAAACAGTGATTAAAAAGAAATCATACTGAACGTTTTGAGAAACAACTGTTTTCAAAGAACTGTTTGTCGACAAGCAAAACAAATCCTGTTTACACCAATATTTACCTAAATTAATATGAAGACTTTATAATAGTAACTGCAATATTTACCATAGGCGTGGCCAGGGGGCCATGGTCGCCCAAATTTTGAGCATAACCTATTTAGTAATTTCCTCCCAAAAAAAATTTTGAGCTGGCTATGCAACTGATATTTACCATTTTGGTGCAGTCGTGGAAAATTTGGCGAGGTGATTTTACGCCAAAGCTGAGTTTGTGTCAGTGGGGTATTATAAAGACTGCAACACTTGCAAACAGTCTTTCTACAAGTGAATTATCGAGTTTGTGTTGGGTACACTGTACCCTCGGATAAACTTTACTTCAGGTGTTGGAAGGTAATAACATTACAGGATTGTTTGTTAGGCTATTTCAGAATAAAAGCCCAATTGAAATGATTCTGCGCAGTAGTTACTAGTTACTGGTACTGCAGCCTGGAATGCCTGCTAGTAGGTAGGCTACAGTTGGTGTGAGCACACAATGCATACAATTGTAGCATCACAATTGAGTGTTGCTAAGTGGCATCCAAGCGATCTGTGCAGCCTGTCCAGCTCATTTGCAATTTGTATCCCTAGCATACGTTCAATATACAGAGATATCTTAGCAAAACAGAATTTCGTGAAAACGAAAACATAAGAGCAGCAAAAATGACCAACGATTTGCTGAAATCCGTATCTAAGGAGGAGAGGGAAATATGTGTCTCTAAGGGATATATTATTTCCGACAAGTACCTTGGCGGTGGTGTTGTGAGTAGAATATTCTTAGGTGAGGCTCAACCCGAGAAGATCGAAAACAGCGAGAAACTGAAACTCATTCGGGAATCACCGGGTAAACCGTTGAAGGTAAGATGCAGCGTATTTTGTTTGAAAAAAACAA
>JGI24158J21664_10001883_pt1 | contig 24516 bp, 16 predicted proteins | sample Ectturendosymbi3_FD_21664 | JGI IMG/M metagenome (IMG submission 21664) | reverse complement strand
ACTAGTTACTTGAATACAGACATGGGCAAGTCCGAATCATCGCAAAATTATAAAAGCAGAGTGCGCAGTGGGCTGATTCTTCGAAAGCTTGCAGCAAACCTAGAGCTGTTCGATTACTTCTGTCTTGGTATTTAAAAAAGTTTTGTTGGGTTGCTGCTACTACCACTCAGCATTTGAAGGGAACATGTTTTGATTTCTGCGTCGAAGAGGATTGCGCATTGGTTTCTCTGTACAACCTGCACAGCCTGGTATGAGATCTACAGTTCACCGACCTTTCAAGCCACCTCATCAATCGTCTTTACAGGCGCCGGTTGTCCTTGGATCATCGGGGGGTGCTCAGTCATCGACGTTCTTACGGATTGCTTGGTCCAACGGGGATTCGGAGCCAGTGAACAGCTACACGGTCTATTACCGGCCGCGCGGTGATCCAGCAGTTCCTTACGATTTGCTGCCTGATGTCGCGTCGACGAGGTACGGGCGAACCAAAGGATCTGCTTTTTCGTCTACTGACGTTCTTCATGGTGTAGCGTGTCAGTTTTTGTTGCCATCTGCAACATAAGTTGTTTACCAGCGGGTTTTGTGCACAGTAAGGCGTACCTCAGTGAATATGTTTGTTGAAGTCTAGCACTATAACACTACGTTCAGCCTTATTAGTTTGCAAAAAAAACTCCGTTTTACGCTTGCATGCTCGACATAACGTACCGCGAGCTATTGCTAGTATTAAACGGTTTCCGCTGTCTGCGTAAAATCATCAAGTTGTGTTTGACTTTTTGATGGTATGTCGTGGCAGCACATGTCCGCAACGTCGGTCGACGATGATTGTTTTCGGGAGGGGAGGAATCGTAAATGGTTGTTCGCATCGTTAAAAAGTGTTTTTGGTTGGAAAGGTTCCACGATGAAAGTCACGTGTGAACTGCTCGAACGAAGCATGCTTAGTTCGAGTAGCCAAGTTTTTTTGCCATCACAACATGTAAAAAGTCTCATTTACAGTTACACTATTCCTGGACTGGAACCGTTCACCGAGTACGACATTCGAGTCTCCGCTGTCAATGACTTGGGGGAGGGATCAAAAAGTGAACCGGTGTATGTTATGACCGGAGAAGCACGTATGTCATTACCTACCTATGCCTTTTATTCCTGTACTAACCTCGCCTGTGAATCTACCGCTGGCTTTATTTTCGACAAGGTCGCATGCGAAGCGCAGTTGGTATTTCGTCACTGAGGTTTCAAACCCTAACCGAAAGTATTGAACTCGAAGTGGATCTCTCTTCGATGGATTCTAGTTCTTTTTTTGTTTCTTTTTACGGCTTACGACTTGGCTAGCAGTCATTAGATATGCGTAGAGCAGGGTGATTGCGTGGAAGGGATGACCGTTCGTGGCATTTCATCGATTTGTCGAAGTTTGTTCTTTCGTTGCCGGGCCCGAAAATCTTCTCTTGAAGTGGCGCAAACTCCAGCACGCGTTCAAGCGATTAAAAGCCATTGGCATTCCATGAAAGTGCCGCAGCAGCGAGCATGATGCCCGCGCTCAGGAGCATTAACCGCAATGTTCGGCATAAGAGCTTTATGACGTTACCGATATTTTTTTTCTTCTTGAAAGACGTCTTGTATGACAAGTGGCATTCCTGTCGTTGTTGTCTGTCAGGACAGGCCGCGCCAAAGCCGCTGCCGATCCAGCGCTTTCCACACTCGGCAGCATTCGGTGTTTACGTGGCCAAGCTAACTTTTGCTAAAAACTGCGTGGCCTACTACCTTGTTAACGTAGGCTATGCTTTTTATACACATTATTCTACAGTAGCGAATTTATTCCTGTATACATTTCAGTGAGAATCCGCTGCTGAACAAAATCAATTTGTTTCCACGTTGTAGTGATCAGATGTCCAGATACTGTATTCTAACATTTTTGTCCAAACTCCGTGGCCCACTCAAAAAATTCGCTGTGGCCCACAGGTTGAAGCACTGGTTTAAGCGATGAGCGTCAACAGCTGCTGGCTCCGATCGTTCGACCTCATTGTTGGTCGTATTTTCTTTCGAAATTACTAATTGTATCCGTGGGAGGTACTCCCCGCAACGCATCTGTCGCTGAGTGGTTTATATCAGCTTGTGTAAACCGTCCGGTCGCGCGTGCTGTTCGTACCGCTCGCGGAACAGTTGGACGTATGACGCAGTTGCTTTCGTCACGTTAAGCGCAAACGATTCGCCTTTTCGTCGCGCTGCCTGTATTACCGTGGCCTTTGTGCCTGAGTTGATTCCCATACCATGCCGCTAGTTGCGTAAGCTCCAATTGTTTTCCGTCTACTGAGAACTCGGTTACAGCCGCGCAGTGGCATCTAATTTTGTTTGTTTTTTTATTCAAAAAAAACTGTGCACCGCTACGGTTTTTCCCTGCAGCGCTTCGCAGTACATGCAAACTAGGCAGCTTTTTGTGTATTCAGCGCCAAGCAGCGCCCCGCGAGGCGTGATCGCCTACCTCTACGGAACGAACACGATCTTGGTGATGTGGGGTCCGCCGGAAAGGCAGAACGGGATCATCACGGAGTACCACGTCCACTACACTTCAACGCCAACGCTGCCCGTCGCAGGTGACTATTATCTCACGCTCGTGGTATCGTTGTTTGCGTTCTTGTGTCGGTTTCAGTCGCAAATCCCTGCGCTCTCCGCTCCCCCCATTTTTATCTTTGCTTGTTATAGTGCTTATGAATGAACAGCAGTTTGACGGTCAACCCGTCTTGGCCTGAAATGACGTGGGAGACGAACTACTTTTTTTCCTGGAGATTCCGGTTAAAAGATGTTAATAGTTTAAAGCGAGGTTTGCTTCCTCGCAGTACCTGATTCGCGTCTTCTCCGTAGTTTACCTCCGAGGCTTTAATCTATCAGCTGGCGAATCGGCTTCGGACGTCGCTTGCGTCGAAAATCCGATTCGCCGCTGCGGTCCAACTGTCGAAGCCGTTTCAGCGGTGTCGGTCCGGCGCTTTGATTTCTGCAGGATCTGCCTTCGCGGTTGGACTCATTATTGCTGGTGCGCTGCAGTGCAGAGTCGCTCGTCTCTCGCGGTCGCCGTTGCGTCCTGACTTTCAAAAGGATCTCGTAGCTGGAAAGACAGAAATTCTATTAATAATGCAACGCATTGGTGCTGATCTTGTGCCCCATTTCCGTTGTGTCTTCCGGCCTTGATTTCGAAAAAAACGTTTACAAAATTAATTTTACGGCCATCAGAAAGTAATTACCTCTGAAACCGATAGCATTTTCAACAAAACAGCAATCCGTGATTCCGTTTTGCAACTTGCAAGCCATCGCTTTCCCCTGACGTTGTCGAGGAATGTATGCACGTTGCCGAAGCTGCCACGCTCTGTCGTTGGCGTCAAGCTGCTAATGTTGTTAGGTTTTACCGATCGTGCCTAATTTACGATCAGTGCAATGGTTTTTGTGGCTCGAGCCGATCCTGAATGAGTTTGGCGTGCTCCAATTTCATTGCGACAATTCGGCATCACACAACACGGACCATTTAATATTGAAAAAATGTAGCAACCTGTCTCGCTCCGTATCACGCATTCCTCGCTTTGTCGTATTTGTTCCTGTCCCGGATTCAATATCGCGTATATCGCAACTCAAGTCAGTTAAGTAGAACACATTGATGTTTGTAAGTCTTCTATATGAAGAATGATTGTAACACTTAAAGATCAAGGTCACCCTTGTTGCTTGTGAAGATGATGCTGCGAATTGACTCAAGTAGATGCATTTATTTTTGGGTTTTGCACCTGCTTCTTCGGTGGCAAAACCATTGCTTGGAAGTCGCCAATCACAAGCCTGCGTAATTAACGCTTCTTCTCTGTTGGACGTTGCTATAATCATATGCCTGAACGACGTTTAAGCGTTACTTCAAAATGCCGCGGGCTTCTTTTCAGTCTTGTTGATAATTGAAGTGCTGTCAAGCGGACCAGTGTTTTTGGGACCCAACGTCTCCCGCACGTGGTTCTCTGCTCTTCACTAAAATCGACCGTTTGCTGCAGATTGGACAATGGTTCCTGTCGGGGGCGACATGCGCCTGACATCGTTGCGAGAAATCATTCCGGACGTTACTTACACCATCAGGGTAGGCGCGATCAACTCCGCCGGCGCAGGTCCTCTGTCGCAAGTGGTCATGGTCAAAACCGTGCAAGGAGGTAAGTTAGCCGCTTTCATGCAATCGTCGTGAACTGAAACCAATGCTCGATGAGTTTCTATTCGTGCGGCTGCAGACCTCCGGAGAAAACGCGCTTACAAAGTGTGCGCGTTTTTCTGTGACGTTCCTTCCTTTGAATAATTTACGTTGTCATATTCAATCGGCAGTGCCTTCTCAGCCTCAAAACTTCCACGGCGTATCAGATTCTCCGAACAGCATTAAGTTGCAGTGGGAACCGCCGTACTGGAAAGGTGGCCCGGTGCGTCAGGACAATGAGCCGTTAATCATCAACTACCAATTGGCATACGCTTACAATTGCAGCAGCCCTTGCAAGGTAAGATAGGTTTTGCTTATACGCCTTTTTGTTGCACTCTATTATCCTAGTAAACTTTGCACCCGTTAATACAGCGTCATAGTATTATATTGTTCAGAAATTTCGATATCTTAGTATGCCTTCATCTCATGCGAGCCTGAGTGTTATTGTTTTGTTTCGTTGGATTCTGTTGCGAAAAGTAAAACATTTGCTTGGTTTCAGCCAAAGAAATTCACGCTCTTCCCTTCGGCGAGTTTCACTCTGAGCAATCTGCACCCAAACACCCAGTACAGCATCAAACTCGCGGCCAAGTCAGTTCATGGTGTTGGTGCTTTCACCCCCACCGTACAAGTCACGACCATGCCAGACGGTGAGGATGGCTCAAAAATGTTTTTCCTCTCTCTGGTTCCCGTTGTAGTGTAAAGTTGTGTTGATTGTTAAACAAAGAGACCGACCGCACCCTAGGTCAATCTTCGCTGCATGTGACCGATCGCATTTTTTCTGTTCTTTTTATTTATTTTCTTTTTTTTGTTTTTCATCTCGTCGTTGTCCATTCATCGCGCACGTTCGAACTCGTCCGGAACGGAACACTAACTTATATGTGTCGTGGCATGCTACGTAAATCGTATGTGCGTGTGACGTCTTCGCTGCTCGTCACCGTGACGTCACAGCTCCGTCGGCCCCACCACAAGGGGTTNGCGCCAGGCGTGTGGACGCCCATTCCATTCGTGTCACNTGGACCGCGCCGGCCCAAGAGACCAGAAACGGGGCTCTGTCCGGATTCAACGTCTATTACCAGCAATCAAACGACGGTTCCACTCTTACCTCGGTTCACGCCGGCCCCGATGAGACCACTGCGACAGTGGCGGGCCTTCGGCCGTACACGCGGTACAAGATTTGGGTCAGTGCATCCACTTCGGTTGGTGAAGGTCCTCCCAGTGAAAAGGTTTCAGAAACGACAGCTGAATCAAGTGCGTATGGCTGCACGTTCGAAATTCATTTTCATTTTCTAAACGTGCGCAAAAACGCCTGTTGTCGTATTTCTCCGTGCCTTGCCGTTAAAATGGTTTGAGTTGGGGTCATTGCTTCACCGTATTCGAATGCCTAATTTTTGTTGCATCGTTGGTTTTCACTAACCTGCACAGAAAACGGAATGCAAAACCGTTTCCGTTGTCGCCATTGCTGTGCCTGATGCCGCCTGACAATGCTAAGTGTTGCCTCCCATCACTGGAAATAAACCCGGAAGCCTTTATGCAGTGCCGAAAAAGAAGCCTACTGCGCAAGCTGTAACTCTTTCTACTTCAGTTGCATGAATAACTTGAATAAGCTGGAAGCGAAGCTCTTGCAAGCAAACAGAAGCAGTATTTTGGTCGATTCTTTCCGACCATTTATCCACAGCGTCGATATTAACCCGTCTAAGCTTTCAATTCCAGTCGCATCGCATCCTTTTTCGATTCCTCCAATGGGCGTAATTCCCAATTCGTAAACGGCTTCGCTGCTTAACCCGCTCAGGACCATCTGCCGCTCCTCACGACGTCTTCCTCGAGGCAATCAACACCACGACGATCCGAGTACGGTGGTCTCCCATCTCGACCATAGAGGCCAACGGTCCCATCCGGGGGTATCAGGTCGCGTACGCTCTCGCAGACTCGGCCACGAGTAAGACTCAAATTCTCAACGTGTACATGGACGAACTGGGGCAGCGCAGGGGAAGCCGGGTGTTGGTGAGTTGCTCCTGTTCGCGCGTCGCTCGTAAAAAAGATGCCGAGTATGATTTTGCTGTAAATACTGAAGTTGCCGTTTGAAGAACTTTTAATTAATCAGAATATTTCTCCCCAAAAAATTTATTTATTGTAAAACACTAAACATCGCTTGTAGATCGAATACGGTAAAGGCTTTGTCGCACATACCTATTACAAGATTGCTTACTTTCGAAATCCTTCATCCCAATTTAACCGGGAGAAGTGTCGACAGGCGTGTGTTGTCCGTCGTAGCAGACCTGAAGCGCAGCTTTAACGGCGACCGGTATGACTCGTTTTGACTGCCGCATACGATGAAGAGCGGCGCTCTGAGAAGACGCACAGCTTTCTCGTCTTATCTCGCGCTTGTGTTCGCTTTTAGTGCCGGCGTAAGTCCAAAACGCGCAGCCGTTATAGTCCATGCAAACACAAGGAAATGGTAAGAGACATGGGAATGTTTTCCTTTAATCCTGTCATTTGTCTTGCTGCTAATACGCGAATCGCTTGAAGCAGGTCCCGGTTGTCACTGTTTTCTGTTCTAATTACTTGGTGGCGCCGGCAGCTGCGACTGGTGCGATGATATAATGCCTGGCAATTGCGCTGATTAACAATGCGCTAACGAGCATGCCGTCTTCTAATCTACCATAATGTGCTCGGCACCTGCGAGAATACTGGGTCGGCTTGCTTGTTCTTGCTGGGGCAGTCGCAGTTACGAGACGTGTGATGCTCGAACAATAGTCAGTCATCCTCGACTTGATTCTCGTTTTCTAGAATATTTTTTCCGCAGGACTATGATGGTAGTTTAATAATAAGGACTGTTGTCACTTGTTTGTTGTACAAAAATGCCAGCTATTAAACCTCGACAGTATTAACATTTTTGTACTCAGTTGCAACCTGTTTTTGTTCGCTGAGACGTGCCGGTCATTTGTCATATAATAGTATTAAAAATTGAGGTAATAGTATTCACTAGTGTACATTTTCGGACATTATTACCGAATTGACTTAATATTTTTCGGTCATTTGCAAAAAATTCAGTCTATGACCGAAAAAACCTGTGTTATTAACTAACGAAACCCTAGCTACGCTTCAGTTTTAAACGTTTTAAGTACAATTGCATCAAATTTGCATGGACACCAGCGGAGGGTTAAACCGGTTGCACGACGTGTGGGATTTTGATTTTATGTCCAACGATCATGCACTCGCAGCGACTTAAGGAACATTTACATCAAGAGCGTTGCGCGTTCGGTCGGTTTTGCAGCTGATGATTTTTGCAATCCACCATTGCATCAGGAACGTGACTTGCGGGTGATGATGCTGCAGCGGGAATGGCTGGGTGTACTTTCATCGAGCGCAGATCATACACTGCTTTTGGTTGCTTGTTTTGTTCGCTCGCATGCTGCTTTGATTCACCAACATATGGGCAATGTTAAACGCAATCCAACGATCGAAGTTACGTGGACATTTGATTTTGTTATTGTTTTCAAACGCAGTCTTCTGCCGTTCTAAAACTTACCCAGTTAGTATACTCCATCGCATGCTCTGGCAGCCCGCTGCGCAACTCAAATAGCTTTTTGTGTAAGCTTACAGTGTGTGACATTAAATAGCGGTTTTACTTAACGCGGTGCTGCGGCAACGTCACAGTTAATATCCGTTTTCCTTGCTGTTGTGAAGCATCGACCGCACCCGCCCGCACTGTGCGCTGAAAGCTCAGCTAACTCCCACTTTTCGTTGAGTTCGTCTGAAACTCGGCATTGTTCTCTCAGGAATACGTCATCACGAGGTTGCGGCCGAAGACTGGTTACTCGGTCAAAGTGGCCGCCTTCACGCGCACCAACTCCGGCCCTTTCAGCGAGGCCAAGTACATCACCACGAAAGGCGAAGGTACGTGTCGCAGCCTCTGCGCGCGCGTCTGCGCGACAGTGAACTTCTTGTTCAGGTCGCTGTTTCGCTTTGTCGCAGGTCGTCAGTTACGTGTTAATGGTAAACTGCTGCGACGTTAACCCGATCGCTGCCAGGACACCGTAACAAAATATTGACGTGTGCAAGATCTCGGACCTGCTTTGCTATCTTTCATCGGCGTGAATTTGAACAGCGCGCAGCTTGGGACTGTTGTTCGCTGTCATCAGAGTGAAACGTCAACTGGGCAAGCTCTGCGCTACCGAGTGGATTTATCAAACGCGCATTGTTTCTGGAAAGCCTCCGTTACATTTTGTTTTGAATGCACGCTGGTGCGAACTGGTAGAATGCTTGCCCTTGCTTACTTTTGATATCGTTGGCAGTGAAATTAATTGATCATGATCGAAAATCGCACTTACGACAAGAGGTCTGGTTCTGCACATGTTTGAGCTTGGGCGTCTTTGTTAAAGTTTTTCTGAAGCGTTCCTTCTGTTATCGAAGTTCTAGCGCTTTGTTTTTGCAAGTTAATATGCAAATACAGCGTAATGCTTAGGTAAGGTATTTTGACTGTTTTTTTTCGGCTTGAGTGGCAACAGGTTGTTTGCCAGTAGGAAGGACTCAGACCAAAATGTCATTTGTTCGTTGATTGCGACGACGAATGAGGTCAAGCATGCGCAGCGTAATACTCGAACGAAGGTTACCTTTGCACAAAATTGCTCTTCAGAGCGAGATATTTGGCGGTGGCAAACGTTTTTACTTCCGCTTCTGTTACAGTACCGTCCGCTCCAACTTTGGCCGTGGTGCATTCAAGCGAAGGCAAAGCGATCGTTAGCTGGGAACCGCCTTCGTCTGCAAACGGTGAAATCATCGGTTATTTGTTGCGATACAAGTAAGCTCGAAGCTTGTGACTAGTTTTAAATTATTTTCAATGCTTTTTAGGCGGTGAAACTGTAATGCGAGCGAACGGCCTTCACTACGCGCCCCCCCAACTATTTTCATCCAGCGCGCTGCTTAAATCTGTGCGCAAAAGCAAGATGATCTTAGGCAAGCGTACTTTCACGTAAAATCCAACTTGCAATCTGCGTGAGCAGAATAAGCGCCGATCCAGGCAAGATTTGTTCTGGCGAATTGCGTGGTATTCTTTTGCCATGCAGTCTAGTTTTTGGGCGTAACGAACTACATCGCAGCCAAACGACTTCTGCTGGAAATGCTCGATTCCATTTCGTGCGATTCTGAGCAGGTGCGTCAACAATGCCGGAATGAGCGGAACTGCAAATCAGCGGTGGGTGACGAGAAAGTTCGATCCCCAGCAGTCCCGTTACTACCCGGCAGATGTCTATCCCGGCTGGACCTACCAGTTCGCGCTGTCTGCATCAAACGAAGAAGGTGCGTTGTTTGCCGTAGCAAGAATGGGCTGGTTTCGAATCGATGTCGATAAACAGTACTTTCGTTCCCACCCTTGTTCGCAACATATGCCTGTGCTGAATACATTTTCCGTTAATGATTGTCAAAATTTCCCGTCCGAGCAGGAAACGGCCCGGAAGCCGTGAACACGATATCGCTGCCTGCGATACGACCTTCCTACGCCCCGCGCGACTTTGCCGGCGTCACTGTGTTGCAACCTTCGCGGACCGTGTCGTCCATTCGTGAGACGCCGTACGCCTTGCGCCTGACCTGGTCCAAGCTCCCGAAGGAAAAGAGTAACGGTCCGATTACCGGCTACGCCCTCTACTGGCGTCAATCGGCCATGGAACCGGGGCCTATGGAGCGTCTTGAGGCACCGCGAGAGTTGTACATGTTCAGCCGAGTGTCGCCAAACGAACAGTGAGTGTCCATTTGCGCGTAGTCGCTGAGAAGCAGGTTGCAAAAATTGCAACAAATTACAATATTTTTTCTTCTTAGGAACCGTGGAGGTTAGACATAAGCGGTGAAAAGGGATCGCTTGTTCAGTTAAATGAAATCGATTTGTTGTGACTCAACAAGGGTTTAAGCTGTTTGCCGCGCCCGATTTAATATTAACAGCTGCATGCTTCGTTAGAAAATCGTTTAAACCCTTTCAGGAAGCATTCACTTCCGTTCTGAATATCGAAGCGAAATGCCTCCGACACTAGAAGTTTTTCCACGCAAGTGATCTTATTCAGGCCAAGTTATCGCGTTGTTCAAAATGCTGTTTTAACGGCTGTTCAAACGCGGAATGACCGAAGTTTGTTGAACGCTCCTGGCAGACTTATAAGCGAGAACGTTTGGCACCCATATACGAACTGCCGACACAGCAGCCGCGCTCTTTGCGTCCTATGAAAACAGCAGCGTCTGAACTTCGCTGTGTTCTGCGCCAGATACGAGTTCCAAGTCTCCGCACTGAACGCTGCCGGCGAAGGCCCGCGGAGCCCAACTGTGATCGTGACTGTCACTGACGTCATCGACCCGATTTGGTCCAATGTGACAGTGCGCGGCTTCATGGTCGTCGAACGGTCCTCGTCGTCGATATGGCTCAAGTGGTCCCCTCCTCCCGAGGTCCAAAGCGCCCGATACGTCATCAGTTACAGGTTACTATCTTTTCTGCTTTCTTTTAATCGCCGTTACAAAGAAGCGGGCGAGAAAGCGTCATCCCTGACGATATTGTGTGTTTGCGACGAGAAAAAGCGTGTTGACTTTGGTAAGCTCTTGCTTTGATCTCGTTATAGACATGACGTCCACTCGAACGCATTTAGAACAGCTCTGTCTCTGTTGTTGCTGCCATTGTCCCGTGTTTGTTTTGTTTATCGGCTTTTGCGTGGAGCCGTGCGGGCATTAAAGGCCTCTCCTCAGGTTCTACTACGGGCTTGAGCGCTGCCGAAAGAAGCTTGTAAGGTCAGCGAGATGAGAGGCACGCGATGCGTTTGACCCTTCTTCTTCCAAGCGACCAAACACTTGCTGCTGTAAACTTGTTTTTCCGCCATAAATATTAATCGCCCGTTGGTGCGAAGATTGCACACATAACTGACTAGTTGTCGATTCCTAAACCACTGACCATTTAATATAAACCTATGCGATCAGTCAGTGGTACGTTGGTCACGTACATGATAATGGATTTGCTTACAAAAGTTGATTCTTTTCTAACTTGCCCAAGATTTTGCAATTCCTCAGTTTTGGCAATGATTGTGTTCGTGGGACCTGGCGCTGTGATGATTGAAACGATTACTTCCTGGCCCTGATGAACGTCAAAGCGGGTTACATCAAAGTTGTTACTCGCGCGTATGGAAACCTTGCGAAGTGCACGATATGAACGAACGGGTGAAATAATGCTGCAATTGCATCACTTTTCAAACACCTCTCTCACTATAAGTTGCTGTTGAGCGCTTTCAACTCCACGCTTCCGCTAGCGAGTTTTTTACGAAGTTGAAGTGACAGCTTCAAGCAAAGTTAATAAAAAGGAATGGGTCCTGTAATGGCAGATAGTTGCAGTGCAGGAGTGGCTAGCCGCCATCCTAACATTGGAAAAGAGTCGATCTTTGAGTAGTTTACGTCTTTTTCTTACATACGCCTCTGTAGAAGCATCTATGAACGTCAGCGTTATTCACAGCAGCAAGGTGTTGGTGGTCAAACGAGCTTGCGAACCGATTTTCTGAGCAAGAAAAGTGTAGCAGTACAGTCAGCACACATACTTTGTCAATCATAATGACAGTAGATAAAACATGCTGTTGACTTCTTCATTAATGAGTCGAATGTCGCTGGGCAACTTAAAGCGTACAGTGCAATGGATGACTCGTGTAAAGCGTTGAAACGTAACAGAATAACAGCTAATCCATCAGCGACAAAAATTCTTGAACTTCTCTTGAGTGGAATGCGTGCTAAGCGTGTGTTTGCAACTGCCATACCTCTACACGTTGTGATTTTTCGTACAGAAACTCTAAGGAAGTGACGCAGCACAAGAAGGAAACCGACGCAAGAGAAATATCAGTTCATGATCTGCAGTCGGGCAGCGGGTACAACTTCACCATCGAAGTATCTGGTCATTACAAAGGTTTGTCGTCGGTGATCTGCCTCAGCGTTCGCGACAGAGTTGGCGTTTTGCCGTAACTCGCTGTTTGAATCTTCAGCTAAATGGCAATTTCTGTTGACCACCTTACGTCGCCATCGACACGTAACAATCTCAAGTTTCGTTCGCAACCTTTGCAGGAACGAATATGCGGTTGGGCAAATCGTGGAAAGTGGCCCGCACAGAGCCCCGCCTGATATCTTACGCTCCCGATATCGGCATTCCGAATTCCAACGGGACAGTGCAAGTGTTATTATATGGCGCTGAGAACTCGCACAGCGTCGAAAAGTAAGTTGCTTGTAGAAACAAACCAAAAAAAACCAAAGAATGTATCTCTTGTGAAAAGGCGATTTATTTTAACACACCAGAGCAGTTGCATTTCTTGAGACCCAGCTCGTAGCGTCCGGTAACTGTTGATGCGAATGCTGTGTCCGGGGCAAATATCTAAACGTTTTATTTGCTGCTTTTGATCTTGCGTGCGAAATCAGCATCTTCTTTTGCAGGTACGCGGTAGTCGTGGTCCCGTTGACCAATCCCATGCACGACGTGGTGCCCGACGCGATGAGTCACGAGGCGCTGATGAAGGCGTCGCGCTCGCTGCGCCGTCGGCGCCGCCGAAGAAGCGTAAGTTCACACTGGTTCAATTTGTTTGCCAATTTCAGTTGTCGCTGGGATCGCGAAGGGTCATTGTTTGTGTTTCGCAGGCCGGCGTCGAACCGTACATCGCTGCCGAATTTAGCAGCGTGTCCTCCTTGGGCAAAGATTTCACTGTGGGCGACGAACAGAACTACAACGGTTACGTGAACGTGCCTTTGCTGTCCGGTGTGTCCTATCGCTTGTTTGTTCGCGCCATCGTCAAGACTGGGGTAAGTTCGTGTGTGACTTAGCCTTCTGCAAGCCATAGGGTTTAGACCCTGGATTCCCAACCTTTTTTTTCCCGTGCTCCACCTACTCACCTAAAATATCCTGATTGGCCTCATTCGGCGATACATAAATCTTATGATTCAAAAAGTGAAATCCGTTTCGGCCAAGAAGCTTAAAACGCCAATACATTGGTTTCAACATGCTTTGGACCCAGACCTCGTCAATCGACCTCAATTCCCCTCTAAAACGTCAAATTTCCCCCTTTGTTAGGAACCACTGGCTTAAAGGGTTTTGTTTCATAACATTCTAACCGATCGAGCCGAAGACTCAACGATCAAGAATGTTTTTTTTACTATGCATCCTTTTTTACTCACATTTCTACGGGGCATAATGTTGTTTCAGAGTTTTTCCTTCACCTCCAGTCAACCATCCACCACTTTCCGTATCACCGCGGCAGAACAAATCCCTACTGGTTCCTCCACACCAACCACTGACAAAACTGCCGTCAATCCGCTGTCGGCTGGGTCGACTTGGATCATTGGGCCAATCGTGGCCGGCATCTTTTTCATTCTGGTTGTGGTGGTGGTCATTTGCTGGAGGAGGAAGCGGTAAGAGACACAATAGATCGATCTTGCTTACATACTTAGCCTTGGTTTTCTTGATTGTGCCGCAGTTTCCTATGACAGTGCTGCGTGATTAAGCATTGGTTTGAACTCAAGTCCTCCACGACTGTAAATGAGCGCCAGCATTAAGCTAGACACAAGTACCCGCTTGCTGTGATTGTCTGAGATCCAGGTGGTTTGTTTCCCGGCGATTATGACCCCAGCAATTGTAAGCCAGTCACGTTCGCACCGCCCCGCCATTCTGCTGGTAAACTATTAGTAGCATTTTCAAACTGTTTGGTTCTTGTATGGGTTTGAAAGTAGGTGGATGTTTGTCATTAAGCTCTTATATGGACCTTTGTTTCGTTTTTCATCACGCGTTGACTCGCACACGCACCCAGTTAGCAACGCGCTCTGTGTGGAAACCAGAACGTTCTTTCGTTTGGTTTGCCCGATCGTTTTCGTTTGGTTTGCCCGCACTTTTTGCAGAAATTTTACCTTCGATGCCCATTACAGCATATTGGAAACTGGTGAAGGAGAATAAGAACGGGCCTTTGTAAACTCTCGGTTGAGCACCGCGTTTTTTGTTTGTTTGTGTTTTATTTACAACCAGTATTTGATTCCAACAATAAATCCTGAGGTGCTTCACTGCCAACCAAGCTTTCATTTCCTCCATGCGCCGCTGCTTCAGTTCCGTGCAAATAGTTTGTTCGTTGTTGCCGCAGGAAGCCTGGCAAGAAAGACTCTCTTCCGATCAAGTACAGCGGTCCCATAGCCAGTAGCAAGCAAAAAAGCAACAACAAGCACGTTGAACACGACCCGGTTGAATTGAGGAGAATGAACTGCCAGACGCCAGGTGGGCGAACTGGAAACTGTTGATAGGCATTGTGACAACCGGGACATATCGCTCATATATTCGTTTTACCATCGCCAGGCATGATCAGCCATCCGCCGATTTCTGTCGCCGACTTCAAGTCGCACGTCGAGCGGCTCCGCGCGAACGACAACCTCAAATTCTCCGAGGAATACGCTGTGAGTGTTTGCTTTTATCAGTTATCGCTCAAGCTATTCTTATGTAGCTGGCAACCGCGATGTGGTGTGGTAATGCGGTGAAACGAAACCCGCCTTGTATTGAAATCGCTTAGCTGCTTGGTTCCAGCCATCGTACTGGAATACTGTGGTCAAGTACGGTGTGCGGCCATCGTTGTCGATGATTTTGCGTGACAATGTCTTCTTCTCATTGCAGTCAATCGACCCTGGCCAGCAGTTCATGTGGGAACACTCCACGCTAGAAGTGAACAAACCGAAAAACAGGTACGCGAACGTGATCGCCTACGACCACTCCCGCCTCACCCTGTCGCCGATCGACGGAGTGCCCGGCTCCGACTACATCAACGCGAACTACATAAGCGGATACAGGTTCGGAATGTCTTCTGGCTCCTTCGCCGTAATGATTTCGTCCGCCTACTTGCTGAGGCTATGTGAAGTGGCTTTGCGCTGCTCCCCGCTATACCTGAATACCAGCATGCACCTTTCCGAGTGTGGCTTTTTCGTAGCTGTGCGTTGTCGTGACCCCGTTGTACCTGGGTGCAGGAAACAGAACGCTTACATCGCAACGCAAGGCCCGACGCGCGACACGACCGCCGACTTCTGGCGCATGGTCTGGGAGCAGCGCTCGTCGATCGTTGTCATGATGACCAAGTGCGAGGAACGATGCAAGGTCGGTTTTTGTTGCTTCGCCAGGCCGTTGTTGTCCAGATTTTTCGCTGGATTTGGTTCGTTCACACACTCAGTCTGCACGAAATAGTTCTTCCTGGCTTGCAAGCTGTTTTTTTCAAAAGTCTTCGATCAACTTCTGCTTGGGTTGTCATGGAAATGGGTTATATTTTTAGGTGAAGTGCGAACAATACTGGCCGACCCAGGGTAGCGAGCAATACGGTCTGATCAACGTGACAGTGATGGAGGAAGTCGAACTGGCCACCTACGGCTTCAGAAGCTTTGTTCTTCAAAAGGTGGGAAGCTCTAACGTTNTNTAATGTTGAAAAGCAACAGAAGCAACTTTCTTTTGCCTGGTGGTCATGATAACATGCAATAAACACTGGTGGCTGCACGTACGTTATGGGCTACCACTGTTTCTAAAGCGGTACTGCACCGCGTTTAACAAAGGTTCTACGTAAACCCAGGGCTAGAATTTGTCCTCGGGATTTGAAGTTGATGAACTGCGCGTCATGTGGGGCTGTAACGTGCAATGTCAATTGCGTTGTTGCTTTTTGAAGAATGGCTCCAACGACCGACGCGAAGTTAAGCACTTCCAGTACACCGCCTGGCCCGACCACGGGGTCCCTGAACACCCCACGCCCGTGCTCAACTTCATGCGGAGGGTCAAGACGTATTACCAGCCCGACATGGGTCCGATAGCGGTCCACTGCAGGTGAGCTCCCCCCCGACACTTCCCGCGCAACTCGACCAGTAGTTATGTTTCATTCGATGCGTAAATACGTTTGACTGTTTCTCTTGCTGCTGCTGGCACAGCCACTTTGTAATGCAATCTGTCGAGCAGTCATCATACATCCTGGTCACCGGGAGAGTGCTTCTGTTTGACAGTGCTGGCGTGGGTCGAGCTGGCTGCTTCATCTGCATCGACGCCATGTTGGATCGGATGAAGTTCGAGGACACGTTGGATGTGTATGGCCAAGTGACGTGCATGCGAGCTGAGCGAAACTACATGGTGAGTTTTGTAGTCTTCGTGGTTGCCGTTTACTCCGCGAAGCCACAGTTGTTGCTGCTGGAGCTCAGTGACTGTGTGCTGATTGGCATTAAGTACCCAGCGACTTCGTTTCGTGTGTCTTCAGCGGCTATCGAAGCTTTCTCTCAATTAAATCGACACATTTGCCGCGATCCCTTTTCTGCTACTTGCGGTGATACTGTTGCCATCAACGTTGAATTCATAACAACCCACGCTGTTCTGCAGATGTAACTGAAGGCGGCTTCAGAGCTTGTTACAATTAAAAAACAAACTTGGGCTGATGTCATGAGACAGCAGCATGGCGGTTCTGACGTCGCTGTGTTAAACCTCGACAGCCGTGTGCACATGTGCGTGTGCTGATCAAATATTTTCACCGAGGCTGTGAAAACGACGATGGGCGTCGTTGCGATAGTCCGGCTGTTTGAGCATACCGCGTTTTGCTGCCAGGTCCAAACCGAAGATCAATACATCTTCATACACGACGCACTGTTGGAGGCAATAAACTGCGGCAACACCGAACTCCCGGCCGGCGACCTCTACAACCACCTCCACAGATTGACCACCCCCGCCAGCGACTCCCCCGTCACTGGGATGGAAATCGAATTTAAGGTTAGACGTGAAATATTATGTTTCATATCGAGCTGGCAGACTGGCGGCTAACAGTCACCCTTTGCTGCTAAACTCACAGCTGCGCCAATTTAATTAGCATCGGCATTTTCCTTGGGTCGGTTTGAGGCGGAATGCCCCGGTCATAAACCGGTTGCGCGCTACATGCGTTTAATGCAGTTGCCTTGTCCCTGCAATCTGCTTTTTGTCTGCGCAAGCCTTGACTTGCATCTTGTGCGATTGTTAGCGCTTGGCAAGCCAGAAAGCATCCGCTGCCCGCTTCGTCAGCGCCAACCTGCCTTGCAACAAGTTCAAGAACCGCTTGGTTAATATCCTGCCGTACGAGGGCACCAGAGTGTGCTTGCAGCCAATCAGAGGCGTCGAAGGATCGGATTACATCAACGCGAGCTTCATCGACGGATACAGGTGAGATGGCGGCCTTTTCTCTGGTAGGGATTGGTGAAGCTTGTGGTTTAGCGAAAATCGGTTTTAACGAAATTGCAAAAGTTGCTCGGAAACGTCTTCTTGCCCCTGTTTGAGTCCGGCGCACAAGTGTTTTTTTTTCGTACGATTTAGTCCAAGATGTTTTTGTTTTATAAATTGAGCAACCGTACAACCTGGGGGATGAACCTACGTTGTTTACTTGATAGCTTACGGCTATGTTTGACCGCTTTGTCATTCCATCTTTACGCATTACACAGTTGCACAGTCGCTTCTCACTGTCTCGTGGCCACGCGGAGGCATTGGGAGGCAGTTCCCCCCTAAATTTTTTGTGTCCCCCAAATGTTCTTGTGCCCAGAAAGATTTGTTTTAAACATATATAAAAAAGAAAAATCTTGCCCCTCCAAAAACGTATTTTTCCACCACAAACCTTCAAAGCCTGGCTTGATTGCCTCTCCGTGGCAACGTAACCTTCTTCTGTCTCCTCAGACAAAAGCGAGCTTATATCGGTACGCAAGGCCCGCTTCCCGAGACCACCGATGACTTCTGGCGTATGTTGTGGGAACACAATTCGACCATCGTTGTGATGTTAACCAAGCTGAGAGAGAACGGAAGGGTAAGAAATCCGAGCTGATGTATATTTCAGGAACAGGACACGGTCGAAAGCAGGGGCTTTGCATTTTCCAATCTCATTTTATTGTTTTGACTGATCATCACTCGGGGCTTCAACGCTTGCATTGCACGTCGGGAAAAGCGCATTTGCAGAACGATAAATCTTAAGAACACTTTATATGGAAGCAGTAAATTATACAAGCCATCTGAGATAGCTTGTGTTTGGCCAAACTGCTCTTGTTTGACCATGTGTGCGAGCTCTGGGGAAGATGGTTATTCTTACTGGTTTGCCTGATTTCTATGTTAAAGAATCACAACCGCTTTAGTTTTCTAAGCAAGATACTCTCTATGGGACTTTATTGTTAAGGAATCTTAATAACCGTTGATTGTTTTCGCCCAGGACAAGTGCCACCAGTACTGGCCCGTCGAGCGGTCCGCCCGCTACCAGTATTTCGTCGTGGACCCGATGGCGGAGTACAGCATGCCGCAGTACATTCTGCGGGAGTTCAAGGTGAGCGGACGATCGTAACTGCGCCTCTATGATTGGCCGCCTGGGCGCTCATAAAACCTGCGCACCTCTTGTTCAAACCTCTGATTGGCGATCGTGTTGTCATGGTGAGGAAACCTTTTCTTCTTCTTTGAGGTCACCGACGCCAGGGACGGACAGTCGCGCACTGTGCGCCAGTTCCAGTTCACCGAGTGGCCAGAGCAAGGCGTGCCCAAGTCCGGCGAGGGCTTCATCGATTTCATTGGCCAGGTCCACAAGACCAAGGAACAGTTCGGCCAGGAAGGGCCAATCACCATCCACTGTAGTGCGGGCGTGGGCCGCACCGGGGTCTTTATCACGCTCAGCATAGCGCTGGAACGCATGCGCTACGAGAACTTAGTGGACATGTTCCAGGTTAGTTTTCTCAGCGTTACCTGCTTCAATGAAAACAATACCTTGATGAGATCACATGACACAGTGGCCTTGGCTTTGCTTGTGTTTTTACCGGTTGCGTTGATGTTTTCAAGTACATCCCGTATTTTAAAGCAACAGGCAGTGCGTTGTTAGATAAATGTTTTAACTTCTGGTTTATTTCAGTCGTGACAATACTGTTTAATTCGTTTTGAACATGATTGTCTCTATTTTACAACCTGCTGCTGCTAACAGGGTTGCGGAGTCGGAGGTAAAATGTCCGACTCCAACTCCGACAATTTTCAAAATTTCCGACTCCGACTCTTAACATAAAGTGAATGAAATTTGGCTGTCAACATTTTTGTAGCAACTAGCAATCAATGGAAATCGTGGTACACAGCAAGAATTCTCTGTTTCAACAAAAGTTTCAAAAAGAAATTGTAACATTTCAACAGGATTCCCAACTTAGGAGTTTGATGTGAAAAAGGATCCAATTGGGCTATCAGAGTCGGACAAAAAAAACCTACTCCGACTCCTAGTGTTGTTAGGAATCCGACTCCACCCAAAAAACTCCGATTTATTTTCTCCTTAAAGTCGCCATTTTGTGTCACAAGATAAAGTGACTGCGTCTCTTTATTATTTGTCGTCACACAAGCATCGGAGTGTTGGCGCGGTACTATAGATCACCGCAGGCCGAGAATCTGACCTGCAAATACTCTTCTCTTCGCAGACGGTGAAGATGCTGAGAACGCAGCGCCCTGCCATGGTACAGACGGAAGACCAGTACCAGTTCTGCTACCGCGCCGCTCTAGAGTACTTGGGCTCGTTCGACCACTACGCCACCGCGTGATAGCGCGCCCCGGTACCTGGACTTGATCACGGGCGTCGGGCCGCACGTGCTGACCCCTGCCAAGGGGTGCTTTTCCTGATCGAATCGTGGAGAAGTGGTGGGGTCTGTGGACTTGCCTTCAGTTTTAAAGAGCTGACGAAGCCAGCAAGAACCAAGAAAGGAAATTATTCTGCTGGATCTGTCGGGAAAAGCCGTACATTGGGCTTCCGTAACATTGGACCACGACGTTTTCGTTCCGCAGTAGATCGTGCGTTCTCTGTTTTTGATGATTTTTCGCGAAACGCGATGCTTTTATTTTGTATTTTCCTGTTTCAAAACTCTTTTTTACCTAATTATGCGTTTAACGTGCGTACCAGTTAACTTAGTTTGCCTTTGTTTTCTCGTTTCGTTTCCGACCATTTACAAAAGCCCACTGTGGCTTACAACGCGGTAGACGATTTCGGTATTTGCCAACAGTGATATGTCAAAATTGTAAAAGAACAAAGGCGGTTATGTGGGTTGGACCAACAAGGCGTGGACGAATGGTCGTGGCAGGCTCCTCGCTGTATTTGTTTCAGAACTATGTCTTAAGTTTCTGCGTCTTTGATCGTATTGTGTTGCCTGATAAAGCAGACGGTTTGGCGGCCATCGTACAGAAACGTAATTCCGGTGACATTTTCACCATGTTCATTCACTAAAGTTAGCATTTTGTTTTTGAGAAAACATCAGCGAATTACACCACTTGCTCCAGCTGGCACCGAAACTAGCTGTCCTTTGCAAATCAGCGTTTTTCAGTTTTCCTTTCCCCGGTTTGCTGGGAATTTTTTTGTGGTGTTTGACCTGTATCGCCACCCGCTGGCCGCTTTTCGCCATGCGCGAACAATGACGCATATCTTCGCTGCGCTTCTTATTTTATTTTTCAAGCCGTCGAGAGTCTCGCAGATGGATTTATTATTCACTGTACACCCTTCGCTGTCTTCCACCACTGACTTGCGAGCCATTCTCTTAAAAATGATGAGCGTCCTGAAGTAACTGTCGCACATGCCAAGATCGCTCCAATTCTCTATTTGTGTCCTGGCCGATTCGACCGGTGCGCTATAAAACTACGCGCAGAGAAGACGTGACAGGGAAACATCGAGCCATTTTTCTTCAGGGTTCCTACGCAGTCTTAAAGTATGGAAAAAATTTTTGCCATTTTTCAGTCTGGAAAAAGAAAATTTTTTGGTCTGTTTGTATTGACAAACAAAATAAGTTTCCAGACTTGTGTTTTGACATTTTCATATTTTATTCAAGATTGATATAATTTTGCTTGTGTGGTGTGAAATATTGTAGTGCCTGTATTTGAGCTGGGGTTGGTCACGAAAATATTACGTCTGGATAAAGTCCGGAAACCTACATTCAAAATTGCGTAGGAATTCTGTTTCATCCACGCACGCACTTTTTTCTACGTGCAGTTTTTCGGGCCCGAACATCGCTGCTATGATGGCGCCGATCATGGACGAAACGCGAAGCGGAAAACTGGCGACTTTTGAACCGCGTGAAAAATAACTACAGTCGCTCGCCAGGTGTCGCTGGCGCTCTGACACTGGTTGTGACGTCAACTAAGACGAGGATTGCGCTGGTAGCAACCGTGGTCTGGTCTGTGGCAACACGTTAGGTTTGTTGCTTTGAAATCCACGCTTCCTCGATTTTCTTGACAATTGCCTGTTTTCGCCCAAAAATATCGGTCCTCCATCGTTTTTCTATCCTCTTTTGGCAAATTTTCCGCAATGAATTGTCGTTCGTTTCGATTTGCGACCGGGCTACGTCATTATTTGTTGAAAACGTAACATTTTCGTTTGTCGCTCGCTACCCTGGTATTACTTGTGATTTTGGTCTTTCTCGCTCGACCAACTTCGATTGTCCTTTTTCCGGCTGTTGCTTTCGAGCGCTTGCCGCAGACGAACGCGTGCGCGCGGCGGAATTTCCTTCAGCGCTGGCGACCGCGTTCAGTAAAGAACGCAGAACGCCCCCGTCTTCTGTTGGCATGCCAACGACGTGCCTGGAATGGCCACGCACGATACCAAGCTTCAAAAGCCTGCTTGCTCATTTTCAACCTCCTGCAACCCATCGTGAAAGAACGATGTTAACTGCAGCCAACTCCATCCAAAGCTCCCGCTGCATCCATCAAAGCTTTCGCCGCATTTTTCGCTCGCTTCCTTTAGGATAAGTTTTCGACAAGGTACGCATCGTGCGTTAGTTGCGGTAAATCGTCGTCATAAAGTACTTTTCGTTTGACGCAAAAGCGCTTCTTTGCGTTGAAAGAGAAACTTCGGCTGCAGCGTGTCTTGTACATAACGCTCGAGTGCGCTCCTCCGAATCGCGACAGTGCATCTACGTCACCCACTGTTCTATGTCATTTACTACTACGTCATGCAGCGTCATGTTTTCCGTAGCGCTTCGCGTCACCAGCAGCTGCGTCGTCCCACGCCATATTAAAATAGTTTCCGTCGCTTTCAACGCGAGGGCAGAGAACTCTGCGATGACTTTACGGCGCCGTCGTCGTCGACGCGCGACTTCCTGTATCACCGTTGTTTTCTGTTGTCAACACGTCTCGACCAATCGCATCAGGATCTCGTGGTTGTTGCGTCAGTGAGGACGGAAATGACGTTTGTTTCCACCTGGAATGCACAGTTGTGTCGCCAGCTGCTGCTTCGAACACACATCACGGAACACGTTTGAAAAGAAACCTGTTTCGTAGTTTCCCTTCAGAGGTATCCGCACTTACGTGAGGTATTGTTGCCAGCTCCACAGGTTCAAACCCATCTGTCAAGTATTATTGGAAAGTATGAGCCCTCGAATCATAGCTTGTAGTCTTTAATGCAACTGAACTGCTTTTGCAAAATCTGCAGATGAGTTATTGCTGATTGCAGCACTAGTTACCGAGCTTGCACAACGCCGCGTTTTAGTTGCTTGTTCCAGCTGGGCTGTGTTCAAGTAGTTTCAAGAGGCAAAAAACGGTGAGCACGTCCTGTAATCAGGGTTGCGCAGTCGGAGGTTTTTTTTGGATAGAGTGGGATTTTTATCCGACTCCGGAACCCCCGTTGAATAATTCCTGCATCCAGGAATGATTAGGAATCCTAACTCATGGCTATTGAAATGTACAGTTTCTTTTGAAACAGAGAATTCTTGCTGTGTACCACGATTTCCATTGGTTGCCAGTTGTTACAAAATTCTTGACAGTTAAACTTGATTCACTTACTGTTCAAGGAGTCGGAAAATTTGCAAAGGCCGGAGTCGAACATTTTACCTCCGACTCCGCAACCCTGCTTGTAATGCTGAGGATTTTCGTTGTCAACAGGCAACAAGCGTAGTTGCTGCCAACTGAAGATTCAGGATTTATGGCTTTTGTGACGGTTGTTTTCCAGGAACGAGCAAAGGCGCATGCTTAACCAGAAAATCCACGGTCGCGATGTTGGTGGTTCATGCTGATGATATTTGCGACAAAAATCTTCAAACCTTAGCGACATTCAGTGAAATTAATCGAACGATTCAGTCTTGGGTTAGCATGCAAAATGTTCGGGAATATCGACATGTTTTTACCCAAAATATGGACCTAACAAACCCTTTGGGGACCGCAGCCGCCGATATATCGTCTAGCTCGGCGTTTTGTCGACGATAACTCGCGAACCACTGAAGGTACATGGACAAATAAAACATTGCAAGAAAGGTTTCGTGACATCTTTCAGATGAGTCCAACAAAAAGGTATGTTTGCATTTAGAATTTTGAGAAAGTTAATTTTTTCTATGTTTTGCCCATTTTGGGCAAGATTTTAATCATTTTCAAGAAAATATTTTGACGCCTACGTTTCAGCTTCTTCGAAGCGTTTGTTTGGCTTCGACTGTTTGCAAGGACTATACCTAACCACCAAAACCATAAAAAGTAACTTACCATTGTTTTGGGGTTGGGGCAAAAAAAGCAATTTTTTGGGTCTTACGCTAAAACCGTTGCCGATTTTGGATTGCACCATTGGAAAGAACGCAAAAAGTACGACCAGAAACAAGTCGTAAATTCGTGTTGTGAAGTAGGTTGGACCTCATCTCTCTTATAGTAGCAAAGCCGTTATGCGACTTGAGCACTTTACTACCCAATATTACTGAAATCGCCCCGCTAACCTTAGTGGCTTCCGCCACTAAGGAGGATCCGCCCCTGCCTCTACACGATGATGAACAGGTCCGGAACCAGCTTAGGACACCAGGTGGGGTGAAGAGTGTTCTGAGAGGGGCCCAAATTTTTTGAGCAATGTCCTATAGTTTTAAACTATTTCCATCACATTTTCTGAAGGGGGCGAAGAAGTTTGCAGGAGGGGCTTCCCCCCCCTGGTTATTTTATGGCCACCTTGCCCGCCGGTTTCGTGGCCTGACGTTCTTCATGGGCGAAATATTCCCCATTTTACAATAACCTTAAGCCGATCAATCGTAGACCCGCTGTGGTTGAGCATAGTCCAGTCACATACATTCGTACTCAACTTACAACATCTCAACCCTGTGGCTAGATGTTGGAATCAAGCATTGGATTTTGGTTTTGGTTGAGCATTGGTTTATTCCAAAACGTGAGAGAAACATCGATCAACAAGGTTAATCAGCCAAGCCATATTTGACAGCACTTCGATAGAAATTTTGCTGTAATATCGGAAACGTGACATCCATCCAGCAGCAGTGATTCAATCATGAATGTCTAATCATCGCAAATGCAACGCTATTTATAGGCGAAACGAAAAAGGCGAAAACAGGTGCGAGCTGTGCGGAAC
>JGI24158J21664_10001882_pt1 | contig 24519 bp, 15 predicted proteins | sample Ectturendosymbi3_FD_21664 | JGI IMG/M metagenome (IMG submission 21664) | reverse complement strand
TCATGCTAATGTTATTTTTAGAACAGGCGCGCGGGCGACCTACATGATCCTTGCGGGCGACCTGGTGCCCGCGGGCACCACGTTGGTGACCCCTGCCGTAAGGTTTCTTGTCTGGCAAGAAACAGGCGCGCGGGCGACCTACATGATCCTTGCGGGCGACCTGGTGCCCGCGGGCACCACGTTGGTGACCCCTGCCGTAAGGTTTCTTGTCTTAACAATCAAGCTAACTACAGATTTTGCCTATAACGGCATCTCTAGGGGTTGCATAAAGAACGTTATTGGTTAATTGACAATTTGACATTACAAGCGAATTGAAATGCATGTAAAAGATGCCATCGCGACCAAACAAAATGTAACGTTATGGGCGAATTGGCGCTCCAGACGTAGCCGTTATAAACGAATTCAACTCTGTAGAACAGATTTACATAAGGGTTCAAGCCCCATTCGGATTAGACTAAAAAGTTATTTTCAGGGAAAACTATCTATTTTTAGGACAAATTGTTATTTTCAGGGCAAATTTTTTCCGCCCCCCCAGTAAAATGCCTTCCCGTACGCTTATGCGTGCTGCCATAGCCTATCGTTACTGTACTATAAAATCACACAACGCAAAAAGTCGATGTCGGCAGTACAAATTCCAGAAGAGTTTGCAGTATGAGTCTGTTACGTCACTTTGGCATTTAACTGCGTTTGCACTCGCGCCTACATCCCTGTATACACGATGTTTCAGGACAACGTGATGCAGCTGGGCAAATTGCTGCTGACAGGTTACCAGTTTTCCAGCGTATGGATACCGATAGAATATGTGGTCGCGTCACGCGGTGTTCGATTCGCAGTTTTGTAACAGCTGGAATGTGGTCGCGGTCTGGGTACCGGGGTGGTCGCGTTAGTGAAAGAAAAGGAAATGCATTAGAATAGGGAAGACCCCGTTGAAGTGTTCGTGATAGCGGGGTGGTCGTCGACGGGGTGTCACTGTATATTCAAAACATTCCAAGGGTGTTTTGTGAACATTTATTGATACGGCTTCAAGTCTCCATCAAACAATGGAGACTTGAAATCAATGAGTTTCGTTCATAATGTGACGTCCATATTAGTTAACGTTCCCGTTTTTTTTTGCTCAAGCTTTTTTTGTTTCAATAATACAAATATTTCAGTTTGTTCATTGCCTTTTTTCCCTATTAACGACAGTTTTAGATATATATCTAGAAAGGGCCCCTTTCTAGTTTCTACGTTTCAACCAGGGGCCCCACACAACCTTAATCCGCCCCTGCGTATATTTGCGTAGGACTGCTCGACAGAACGCTTAGAAAAGCCAGCTTCTGAGGGAATCGTCTGGTTGAGTGTATATAAGTCTTTTTCAAAATTTAGTTGAAAACTGATTGCGCATATTGTCAGTTGTCACCTATGGTTCGTGAACAATGCAGTGGTACTGGTGACAGAAGTGGACATAACAACATCCGTGATGTACATTGAGATGAGACTGCTTGCAAAGTGATATGGACGGTGTAACTAGCTTCCAAGGTGAGTCGCTAGATGCTCATCACAAATAAAGATATGTCCTAGTTTTTGCATGGCGATGATTTTCCGTTTGTGACTGAGTAGTGTAAGCACGCAACAAGAGACACTGTAGTGTCGAGTCTATTGCGCAAACTGACATGAAGCAATCACTACACTTGAAAAGTGGCGCTATCTTTTTGTTCATAGAACAGGGCGGACGATATTTTGGTCTCTTCTGCCTCACAACCCTCAACTGTTACTTAAGGTTGGTTATAAGTAGAATTTGGTAAATTCTTCACGGGGATTGGAAAAAGTGACGATTTAGGCCAGCTATGTCCAACCCAAATGGCTTACTGAGCCAAAAATTATGTCACTATCTTAACCAGGGCCGCACAGTGAATGGCTTGCTTTGATCCAGGCCCGTGACCAGGGGAGGCGAAGCCCCCCTAGAAAAATCTTGCGGACATCGATTAAAATTATTGAACATAGTTCAAAAATTTTGGGCCCCACAGAAAACTCTTCGCCCCTCCTGGTGACCCAAGCTGGTTACGGGATTGCTTTGATCTTAGCAAACCAAATTTAGCTTACCTTAAGCCAATGTACTGCAAGCGTTCGAATTCTAAATGCAATAGTAACAGACGTGATAAAGTGGCACTGAAGACCACCTGCATCAAAAATGCCATAACTCAAGATTGTCAAAACAAGGACAGGTTGTCAATGCATAGGATACTTTAACTACAGTGAAAACCTAAACTGGACCGCACAAAATCCTCGACTGGGCCACATGCGGGCCGCGGGTTGGACATAGCTGACTTTGACGAAGTGACGATTTATGCAAACAGGTGAAAACTCCATCATAGAAAATCGTATACTTTATCATAGTAATTCGTTTACAGTGCTTTTGTTTGCAGTGAAATTAAGGTTGCCAGACGTCCTTGAGGGCCAAGGACTGTCCTTGAATTTGCTCTCAAAACGCGCTATGTCCTTGATTCTTGAAAAACACCTTGTTGTCCTTGAATTTTTTCCGGCGTCCTTGAAAATTCTTGAATATTTTTGAAATTGTTCATTTAAGAACTATTGATTGCGTTGAACATTCAAGAATCAAGAATAAACAATGTAAATGAACAGAGCAATGAATAGATTTGTTCCATCTTAAACAGTTGTGTAGTAAAATGTATATTGAAGAAAGGTTGTGTCGCCATAGTACGTTTTGTTTATTTCTCAATTTCGTACTTAACGTAGCCTGACTTACCCATACGTCATTCAAGCTTTCTGAAAGTAGCCCACCATACCAAGTGGCGTACACAGACGGGGGTGCAAACGGGGCGATGGCCCCTGGCGTCCAAAGCGAGGTGGGCATCCAAAGAGTGAAAATGCAAAAATTAAAATGCTGCAGCAAAATTATTTTTCCTATTGTAAGGCTACTAACACATGCTGCATGGATTTAATTTTTCGAAACTTGTGTCTTGTGTTCTTTGTCAACACTAGTTTTTACCTACTCAAACGCCAGTAATACTCACTCACATTCCGCAATACTAGGAACTAGTTGTGCGACGCGTACCCAATTAATTAAATTGATAGTGATGTGACCTTGTCCAGATCATGCAATCAGAGGAAAATATCAAAAAAGGATTGAAAAATTATTATGGCCATTTAATCGATTTTCTGAGCCAAATTACAAAACTGTCCCATTTCAACTTGCTTGGCTTAGCTGACTTTTTGATGCATCGTTAGTTTCTCGTTTCGTTTTGTGATGTGGCAACTCTGGGTGTGCGCTAATGCAGCTTCACACACGCGCTTGCAATATGTGCATTATGTCGAGCTTCCTCACTAATTGGCAGTTCAGGCCCGTCACCACGGGGGTGCTTCGGTGGGCTTCGCCCCTCCAGACAAAGCCCCAAGGCCCCCAAATTAAAATATGAAACACTATGAATCAGTAAAGGTCTTAACAAATTTTCAATATCAAGCCTCCTTGCACAAACGTAAAGCCCCCCCCTAGCGAACACTTTCTGGCGACGGTTCTGGACGGATTAATCATAACGGGTCACACAAACGCGTATCTGTTCTGTCCCCCAGTAGTTGTTCATATAACAGCCGCATAAATAAAGACGAATGTTTTCTTGAATACTTTATGCACATTTTCAATTCTTGTGTTGGCTAGTTCAGCAAGTTTCAAACTGTCAATCCTGGGTGTCCGCCATCTAAGTCGTATGCCTTCTCTGCTCGACTGCTATTCGACGAGACTTACGTGCAGCCATTTTTTTAATTTGTAAACTGCCCCATCACAGGGTTGAGTGTGTTTTACTGCACTCTTTGAATGTGCTGGCTTATATTATTGCAGTTATTAACTGCTCTGACATAACACTGAGTGTGTTCTACTCCCCTGTTTTAACGCGTTGCCGGATATTTTTGTAGTTATGAACTGCTCTGTCTCAGCGTTGAGTGTTGTGTTTTGCCCCGGTCTCCTAACTTGGAGCGTTCATTAATGTATGTGCATCACAGTGACACCTTGTAGGTTGCAATAACGAGTAAGGAGAGTGCGCGTAGAATAATAAGCGCGATGTGTCAACAAACTTCGCCAAACCAACGCCAAACGTCAAACGGACGTCATTTTGTGACGTCACGAACAGCGTATATCCAGTTGCATTGACCACCATACGCCATTCCACTGCTCAATACTAGAATTTCTTAGGGGGCCATACAATCAAACAGTCGGCCCGGGCATCACCAGACCGCTTCACGCCACTGATCGTGTCTCACTGAAAAAAATGTCCTTGAAAAAATTTGAAGTGATCTGGCAACCCTAAGTGAAATACAAGTTTATGACGTTATGGTTGAATTCAACAATTAATTCCTCTACTCTATCTAGACTCCTCCATTTAATCTAACACCTTTTAAATCTTTAATAAACTTTAAAGACTGCCCGCGGTCTCTCAATGAGGAGTCGGGTCGCGCTTCGCACCTCGTGTATAAATTCGATAAAGAAATTGCGAGGTGTAAACAATTTTCAGATAAAGATCCTTAATTTGTTTGAATTTCCACACGTAGGCTATTCACTTCTTAAACATCAAAAGCGAAACTGCAAATGACGTATCAGTCGAACAAAACGCTTCTAATCGATAGAAAGAGGTAACGAATTGAGCAAATTGACGAATTAGATGATAGCGAATTAGGCGAACAGAAATGTACGCAAAAGATAGGGATTCTGCCGGGACCGACAAAAAAGTAGCGAATTAACGAATTAAACGATGACGAATTAGACAAATTCTGCTGTACAGGGTTGCCAGATTTTTTCGTAGCTTATGGCCAAAATCTTGATAAAAAATGGCCAAAATAGCTGTTTTTGAAAAAGTTATGGCCAAAATCACAAAATGTTTTAACTATGGTAATTTCCACGTTCATAGGTGTCTCAAATTGCTTGGAAGACAGTATATTTTTTGCCAAAAAAATGTGGTTTTGCCAAAGAAGCAAGTTTTTACCTTAAAACAGCAATTCCTGCTGTAAACTTAAAATTACCTGTTACAACTTGTTTTTCTTTATCTTAATAAAACTTAGAACCATATATTAAACACTCCTGTAGATACATGCTTCCATTCTGACCCATGTCTGGGTTAAACAATTTGACATTAACTTTCCATTTCAACGACAAGGCTAGAATTCTCTTGATCTTGTGCTCCAAATATGTGAACAAAAGATTAAAGTCATGAACTGCATTAAGTTGATGATCATAATGAGTTAACCACATGCTCAAAACCATCATTAAGTTAATATAAGAACGAAAGGGCAGGAACACTTGAGAAAAAACATTGACTCATGCAGGTCCGACTGAAACACTTGTTGCACAAAATCTACAAGATTGCAAGGGCTAAATGATTACTACACACTTCGAACATCACAAGGTTGAAGTTACTGCAGAATCTTACTGTAAAAAGTGGTGAGAAACTTGCAAAAGTAAAATCTTACCAAAAATGCAAAACACTTCTAGTATAACATTATCAGTCACACAACCAAGTGCAGCAGTCTTCAGATACAGTATGAGCGCAGCAGATACCAGTGGCAACCAAAAGATTATCACTGACTGCAGTGTTGCCAGATCTACGTTTTGCCAAGGGGTCAAATCTAGTCCAGAAAAGAGCCAAAAAAGAGCCAATTGCTAAAACAAGGGGCCAAAAAAAGGGCCAATCATTTTTTCCAAATTCATCAATAGTTACAAAGTCATATGAACCCGTACTTAGCAATTTATTGAATGGCAAAGTTCCTCAATCACAATTGCAGCACAACAACAAAACAAGTACGTAATGAAAGATCGTAAGATAACAACTTAATTTCCATGTGTAGTCACAAACTGAGATAAATTTGTCATCCTCGATAAATGCTAAAGCGATCAACAACAATCTTAACAAAACCAACAGATATGTGCACCACCTGAATAACAGTAAGTTAGGTAACTTAACACTTTTCACTGCTACCTTTACAACCGCAGCAACTCGCAAGTAACAGTTATTCTGATCAACTTACTGTCACATTAACTCAGAAACTCTAAGGATCCTAACAAATTTTTGGAAACAAAAACCTTCAAAATATAGGAATTTGGTGAAAATCTGCAAGCAATTAGTCAAAATAGTTAAAAACATGGTTTCTCAGACAGGACCCAGGGTGGTCAGATCTAAATCTTGCAAGGGGCCAGTCTATCCTGGAAAAGGGGCAAAAAAGAGCCAAAGGGCTAAACGAAATTTTTGGGGCCAAAAAGTGTTATTTGGGACCAAATTTCTGAAATTTGGCCCAAAAAAGGCCAAGCTGGAAACCCTGACTGACTCAAACATCTGTACAAAATCTACTGACTGCAAGGGCTACATCATAACTACACACTACAAAGCAAAAAAGGTTGAATTGTCACGGTATTACTGTAACAATGAGTGACATGAATACCATCCTAAAAATACAAAAAGACAAAATATTAATGAAAACTTAATTTTACAGTGGCAAACCAAAATATGGCCAAAAAAGGGCCAAATTTTACAAAATGGCCAAATGCGTTTTTTCATGGCCAGCGCAGTTAAAAAATGGCCAAATTTTTGGAAATTTGCCATTAAATGGCCAATCTGGCAACCCTGCTACTGTGTTAAGAATATCAGCCGGAGAAGTTTATTCGATAATGTTTACGCGAAGTTTGGTTCGGAAAATGTCAGTGACATTTACAGCATGCTGTTGTTGGCGTGCTTGTGCGACAATCAATCTTATGGAACTATGTTCATGACTTCAAAAACCAACGTCACAACTCATGTGCGTATCTATGCTTAAAAACAATAAATGGTAAACACCTTGTTTTTCATGGGTTCTTTGCAAAGCGACTCACTCTGCCCTCGCGCGTGTTCAGAAGCGTTGAGAGAGACCAGCTCTGTTATTGTGATTCAAAGTCTGAATGAAGAACATTCACCAACCTCGTATCATGTTGCCACCACACAATAATCCAAACACTGCCTCTACGCGTCCCTAATCATCACGATAGCTTTGGCCAAGAGTGAGACGGGGCTGTCTGTGAGTATCGAGCAGTTCCACGCTTGACTGGTTAGCAAAGTCTTTGAGCCAAAACTTTGTTCCGCTCCATACACATTTTGTTTTGCGTTACGCGAGGCTGCAGCCAAGATCAAGCAATCAGTTTCTTCCTCGATATATTTCGCAGTTTGCTGAGAAGTTTTGTTCAAACTTACGGGGCACCTGCCAATAGTATGAGAATCATTCAAAGAAGTAAAAGACGTTTCTGATATCGAGTTTAAAAGATGAGTGTCAGTTGTCTGAGTAGCTTTAAGTAAAACACCGAAGACCGTCACAGACTGAACAGGCCTTAGTCAATTTTACTTGGCAAGGAACGTTTGCATTGGAGCTGCACAGCAACCAGAACAAAAACCAAGAAGTTTCTGAATTTGACCATGAGACTTTGTCGATCAATAGAAGCAACAAACGTGAATGTAGGCGACTGTAAAGTGTGATTCGAAGATTAATAAAGGTATATAAGGTGAGTTTAGAGGATTTTATTAATTGCGATTTCCTAGTACAGTATTTTGAAAATCTACAATTTACGCCTGTTTTTTTATATTTACTGGTGACTTCGAGCCTAAAATCCAAATAGGAACCGCTTGTGAATTGTTACGCAAGCTAGCAATTAAGCCAAATAACTTATGTGGGTTTAACTAAATTTATGTTTAAATACAAATGAACTTAACTTGTGACTAGCAAAGTTACTACCACTTATAAAACGCAGAAAATTCTCCAACTACAGTAAAAGATATATACAATCTTGAAGTGAGCAAATTAATGTACAAATATGCTAACTCTCAGCTACCGGCTACGTTTAACAATTTATTTGAGCTCATTACAGATGTTCATCCGTATAATACAAGAAAATCAAAACCCGATAATTTGCTTACCAGAAGTACGTTCTAACTCAGACACTAAAATGATAAAGTACTGTGCAATAGACATCTGGTCAAAAATTCCTTTAGAAATAAAAAATAAACCGTGTTTGGCACTTCTCGTACTGGAATATTAAAAAATGTAGGCTATTACTGAGCTGCTAGAAACATATTTTGCGTACTTTTTATTGGTGGACATAAACTAAGTGCATTGATTAAACTACTTAACGCTGTTACAATGGAAATAGTCGAATCATGAAGTGTCCCTGTTATATCTTACGTAGTTTGGTGTCTGATGCGTTCACTAAAATTGGTCGTATCAAACCGTTGTATGGAGTAGTGTAATGCTTTTAGTCTACAGGCGCAAAGCGAATAATGTGCCTACCAAACTGCAATCGAACATCCGTTCCCATGCACGACTCGTGATATAGACTGTGAATTCTTTTCGGTAATACATGTTTGGACGCCTTGTTCTCAACCTGCTTAAATTCCATGACATCGTCGTAGTGCTGCACTGAAGTTTATAACTTTTGACGCATTTCCTCACTAGCTTTCATGAATATTTTAAATATGTGAAAATAGCAAATGTTCAATGTGACAACGTTAACCATTTTTTTTGGTGGCTTGACTTTGCCTGCAACGCATTTTGCTTCAATAAACCATATAAACGCATTACGCATATTAAACTATACTCAGAACAAAATACTTTTACTTTTACTGACAGCTCTTAACTGTTCCCTTTACACTATAAGGAGCTTCGTCCTTGGGAGGTCTGCAGCGTAAATGACCCCTGGTCCTTCGCAACCTCCCAGTTCCTCATGCATATAAATCGATGTACTTTGAAGTCATCGCAGCACTACATTATCTACATTATAATAATCGTGATGACGTCATTCATAGGTATGCCCTTTATGCTTGTGTTTCATCCAAATAAATGTAGTAGCGCCATCAAGCGTATACTTTTCTACTACCGTCACTTATATATCCTCGTTATTCTTTCATGTATTTGTGTGTTTTTTGTCATTGCGATGTATCCAGTCTAGCGCGTTGCGTGTGGGTGTTAAAACGTTACACAATATAATAGGTATGAAGTTTAAAAAATAACAGAATATATTTTGAACAGTAGTCACACGAAAATTTTGAAGAATCAAATTGCTGGGATAAATGCGCAACGTATCTTCTCCCCAATCCTAATTTGAAAAGTGTTAAATTGCAGTAAAAAAATTCATAAGCGCAAGCAGAAAACGGCGAAAAGCTTGTGCTTTCCAAACGAAGTTCGTTTCTTTTGCACGCCACATCGACATATTGAGTCACGGAATGCGCTGAGTATCTCAGTTTTTTTCGCCAGAGAGATCAAGTACATGGGGGCAATTGCCGTTTCAACATTGCACTTTCTAAGAAATGGCACCACAATCTACCGATATTTGTACCTTTCTAGGGAAGCAACCGCGTTTGGCTCGAAAACGTACAGAATATTCATTTCCCAAAAGTGAATTTTCAAAAAAGTTTATAATTCAATATTTTTGAGCAATAAAAAGACCAATCTAATGCAAGTTTCACCCAATTAAACCCAGAAAGGAGTAGACAAAGATATGTAAAAATCAGAAACCTAAAAATTGTACAATTTTGGGCAAAACTTCTAATGAGTATAAACATATCTTTGGTATTTTTCAGCTATAATTTAAATTGTCTTGCAATTTTGGAACTTTTAGAAATGAGCTGTAATTTCATAAAAACTATAAAACGAAAAAATTAATGAAATACAAATTGTAAAACAGAGCCGAAATAAATAAGAGCCAAAATAAACCAAGATTGTATTGAAGTTATAAAATTGAGTTGTAATTTTGATCTGCTGCACGTTTTCTAACAGATACTGCCAATAACTGGCATATATGTAGTTTATCGTTGAAAACTGGAAAACAATTATTTTTTGTGGCTACTAAATTAACTCATCAAATAAAGCAACCGCTACCAAGACATGTTGGACTTAGATCTACCACTTTGTCGTTTTCACCATCATTGTCACCAAAAAACCATTGAAGGGGTTTCATCGAAGCTATGTTGAATTTGTCAACCACTCTTCGTCAAACCACGGGAAAATTTGCTCAAAGGTAGTGTTCTTACTGCCTTTTAGGAAATCTGAGAGAGGTGTGCGTTACCGATATAAGTGCAATACACTTATTCACATCTTGGGCTCATTTAATTGTCCTATAGGCTATATAACGACAAACAATGTCATGATATCAAGCCATCAGAAGCACTATTACGAACTGCAAAAGATATTTCTATAGAGCTCTACAGCTGGCAAAGTTGGAGAAGTTTTCAATCTCCTCAATTTTTTAATAGTGGGTCGTTGCAATCTAAGGCCTGAAAAACGAATCAACTAATTCAATTTGCATTTCCTTTAAAGATTGACTTGCTGTTCGATTGCCCGATTATGTGATTGTATATCATATTTTCTACAGCGTGGAACGTTTATGTGCGTTGACAATACTTTTGAAAATTAATCTCTGCTCACGAAGGTTTAAGAAGCCCAACTGAAATTGATAGTTCAATTTGTTTACGCTTGCTGTGTATCATACTAATAATTCCACTGGCCGAGCCTCTACATGTGCTTTCATAATCAGGCTGCAAACAGAAAGTCAAAGGTGATGGAAGATGCTTCGCATCGCAAAAGTGGTTTCGCGAACAATTCATCAACGAACATAGAGATCAATGAAGCAGGCGAAGCATCAAACATCGCAGGAGGAAATATAAACCTTGTGCAGCATCAACACAACTACTTTTCTCCATTCCAAAATCGGTCATCAAGGGAAGGTACGCCGGTGTAGTTGTAGGTAGACGGAAACCAGAAAAAGAACTGAAGTAGCCTACATCGTATCGCTTTTTACCAGTGTTGCGCCTTATCAACGTGAACAGCTATTGAAATATGATTGGTGCCAGCGCCCATTTTCCTGATCTTCTTGGTAAGTTAACAAAAAAAATGGAGCATCAAAGCCCCGTTTTAGATAGAATGTTGTTGACAAATATGTCTGTGTCAACAGTTGTTTGGGCAAAGTGTTGGCACAACCATATTTGTTTTGAAAAAAAATCAGAATCTGTCAAAATTTTAATTGACTTCCACAGTATTTCGAACTTGTGGTTGCACATTCTACATGTGAGGTGCATTATCGAGAGCTGTTGAAAAAACACATCAGGGATTTATCCTTCAGACAAAAATACAATAACATATAGTTCAACGTACACATTTTCACCATCATTTGCATGTTTGTTTAGGGGTTTATTGACGTGATTTTACTTTTCATTTCGTCACATTTACTATCATTTTCGCTAGCTCTTCGCTTTTCTGTATTTGTTCGCTTTTCAAAGGTTTGGAAAGTGTCAAAGATCCGAGGCCCATACTGTTGCAATCTTTTGTAAATCTTGCATTGCGCTGATTAAATTTTCATCTGGTTATCCTCGGAGCCATGAAACGTAAAGTCAAATCACACTTTACGAACAAATTTGCAAGGGCGCTTTTTGGATGAAAATCTATTCTATAAGCAGCCGTAAAATGTTCTGAGACGAATTCTGAAAGTTTGGGCTTTTCACTAGGTTTTGGCAAAGGTTTATCATGAAGGAAAGTTTCAGTGATGTTTCGTTAGGCTTCTGCTTGTCTGCAACAATGGCAATAACTGCAATTGCACTGACCGTGCTTTAAGTGTGTTTGGCTGTTGTACTCACTGAGCTTGTTTTATATTATTCTCCAGTATTTTTATTAACCCGGATATTTTTCGCTTGCTGTTGCAGAAATAGCAGATGCGGGAAACGTCCTTGACGAACCTATTCCTGGCATTGTTGAAAAATGTCTTCCTCGACCTCTTCAACCACAGCTTCAGCGTTTGGAAATAGTTACCGATCTGTCTTCTTCTGTGATATCTCCAGAAACAAGAGACGTGTCAGTTCAAAAAATCGGCAACTCAAATGTTGCTGCTGGAGATATATTTTTCATTGAAAAACAGTACAACTTTTATAGTCCACACCAAAAGCAACTGCTTCCGACAAGGAACTTGCCGAAACAAGGTAAAAGTTGATGAAAACAGCTGGGCAAATTATGTCCGTGCACTTTCAACTTCTTTGCAGGTTTCACCTGCAAAGAAGTTAAAAGTGCGCGGATACAGTTGTCAATCAGGGTTATTGATAGATGGAGTTTGGAAAAGTCACTTTGTAATTTAGTATGGTTTTTAAGACATTCTAAAGTCAGGTTTTGCTGTAATCATCCCTGTTTTGAAAAATATTTTGCATTCTTTTGTTTTGTTGCGAAGTCTTTGAGTTGGCTTTTGAAACGTTCAGCTGCTTTTTACATAACATACCTTCTTCAAGTTTGCGGTAAATTTTTAATGCTAGCCCAAGTTCAAATTGTTGTTTTGATGTATGATCTTGAAATTCGATACCTTTGCGGCGTTCACCTACTAAATAAGAACGAAACGTGAATGGACATTACATTCATTAACGTAAAGTTTGAAAACAAGAAAAACAAATCTGATAAAAATCACTTAAAGCAAAAACTTTTCTTTCGCAACAAGTTGGTGATTTAGTTGGCGACGTTCATTTGCAAAATGACCCTTGTCGCGAGCATTGTTTTATGGTTTGGGCGCATTGCAGTGTTTCACAATAAATTACAAGAATTAGCAAAATTTTGTATTTTAATATTTTCAATTATTTTCAACCTGATTTGCGAACCCGACTTTGTTTAACAAATGACTTGCACGACTTTCGCGCATTGGTAAGAAGTCAATTGTTTGTGCACTGTTATTGCTTGCCCACAGCAATGTCTACTTTTCATTTTGTTTTTAGGTGAAAACCTTCTGGATCTGCTTCGAAAACACGCAAAGCGAGATTGCTCAAACGTTCCTGTGCCTGTTCCTTTGAGCCATAGTTTAGTTCCAGTTAAGCTGCAAATCGTCAAAAAGCCGTTGTCTCTCAAAAGTGAGTTTGAAAACACAGGCCACTGGCGCCGAAGAAAAGATTTCATGCTACTTTACTCGCAGCCGGATGGTGACATTTCTGACAACGAAATGTTTGATTATTGCAAGAAATTGGCAGCAAAAAGTATTCCCGATGATTGTGAGACGCAACAAGAGATCGAAGAATATCTTGCCGTGAATGGAAATATTTTGGGAGTTGTTGGAAATCCTGGTATCGGAAAAACAACTTCTACAAAAAAATGGGTGAACATGGTTCTCGGTGGAGAGTTGATAAAAAATGCAACTTATGTTTTTATGATTTTTGTTAGAAGAATTAATTTTTCAGTTAAAATGAACGTTCTTCAATTTCTTCTTTCACCGATTTTACCGAGTTGGAGACATTCGCCTGATTCCGACCAATATTGGATCGATGAAATCTTGAATGATCGTAACGTCTTCATAGCAATTGATGGTCTAGACGAAGCAGCTGTACATAATCTGACTGTCAACGTTCCCATGCCGAATCTTTATGCTCCAGCAGACCCTCTCCACATTTTGTTGAACCTAATCAATGGAAAACTGCTCCCATATGCTCGAATAATTCTCACATCTCGACCAAATCAATTTTTTCACCTTCACTTTGAGCACAGGCCCAAGAACGTCGTCCAAATATTGGGTTTGGATGAAAACGGCAAAGACAAATTAGGCCGTCAGATTTGCCTGAGCAGATATGAGAAAATCAAACAAACATTATTGAAAAACGCGGCCACGTTTGCGTACTGCAATGTTCCTGTCAACTTTATTTTGACAGTTCATTACTTGATGACGACAAAAAACGATGCAGAATTCGTATCTATGACAAAAATACTCTCCGCGGCGTCAGAGAGGTACTCAAGAGGGGAACAGCTGAAAGGCAAAATACCAAGCATTGACAAACTCTCCGAGCTGGCATGGAATGGCTTTCGTGACAAACAAGTTACCTTTGGAGATGATGATTTTAAAACAGTCAGCTTGGATGATGTTACCGTCCAATCATTTTTAAGCACATCACTGGTGGACCTGGCAAGTAGTGCAACGATAACGGTCTTAGATGGAGATAAAAAAAGTTATTTTTCGCATCTTATTTGGCAGGAGTTTTTCGCTGCTGTTTATTTGATGTTGATCGCTCCTTTAAACGAGTTTTGTGAGGCTCTTAAGCTTCTCTTCGACGATAGGTGGGAAGTTGTTGCCAAGTTTTTGTATGGTCTTTGCAGTAGCTCCGTCCAGAACCTGAGCATCCGAGCACTGAACATTCATTTGAGTGTGAGTGATGACAGAAAGTTACTGCAAGAGAAAAAACGTTGGCTTTTAAACGCTGCCGCAGTTTACTTACAGCAACAGCAACAAAATTTTCAGGAGCCGCAGTTGAAAACAAACGGAAACAATGCTGTGGAACTGGAGAAAATCCAGCATGTTTGCAGTTGGGTTCATGAAGCGAATGATTCTGACGTAACTGCCGCTATTGTGCCGCTTTTACCAGTCTGTGTAATGCTGTCTAAGACTATTCTTCCAAGCGATATTTCCAACCTTTTCTATGTACTTCGATCCACTGATAAGTCTTGGAATTTAAAAGTGATGAACTGCAAATTTGCTGAAAACGCCATGAAGCAATTTTGCACAGAGGTGGCTGACTCCAAAATTCAGGTTTTGTATTTTACGGTTATATGTTGTTACTATATGACAACCTGACGTAGTTTTTGTACTTTTGGTACCGGTTGAAAACTTAGTCTGTTCCTATTGATAGCTGTCGTTCAGTTTTGGTAGACACTAAATACTGTAAATTGAATTATCGTGGATGGGTAGCTTTTAACAAGTACAAGATTTGTTTATATCAAAACTTTTCACACCAAGGAAAGATATGTTTTCCCCAGTGCCTCAAATAGTTGAAGGGACTTGTTGTAACAGGACTTAACATCTTCGCAATCATTTGTAAGACAGACTGTTAACTTACTCATGTTATTACCTCCAGGTCCAAAATTTCTCACTTGCGAACAAACCAATGAAAAACGAAGATATTTTCAGCCTTTTGAAGTGTCTTCCACAGATTTCTCAGTTAAGCTTAACCAAATGTGATATCACTGATCACATGGTAGAAGCACTGGCCAAGAAGCTGAGACAAGCCAACTGTTCTGTAAGTTTAAGTGTGATGTGGTTTTCTGCCTAGTATCTACGCGATTGCATGAAAGAAGTTTGCATTACCTTAAAGTCTTGCAAGTCGATTGTTGCAAATGTTGTTACTTTCATGTATTTGTGGTTTTGCACATTGATTAATCCGAAGTCACACTTGTTTATTTGTATGTGTATGACAAGCCAAAGTTCAAAAAAGTCGCCACAGCTTTACAAGTTAAAGAAAACACATCAATAAAATTTAAGTTTTTCAAAGCAAGAGCTGAGTGCCCATACGTCGAAGACCTATCTGTAATTTATTGCTGTGACCGTTCTTCAAATTGCCACGTTTGCTTTGATGCATGGTGAGAGCATTGACTCATTGAAAATTCAGGTGTCTCCAATTTCCTTGCAAGGCCTATAAACGTTTGTTTCAACTGTGGAAGTTGGCTTCTTTTCACATCAGTTGCTGTTTATCAGAAAGAGTTGAGCACATATGGCTCTTTCCATCACGTTAAAATTCAAGTCGGAAACAACAACATGTTTCTGTCTGCAAAAATAATGTGTTGAAGTCTTTACGATTAACAAGCTTTCTCACTAAAATCTTGTTGCGTGCTTTGAAGATAAACTAGCATTGCAGCTATTCAAAGTTGTTTATGACCAGGAGTGGATATTAGAATTTAGGAGCCTGTGGCAAACCCTCAGGAAGGGATCCCGAAACAAGTTGTTGAAAGGTCCTTTGGCGCATTTGCACATGATTTTTGCTTTATTTTGAAAAACATATGACTTTCTTCAATGCTTATTGATTGTGGCTCAAGAATGGTTCACAAGCTTTTTCACAAAACAATGCAAGCACTAAGTGTGAAATTCTAAAAAGGGGGCCCCACGGCATCTCTGAAAAAGGAGGCCCGAGGTAACTGGATCGTTAGCATCCCCTAACATCCACCCCTGGTTATGACAACCAGTAACTGATGTAAAAACAAGCACACTGATGCTTTAGAACAGAAAATATTTGACTTTGTAAAAACACAAAAGCTAATCACTGTAACCGTAAAATTAAAATTAAAATTCTGTAAAAAAAAAAATTAAAATTCTGTAAAATCACTGCAAAAATTAAAATTAATTTTTCAGTGGTTTGATGTTACACTATCTTACAATACGAAATCCATCTTTTGTTTACTAAACAGCGTAAATGGTCGCTGTTGATGTCGGAATGCAGAATTCGATTGCATACTTTGTCTTGCAATAAGTTCTATCGATGATTTGATTTTTCATAGGCGCTAGCTTGCAGTGGTGACCGGTTATTGTTACAGGTTCGTCTGGTCGATCTGAGCAACAACAAGATAGGTGAGAGAGGATTTTCTGCAATCTTCTCTTCTTTGGAAAATATTCAAGAACTGAAACTGAGAGCATGTGGGTTGTCAAGCAAGGAAATGAAGATTTTTGAAAAAAGAATGGTCGAGAAGAAGCAAAAGGCAATTTCTTTTATGAAAACCTTTTCGAAATTTTTTATTTATTTGGATTTGAAAAAGTTATCACGCAGCATAATGTCAAAGTTTATTGAAAGGACGTTTACAAAAGCCTTGTTTAACAGATGCGAAATCTTGACTTCAGTCAAAATCCAATTGGAGATAAAGGATTTTCGGCAATCATAAATTCTCTGCAAAATATAACAGAAACACTGAACCTGAGAAACTGCGGTATATCAAAAGCGGAGATGGAAAAGTTTGCGAAAAAGTTGAATGACATTGGCAACACGGTAATCCACACGGAAATTTCATTTTCATATTCTAGGTGCACTCAGAACTTCCTTGTTTTATCTCCGGCTGTGTAGAAGTTAGAGTTTGTTCTGATTTCGGATTTCGACCCTATTCGCTGTTTCTACCCACTTCGAGATCGCTCAGGCTTGGGTGGATGCTTGGTGGTCGACTACAGCCATCTTTGTTAATTGGTGAGCCTGGCTATTGCCTTAAATGTCTTATTCAGAGGTCGTTCCTGTCGTGGGCGCACTCTTGCTATAAGTTCTACATTCTTTACACTTTTAACGCCGGGCTATAAATTTTCTAGCATATTCTTTTCCCTGATGTTTGTGCTTTATTAGATGCTGCCATACATCTCAGCAAATCTGTTTTCGTTTTACAGAAAAATTTTATTTCATATGAAGCCTGCTGTCACCACTAGTTTAATTGTTGTGATTTCTTTGTCGGTTCTGTGTGAAAAGTGGCGCGTCAGCTCGACCACGCCGTTTTCCTCAAGTGGTTTCGATTTATGGCGCCAGAGTTTTTTTATGATTCATACGCAATGCCGGCATAGACAGTGCTGGATTAATAATTCGTTCTGTTTTGCACAATTGCACAAAATACCTGCCCCCATGAGAGATGTTCTCGTTATTCTTTACACATCCTGCACTTTAGATTTTTCACAGCGTGGAGTAGTTTGGTCTTGTGAACTTTGGTATCTTGTCTACAATGTCTAAATGTTTATTAATTTCAAAACCTTTACGTTGTGCGTGTTTCGCGTAAATCTCGTGAGAACTTATATTCTTATAGATTCACACCCTTAATCTCAGCGGCAACCCGATCGAAGATGCAGGCTTCTTCTTGATTGCTGATTCCTTGCAAGGTGTTAAAAAGCTTTCCCTTTTAAATTGTGGAATAACAAAGATTGGCCTGGCGCGATTTCCCGGAAGGTTGATGGAGAATGAAAACAAGGTAACGGGCACACATATTGCTAAAGCCTTTGGCCTGGTGATCCATATTCTGCGCAAACTGCAAAAGAGGTTCATGATGAAAGAGCAAACACTATGATAAGTTTACGTTGTTGTTTGTGAATACGAAGGTTAAACGAAAACACTTTGTCATTCCTTATAATAAGAAACCCCAGATTTTTTACTGGAGATCCATTAAGAACTAACTGGTCTAGAATAATTATCCCATGAAATATAAAGATGAAACGATGTTGGCAAACGCTTAGTTCTTTCACAAGGTTTTGTTTTGTGACTGAAAGGCTCATTTACCTGGAATAGAATTTCCATGTGGCGTCTGAACATATGTTTCTTTGATACCAATAGTGCTAAAGATGACTTCAATGCAGGTTCACACTCTTGACCTAAGCATCAACAAGATTGGGGATGAAGGGTTTTTTGTAATCATCAAGTTTTTGGAAAATATAGAAGATACTTTATTGGTGAGGAATTGCGGAATTTCTAGCAGAGGAACGCAGAAACTTGCAGAAAAGATGATTGAAAGCAAATCAAAGGTGGTTTACAGCTCGGTTTCTGTGTGGTTTTAGCAGCACAAAACCTATGTTACCGTACTTTGATTAAAATTAATTTTTCAATCTCTGTTCTAAATTTTCTACTTGGTATTTGCAGCTTGGAACTCTTGATCTAAGTTTTAACAAATTCGGAGATGAAGGAGTTCTTCTTCTGCTCATCATCTTGAACCGAGTCAAAAAGCTTTTGCTCACTGATTGCAACATAACGTACCGGTCGGTGGAAAGGATTGCTGAGAAACTGGTGGAAACGAATCATCAGGTGTTTTTGTTAAGAATTCTATAACCGTTTATAACAGCTGCTGAGTACAATGTTTAAAGCCAGTCTTGTTTCTCATCGTGGTTTACTTACTAGAAACTATGAACAGGTTTTGTTTTGTAATTTTTTTATTAAAACTGATGGACAGCTCTAAACAAACTGAGAAGCATCTTAAAATGACGGCAACGGACTGTTTTCCTTGTACGATTATATTAAAGACTTCCGCAGCCAACCATTCATACCATCTTCCTGGACCGAAAAATAAGTTTTTGAAACGTCAACCATTCCTATTGGGTATTTGCTGCGACAAAAGCGGGTTCTACACTTTTTAGTTAGATTTTGTTAATAATTGACTGAAGCATTTATTAAGTATGGGATTCTATTCCATTTGCGGAGCAGTGCACACATTTTGGTTAGAAGACTAAAAGCAAAATCGAAACGATTCTTTACGAAGTGTAATTTGGTTTATCCAATATCTGCACCTAAAAGTTTGTTAGCGACTTTCTAAATAATTTAAACTGTGCTCTTTCGACAGTCAACACTTTTTCTCCAAATGGGTTGATGTGGAACACTGGACCGTTTACACCTCAATCTTCACCACATACACAGCTGCCGAAGTTTTGCTCACATCATTTGCTAACGTTCGTCAACTGTCTCTTGTTTAAAAACAAGTGAAACCCGGATTTAATTTTTCTTAATCCAAAAACCTAGCAATACTTTAACTTTGACTTATCCCTTGCACAGTTAGAACATCTTGATCTCAGTGGAAATCCAATCTGTGATAAAGGCTGTCAGTCACTGCTGCCTTGCCTTCGTCTGATTGACAGTTTATGGCTTGGTGGCTGCAATATTACAAAAGAATGGGAGAAGAAAATGGCAAATGAACTTCAAAAGCTCGGATTGCCGGTTAGTGTATGCGCACTTGGTTCACTTTACTTGGCTTTTCGCTGCCTAACAGGATTTTGAATGATGCCATTTTGACACACTGTAAATGGCAATGCTCATCCTGCAGGGTTCAATCTGTTTGGCTGTTTGGTAAAAATGTTCTGTTTTTGTTGCTAGCGCTGTAACTTATAGGTATTTTTCTGGTTTTCTGTTAGTTTGCAAAAATAGAAATACCACTTTGGTTTTTAGCGTTGCCGAACTTGATTTGAGTTACTTTACATGAAGGTTAGCACTTCATCGTTCAACATCAGTCAGTTAAGTTTCAGATCTGCGCATCTCAAGACACTAAACCAGTGCCACGCAAACTGTCCTTGATTATGTTTTTCATACTGTTGTATTTCATGTCTTTGTACATGGCGTGTAAATCTGTTATGAGACACGCGGTCTACGTTGACATAAGAAAATCGGGCCTTGCTGATGCCCGAGTTCTCTACTTTCGTGTTAGGCCTGTTATGTTTTTGTGATGATTGAGTGCGTGTTGGGAACAAACTGGAAAAAGGCTTGTTTTTGGTAGAGTCTCGGAAGATAAAAAAAAAATGAGCCATGACATCAAAACCGTAACTTATGCCTGTATTATTATTACTGTTTTAGAAAGGACGAGTGTGCTTTCCGATTCGGGTTTCCGTTAATGTTGGACAAAAGCGATCAAAACCTATAACCGGTAGGTTTTTATTTCACAATACTGGTTTACTATATATGTGTCTTACTTTATTAAAGGACATTTTCTTGCCATCAGTTCTTGTTGCAAAAGATTACCTATTGGCCATTAACCAAATATAAGACACCTATTTAGGATGCAACCATATTAAATTCATTGTTTTCTTTTAAAAAACTTTGTGACGTTTTGCTCTTTGGTTAATGGAAACCTTTACAATATTATTGTTGTTCTTGATGTGAAGTTGATTTTGAAATTCATGGAAGCTTTTGCACTAACATCTAATCAGATTTCTAGTTTTTGGTACATTTGGGATTTAATCACAATTTCAAGTAAAGGACGTTGTTTTTCAGTTTTATCGTTTCCGTTTTGTTCTAAATTTCTTCAAATTGCGATATGTTTTGCGGATATTTTCAGTCCAAATATGTATTTATTCGTTTGTCACGATCGCTAGCTGTGGCGTATGGTAGTCGTTGTTACTGGGTGTGCGACGCACATCTAGCACACCCGGAGTTTACGCCCCTGTTCGCCAGGATCTTTTACTCTTGTTTACGGCAAAATAAAATGAGAGCAAATGTGTTGAAACCCTATGTCACCCATTCAACTTACGAACTCGTAAGCTTGAGAGCAGTGTTTCTCAAGCATTTCCATCTCGCGGACCCCCAAGTCATACATTTACTTTTTGCGGAGCCCCGGATGCTCTCAGCAATGAATAAAACAATAGACGGTCTACACATGGACGAAATACACAAGTCATTTATTCACGTCAATGCACATGCGAAGTTTTTTTGAGGACAATTTCGTGAACAGCGTGGACTGTTACGTCATAAAGGTAGTACTGTAATTGCGTAGTTAAGCATAGAGTTGTATGTCAGACTACCGTTGTGATGCGATTAAGCTGAGTAATGGTCCAAATTGGCGTATAAAAACTAGTGGATTTTCTTGATTGAATTTTGGTTTACGGACCACCAAAAACATTTCCACGGACCCCTGAGGGGTTCATGGACACAGGCGTGGCCAGGGGGATCCCTCCAATTTTTAGAACATATAGTCATTTTGTCCTTTGAGAGGCGGTATCCCAAAATAACGTTACTCGCCTAAAATCAAATATCTTGGCCCCCTCTAAATTTTTGGGCTGGCTACGCTACTGTTCACATATCCAGGTTTACAATCCCTGCTTCAGAACAATTATTATTTTCAGCGATGATGTACATAGTACTTTTAAAGTTGCCGTTCTTTCTCTCAATCATAGCGTCATGTTTTGCAGTGACAGGCAGGTTTTCTGTAGAGAAGAATGATTTCAAACGGAAATGACTCCTGATGGTGCAGCACAGAACAAAAGCACAAGGTGTTCGAAAATCAGTCGCAAGACAATCTTTATTCATCTTGCGCGAGTGGAGCTAAACTCCCTGCTGTTCAACACTGCTCAACACTTTCCGCGTCTGATCAAATCACTACTTTCCCAAGCCTTTTGGTTGAGTTTATGGCGTTGCAAAACTTTGCTTTATAATCTCTTCTATGGTTGTCTCAGCAATAGAGCCTATTGTGAAAGGCCCGCATTCTCTGACAAGTAAGTCTTGACATCGCTATCTGCGCTGTGGCTGTGCTGGCGGCCATTTTTTTGCAAAAGGAACGGTTTTGACGTCACGTGGTCGTGAATAAGGACGTCAGTTCGTAAACACATGTTGTTTGTTTTGTATTTTCGGAGCGTTCGCGACCTCAAACAGCAAGATTGTCTTGGACATTGGAAGTTTTTTGATACGCTGCTGAAACTGCAATTTTCGGAACACCTTTTTTCAACACTTGGGCGTAAAACACGTAGCAATTGATTCAATATTGAATTGAAAATATCCCACAACCTCTGAGTGTTGTCCATCGGAGACTTCAATGTCGATTTTGGCGTTGTCATTGCAAAATTTGCCTTCACTGAAACTATACTGTTACAGAGAAATATCTAGATACTAAAAAAACGTCGACTGAATATGCAAACTGATTTCGTTGTCACAGATTAATTTACCACTTGTTCGTTTCTGTCATACGTCAATCCACAGTGTTAATGTGTGGCTGGAAGAAAAACATTTGCAACGTTCACGCTTTTCGATTTTCGTACTAAAGACATCTTTCATGGGTCAAATCATCGAAATATTGGTTCTAAACAAAGACGAAAAGCTCATTGGGTGCTCGTGATGCTTGAGCCTCTACAGCAGGGATTCCCAACCTGTGGTACGCGTACCACTTGTAGTACGCGAAGGTCTTCCAGGTGGTACGCGATTAACTTCCTGTTTTTCGCAAAAACCTGGATTCACAGCTTTCTAGTTGACGTATCAGGCTTTGTTTCTAAATAAATAGATTTTCCTGTAGACTTCTATTCTTGTTGTTTCGTAACATTATGACTTTCGATGCACTGTTAGCAAATTTACGCCACGCATCGACCGCTTGGTGGAAGGTAAACAAAAACAAAAATATCATTAAATTTACTTGTGGTCTTTTATTGCTATTTTAATGTATGTTATTCTTCTGAATCAACTTAAGTTCAAATTAGTTGTTCTGGAAGAAATGGTACGCATTGACAATACGCGGTGCTCAAGTGGTACGAGATCGCAAAAAGGTTGGGAATCCCTGCTCTACATCAACTTGCTGCTTAAGCAAGATTTCGTTATTTTCGTTAGATGTCATGATCGCTGATTGTTTTTTTTGTAATAAATGACTTGCAAAATTTGTAAATCTGTTCTCTTTACGCGTTTCACGCACGGCATGGACGCAGCAAAGATTACGGGTAGGCCGTGTGGAAAAGAATTAGGCTGCTGCTACGATATATAGGCTACAGAAAACTTATTCCATGTACAGCAGGACCGTAGCCTGTGCGGTGAATGGCGTGATCGGTAGTGTATCAGACTAGCGATCGAGTGGGCCAGCTCCTTACCAATTGTTTCTATGCTTATATATATTTTCAGATTTTTATAGTGTTTTTATGGTTACGTTTTGATCATTTTTTTATGTTTTCAAGTTTTTTTCATGTTTTAATATTTTTGATATTTCTGAGATTTTGATAATTTTCATGTTATTAATAATTTCCACAGTTTTGTGTTGTGGTAATATTTTCAACTGTTTCAACTTAATGCCAGTTGTTAAGACTCCACCTCTTTTGTGGAGGACGTACTTGCACACGTCGTACGTGGTTTCAATCCGATCAACCACTGTTTATTAATTCACCGCGGCATCAGATTGCGTTAACTGCAATTTCGTCACAGATCGGTGATGTCGCAACATTTTACTGAAACAAGAAATGTATCAAGCTGAATTAAATCTCATCCACAGCAGACAAATGTGGGTAACAGTGTAGGAAAAAAAAGCTTACGTCACAAGTAGTGTCGTGACTAGAGCCAGGGTGGAAACTTAACTGAAGGGGGCCCACTAGCCAACACTCAGAAAAAACTTGAGAAATGATAGTGAATCCGGATGTGGACGGCTATACTAATACCCGAAATCACCGCAAAATATTACGAAAAACTGGCAAAAAAACACAAAAAGGCAGCAACCTACTGAACACCAAAAGAATACTAAAACCGAAATGTAAGCTAAGCGGGTTTTTCACATTTCGCTTGCCAGGGAGGACGGTTTGCACCCTTGTCCCACGCTACTACCACAAGGCATGTACTACCGTCTTTGCTTGACACAACCATCTGCAACAAACATGGGCGCATCTGTTTATGTCGTGCTTCTTTCATCGTGAAAGTGAACTATTACTCTGCTTGCATCCGATTCACTTAGCGGTGAAGATGCTCGATTGCAAACGTTCTGTCCAAACTGGCTGCATCATCTTTCAAACCTGTCAGCTAGCGAGATGACCAAAGCCGGATTTTTCTGGTTGGGTCAAGTCAAGACTGTCGAGTGAAGTGTTGTTGCTATGACGGTTGCTCGAAACGTTGGGAAACTAATGACAACTTTTTTGTCGAGCACGCGGAATGGCTTCCACATTTAGAATAACTTTTTTAACAGAAAGGGTTCACTTTTGTGTTTGGAGTCATTTCATTCGAGACGTCACAAATTGCGTTTTTTGGACATGTCAAAACAGATTGTTTACGGGGCAACTAATTCAATTGAAAACTTTGTTTGTTAAATGAATTTCCGCTTGTCGAGGAGGCTTTGATCTGAAATTTTGCATCAGTCATGTTTGGAATTTTGATCATACCTCATTTTTGGTTCTTGATCAATGAATTTCACATCACCTTATCCAGAGTTGCTTAACTAAATCCGCTAATCACGTAACTGGTGATTTTTATGGTCGGGACAGAATCGGGGAATCGAACTATCATGATTCCCAGGGAGAATTTTGGCCGAAATTAAAGCAATGCCTTACCGACTGGACTAAAGAAGCACTTCCCCAGT